>Ga0307517_10001479_pt1 | contig 39306 bp, 37 predicted proteins | sample 23_EM_MG_FD_194515 | JGI IMG/M metagenome (GOLD analysis project Ga0307517, IMG submission 194515) | Populus trichocarpa ectomycorrhiza microbial communities from riparian zone in the Pacific Northwest, United States - 23_EM | ecosystem: Host-associated > Plants > Roots > Unclassified | place...
ATTACGGACCTCTTGACCTCCGTCTCTACCTGAAAAAAATGTATGGTATGGTATGGCAGAGTGATTGTAAATTAACCATTTTTGTGTATGCCAAGCTTACCCGAAACGCCACAGTAACCTACTTTTCATCAACTTTTTTAACTTTGAAAACCCCTAGTACAAGTACTGTGCTCGAGTATTACGAGGTAAGGGATTTCTCCTTTTCTGTTCGTCCCCCCTAGCGACGTTCCGGATATCCTCAATGGAAAATGCGGTACAGTACAACACACGCTTCAGAAAATCCCTCCCCTTTGCTTATCCATCCTTATCATCACGGATTTCACAAATACCTATCTCCTGGACCGGCAGGACATTGGAAATTTCGTGCCGCCCCTGTTCATTTTTAAGACAGCAGTTAATAAACAACTTTTTGTTAACGACGGAAGTTTTACAGATGTGTAGACTTCAGAACAGAGCTAATATAACCCGCATGACCACACTTACGCTGCTATCGCTGAGGAATACTGAGGCAGTGGTTGCCCATCGCCATTTAGTCATCCATGTCTGAACACTGAGAGGGGTGGCACGAAATTTCGCTGTCTTGCCGGTCTAGGAGATACTGAACATCCGCTATACTGAACAAAAATGTCCTGATACTTGGCGTTCGTTATAGCGGGGTGCGACTGTACTCGAGTACCCCCTTGCACTTTCATGCAAGCCCCGGTCCATTTCACAACCGTCGCGACTCAACTAGTAGTAGGCACTAGTTTTTCTCCAGTTTTGATTGAACTCCATCCCTTCATTCCTTCCGGTTTTCTCACACTCTTCGCGTTGCAACCAATCGGATATATGACCAGAAAGGGGGCGATAGACAACATACTGTACTCGTCGGGTGGTATGCCGAAGAAAAATATTGCGCAAATATGTTGCAAGGAAGTTCAATCTCATCAAACTCATGACGCCACATGGGAAGAGCCTTTCCAAATCGACCAGAGTACAGTGGTACTTGTATCAAAGCTCACCGGCCATTATTCCGCCAGTTTTCCTGTCCCCATCCCACAGGCACGGCTTAACACCCTTCCCACTATTCCTATCTACTGTACGGACACACTTTATTTGTTTTACAACACTTCATCCTTTTCGCCTGCCTTTGGCTGTGCAAGTCCTTCTATAAGTACCCTTCCATCCCTCTACCTCAAGTTGCCCCTATGTAACCTGCACTTCTTGCCTGCCGTGGCGCACCATTTTGTCTCTCCTCCTTTTCAAATCCAAACCAACGACGTCTCCTGTTCTCTGCATTGTTGTTAAACCACTGCTCTTTGCCTGCATTGACTCAACCTTCCCATTCAACCGTCACTTTGCCCTCTGGTTTCCTATCGTTGGTAACAAGGGAGTTGGAACCACTATCGTTGTGGTATTTCTTCCTGAGGTGACTTAGTGTCTTGTTGATTTGGGCAAGTTTGTTTCTTTTGCAAAGGGGCTTTTTTTTTGTTTCAATCCACTGCGCGAAGACCAAGGTAAGTCTATGCAAACTCCCAATAGATTGTCATTTCTAACATGTAGCTAGAATTGTTGATTGTGTGAGAGAGAAGAAATATCACACATAGCTAAAGATCTTATTTGCCATGCGGGTTATCTGTGATGGTTTAACCAATATACAAGCGTAATACAAGTGTGTTTGGATTAGCCCTCAAAGTCAGCATTCGTGTCAATGCTAGGTTAGTCTGCAGGTTATCCTTTTTGCAAACACTGCAGCTTACAGTTGTATAGGATGAAGAAACCATTTGGGCGGAAAGTCCCTCGCGGGCGGACCCTGTCGGTTCAGCCCGGCCATATTGTTCGGCCACCCTATACGACGGATAACCTGCGTGCGCCTGGACAGCCTCCCGAATCCATTCAGTTAGACACTACCCTTTTCGATGCTATGGCCGAACGACGCAGGTCTCCAAGGCCACCCAAGAAGATGGCACGCAAGGGAACCCGTCGCACCGTCTTGCAGAATGACACAGTGTTGGAGAACTGGCTGAATTTCCACTTGCACCTGACATAGAGTGAGAGAGGTGCTTGTGAGGAAGCGAGGCAGAATGGGCAAGAATCCTTTCGCGTTACTCAGGGCTCTGAAGGTGAATCCTCTTTTTTCCTTTCTCTTGCTCTTGCTCGTCTACCCAAGTACATGGTGATCCCTGATCATCCATTTTTGTCTCAGCAGTCCGGTTGGTAGTTATGAGAGGAGAGGTTACTAATGTGGTGTGCTTGCCTTTAGGTAGTATAGTGGAAGTCTTTTTCAATATCGATATCGACACCTACGCACCTCAGACGAAACTCGATGAACACCAAAATCTCACTCTCTCCGAGGTTGAAACCACTAGCGAGAACTATCTGCCGATGCAAGTACCTCCCGGCAGCTTTTATCTAGCTCTTGACTCTCTTCTTCGCGCGCCTTTTCGTTTTATTCTCTGACCCATGTTCCCTCCTTTACGGTCCCGAGGTCGGGAAAGAGCAAACGCAGTTCCGGGAAAACATAGCCGACTACGGAAGCACCAATCCCCCTTCTGTTCCGAATAGCAGCCGGCACAAAGAGTATGAGCAATGGCTGCTTGAAAGCCCTGATCCCTGCTCCCGTCCGGAATCGCGCTGCGTGGTATTTCATTGGGGCTTGTGGACGGAAATAGGTCACGAATCGCGGGGGCCTGTGATCACACCTGATACCAATAAGGTTGGTGCTCGAGTGCGTGCCCATCAGCATGACCTATTCACCTCCTTCCGCAAAATCTCCTATTTTAAACGGTTCCTCTTGTCCACAATTGAACAGTCCCAACGTGACGAAATGCAGAACACAATTCATTCATTACCCCCTCACTATAAAGAGCCATGGTGTAAGTCTAATACAGAATGTTTTTCCCTACGCGCATGCTTGGTCAATCTCCTTACACAGCCACATGTGGATTGCGGCGATGTGGAATGGGCAATGATTTCGCCATTCGGAAACTTTACTGGCGGTGAGTTCCGTATTGCCGATATCGAACGCTGTTTTGCGTTTCAGGAAGGACACATTGCCGGGATACGGGGCCGGAGGGTCGTTCATTTTACACGAAAATGGGCCGGCTCTCGCATATGCTTGGTATCTACGAGTACCATGCACAGCGCCTTTATGCGACAATGCGCAGACATGCATGGTTCTGGAGATAGCGCTTCTGGGAATGTATCTGGCGTAGCGGCCAAGACAAACCGGAGCGGAAAAGGGCCCAGGGGAGGTCAGCGAGGGTGGCAAATTTGAGAGCTCGCATAGGTGTAAAGAGTAGCAGGGTTGGCTCCCTGCGGAATTAGCTTGCTGTTTTTCCTTCTCGGTGATTTCGGATTGTATGGGCGCCCTCCCACTGCTTTTCTTGTCGCTTGCATCTGTTACTGTATTATCTGATAAGCAGTTGTCTGGTTCTGTATGTTCAATCGGATCCTATCTAAGTTGTGTCTCGAAGTCTTGATAAAGTTTCCTTCCTACCCTAACTCTGTATAGCCAGGACTAAGCCCTTCGGTGTACTGGTATTGACCCAATCATTTGTCCCTGCCTCTTTTTACCCGATTGCGTGGGTTTGGATACTACACCATTGTGTCTTCAGTCTCATACTTGCAGGTCTAGTGTAATGGTGAAGCAATGGGTTTTGCAAGGCATTTTATGTTCGGTCCTAGTTTATTTGTAGTGTATACAGTTGTTCCTTTCTTTTAGAATTTTCTCTACGGAAGAGCCCTCTGTTCCCTTCTGTCTCTTGTTCCTCACGCTGCAAATTCATATGTATTCTTTTATCTCCCATGGGCCTCTTTTTCCAGATAAACCTTACTAGCCATATTGGAGCCATGAGCCCAGCTATTTCAGACCGCTCTAATTTGACGCAAACTAAGTTACCACAGCTGCCATCAAGCCATCTTACTAGACACTTTAGATCGCAGATTACGAACCCACAACCTAGATCTCCCCAGCCCTCTGCCCCACCCTAGTAATGAGCATGATCAGATCATAATCGGGTTTTGCTCAGCTATATTCTGCTCAATCAACTTGATCATAGGGGTCCCTCAATCGGATTATGATTGAGGAGAGCATTCATGATCTGATCGATTTGCTCGGTCATAGGTACTGATAACCCAAATCCGGACGGAGATCGAGTTTGAAGATGCCAATGAAGGAGTACGGTTGGTTGACGAGAGGAAGAAAAGGAAACAAGATACACGGGCGCAAAATAAAGATCCGGAAAAAGTGACAAACAAAATGTATGGTTGCAACACACATCTTCTAAGAAGGGGGACTGGGTGAAAACCGAGTGATAGAAGGTGCTTTGGCTTCGGCCTATTCGCTTAAAGGCAACCACAAAATTGTTAAAACTCCTCCAGAGAAACTAGATGATACACCAAGAGTAAAGCACCCAAGACTTCGATCGCTAATAGAGCTGTGTGAAAGTTCTCTCTCATTGGCCCGCACTCACCAGCACACTCCACTAACTCATTTACTAATAGTAGAGACAGGAATATATATGAAGCAGAAAAGCTCTCTCATCTTGCATCGATCGAAACACATGTCCTTTCTCTTGAAAGTATATTCCCTTCCGCCTTTCCCGGACCTCACAGTTAATCTCGGGGAGGGGGGTTGTCATGACTCCCATTGCTCATAGCATCCCCAAATCCTACAAATCTTTTTCTGCCTTCCCTGGCTTTTTCACACTTCCATAGTTAAAAAACGAAAGGCAAAGATCATAGCTCCTACTATCGGATTCAGACATCCAGAGTGTGTTCACTCCTCCCTGGCTCTTTCACAGACTTATATGCTAATAAAGGGAAGATAAATACCATCACAACGGCCATTGCTTATCGCGTTTGGGCGTCCGGCGCGTTTATGCAACCATGTTATAGAGACTGGTCTGGGACCAGTAATGGACCAGCCTGAACCAGTCAAACTAAGCCAGTCTAGTCGTTAACACCAATGGCGACGGACAGATTGGTCCTGTCCTTAAGACTTTACCGGTCGGACTATTCGGAACCATTATCACGATTGGTATTTGTCTCTAAGATATATAAGCGCTTGAACGTGGTGTGCAAATTCACTAAGGTTCCATACCTAGGGGAAAGGCGGAACACTGATGGGCCATGGTTGAGAGGAATTGTGTTTGTTAGCGGTTGCACGATTGACTAGTATGGTATCAGAACTTCAGAAGTGTGAAGGTTTGTTTGGTTGAGACGTTGGCTAGGGCAGGAACACTTAGAGGATGTTTTAGGATTTGGCACTAGGACAGACTAGAGGTTAGTCATTAAGGTTTACTAGGTGGTGGAACATATCAGTGTCGGACTATGATAGTTAGGAAGCAGACCGTTGTGTCAGGACTGCACAGGATCTCAGATCATAGGAGAAATAGTGCAAGAGGGCCAAAACTCAAGGGATGGAATCACGAAGAAGTTTCGGGAAACTTCTAGAGAGTTGGGTGGATAGAGCAAAGATATGAGGAAAGGGTTGTGAGTGTTGCGGACAAAGAGTCTTCCTGTCTAAGTCAAGTTTGTGTATATATATGAAACGTCCGGAGACGTAGAAAGAGCAAGAATCCCAATACACTCTCTACCCAATATATAAAGAAAAACAAAAGATTATCTGCGTGGAAGGGGGAGAGATTATAGAGGATAACGTCTTGATCTTAATTCTATCTCGCACTCAGGAGGAAAACTAATGTACTTAAATACATAACTCAAAAAACTTTTACATTCTAACTTCTTCCTTTCCAAAACTGTCTTTCCCCACGATAACATTCGCCGTACCCTCCCCCCCTCTGTCCAACCTCCCCTGACTACTTCCTGTCCATTCTCTCCATTTCCTCCGCTTCATCTCTCTTCCATTCCTACAACTTCTTCTTCCGTTCTCTTCTCTTCTTACACGCTTCTTCAATACACACCCAGCTCCTACTTCGTTCCCCATTTTCCAGATTATTCGTGTTCGTCCTTTATGCGAGAAGTAATGAATTCCAGAGATGTAGTCGTAGTTCTTGAGATATCCAGATTGGGCTATCAAGCAAAGCGCCGGTGATTCACAATAATATAGCCTTATTTTATTCGGTGGGAGGTGTGTCGGCAAGTAGATGGTGTTTACCGAGAGTAGGGTGAACTTGATTCAGGCGGGATTTGCAAAGGTATCATACCTCGCCGGCAGCGTCGCCGTTTGACAGTCCAGTTACAAGAATTTGGGGGAGGTGGTAGAAGATTGGGAAAACACTTGTGCACCGTATCAAATAATGACGCCACTTGCTCTAGCATAGAAATTTTAGAAACAGGCGGTTGGGTAAACGGGCCCTAAAGAGAGAGCTCCCAAATACGAGGACTGCTTTTACCTCGCTTTGATCGTAGACTACATCTCCACTCTAGGCCAGTATATAAACACCCGCCGTTCATCTTGAACTCACCTTCCCCTTCACCGGTACTACAATCTTTTCCAACACATCAACAAATCATTGATAAAGCATATACGATTATCAAACAAAATGATCACCATCACCAAAGCTGTTGGCAAACAAATGTCCGCTCACAAACTGACAAACAAAGTTGTCATCAATGGCATGGGCCTTGGTATTGGGCTTCATCGCAGATTTCAGACAACTCAGGCAAGTTATCTCTTCATCGCCAAGGCTGGATTACTTCTACTAACTAGCTTGGTCAGAGAAAAACGCTTTACAAAGATATGCCATCCCAGTTTATGCGCAACAAACCTTGTGATCAGAGAAAAACCCTTCAGGAAGACATGACATCCCGGTTCAAGGGAAACAGACCTTTCCAGGACGATGTACACTATGTGACACAAGAGATGTTTTCCGCCATGAATACGTGGCATATCAAGCGATATTCTGCTATGGAGAAGGTATAACCTCATTCAAGAAGGGCAGCAAATAGGTTGTTGAACAATTTTACTAAAATAGATTAGGATACCGCAAAATGCAATCGGGCTATCCAAGATCTTGGTTTGTCCTTGACTAGGTTGGAGAACCATCTTGGTTTGTCGATGACTAGGTTGGAGAGTAAGGTAGATAAGGGGCACGCAGACATGGAAGGTAAAATCAGCAATACTGTTGGCTTGAGACATTGGGCAGGTTCCGGATTATTGAGTACACAGAAACCGATAATATCCGATGAGGGCCCTGATAAAATTGATTTAGTGCTCAGGTTTATTTTTTGTATCTCGATCTGTCAGGTATAGTTTGAACCCGCTGTACAATTTACATTAGATATTACTAACATTCAGCAAAGATATGCTTTACCCTTGGCCGTGCTTGGGATACTACAGATTTGGACGAGATCAACAAGATCAGGACCAAGCGCGAAGAGGGAAAAAGAGCATTCGCAGCAATGACAACAACGGCCAGGACCTGAAAAAATAATTGTTTTCCTTTTTGGCGTGTCTCTCCTTGGCGGGACAACAGACCAATGTTGTCAGAATGGTTTTATTGTACCCAATGACTTAGTCTACAGGTCATGGTCATACTCTAGTTAGTTTCAACGAATTCCCTATGGGATGAATTTGATACATCCTCAATTTGGCCTATTTTATATGGGACCGCAGTTCTTTTGTTTTGTTTTGTGAGGCTCATCCAGTACTGGAAGATACAGTACACAAATCTCTCTCCAAAAAGTCTCCTCGCCCCGTTTGTCGCATAAGACATGTGACTGAGGTCAGGGATCTAATAGCGACATTGTTTACCAATGGTTGCAGCTACCCCGCCAGTATTGTTGAGATATAACGAAGCTTCCATATCTTGAATATATATTGAACACTGATGGTATACAGTTGAGAGGAATTCAGTTTTGAGACGATCGCACGATTGAGTAGTAAGGTATCAGAAGAACCATTAGCGTTCCGAATGGTCGGCGGAAGACTGGACTGGACTAGCTAGTCAGGTCGAAAGTCAAGTCTAGTCCAATGGTGGAAATTAGACCAACTGGACAGTCAGGATTATGGAAACCGACTTGACCAAGACTGGTCTGACCAGGCCTGCCAAGCAATAGGATATGTTCTTTTTATCACAATATATTACGTTCGAATAAAGCTTTTCTTAATTCAACTTATTGTTTCCATCAATTATTGGGTGGAGATAGTGGATCGCTTAGATTAGGGGTGGCGAAAATAGGTTCTCGAGTATCGAACCATTTTTGGTTCCCTAAGTGAGTGATATTACATGACCACATGCCACAATACCGTAAAGTACGGGTGCAAAAGTACTCGTCCGGCCAAGCAACGGCAACCCCACTACCACTACAAATTTACTACCTATTCAACCACAACTGCTTAGAATAAACTGAAAATATGTGTAGACATACAATAAATATAAGGAAAGCTATATATAAAATTATAAAGCAAAAAGATTAATACTTTGTATACCATCCCCTTGCATCTAGGACAGCAGCCACTCTATGAGGCAGTGACTCCCACAACTTTTCCAGAAATTCACCTTCAATATCTTGAGCCCAAATCTGATTGAGGGCTTCTGCTAGATGTTTTCTAACATCTGGACCCCCCTTGGTCTTGTGAATGTTGGGAAAGCGGTGGTGCAGCTTTACCTTCATCCTCTTCCAACAGTGCTCAATAGGATTGGCATCTGGGGAATTGGGTGGCCATTCCATAACCTGTGTATGATTTTCTGCAAACGAAGCCATAGTATCTCTTGCAGTATGTATCTTTGCACCATCCTGCTGAAAGATAGGATCCCCAACTGTGTCCTCCACCTCCTGCCAGACATCAACTAGGTCATGCTCCAAAACCCCAATATATACAAATCTATCCACACTCCTCTCAAATATGGGAATCAGAGGACCCTTGTTTCTACCCCAAATACAAGGCCAAACCATCAGCTTTATTCCTGCCCCCTTGGTGACGCCATGAATACAGTCTTTGTGCCATTTTTCTTCAGCTGTTCTGAACACCCAAATACCCTTAGGATCTTTGGACTTTTCAACCATGCATTCATCACTAAAAATGACCCCTTCAAAGTTCTCCTTTGTCCAATTCTAATACTCTATAGCCCAAGCCAAACTCTTCACAGCATACTTATCCTTTAGGAGAGCTCTTTTCCTAACCCTCCACTTCTTAATATTGACTGAGGCCAAAGCTCTCTTGACTGTATGAAGGGAGGCATGAGGAGCAACATCATTGTGAAATTCTGATAAAGTCTAGTTGTGTGCCTTCTTAGAGTCTCTGACTAGGCTGTGAGAAGTTCTGGTAGTGATAACTTTTGGTCGTCCAGGTTTTGGAAGGGTGTTTGCATCACCCGTCATTTGAAAGCGATTATGGAAGGTTTGAACTGTACTCTTAGGACGATGTAAGAGCTCTCCCATTTCTGAAAAAGAAATTTATTTTTTACTCAGAGCAACAATTTGCCTTTTCTGAAACTCAGTGAGGTAGCCTGTCTTCTAGGGAGAAATTGTGGATCGGAAAGGTGGTGTTTTTTGAGCTGTCACTTGGTAACCATGCATCAGACGGACACTTTTGCCCTAGTACTTTACTACCCGAGGACCCCAGACACAACATCAAACAAGCAATAGAGTTGATTGTAGCTATTCAAGCGTTGTATCAGTTGATAACCACATTCAGGTATAGCTAGCTGCAGAGTATCCAATGTTAGTTGATTTTGCAAATAACTTATAAAAGATTCAGTCAATTCAACTATTTAGTCACATATCTTATAGACAAAGAGCTTAACATGGTGAAAAGATACATACTGAAAAGATACTGTATGAGGCCATAGTTATTCAAATGTATCTACAGCTGTCAATTGTTTTATTTGGGTGAAAGGCAGGCTGGTATTATTTGGGATAAAACAAGTGGGAATTAAACTTAGGCTAAGTGTCATCTCTGTAAAAGTGATAGTAATTTGCATTCAGTTTGCGACATTTCTCACTAGACTATCTCAGATACCTCTCTGAATCCTCAAAACAAGGTTGATATCTGATCTAAGTATACACGCTATGCTCTTTACAAGTACCTCCAGAACAGATTGCATTCTGTTTGTTTTGAACAAACAATTACTACCATCAGCATAATGAAAACCCCCTGTCTTCAAAATGCAGACCAGGCTCAGGTGCTAGAATGAAGTTGTAATTCCGATTTTGAACCAGATATATCTAAATATGCAATTTCAACTAACTTACAATCTGGAAACTCGATGTATACAAAGAGAAACTATTGGCTTATAGCAACACACTTTGGTCCACAGGCATGAACAATAGCAAAAGTGTTCGCGTATTATTCTGACTCAAATCAATAATCACTTATTCACTGTTTTCTTATTCATAAAGCCTATTTGCAATCAATTAATTAGAATAAAAGTAATTTTCCGCCATAATTAGCAAATTGTGGTTTAGATCGGTATCAAGACATGTACAAAATCTCTTACGATTGGATCAATATTCTGACAGGTTATGTTTTATCGTAATAGGCAAGATCCAATTATGAATAACTTTTATGAATTTCCCAAAATTACTCTAGTTCCTGTATCAACTGCTAAGTGCAAAAACTTCCAAAATAGTTAATGGTATTTCCTCAGGTTTTATCTCTCAATATGTATATTGAAGGAAAGAATTAAGAAACCCAAGGTAAAGTGTGTTGATCTTTGCCTAATCATATTAGTACTTTTTTTTTTTTTTGAAGATATACTTTCAGTTGATAGTGCGAGCACTAGGTTGCCCAAGCCTTGCCTTAAGCCTTGATGCTTGCAGGTATGAATGGATATAAGTTTCAAGTGGAGCCAGATTGGAAAGGTATTCAGATACTAGTAGGAGCCTAGTTTACAAGAGATCAATAATTAATGGACATCAGTACTAGGATTAGCAATAATTTTAAAAGAAAGTAGTTTAAAAATATAATAACAGTTTCAGGAATTGTCTATAGAGAGTTGATTAAAAGGTAGTAATAGTGAGTTAATTATAAGAAAAGTTATTACCTAGGTTGTTTCTATCTGAGTATACATATATATATATGAATTTGTATTTGTATGACAAATATAAATCCCTGTAAGTATATGAGAAGGATTATGCCTTACAGATTTGATCGCAATTAGAATAATTTCTGATTTTAACTATAACTTAAACTATGTCTAACTGTTTGTCTCTACTTATGCGAGGTCTAAGTTCATTTACTAGTCATGTTAATCATAAATGCAATAAGTGCAATTTAATCAAAAGACTACCTGCAATATTTGTTTTTGTTTAAAATAAGTAGACTGATCTCTATACTCTAATAGGAGTATGAGATTACATTAGGACCCAGATTGGATTCTATAACCAACTTATCAGATTATCAAAGACAATAATGAGGGATGATAGGTTTAAGGATCTAGTTATTAGCCTCTGAAATCAGGACTCTAGGGGATATTAATATGTGTCTTACTAAAGCCCTAGTATAAATTAGAGCAACCCCTCCAACATTGTATAATATGAATCTGGACTTCAAGTATGAATATGAGAAATGATCATATAACTAGAGATAAATGACAGCCGACAATTATGAATTTGCTTCTAATTAATAACAGAAGAATATATGTGAACAGAAAGCAATAGGCTATATTCATATGAGATTTGTAGTATAAGATTATTGCCATAATATGAGAAACAAGATATTGTTAGTTAATCTCAATGAGGATACAAATGGAGTCCATCACTGGCTGCTTAGATTCTATAGTTGCAAACATATATCATGACAATGCATTATGTAGAATGATATTCCTATCAAATAATACATGTTCAAGAGCCATGACATTGTGCCGTAATATATCAAGAATGTTGAAAATCAACACTTCTTTGACATAATAGTTAAATTAACTTGAACAAGGGCTATCAGGAGTTGCAGCTGTATTCATAGGTCATACAGGTTGGTTAGATTATCATGAAACATGTTCTTTAGATATACTAATATACCTAGACCTGTAAGGAAATTATGAAGTTTTACAAACAACCTTGTGATTAGGTTTATATAGACGAGTGGTACTGGAAATAGTATAATCTAACACCATCAACTGATACTAGTAATGGGGGAGAAGCCGGAATAGTACATCTCCTCCTTGGGCAAATGTATCAACTTAATTAATTGTTTGAGAGTAGTTTTTATGTATCAACCTGACACTTTCATCCAATCTTTCCAAGTGTACTTGACCAATATGAATATTAGGCTTCTTAAGTGATCGGAGAAGACCTATTTGTTTAATACCAATCTTTCTTACTTTTATTTGTATATGACTCTCCTCTTCAAAGTCTATTACCCATATGGTTTAGACTTTCATTCCCACTGCAATGATATCGTGCAATTCTTGAAAGAATCTAGATATAGATTTCCCCAAGATATTTGTAAAAGTACTCTGAGTTTTTGCTCAAGTACTAACTCTGTTCTCTAATCTCATTGGAGCTCCTTTCCACAAAGAGCTAGCCTGTACTCCAAAGTATTTCGGCTTAATTGTGTTACATCTGAGCTCCACAAAGTTGTCCCCTATTACTATTTTAAAAAATCTCATAATGTTAGTATAATCAACTATTCAAGAACTAATGTTAATTACAATTTGTCCAGAGTGGTAGGAACAACTGGAGTCTATTGTATGCAGCTTGCTCTGTAAGGAAATATAGAATGCAATGGGAAAGAACTAGACTTACTTTACTGATATTAACACGAATTGATATAAGTCTTGAAGCTAATCAGGATGTGGAAGGAAAGATTTCTTAAAATGTATAGGAGGGATAAGGAGATTGAAGGAAGAGTAGGAAAGTATTGTTGAATAATTGAACTTGTTTTAAAAAGTAGGAAATAAGATGGAAAAAGATGGTAGAAAAGATCAATTTTTATTTGATATGAAAGGATATGCTGACTAAGGGCAAGTTGACCTATAGCTTAGCCTATAATAGGTCTAACTATCAAATTAAGTGACTTATATCAGGTTACTATTAGCTTTATACTACATTACATAGTAAATAGAATAAGAATGTAAGTATTCCTGATTTTATATATAGATTCAACTTATTCGATTGCCCAATGAACCAAGTCAAAGTTTTTGAGAAATATCCCACATTTCTTATTTCTTCTAATTAGAGTGTCAAATGTTACATTCCGGACTATCACTATCCTCTATAAACTTCTCTGCAAGATTCCCCAGTATGATTTTCCTTGTTTCAATAGTTGGGCATTCCGTTAGGTAATCAGATCAATGTCACCAGATCAAGTAGGTAGGAATAAAATGAGAGTAATCTAGTGACAGTATTCAAATTGACTATCAGTAATACGGAGATAAGAGGTTCATAGAGTATGTGTTGGAGTGGTCAATCTGGCAGGCATCTAGATCAGTAAAAATGAAGAAAAATGTGGAGATATAATGTAGGGCAAACGTGCCTCAGATTTTAATGAAATTATGAGATGGCAAAACTGGCATGGAGGACAGGACACATAAAAGAATTAATTTAAGATTCAATTTATAGCGAAGAAACTCTTGACAATAATAAGGGATGGGTAAGGATCTAAGCGCTGTTTGTTGAGTTTGGACTTTGGACTGATATGTGGTTGTGAAGTAATTTCTAGTGGAAGAATTCTCAGCAGTATCTTATTCCGGTTATTGGAGAAACAAGATCAGCTTTTTTAAGTCTCAGATAGTGCTTCAACCCTATGGCGGTGGATTTACTTGATGTATTAGCATCGGTTATCAGACCCTCTACCCTGCCGCTGCAGAAAGTGCATTGCCTTCTGCCTTGCTTATTCGGATGGATTTTATGTCCGGTTGAGTAGGCTGCCTTTGGCCAGTTAATATATTTCCAATAGTGATTAGGGAGGTTTTCCATGCCGGGTTTCATAATACATGCTCCCTCAACATAATCAGTGATGATTTTACAATAAGACAAGTACCTTCTTTATCGTAATACATATACATAAATGCCCATAGGGTTCAATTTGCAATAAGAGTATCAAATATAATATTATGAGTATCCTCAATTGAGATTATTATGGGACACTCCCATATTTACATCTTACTAGTTGGTCTTCAAAACGCTGGTGAACAACAAACCTAACTACATCTAGCAATTTGAAAAGTCTACTTTTACGATAGTTGGATTACCAAACCATGCCTAAACTCCAAAGGAACTTGAATCCCCAATACCAGTGGCAAATTTAAGATATGGCAAATGTACAGGGATGGCCTCTACGCTTTTGTTGAGTGGGAAATTGAATCAGGCAGGGGCCCTCCTGATCCTGGGTTGCAGATGCATTGTACATATAGTATTTGGCTGCAGCAATGCAGAAATTGGCTCATATTCTATAGGAACTAATATTACTTAATACATACTAGTATTTCTAAGTTGGAAGAGTATATTTAGTGTTCTTTACCAGGCTGGGGGGGGAAAAGCCGCAGGACGGCATTTTATACAACCCGGCCACCCTCTAACAAACTCTAAGTATATTTAGCATCTCATGGGGAATATTTTGCAGCGAAATTTGCGTACTTATTTGTTTTAATATCCAACAATTGAAAATTGACATTTGTTTAGTTTTTGCATAAATAAGTAGTTAAAATTGTAATCATTTGGAAATATGTTTATAAGAGGTCTAGAGAAGTGTAATTTCAGATTAATTAGGCATGCACAATGAACTAGTAGTTTGAGAGAAGTAGTAGTAGGCTTACTAGGATGGGAACTAGAGTCATTCAAACCAGAAACAATAATAATATAAAACTTGGTTAAAGATGTCAGCCAGTTTTGGTATATGGACACATGGCTTTTTGCGAAATTCAGATACATTATTCATGAAAGAAGTAAAGGCTAGTAATCCCTGATTGCAGGCAAACAATCTCACTAGTAATAAAAGAAGATTGAATTGTAAGGATGGATGAATAGATCCTAAGGGTGAATGGTGTACCCCAATACGAACCACAGGTCTAGTTTGATTCCCTGTTGTATTCAAATTATCTCACTCTCCCATGTGATAGCCGACACAGATTTAACAATGAACAATAATCAATTTGAATAATAGCAAGCAGGCTGGCAGGCAACATAGCTCCATTGGGTGTGATATATGTTGGAAATGTTCAGTGCTGCTCACAATACTAAGCCCTGCCCCCTTAGGCACTTAACCCCCGGGCTCGCACTTAGTCCAGCGGCCCCGCACCTATCCTACCTCGATATCGTTCAGACAAAGAACTATCTGACATGCGCGCAGGATCAATACCTCCATCGGAAGGAAAGTGAACACCCGGAAGAATATCTTGTCCAGCATACTCAGCATTGGCACAGCGTGCACTCGACAAAGCTCCGGGGAGGCACTTGCGATGGGTGAGAGCGACTGGAATGCGAGTAGGCTATGGAGCCTGGAAGAGCTTTCGTTGTTCTTTCCTTTGTTAGCATGATTGTTCTTCATGGGAGAAAAGGGAGACCTGCGTAGAAGAGCGGGGGCGAGCATGGAAGGTCTGGGGGCCGGTATGGAAACGGCAGTATGCGTGGAAGAGCGTGGATCAGTATGACGATCGATGGAAGGATTGGACTCCGTGGGTGAATGGAAGATATTGTTGTTTTTCCTATATACATCTGGCTTAGCCGTTAGTTATGTTAGTTAGAGACTATCGTGAGGGTGTTGTTGTTGAAGAGAAAGATTTCCCCGCCTCAGTGTGCAATTGTGTTACCTGTTTTTACCTTGGCTTTTATTGTTTTGTTTCACCTCCTGTCACTCGCCATCCTATCTCCACTGTTATTTGCCGTTCAACCACTGCCAATTTGTAAAAATTGAGGCCTTCCCACTGTTATTGTATAATCGCTAATCTAGCAGGATGCAATTAGTAGGAAGAACTACAACTGTACTAGGAGACAAGCGGGCAGGCAGTAGAGTCAAAGGATTTTAAGATAATAATTAAGCAATGTTTGGCAGGTGATCATTATCCCTGCAGTATTCAATGAGAAAAGATGTCGATCGATTGAACAGACTAGAAGACGTGAAACCATTATGCTGACAAACATATATCTAAGTCAGTTGAGTCATTGTGATTCTCACAAATTAGAACTTCGCAAGCCACATTTGACTTGAGTAATAGATATTAGTCATAGGTATATTATTGTGTCAAAATCTATGAGGTCAGTTGAAGTCAGTTGACACATTGGATTTCACATGACCAGGGTTAGTGTTGTGACGATCCTGGGAGAAGGCAGCCCTGCAGGGGTGGCAGATAAGCCAGCTCTACTACACCTCCAGCGATGGGAATCTCAATACTACAAGAAATCAGTGTCACTGTCCTGCACTCAGCTCTCTTCTTCCACGATGGCTTCTACCTAGCAGTGGCCATCAAGCCACCTTCGCGCCTCGGCTGAGACCGGTCGGCCTCCGCTCCTCGAGGTTCTTGTTCTTGTTTGTCTTTGAGACTCACTCATGAAGTTTGGTTCTCCCCCTAACCCCGCACCCATTTGGCACCTTGCTTAGCGTTTGGAAGGTTGGAAAGCTTCACAGTTGGTTCACGGTTGACATTACTGTGGCCGCACTAGCGGTCGAAGTCAGCCACAGCTTGCTGGGCTTCTACTTCTGATGGTTAAAGCCACTGTTAGTAACATTTCTCCATCTCTCCTGGGTCTTGCCGGTGTCCCAAAGGCCCTTGCTATGGCTCACTTGTCGATTGTGCCTAGCCTGTTGGCAATCCTTCCTTCTTCCACCGCCCACTTCTGTCGGCTTGTACCGTTACTGCGACCGAAGCTGGCACCAAACTGCCTCAGTATCCACTCTCATCGTCAGACCCCTTCGAAGTTACACCTCGTCGTCGTATTCCACTACCCCTGTGCCAGTTATGCAACACCTTGGATTGATGTAATGGCCGACGCTACTGATCACTATGGTGATCAATGCTGGCCTACAAGTCGTGTGAATTTCCCCCCTCACGATGAGCAAACATCCTCCAGCTCCAATGCGGTCAGGCCTTCACCAATCAAACCTTTCTCTTGTTTTAAGGGAACCTGTGGAAGTGTTTGGGTCTCTCTCATGTACTTCTCTATTAATTGTTGCATTATGGGTATGGGGTATATTATCTTAGGTACTAGGCAAAGGGGATTTTCCCTATAGATTTAGGGTGTTTAATTGTTCCGATCAAGAGGTCAAGTGGGCGGTTGTTGGTGATTAAGGTTTTCTTTACGCCATAGCTAGCGCTGCATGTGAGGTATTGTACCTTAACAAGTAATACATAAAGAAATGAAAGAAAATCAAAAGAAAAGCAGAAAACAGAAAGGAAAAAGAGGCCTGTGAGATAGGCATGAACCATCTTCTCTACACTGCCAGTGATCGAAGTATCCACACCATTAGGGATCATTTTTGGTTGATTTTGTGTCACCTTTCTTGATGGCCAAATTGTCTAGATGGCTAAACCCTGCTGTATCCGCCTCTCACCGCTGGTCCCTTCTAATAGTACTGTCTGTCAGTACATCTTATCTAGTGGAGTACTGTTACTCTCTCATCCTCTGCATGGCACCTGGTTCGTAGGTCCTCACTTAGCATTTTGCAATGTTCGGATAAGAGCACCACCCATCTGCAAACCGGTGCTCATTTGGGGTTATCTGTAAACCTGTTGTCTTTATGGCTTTGCTCTGTTGTCTTCCACCACCTTGTGGGAATCATGTCTGTAATGTCGGAATTGAAAGGTTCATGATCCTGTCATGGTCGGTGGGATTTGCACTTTGTGATTGTATTATCCGGTTTCGGCCTGCCGGGTCCTGGTTACCTCCGGCAGCACCCTACTGCTTGAATAGTGTGGCTAAGCCTCCAGTCACCAATCCTCCGGGCGTGAGTTTGTTTCGACTCACCGGGGGGTGCTAATTGTAGCAGCATGAGCAGTTGTCTCTGCTTGTGTGTATGGAGTTTATCCCTTCCACCACTGCCTCGTTGCGTTCGGGCACCACCACCGGGCCATTTTTCCACTGAACCTGAGGATGAACTTTGTCCTGCCACATGCATATGCAAGTGCAGGCCTGGTTACGGATCTCCCAATCCGGCGACTGCACTTGAGGCTAGCCCAGTCTATATTCCCCAGGTACCTGTATCTCTCGTATATTGCACCACCCTATATCTTTGTCCCACACTGTGTTGACTTTGTCCACCGCTTTACAGCAATTGGGTTTGTTCCCTGGCTCTGGGTGAGTTGACAACAAGTTGGGGGTGTATGTGTATTTCATGGCTACATGGGCTTGAGGTTTGCCTTGTTTTGCAAGTTTGTTTGTTTACTATCAGGTGTTTCTTTCGTTTGGGTTGCATGTCTGTGGTAGTTATTGGTTAGTGCTATTCAGGCCTGTAGTTAGTGTTCGTTACATGGCTTTTGGGGCCCGGGAAACTGCAGGCCCCCGCCCCAATTCCCTACCCTGCCCTAGTCTATCGCTTTAGCCTCATGCTGTGTTTTGACCTCCTACAACCCACCCTACCCTGCCCTTGCCATGTTCAATGCCCCACACAGACCCCTGCCAATGAACCTTCGCACCAGGAATCCCCCCGTTTCGTAGATTGCTCTCTTGAACCGTCTTGTTTGGATACCTGATTGAGTAATTGCATTAGCATATAGCAAAAATCATATACCTCAAATGATATATCGGGATTTATTTGGATGGAATGATTCATACCATATGAACAGGAATAATTCACAACACTGATTGAACATCAGAGTTGAGTACTCTAGTTAGCAGTGTTGTCTCTGCAGGACATACCGCTAATTCATACACCCAATTCATAGACTCTATTCACAGGGGCATATCATATGCCCTGTAGATAAGCCTTGTTTATCTGCCAATACCCTATTCCCAAATCATACGCACAAGCTATAGGCCCAAATTTTAAATTCAAACCATCAGCACCCATCATATGCCCAAACTATACCAAATCATATGCCCAAATCAGAACCAGAGTTCGTTCTAGAGCCTGAGAAGGCCCAAAAATGGTCGGCCCCTCGTGCTTTCACTCATTCCACCTAGCATAATAGCCGGGGGTGGGGCGATAACTTTTGGCATTCCTTGGGCCTGTCCCAGCTGGGATGCCAGCCACACTAACCTTCCAGACAGGTTGGTCTTGAAAGCTGGTAGCAACAAATGTGGCCACGTTCATAGAATTGGTAGGGGTGGGCCTTGGACGGGAGTAGGGTGTGGCCAACTAAATATGAATTGCTCGCGGGGCACTGAAAAAGTGGGACCTCTCAGGGGAAAACCCAGCCCACCCCTCCCTATAATGAACACTACTCATAACCGCAGTCATGCATTGGAATTACTCTGTTGCACGATCACTGGGCGAAATGCTCATGTTAAACAAACGTTGTATTTATAACAATAACAGTTCTATAAAGGGTACTTATGCTAAGTTAGATGTGACTCGGAGGTTTGAGTGAGTGGGCTGATTTGTGTCACAGTGATTAAAGGCTACCTTGTTCCCCCCACCCTATGTGGGCCACACAATGGAGTGATAAAAATCAGGGTGAGTGAAAGTGATAATAATTGAAAATTAGAGGTTAATGAATAGAAAGAAAAGGACACTCCCTGAATATGCTTAGAGTAGTGCTTCGGCCAGCACCAGCGGCAGCCCTCCCACCTCTACCCCTTGAACCGGTTTGCATCCTGCCACCACTACCGCTCCAACTACTTCCATCCTCGACCACCCAGCACCTACGAGCCCTACCCCAACCACGCCAACTTCTACGACTAGTGGGCTGAACTTACGTCCTGGGGTATCACGACCAACCGCAGCCCCAGACGGCCTGGTTCATGCTAGGTGTGAAATGCTGCCTCCAATGACCCAGGCTACCACCCTACTCCGAAGACCACCAACCCCCTTTGCACCCACATGCCAGGTATTATAGTCTCCCTGGGCACCTCTTGGACCATCTTCCTGACAACCACTACCATCTCCCATCCCTGTAAACACACCCTCAACCAAATTTCCTTGCCTAAAAACTTTCCCTGCTTCTCCATACAACCTCTACTACCAGTCCAAGTACCGCTCCCTAGTCTACCATACCAGTGAGGCTGTACAGGCGGATGAGCCGTGTTACTGTCATCAATGTCGCTGTGACAACTGTCATTGGTAGAGGCTGTGTAATGCAAAGGAGCTCTCTGGGTACTGCGATGAGCACAGCGCTGAGAATGTGGACACCCTGGACCACCGTTATCCGGATTTGGATCATATCACATCTCTTCATAACTGGCACCATCTGGCTGGCCAGCCATAACATTGATGATATCCTCTACTAATCACGGGTCCTGAACCATGAGGGTAATGTGTGGAGTTTCTTACAGGGCACACCGGGCCCCGAAAAACCCTGGTCCCAGACACGTTTCCTGCCCCACCCTACTCAACGGGTTGGGTCGGGTTGTCTTTGTCGTCATTCCCTGCCTCTGTCCCTGCTCAGGCCCCCGCCCCACTCATACCCCAGATGGGTACAGGCTAGAAATGGGTGGTACCAAACTGGGCCCCGGGCAGGCAATGAGTGTGGGTGGGCCTGGGACGGGAGCGGTGTTGGGATTACCGGAAAATACCCCCCCCAGCTCTGTGTCAGGGTGGGGCCTGGCGCCTGAAAACCCGCCTGGCCCCATCCCGTAACTAACACTAGTAATGTCACAAGCATGTGCTACACCTAGGGCTCCCGCTAGGAACAAAAGATTAGTCTATCAGCAAATTATTCTTGGAGATGAACTGAACTTACTGGTGATTGTCATGACCCTGAAGTGTTCTGCCGGCATCTGGAAGAATTCAACAGCTGATCTCTGTCAACAAAATTGTTGGTAGAGTGTGAAATCTGACACAATTGCCTTGTAATAGGGTCTTGGCACTGGACATTAGTCCATGGCACACAAATAACAGGAAGGTCCTAAGCGATGACAGACGCTTATCGGAAAGGTTGAGAGATTACAATCTCTGGTTGGTGATTCAGGGCTAATCGTGTCTTGGCCGATCAGGGTGCGTGTTTGTGGATCATGGAACAGGTATTGGCTATCAGTATAGAAGAACTTATATTCTGAAGTACAGGAGTTGTGAGAGAAATACCTGGTAGCATACAGAACCAAGGAGATCATTGTCTTTTTTTTCTTTTTTTTCAAAGTCATGTGTTGGTTGCTTGAGGTACAAGAAACAGCGTGGAGAGCTAGCCATGGCTAAAACAAAACCTTTAAAACACTGGAAATGCCCGCTTCACCTCATCATAGGACAAACAAATACCCCGCATAGTAGAAAACCAATCCAAGATGAAAAGCTCGTTGTAGCCTTCAAGACCCTATAGTATCGGCCAATCCACATACCAGCCAGCAGCCTAAACTACTTGGGAGGAAAGGATAGGAAAGCCAAGCAGAAAGAAGGCAATTAGAATGTACAGGAGGAAAGACACACTTCTGCGGGCTCCCTTAACAAAAGAAAGGTATGGTGCCAGAACCACAGTGCACCAAAACTGGAATAAACTACTGTACGTTTATACCTCACTTGTATTAGTATACCCAAAGGGTCAGGCAGGACCAACCGTAGATACTCTGTCGGCCTGGGTTGGGACTTTAGCAAGAGCTAAAGAGGGAGTGCAATACCATGACCGAGGATAGAATAATGTGAGGATGCGACAGTAGAGTAAGTCGCAGGCGAGGATGAGGCTGGCAAGGGGGCCCCACACAACCAGAAGAGCCACGCGGCAGTCTAGGTGCCAGCTGTGGGGACAAGACAGGTAATGTGCCTGCTGACAGCAGTGAGGGGCCAGTATGGAGGGTGTAGAACTAGAGTGCAGGTGGATACAGACATGGGAAGTGGAAGGTGGAAGGTGTGCCAGGCAACAAGATGTACAAACACGGAGGACAGAGATAAGGTCAGGAGCTTTCGAATGCTAGTGGTACCGAATGAGCAAATCAGGTAGGCGTGCAATACAAGAAACCAGGGCCACCAGGCCAACTACTGCACCAAATAGCCTGAGTCTACTGACAGTGTATTGACGATGGGAAGAGGGTTGCCCACAGTACTAACGGTTAAGCCAGATGGGCGCTCAAGTCTGGGGTCAGGTGGAGAAACATCAAACCCAGCGTGCTTAAACGGAGAGAGAATCCAGAACCAAGTAGGAGGTGAGGGCAAGGATAAAAGCAGAAGAGAAGGAAGAGGGGTAGGCTCGAAGCTACTCGGTAGAGGCCATGAAGGCAGATCTGAACCAAAGGAGACTATTGAGATGCTTTCTCATGGTGTGGAGATTTCAATCACAGGAGGTGGAGCAGAGGTATTCAATTCAAGAGATAGGTAGCTTATTTTTCTTTATAGTCATATATTGATTGTTAAGGTGCAAGTAGAGTTCGTTACGGGGCAGACAGGGCCCCAAGAAACGCGGGCGCCCGGCCCTTTTCCCCACCCCGCCCCACTCAACCACCTGGAGCGGGGTCCCTTTTTCGGCATTGCCTGCCCCTGTCCCCGCTCAGGGCCCCCCCCCACCCATACGACAGACGGGTCTCCATTAAAAATAGCTCGTAATAAATGGGGCCCAGTCCAGGGAATGAGTGCGGGCAGACCCTGGACGGGGGCGGGACAGGGATTACCCGAAACATCCACCCTCGGCCCCGTATCCGGGCGGGGTATGGCGCGGGAACACCAGCCCCGCCCAGCCCCGTAACGAACACTAGGTGCAAGAAATGGCTTGAACATCTGGCTAAAGCAAAAATAAAAACCAAAATGTAAAACAAGCAGGCAAAAGAAATATCTGTCACCATTAATCTCCTACCAAGGGTCTGTACTGGGCCCTGGCCTACATGTGGGGGCAAAATTAAGTCAACTAATTTAAGGAAACACTCCTAAAACGAGTGGCATCATCAATCAAATAATTGAAAAAAGTAAAACAAAGTACACTTCTTCAAGCCTCCTGTGACAACATAAAGTAAGCGGGGGAAACTAAGGAGGAAGCATGGCAAGTAAGCGATGCGGCAGCAGATATGGGGCAGGAGAACATCCCCATAGGCAAGCAAGTGACATGTTGATCTACTGGAGTGGGGGAGTGAGTCCGGTAAAGGGCGAGAGGAGCAATGGGCGGCATCATGGGCAAGGTAGGAGACCCCTGGACGGTGGCAGTCACTGGTGGGCCGGTAGGTGAGACAGGCGAGGACGGCATGCCAGACGGTCTCCATCAGCAAAAACAGGTACAGGTATCAGATGTGCATGCCCGGTATCCAGATATCAGAGATGTCGTCGCTCCCTGCCATCCGGCCTGTTCGTCCTAAGTTGAGTTGCAATGTCCGTAGGCTGCCGATGCGTATTGAGTCCATCACCTAAGCAGGCACGCCTGTATTTCATCTGAGTTGCACAGCAACCATCACGTGGATCCGCACTTCACGTCTCCCCTTTTCACCATATCTCCGCATCCTGACACTTGCAATTCGCTAAGTCTTTCTGAACCTGTCATGAATATAATTCCCGTGCCCCTAGTCTCCGGCATACTCTCTCCGCCAGCCCTTGCTCAGCCCTCTGCACCGCAACGTCCTGTGGTGTCTCTTGTCTGTAGTCATCACATTTAACTGAAGTATCAATTATATATTTTCTTCATACCAGAATATAGTAGATATATACATCTGGCAATAACACCCGAGACCCACCTGTGTACATATCCATCCTACCCTGATTTGGATAATAGGTAAATCTTGTTAAATGTTCTCAAATCAATATGGCTGTTGAGGAGCCAGGGTCGGTCTCCCTGTAGAATGTGATGAGCTAGGCAAATAATTGTCACTCCGTCAAGCAAGGTAAACTCTCGGTGATCTTGTCTCGGCAGAAGTGTACCAGACTGTCTAGGTCACAGGGCTAGCCTGAGTTCACTGCTGTCAATATTCAAAGGCCTGCCAACTGCTGTACAGTGTCTTGTCTGCAGTGCGTGATTGTAACAAGCGGCACAATATTTGCTGGGAGACCAGCCCTCAGCGCACAATTCATGTGCTCCATTCCAGCACGTACTGAAACTCAATCATTGTGAAATCGAGGATTCATATATCGGTCAGTTCCTGTTCATTGTGCATGATGAATACCGTAAACATCCATTTCCCTGAATGGCAAAACTGGGATTTTGAGGTGTATTACAAGTTCAACGGGAAGTAGTTGGAGTATTGGAGGCTCTACGGCAAGGTAGTGTTCAGTGGACAGGTTATGTTGGATGAATGGAATCAATTTGAAACAGCTCCAGTGAGGAGAGATTTCTATCAGATTGTAAGAATCAAGGACGTCGCCGGCATCATGTCGACAACCTTCCACTATCCTGCCACAAGGGGCTCCGGTTCATACCTGTACCTATTGGTTTATCTAAATAGCCAAGGATGTTGTCATCGTGAATGCTGTTACGGGGTAGCAAAGAGAGTAGGATTTCGAGCTAACCAGGCCATGGATATTCAAGGCAACGGATTAATAGTCAGGGAGGATTGTAGGTAATTGTTAGGTACAGGTAAAGTAATAAAGTATAGTCAAATATCAAAAAGTTAAAAGATAACTCGCTAACTTGTCATATTGTTAAGGTCTCTTCTCCATTCCGTGATTGATTCTTCAACCACCGGGGGAGAGGCCTACTATTTATACTGATCTTCACATGCTACTTGGTTTTCCTTAGTAAATAAGTCTCTCCTTAACAATCCAGTTGGATAGAACAAAGTTCGAATACCGTTTGAGCCTAAAAGATTGCCCTGTTTTACTCAGAGAATCTCCCGAACTGCCATTTCATCTGAATGTATCAACACTCCACCCGTAGACAGCCTGCGACCCCTTTATCATAATACACTATATATGAATATCCGGTCGAAATCCCTACATACTAATCCTAATATGGAATAGTGAGTGATTAGATCTGATATTCAGCTATTATAGCATTATGCAGCAATATGCATATGCAACTACCAAATCAGAGGAGAAGGGTGCTCTGAACATTGTTCCAATCAGTTAAATATATGTTGAAACATGCTCTCATCTAGACGTCGGAATCGTCTTCCAGATGCCACTACGAAGTGCATAGCTTGGCGAGCATAGGTTGGGATATATGCTTATCGTATCAAGCCATATACCTCACTCTTGTATATTGGGTAAGCTATTGCCGCGAGGGAAATCTTAGCTCCCTCCTGATAATGGTTAGTCCTCAAATTGGTTATTTAATAATACATGCGAAGCAATACACACTTAACATTAATTCCATTTGGTACTCTACAAGGTACTGTGAAAGACTTTCCACGTTTGCTTGGCCACGGAACGAAAACCTTTCCCAGTAATACAAGTTAGCCCAATCTTGGCATATCGGGAATTTCTCTATGACAATCTTCCAAGTTCTACCAATTCTTGTGCCTGTTCTGAGTTCTCTGGTTGTTCCCAGGTATTCTCGTCTTCTGAACACCCTCTCCACTGTACAAAGTAGCAGAGAGCCTTGAAGGTCCTGGTCCTGCGGCCAATGCTTCGCGTAACAGAGATTATTTCACCAAGGATAATCTCTTCCACCTCGCATTGGCGATCACCCTCGATCTCTTAGTGATTTATAGCTGGTTGTTCTCAGGCTGCTTGAGTAGATGTTCGATATGGCTTGAGTATTGATACATGAAATACCACGTGAACTTTCCAATGTTCCGATAATTCGAGTTTGTTTGCGAGTTCTCCTCATTGTTCCAGGCTGTTGAAGGGGGGGTATAGCTTAGTTGCTAATTTGTTCGATTAGTGTTTAGTGCCGACATTCTTTGCATCCAGCAAAACCATATCACTTATTTGAAGTCAGCTTGTTGCTTAGACTTGCGATTGTAATCATGTTTCATGGATTTCCACGTCTATCTAGACATTGTCTCACTTCCTGATCTATCATCTGTATTGCGTGAGTGTAAAGGTTTGCCCCTGGCTTTCCCACTCCACGTTGCTTCAGCCATTCAGTTTGAGGATAATAGCGATAGAGTGTGAAGACAGGGGCCATGTTTTGTCACTTGCTTACTGAGTTGTTATAAGCGCACTCAGCTAAGGGTAGGTCATTGTACCAGTTGTCCTGATTGTAGTTAACAACTATACGGAGGTAGCCTCCCAGTACTTGGTTAACTCTTTGCGTTTGTCCCTCAGTCTAAGGGTAGTAAGCTGTCAACATTGTTTGTTTAACGCCCTGCCTTTTATACAATAATTCCTGGATGTCTCCAGCTAACATTCCATCCATATCTGTAATGATTTCTGAAAGTACCCCGCGAAGGTTCCTTACTTGTTGAAGAAAAGCTTCTGCCACATCTTGTGCCATCGCCTTTTCTTGTAATCTAATAAGGTGGGCCATTTTTGTGAAACACTGTCTACTACGACCATGATCTGGGTATATCCTGCTGATTTTAGTAACTGAGGGATGAAGTCTACCAAGGCTGAGGCCCATGAAGCATAGGGTACGCGTAGTGGATTTAGCGATCCAAAGGGTGCGGGTCGTGGGGCTTTTCCTAGTTGATAGAGAGTGCAGGAATGAACATAATCATGAACCCACTTGGTTAATCCTTTTCAGTAGAAATCCCGCTTGATGATTGCAAGAGTTTGCTCTTGCCCAAAGTGACCTACAACTTGGGAGTCGTGGCAACTCTTAGGGATCAGAGTCTGTAGGTTTTCATTTGTGGGGATACATAATGGGTCTTTGTAGGACAGAAGGCCATCGAATATGGTCTATTGCTTTAGCCATTCGTTTTTATTTTCCTTTAATGATTCCAACTGTTGCTTCTGGTACAACCAAGCTACATCTTCCTCTGCCAATTCCCGCGATTCAGCCAAAAGTCAACTTCAAATCCTTTTATATTTCCTTTCCAGATAATTGTATTTGATAATAACACTTGTACTTTGCGTAGGGTAGGACGTTGGGTCATATAGGAGGAATGGTAGAATGTGTGGTTGGCATCTCCCTCAAGGAAGTTTATCGTCGGTTTGGTTTCTTCCAAGTCCAACCCTATTTGCCTGCTTCCGAACCCCTTTCCCGCTCTATCCAATCTGTCCATCTCTATCTATTCCTGATCATGCATTCTTTCCACCATCTATTGTGCTATGCGTTCTCCTATCCTGACCTAGTAATCCAAATTCCCATCATTTACAAGTCGCACTTTCACTTCACCTCTGTAATCAGCATCTATAACCACTGCATCTACTGTGATACCTTTGGTTGCAAAACTACTTCTTGGTACTATGCAACTCTAGGTTCCCTCCGGTACGGCGATTGCTAAATCAATTTGCACTAGTCCCGGGTTGTTGGCAGGGATAAGTATGTTATCGATACTGTAGATGTCGTGTTCTTCTGCAAGCTTTAACAATTTTCTGGAGATTCGAGCTGTCTCATCAAGTTTTGGAATCCAAATGCTTATGTCCTTTTCTCTCTCAGTCAATACGTGTTGGAGCGGTTCGGAATCTGTTGCCCACAAAACGCTCAATTGGAATTTTCAGAAAAGCTAAGGTTGCAAAATATTTTGTTTTCGATACATAGCTGCACCTTTGGGGCTGGACTCGGCCCCCTGCTTAAAGCGTCTGGCTTTCCTCCTTTGGTGCCTCTTGGGTAAATCATTTTGAAATTGGAACCAAACAATCTCTGTGCCCACGGAATCTGTCTATGAGTCCTGGCCTTCTTTGTAAGCAAATATTGCAGGCTCTCATGACTGGTACAGATGGCTATTGGCCCCTCAGTCCCCCCCAAGTAATCTTTCCATCCCATGAATGCAAGGAGAATGCCAATAATTCTTTGTCATGAAGGTCGTAGTTGTGCTCAGCTGGGCTAAGCCTTCGAGAATGGAAGTTGCCAGGATGAAGTCTTTTTCTATGAACCTGTGACAAGATGGATCCTTGTGCGAAATGAGTGCCATGTGTTTCTGTAAAGGGGGCTCGGCACCAGAGAGAGTCCAAGGCACACAACGACAGGAATGTCCTAAACGATGATAGTGGTTTGGCATGAGGGTTCGGAGATGACAATCTCAAGTCAAGGCAGATCGCACAACGCCAAATCATGGCCAGGGCCCGTAGGTTCCTGGCACGGATCCGGGATATCAGAATAGAAGATGTTATATTCTGAAGTACAGGAGTCGTGAAAGAAATACCCGGTAGGGTAAAGAATCAAGCACATAGCGGGCATTTTCTTTTTGTTTTTTATATTGTGTATTCGTTGTTAAGGTACAAGAACTTGCGTGGAGGGCTAGGTATGGCGTAAACACAACCGTAAACAATCCAATGAGCTTCACCCTCTGATGGGAAAAATCAAACCCCTCGAACCCAGAACACTCCCCTCCCCTATGTAGCATCTAAGACGAAAGCAAGACGAAGTAATACCTTCCTCCAGAAACGTAAGGAAAGACATGAATAGAAACGAAACCAAGGCAAGACACAAACCCTTCAGCGGGCCCCCCAAAACAAAAGAAAGGAACATGCACGGCAACCTGTACTGACAGAGAGGAAAAATACAACTAACATTGCTCCACCTTTAACGAACAAACTTGAAACCCCAAACCAAGAGGCTACACGGGTAGGCTGTATCCCAAGACGGAAAGGGCTTGGGGCCACAGCCCTTTGGACTTTAGCATGGGTCAACAAGGTAGTGGGATACCAAGACACAGGGTAACCAAATGCGAGGTTCGCGACTGTAGAGGAAATCTCGGGAGCCGGAGGAGGACCAGAGGCGCCACCCAGCAAGGAGAGCCACGCAGCAGTAGAGGTGCCAGCTACCGTGAGGGGGCAGTAAGGTGTGAGCCAAAGGGGCAGTACAGTGGGGGCCAAGGCGGAGGGTAGCTGTAGGGTGCAAGGCGGGGGGTAGCAGTAGGGTGCAAGCCGATCTAACCGCGGGAAGCGGAATGCGGAAGGGTCGCCAAACAACAGAAAAGTAGGAATACTGAGCAGGAGACAGGGTCACGATCATTGGAACGCCGATCGTACCAACTAAGCATCTCAGGAGAGAGTGCAATACCAGAGAGCAGGGCCATCAGGGCAACTACTGTACAGATAGCGTGAAACTAGTGACAGTGTGTTGAGGAAGGAGGAAGGGTCGCCGACGGTGCAAAACGTGCAGCGAGACGCATCCCGAGATGCAGATAGAAGGGTAAGAAGGGTGATGCGCGCGTGCTCAACAAAGACAGAACAGAACCAGCCGGGAATCTATAACCCCATGGAGGCGAGGCGAAGGGCGCCAGAGAGAGGAAAGAGATGACAGAGTAATAATCCCTGGAGCTGTTGCCACTGGCGGCGAAGATCAGAGGCAGAGGACACTCTCACAATGATTTCCCATGGTGTTGACATTTCAATGGCAGGAGGCGGAGTGGACGATAAAGATGAAGGAGACAGGGGGCGGAGCCCTCCCTTATATAGAAGGTAATCCTAGCACAGCCTTGGCCGCCAGACTGATACCCCAATATGAGTCGCATTTCCGCATAACCAAGGAAGCAATACAATTTGTTGTAAACCTTACAAAGCAAATCCCTCATAGCAACCGTGTAAGAAACAAAGAACACCAAAGTTAACCAAACAGGTATCTGACCTGGGGACAGTGAGAGCAGGGCCCTCCCCAGGGCCGAAGTCCCCTGTGGCATATTCCATATTCTCTGGTAATAGGCCAGGCATAAGTGCATACCCTTCGTGGAATTCGTCAACCACCTTTTTCGTTGATTCATTCCACTGATTCCCAGGTTGTTTCGTCGTAGCCGTCCCATTTCACCAGATATTGCAGTCGGTCCCTGACGAATCTGGAATCCAACACCCCCTGAACCTTCCTTTCTTCTTCTCCTTCAACTTCCCCAGCCAGAGGTGGTGGGATTATCTGTTCTTCGAGTGGGTCATGGGCTGCTAGGTCCAACACCGATACGTGGAAGATGTTATGTATCTTCTCAGTATTCAGCAGGTCCAGACGGTAAGCATGTGTTCCGATCTTTTCCCTGACCTCATATTGTCGATGACTTTTGTTGTCCAACTTTCGCGAAGGTCGACGTGTCTTAATGATCTTGCTGTTTAGCCAAACCTTATCACCGAGTTGGAAGGAGGAAGCTAGGAGTCTGCGTCCGTCCACATTTTCCTGTGGCCTTGCTTGCGCATTACGCATTTCAGTTCGAACGTGTGCATGAAGTTCTGGCATAGTGAGAACGAAAGATCGCCCCTCTATGTTGTCAGTCGGGAGAGTTTCTTCGTCGAGGAAGTCGATATGGGAATCATAGCGATCGGCGGCAATGAAGCTCGAGGGGCCGGTCGTCTCGGATGCACGATGGTTATCCCTAAATTCCGCCATTGGTAACGATTGACACCAGTTATCCTGTTGGTAGTTCACATATGACTGAAGGCACTGTTCCATGATACCGTTAACTAGTTCTGTTTGACCGCCAGTTGCAGGATGGAATGCAGTAGATAGATGTCGGGCAATCTTCAGTCTACCATAGATGATTCCCCAGAACTCAGCAGAAAACTGCCATCCTCGATCGGATATAATTGTTATTTGTAACCCATGGTATTTCCAGATGGTATCCAGGAATAGGTTGGCAAGAGTGGGGGCATCGATGGTAGTACGGCAAGGGACGAGATGGCGGATCTAGGTTAGCCGATCTACAACTACTCAAATTGCATGGTTACCGTTACGCCAGGGTAGACGGGTTACAAACTCTATTGATATATCCTGTCATCGTCGATAGGGAATAGAGTGAGGGCGGATGATAACAAACAGCGCATGAAGAGGCGTTCAACTTCGTTAACAGATATGACATTTGGCCACATAGCGTGCGATCTTGTTTCGCATAGTGGGCCAATGGTACGGTCGGGTGATTAGTTCATGTGCTTTGGATCGGCCGGGGTGACCAGCAGCAGGAGCTTCGTCATATTCCCAAATGATGGCCAGTTTCAAATGTTCCTGAGCGAGAATACAAAGACAATCTCAATACTGTAGCCAATTACTATCCTTGGGACATTCGGCTAGTGAGATCAGGCGGCCATGTCGTATCCCTTGTTCTAGTATCTTGAGTTTCTGGGTTAGAAGGGGGTCAGCTTGATAGCCTTCTGTCCATAGCCCCTTCAAGGGGGACCCTCCAAAGTTAAGCAGAATATCTGCCAACAATCTCAGAGACTGGAACTTGAGAACCACTTGCATCCTATGCTTTTCATCCTCCAATACCTCTTCTGCTGTTTGCCCCGTCATCCTTGATGCATACTCCTTTCGATGTGCTGTGCAAGGCTCAAATTCAATCCTATAGTTGAATTGCGACAAGAAGTCCCACCATCTGGCTTGTCGTTGATTGCGTAACCTTTTAGTGGTAAGGTATCGCAGGTGCTAGTGATCCGACCGTACTGTAACATGTCGTGCAACTAGGTAAGCCCTGCATTCTTCCAAGGCTCGTACCAACCTATCAACTCTTTGTCATAAATGTCGTAGTTGCATTCGCTGGGTGTGTGTTTCTTTGAGGTAAATGCAACTGTATGTAAGAGCCTGTTGGGTCTTGGTTGGGATAGTATGCCGGCAGAGGCGATGTTTGCAGCATCGGTTTCCACCACCATCTCATTGTCCAAATCAAAATGGGTCAGGATGAGGGCAGTAGTAAAGGCTTCCTTCAATCTGTCGAATGCAGCTTGGCAAACATCCGACGACACGAATGGTATACCCTTTCTGGTTAATTGGGTCAGTGGCCTGGCCAGATGTGAATACTCTTGGATGAAACGTCGATAAAGATTTCCAAATCCGAAAAAGATGCGTAGATTGCATAAGCTTTTAGGGACGGGCCACTCAATGATCACGAGATGTTTGCAGAATCCATTCGGAGGCCCTCAGGGGTAATATAGCCAAGATATTCAACATTGTTCGTAGGACAGTCGCATTTCTGAGGTTTTACCTGAAGTGCAGCTTTGGTTAAGGCTTCCAGGATTTGCTTGACATATATGATATGTTGTTCTTCTTTCGCAGAGTTTATCAAGATATCGTCAAGGTATGCTTTACAAAAGCGATCCAGAATAGGGTGTAGCGCATCGGTAATGTACCATTGAAAGGTAGTGGGGCATTGGTAAGTCCAAAGGGAATGAAGAGATATTCAAAAAGCCCGTATTGTGTACGAAAAGCTCGTTTCCATTCTTCAACTGCCCTCATGCGGTTTAGGTTGTAAGCTTCGCGGATATGTAGTTTAGTCAATATCTTAGCTCTGGAGAGTTGCATAATGGTCTCCTTGATTAGGGGTAAAGGGTCGCGGTTGTTGCTTGTTCCCTCGCTAAGTTCCCTATAGTCAACACATAAGTGTAGAGAACCTTCCTTTGTCTTAACAAACAAAATCGGAGAAGAAGCAGGGGATGATGATTCACGGATAAACTTCTGGTCGAAGTTTTCGTCTAGCCCTTCGTATAAGGCCGATAGCTCAGTTAGACTAAGACCATATATTGGTCTGCAAGGAGGGACGAATCCTAGTCGTAGTGGTATTTCATGATCAAATCTCCCATGTGGTGGTAGTTGTTCTTCTGTTTTCTCAAGGAATAGAGGAAGAAATTCGTCGTGGGGTTTGAGGACTCTCTGAAGGACTTCGTCCTTGGCAAGGACTTTATGTCCAAGCGCACACTGTGCAGCATAAGCCAGTAGAAAATGCGGTAGTTCTTCCTCAATCCCATAGGCCACTGTAACATCGTTAACGCAGTTGTTTAAACAGTACTGGGATTCAAAGGTAAGGGTGTTAGAAGCGAAGTCAATCTTGACATCATGGTATTTTGGCCAGGGTATACAGAGAGTTAGAGGATATCCCCCAAGCGGAGTAACAAAAGCACGAATCATTCCGTGGTGGTTGTTAATGGAAAAGGCTATCTTGGTAATATGAGTAATTGCTTCGGAACTCACAGGCCGTCCGTCGATAACCTTCAATGGTCGTGGTTCTTTAAGTTCAAACAAAGGAACGTTATGGCGCGTGGCACAAGCCTTGTTGATGAATGTGCATCCCGTGGCCCGGAGTCTATCACTGCATGGGCTCTAATCTCGTCACGGTTGTCAACAATTGCGCATGCCATCAGTACGTGATTAGCTTCAACCCCATTCTCCATCTTGTCCATGGATAAACAGGACAAGGAAAGTACCGAAGAAGGTGATTCTTGCCCCATACCAGTGCCCAGCACTGTACATCGTGATTAGTTTTCCAAGTGCTCAGGCTCTGGGCGAGAGTCTTCAGGGACTGCCGGAGGAGGTCCACCGATAGCAGCAGTGTTGGCTATGAGGTGAGTTTGGCTATTTGGACATTGTCTAGCCATGTGGTTTGCTCCTCCACAATAGAAGCATTGGCCGTGTCTCATGAGATCTTCGCGTTGCGCTTGTGACAAGCGACGCTGTCCAGCCAAAAGATCCATTTGTCCAGCCTGGGTACCCGTGGCAGTCGTGGTGGTTGTAGGAGAGGCAGCTGGTTTTGGTGTCCTAGTCGTAGTCATGGTAGGCGATCTCTGGGTAGATGACGACAGCTTCCGTTCAGCCGCATCGGCAAAGATCTTGTTATCCACAGGGGTGATCAATATGATGTATTGGTCAAGTTCATCAGGGGTGTCCAGGGTAACCAGAGCGTCCTTAACTTCGGCGCTCAACCCTTCTTACAATGAGGTTCGTTTAGCAGCATCGTTCCCGGCTACTTCGGAGGCGTATCTCTGGAAATCAGCTTGGTAGTCAGAAAGGTTAAGGCACTTTTGAATAGACTCTGTAGATTCCATTCGGCTGTACAGACCCTATCCGGGTCACTGAAAGTGTTTTTGAGTAGAGTGATCAGGGCTTTCAAATTAGCGATATTAAGGTTTCCGTCATCAATAAGTAAAAGGATTTGTTCGTAAGCTTTCCCTTTCCAGAGCCCAACAGCATATGCCAACCGATGTTGGATATGCACGAATCTTTGGGCATCTCCGAGGAACTTGGTAGTTAGTTCTGCGATAAACAGGAGCAGTTGATCTTGGGATCCGTAGCACTGCTGGGGTTTGGCAATCGAATCTCGCTTAGCGGGTCGTTCGCCTGCTGGCGGAGTAGGTCCCCCTGCGTTTACAAGTGCAGTAGTTGCAGTGGTCATGGCAGTGTTCGTCTTAGTCAACCCACTATTAATGGTAACTAGGGTGGCTCTAGCATGCTCTAGGGTAGTCTCGATGGCTCTGTACCTAGCCTCAAGGCCTTGTCCTTCTGTAAGCAAAGCATCGCGTTCTTCCGTAAGTGCATTTCAGTCTTCAGCAAGCACCTCCCTTGTGTTGGTTATATTTTCAACATGTTGTTGTAACAGTTGGAAGCAAGGGTTTTGCTCAAGCCGTGCAGGGGTGCCATGTCTGGGAATGGGAGGGAGTGCTGGGGGCATGTAGTGTTCGTTACGGGGCCCCGTTTCTGACAAACGGGGCGCCAAGAGCAGGTTATTAACTGCATATTAAAAAAAGAATCGTCTAAATCGGACCAAAACTGAGTGAGATAGAGCTCTGTGAAGTTGTCTAACTTCAAAGAGCTCTATCTCAGTCAGTTCTTGTCCGATTTGGATGATTTTTTCGACCAGTTAATCAGAATAACCTATGTTATTTTGTCCCCGCTCCTCGGAAACGGGGCCCCGTAACGAAGCCTAGGGGCATGTTGAGTGAAACAGCGAGAGGGCGGACGGTAAGCAGCTATTTTCTAACAAGGTCTTAGGATAGTTCCTTAATCTGTTCATCGGTACCCGCCGACCATTCCGTCATGACGGTTAACTCCGTAGTCAGGAGTTAGATGGGTTGACTCATGGTGTTTCGTGAGTTGGTCCTCACTAGACGCTATTTTGTGTAATGGGGTTCTGGCACTAGACGTTGGTCCAAGGAACACAACGACCAGAAGGTCCTAAACAATGACTGGTGTTTAGCATGAGGGTTCGGAGATGACAATCTCAGGTCAACGCTGATGGCGTAACCGCAAATCAGGGTCCGGGTTTGTGGGTTCTTGGCGTTGATCTTGGATATGAGAATAGAAGACGTGATATTCCGAAGTACAGGAATCGTGAAAGATATACGAGGTAGCCTAAAGAGTCAAGCAGATAAGGGGGCATTTTATTTTATTTTGATTTTTTGTATATCAAATATTCATTGTTAAGGTACAAGAAATCGGATGGAGCACTGGCTATGGCGAAAACAAAACCCACCGAACTAACAACCCACACCCAGGTCACCACCTCTTGGGAACCAGCCAAGTTCCTCAAAACCAGATAATGCCTATCCCCCATACAGCAGCTAAGAAGAAACAAAGACGAAGCAATACCTTCCTCCAGACACATAAGGAAAGACATCAAAGAAGTGAAACCAAAACAAGACCAAACCATACGGTGAGGCCCCAAAACAAATGAAAGCAATCTTATGCCACCAAGTGCAGAGCGGGAGGAAAGAATAAAACTACTATTACTCAACCTTAAAATGAAAAGTAACTCGAGACCGCAAACCAGAAGGCCTCAGGGGCAGGCTATATCTCAAGAAGGCAAAAGCCAGGGGGCGGCAGCACTTCGGACCATAGCAGGGGCCCAGGAGGTAGTGCTATACTATGACACAGCGTAACCTAAGGCGTAGTTCGCAACCGTAGAGTGAGTCGCAGGAGCGGGAGGAGGACGACTAGAGTCACCCGGCGAGGAGCGCCCCTCAGTATTGGATGTGCCAGCTATGGTTATGGGCACTAAGGTGCCAGCTAAGTGGGCAGTGGGGTGCCAACCAAACAGGGGGGTAGCAGTAGGGTGCAGGCCGATCTCGCCGGGGGCAGCAGGATAGGGAAGCCTCGCCAAAGACCAAGAAGTACAAATGCTGAGGACTGAGACAGGGTCACTATTTTTTGAATGCCAACCTAACCGTCCGAGCAGCTCAGGAGAGAGTGCAATACCATAGAGCAGGGCCACCAGGGCAACTACGTCACCGATAGCCTGCAACTAGCGAGCGCATTTTGCCGAGGAAAAAGGGGTTGCCGACCGTGCAAATCTCTTTGCGTGACTCGTGGCGAAGTCCGGGGTAAGGGGTAGGAACGCCAACGCGAGCCTGCCCAACGAAGACAGAACGGAATCTGAAAGGAATGTATAACCCAAGGGAGTGTAAGCTAAAGGCCCCAGAGGTTGAACATGGATCATTGTGGACTGCTCACCATTTGCATATATTCCCATGAACCTTGGATTAGGAACCTTGTCTAGAGTTCATTACGGGGCGGACGGGGCCCCGGAAAACGCGGGCCCCTGGCCCTTTTCCCCGCCCTGCCCCGCTCAACGGCCTGGGGCGGGGTGTCTTTTTCGGCATTCCCTGCCCCTGCCCGCGCTCAGGCCCCCGCCCCACCCATACCCCGGACGGGTCCCCGCTAAAAATGGGTGGTAACAAACGGAGCCCCGTCCAGGGAATGAGTTCGGGTGGGCCCCGGGCGGGGATTACCATAGAAATACCCCCCCCGGCCCTGTGTAAGGGCGGGGCCTGGCGAGTGAAAACCCGCCCCGCCCCGCCCCGTAACGAACACTAACCTTGTCACTGCGACCTGTTACACACTAGGTCTTTGAAAGACGTCTCACAACTATTAGCTTCATACCTATCCCCGACATCACCCCTGCATATCTTGTGCGACAGCAATTAACACCTCCCTTCATCACCAATAAAACAGGAACTATCAGCAATTGTCGAAAAACCATGGCACCCGCGGTTATGCACTGAGTATTCAGCAAACCGGTTAACCACTACCTCGGTGCTTGGGTTTTCACCTCGGAAGGGATTCGGCTGAGAAGTAGGAAAGGGCAACTATGCGGAAGAAACTGATCAAAGATATAGCACGCGCAGGAACTGTGCTGTGGAGGAAAGGTCTCATCCCAGGAAGGATATAAGAAAGCCTGTTCTTCCCTTTGTTCGTGTATTTTCTGTTCGTTATCGCAATCATTATTTATTCACTTGGTTTCTCTCCTACTTGTGTCGAAGTCATTCATTACCGTACACGATTCCATTATCTCTATTCTTTCTTTGATAACTTTTCTCTATCCAAATTGTACGTACCAATAAATGTTCGGCATCGCCAGATCAGTGGAATCTATATTCGCTGCACATAACTTTATAGTGTTGAATACCAGAGAGAGGAAAGAGATGAAGGCGTGATAAACCCCCCAGCAGTTGCCACGGATGGGAAGATCAGAGGCAGAGGACACTCTCGCGATAATTTCCCATGGTGTTGAGATTTCAATCGCTGGAGGTGCAGCGGACAAGAAAGATGAAGGAGATAGGGGGCTTTTTTTTTTTTATTCTTTATGTCATATATTCGTTGTTAAGGTACAAGAAATCATATGGAGTGCTACCTATGGCGAAAACAGAACCCAACAGTCCAAAACAAACAAACAAAGGCAATATCCATCGTCAATCATCTGCATCAGGGTCCGTACCGGTCCCTGGCCCACATGCTGGCGCGAAGATCATAACAAGTAAATCAAGGAAACCCTCCTATAACCAGCAGAAACAACAAGTCAACTACAAACTCAACTGGTACCGAAACTCACTAACCTTCCCGAAATGAGATAAAATAACCGAAGGAAACTAGGTAAAACAAGCGAAGGAAACTACAGCGGAGGAGCAGGAAGCAAATGCGCTTGCGGGTAATGTAGGGCGACAAAACATGCCCGGGGGGAAGGCGGTCAGTGTAGACCTCATGAGCCGGGCTCAGGTGGCCAATATGGAGGCCGAGGACCCAATGTGGGCGTCAGGGCCCAAGTCAGAAACCCCCTAAAGGTGGCGGGTTGTGGCAGGCTGCCTCTCAGGGCAAGAGAGGATGGTGTTGTGGAATGCTTTGGGGCCCTTGTTGCACCTCGGGCAGGTTGTCGGGCGGTTGTCGTCCTATGCCGACTGGGCACCCAGGAAGCCTTTGCGAGGCCTCATCTTGTGTAGCCTGCCAGCGTCAAACTTGTTGAGACCCATGAAGGGGTGAGGTTTGAGGGACGGTCACTATGGGTATCTAACCGGGTCCGGGGACCTGTCTCCCCATTCTTTCATAGGGAGGTTGTGGCAGAGCTGCTTAAGCTGCGGGTAGGAGCGCCCTGGCGCCGGTCCATGGTAGGTTTCACCAATGAGGTGCTGGGAGGTGACGGGGAGAGGGGCCAGCCCGTCCGGACCTAGCAGAAAGAGGAGGGGGTCAGGGATTGCATCCAGGGGCAGCTGTGCCTTATTCTTTGAGGGGGGTCTTGGCTGGAGCCATGGTAGAGGGAGTCGGCTGCCAGCGTTATTCCTGAGGAGGACCGTATTGTCCGGGGCATGACGGTTGAGGGAGGGAGTCTGCACTGAGGGGCGGAGGCGTGCCGTATCCGTGTTGATCTCCGGGGGGATTAGAGTATTCTCAGACCAGCCAGGCGCTTCTTGTACGCAAAAAGCAGCTCAAGCAGCCGCAGGCAGCCCTCTATGGCCAGGATGTTGGACGGGGTGCAGGTCAAGCAGTTCATGTACCATCTCGGGGTCTTGTGCGAAAAGGCGGAGAGTTTCTCATCATATGTACGGTATGGGTGAACACGTTCCCGCTGTACCCAAGAATGGGAAACTGTAAGGAAGACACTAGACAGTGTGAGAGCAAGGGGGCGAGACCCATCCCTGCAGGGGACAGTGGTTTCATAGCCACAAACGCAGCCTGGGGCTTGGCCAGGCGTTTCGTGAAGTGGGGGGTCGTCGAGAGTGAGGGCGTGAACCAGTAGCCTAACCACCTTAGATCGTCTTAGGGTCTGAATATTGACACGTCCAGGTGGATGGGGGCGTGAGAGGGGGGGGGGTCCGTGTCCCGGTTCATGCGCCAGTGGATCAGCTCAGTTTTGGGGATAGAGAAACAGATACCCAGGCGGGAGCCGCTTGCGTTTACCAGGGCGTAATGACAATGTAGGAGTTGAATGTTATGTCGATACGACCCCGACCAGGCTGTTAGGGCAAAGTCATCCACATAGAACAAGGTGAGGCCAAATAAGACCTCAATGTGGAGACAAGAAACATCGATGAGAAATAACAGGGGGGAGACGGGTGAGCCTTGTGGGGTTCCCACCGACACTGGGGAGAAAGCTTGGGGAGAGCCCTGGAAGAGTAGGCGGCAGGACCTGCCTATGAGGCAAGAACCCGTCCAAGATACTAGGTATGGGGTGACCCCCTTTGCGCTTAGCATGCCACAAAGGCTAGAGGGATTAACGTTGTCAAAACCTGCCTTGATGTTGAAAGGAGATAGTGGGTGGAGCCCCCTCTTATATTCAAGGAAATTCTAGCACAGCCTTTGCCGCCTAACTCATACCCCAGTATGAGTAACATATCCGCGTAACCAAGGAGACAATACTTTTTTTTTTTTTTGTTAATTCCGTGGATTGTTTTTAGGTGCTACCTAAGGTACATCCGCTGCATTCGGGAAGTATCCCATGGCAAAGAAACCCTACCCCCTCCAGCCAAGGGAAAACAAGTCATCC
>Ga0307517_10001480_pt1 | contig 39285 bp, 54 predicted proteins | sample 23_EM_MG_FD_194515 | JGI IMG/M metagenome (GOLD analysis project Ga0307517, IMG submission 194515) | Populus trichocarpa ectomycorrhiza microbial communities from riparian zone in the Pacific Northwest, United States - 23_EM | ecosystem: Host-associated > Plants > Roots > Unclassified | place...
CCCAAAACAGCTGACCATCGCGCAGAGAGAGGTGATTGTAAAGGATGGATTAGGCGATCGGGAGGCAGGTGTGAGGGTCGCCGCGGGGAAGGTGGTCAGTGCTTGGTTTGATTTGGTCGTTGGAGAAGATGAAGGGGAAGAGGATTTGGGGTGGGAGGGAGACGACGGGGGTGTTATGAAGGGGTTGATTAAACTTTTGCACTTGTTTGATGTGGTGGGACCTGGTGAAGCCGTTGCGGTCGATGCGGTCTTGTCAATTTTTACGACGAGGCGGGAAGTGCTAGATGTATTCGTTTTTCCAGGTCTGTGTAAATCCTCCTTTCATCTCACAATCGAAATCCCGCTGACTGGACCTTGAAGAAACATACTGGCAAACTCTAACACCCGAATCTGTTGTCCTCGCACGCATCTTTGTTGATCATTGCACCAATACAGAGAACGAAATGCGCCTTGAATCCGCTGCATTGCCTGTCGTAACTGCATTTGCGTTTCACGTCCAAGAGGCGTATAATAGTCTTCTTTTAGCGTTGGAGGAAGTTGAGGCTGGGAGGCTGCTTACCGGAACAGTGGAGGGCCAAGAGGAGAACGAGGTGTTGGAAGAGGAACTGGCGAAGAAAGAGGTTGTGATGAGTGAGTTGTTGAGATTGGCTCTGAGTTTGGATTATGGTGATGAGATTGGGAGGAGGAGGGTGTTTTCTGTTGTCAGTGAGTGGATTTTCTTGTTTTTATTTGCCTGGCTGATAGGAGTTGTTAGAGGATATGCTGGCTCATCCTGAACTTCCTCCTGGACTTATCGAACGATGTCTCGATGTTTTGAAGGAAATTATGCCTTCTGAACGTGACCTTATCCGTGTTGTGGTAGAAATCATCGTCGAATTGCGAGAGACTGAAGAACCAGATGTGGATGATCTACCGGTGCGTCTGAGGCTACTACTGTGCTCTTAACTCCCTTCGAGATTGAAGTTCGTGTGTATAGATTCCAGATGACAGATCCGATGTTTCAAATATTTCTACGGCAATACGAATGGAAAAGGCCGGTCGTTCTAAGCAGAAGAATAAAGATACGATGTCCGTTGAGGAACATCGAAAAGCAGATTTGACGGATGTACGGTGTCTTATGCTGTGTATCGCTATGCTCGAAAGGGTTAATGGGGTCAGTCGACGTGACCACCCCTTCTCTCGTCATGACTTTACTTAATCCATCCCTGCCACACAGTCCTTCGAAGACAACTCGACCCTCGAAGGTATACTAAGCGATCTCATCATTCCTTGTGTCAAGCGGAAAGAACTCGCGATGCGAGGAAAGGCGCTTATCAGCCTTGGGCTGTGCTGTCTCATCGCCAAGAATATGGCGTTGAGTTCGTTTCAGCTTTTTGTGAGCCAGGCTCAAAACGCCCCCGCAGAGATCAAGGTAGAAGTATTAAAGGTCATTATGGACTTGGTGATTATGTATGAGCAGGAATTTTTTGGAAAGTCCGAGGAGACAGTTGGTACCTTCACTCTCTGACCCTGGGTTGTTTGCTTATTCAGATTTGGTAGGCGAAGCAAATTGTCGATTTTCTGATGCAGGTCTTGGAAGCTGAAGAGTCGGATGAGGCGCAGGCGGCCCTGGTTGTCGGATTTTGTAAGCTTTTACTGGCGGGCATTGTCACTGAGCCAAAGGTAATACATTAAAATGCTCTCCGTTGGGCTCATTCTGAGATCGCTTCTTTGTAGGTTCTAATGTGCCTTGCGCTGCTCTACATATCTCCGACAACAGCAAACAATCAAGAACTTCGTCAGTGCCTCGCGTACTTCTTCCCTGTATATTCCTACTCGTCTCCGATAAACCAAAGTCGTGTCCAGTCGGTATGTCCTGTCTATTCAAGCTTCTCATTTTTAGCTGATTTTTTGAAGATTTTCATGTCGACTTTTGATTATGCTTTACGTTTACATGAAGATCTCGATGATGATCAAGAGATGATCGCTCCTTATCAGCTGGGGTTACTCATGGTAGATTGGACTAATCCTCAGAAAGCTGCAGAAATGTCAGTCCTTCGTGTCAGTTTGACAATGTATCGGAAAGTTACTTTTCTTTACAGCTCGGTCAATCAAGACCTCATCAAGCCAACGCATGTTAACCTGGCAGTTGACATATTGATCGCCTTGTATGATTCTGATCGGACGGTTGATGAACAGAAAACGTTGTTGCAGCTGTTGGGTCAACTTCACATGGCACCAGACTTGGATTTACGTTCCATTCAAAAATTAAACATTCTAGTGACGTATCATGAAGAGGTGAATTTTGTTTTGTTTTTATAAATTATTTTTGATAAAATTTTCTTTCTTGCGAAGCAATGCCCGTTTGAGAATACAGTTAATGAGAGGTTATTTGAAAGGCTTTCGAAGCGGTTTTATGGATTGTATAAGGAGTCGCTGGAAAAGATCAAGTCTGCTGGCGTGGAATTCCTGGATGAGGAGTTTAGGGATATATATCAGCGGATCGGAGTTGATGTCCCTGAAGATGGGGAGGTCAAGAGGTCGAAGAGTCGGAGCAAGCGGAGAGAGAAGGAAGGTGATAGGGAAGAGCCAGAGCAAGATGAGGATTCAGACGAAGCGGACAAAGAGGCAGCTGAGGAAGATGAGGAGCCTGATGAAAACCATGAAGGCGAAGTGGCTCAAAATGGGTAAGTTCCTAATAATATGCGGCCCTGAGTTAATGCTGATATGTTCCGTGAAAGTGTCGACTCGGAAGAAGACGAACAGACAACGGAGACTGAAAGTCGTCAAAAGTACGTCGTTAGCCCGTGTTGTAGAGGTGGAGTGTGACCTGACCTATTGCCTAGCTCGCCTGGTCCAACACCAAAGCTTGACAAACGGACACGAAAACCGCCAGCCAGGAAGACAAGAGCAAGTACGAAGGGGAATAAAAGGTAAGACTCATGATTCGTCACGTATACATTTTTTGACTCGTCTGGATGCTAGGAAAAGTAGTCAAGTACAAGAAGAAGAGTCAGACGAAGATAATATCCCGCCCATAAAGAGGATAACTGCAACTCCGAAGAAACAAGGTGTAAAGTGAGATTTGATGTTTCAAACTTTTTTTTTTTCATATTTTGAACCGATTTCATTTAGGAGGATATACACCCCCAGTTCTGGAAATCTGAACTCACCTGCCAATCGCAAAAGGAAAAGGGTAAAACCTCCACTGTATGCCAATAACACTCTGGGGAAGGCCTTGCACTGATCACCGTTGAATGCAGGAAAGCAAATGACGTGACTGAAACAAACACGGATTCTGAAAGTGCAACTACGCCCACCAAAGCGTCTACTCGTTCTGGACGTAATATACTTGGTGGTGTCCGCGGTCCCAAAGCCAAAGCTCCTTCAGAGTCCGAGGGAGAAGACGTCGACGAGGCAGAGGAGGTGGCAAGTATGATTGGGAGTGAAAGGTCCAGTCCACCACCGATCAGTGTTTCTTCGGATGATTTTGGTGGTTATGATTGATCTTTTATATTCCGATTACTGGGTGTTTATGTTGTAAACTTTCTAAGAACCTGGGACATTTCTGAGCTTTCGAGGTCTCAAGATTCGATTACCGTAATAATATAGTATGCAAGCTTGTAACCCATCTGCGAAGTATAAAAGAAGCCATAGCGGCACATAGGAAAATGATCAAGTTGGGCACCAATCGTGAGTGTGCACCACGAATATAGAGTTAACCGTCCGAGAACAGAAGCCGCTCTACGACTCGACGCCCAGCTTCCGCCGTGCGTAAACACACTGCAATCTAGCATATTGATGGACCTTCCTTTCGGTGACCTCCTGTGCCACTTTTTGTTCTAAGTCAAACAGGTAACCTTCCGGAATACCAATCCCAAGCAGCAGTGGCCGACCAGCACGAACAAACGACTGCACGGGATATCAGTAAGTCGACACATCTCGGAAGTTCAACTCACCAGAACAATATCCCTCATGCCCTCATCTATATTGCGGAAGGCTTCTGCTTGATATCCTTTTCGTAGAGGAGGGACGACAGCCAGGAAATGTTCTCTGTAGACGACGCTTTCAAAAGCAGGGTTGCGTGCCACCCACGAATGTAGATGCGTAGCAGCATTAACGTCACCTCCTCTCTCATCAATGGCTTCGCGCACATGAGATAACCATCTCGCCCACCACGGCGGCGAGTGTCCACTTCTGTCGACTGATATGACCTGGTTGTTGTGGTCGTAAGTTTGAAAACCGAACTCTGTCAAATCAATCAGGCCACCGGGGCGAACGACACGGGCAATCTGATCAACTAAACGATGGTAGTCTCTAATCTGAAGAACATGGTTAACATACATTGCGTGATATCTTGGAAGACGCGCCCTTACCCCAGCCAATATGAAACGCGTGTGAACGACATCAAAAGAGTCATAATAATGCTCAAGTCCCATGTTGATATCGTCAACCTCGCTTCTGCCAGTAGTAGTGCTCAACGACAAAGGAGAATCACGGACACGTTTGAATAACAGACGTACCGAAGGTTTCGTAGCATAAGCCTGAAAATCTCAGACACTGGCAATGAAGGAATGATCGAAACTTACGATTCCTGCATGGGGATTAGATCCACAGCGACAGCATTACAATGTGGAAAGTCATTGGCAACGTCAATAATCCTTGCATTGAATGAGCAACAACATATTGGATTTCACTAGAACAGACAACTTACCAACTGCCAGCACCACAGCCCAAGTCCAAGCAAGCTTTCGGTTCGCCAGAACCATCATCCGCCAAAACCTCTACCATCCCAGGCACATACTTGTACCCCATGAACTCTGCCAAAATTTTGTGCTGCTTATCTATCTCAAGTCATGACTTGTGTCCATACGAGCTCACGATCCCAGACGTACCAAGTCGTTCGTGCTCTTCTGTATCTGCTGGGAGTTGGTAGATGTCGGAGTAATTGTTCAGCCGCCTGCCATGCTCATGCTTGAAGAACTGGGTTGTTGAGTTGATAGATATAACGGAAACTGGTGAAGATGAGCGCATTGACTGGTCGGCCTCATATGAAGTCGCAGAGGACTGGCTGTAGACCGAAGAAGTATCAGTCTCGATATCACTTTCTGAATCCATTGACATGACTAGGGTAGCCACTGGGATGGAATTGAAAAAAGGTCGACGGGGTCAAAGCCAGCAACGTACTGCGGGTATCTCGGCAACGTTCAACACCAGCATTCAAATGTCGTCCCTCGGCGGGCTTGGCCCTCCCTGAAAATGTATGTCCGTATGGTTTAATGTTCCCGAGATCAGTGATAGACATCCGGCGAACGCATTGTTGTCCGCCATGGTGGCTTGCAGTCACGCCACTTACGCCCGTCACGTCTGGACTTGCTTCGTTCTCTACACTTGCCCGCTGGTCTGGCTGCTCAAACTATTTCATACTATTGCTCCAATCTATTATGCAGAATCTATCTGACAGTCCTCCTCGCGCCCCACCTATCAAATACTATGCTCCTCTAGGCACACGTTGGGCAAAGGAAAAGGCAGCCGCCGGGGGTGCAACTGCCTTTGACCTGCCGACCGACCCAAAGACAATAGGTCCTTGGATTCTAGGCGAATGCGTCGGGAAGGGTGCTTCGGGTCGTGTCAAGATCGCGAAACACCGTCGGACCGGCCAGCTCGCCGCCGTTAAGATACTACCCTTGGCTCCCCTTGTCAGCTCTCAGTCTTCTCTGGCAACTCAGCAAGCAAAATCGGACAAGCAGCGTCTGGGAATTGACCGCGAGATCACTATGATGAAGCTTATGAACCACCCGAATATTATGCGAATTTATGATGTCTACGAGGGCGACAAAGAACTCTTTCTGGTGCTCGAGTACGTGGAGGGCGGAGAACTGTTCGATTATCTGGTCAACAAGGGAAAACTTCCTCCAAACGAGGCGCTCGTATACTTCAGGCAGATTGTCTACGGCATCAATTATGCGCATACCTTCTCCATCATCCACCGCGATCTGAAGCCCGAAAACATCTTGATCTCTTGTCTTTCTCCTCCGCTAGTGAAGATCGCCGACTGGGGAATGGCCGCTTTTGCTCCTCCTTTACTTCAGTTGGAAACGAGCTGTGGTTCTCCCCACTACGCTAGTCCAGAAATCGTCAATGGTGAAAAGTACCAAGGTAACGCGACTGACATCTGGAGTTGCGGCATCATTCTCTATGCGTTGCTCACTGGGCGGCTTCCTTTCGATGATAAAAACGTCCGGACGCTGTTGATCAAAGTCAAGACCGGTATATATGAAATGCCGAATTGGATTGACCCCATGGCGCAGGACCTCATCAGCAAAATGTTGGTCGTTGACGTCAAGCAAAGAATCACCGTCAGTCTACTCCTCCTCCTTTGATTTGCACCATCTCATAGATACCAGATTCCGCAGATCCTTTCTCATCCTTGGCTGATGTCCAATCCGGCTATTTCTTTTTCTGCGTACGATGGAATCGCCTATACAATACTCCCTCCTCCATTGCCTCCTTCTCCTAGTGTTCTAGCTCGTCCGATTCCATCTTCGGAGATGATTGACCTGGAGCTCTTCACGTCTCTACGCATCATATGGGGCCGATATGCAGATGCGAACGGAGACTGCATTCGTCGTGATTTATGCTCTCGGGCTGGCCATGGTGTTTATGCGAAAGCCTTTTATTTTCTCCTGGACAGATACAGGGATGAGTCTTTCAGAACCCGCGAAGTCGATGCCGAATTCGAATCCAAGATCCTTCCCTTTCACCTTGATCTGGAGACCTTTGCTGACTTCGTGGCTACTTCCGAGTCGCCTGCTTCCATGAGCGGCGGACCCCGTAAGTATGAGGTGTCCCATGTATTCTTGAATTCCCAGGTTTCCTCGACTACCCAAACCAAAACTCATAGATCAAGATCTTCGTCAGCCAATCCCGCTAACGTCCTTAGAGGTCTACCACCAAAGATTATTGCTCGGAAACGAACCTTCACGAGCGGTAGCATCCTCACAGAGAAAGGACGTTTCGATGCAGCCATCCCCTCAAATCCTGCTATTCTGCCCAAAAGACAAACCAAGATACCGACATCTCAAAAGGATGGAACAACTACTGCTTCCATCCGACCAAAGTCCACTGCGTTAAGTGGACTTGGGCGAGGAATTGGCATGCACCCTTCCCCAGCTCGTCGTGGTTATACCGACTCCGTGGTTCCCGAGAAGATCAGCGGGGACTCGAACGCCACTCTAGTTGGTCCATCCCCCAGATTTTCCCAACACCTACACGATAAGGCAAAGAGAAATGCGTCTTCTGCGAATACCCCCTCTTCCGAACGGCCTGTAACTACATTTGGCTCTATTCTGGCTTCGGCCGAAACGAGTAAGATAACTTCAGGAGCCGACTCCGCTGCGAAAATGAATCGCGATCCTCCAGCGTCTGTTGGATCCCCACGCTCCTTTGTGACCAAAAAAGGACGATCGTCGATAGATCCTACCGATTCCGGCAAAGCGGGGCTACCAATTCTTCCCCCACTTGCGATAGAAGAGATCACCGAGCAGCTGAATAACCTCGTGGTTAATATGTCAGAGACTCCTGTGGACGAGGATGCGATAAAGGAGGGCAAGAAATCGAACATCCCTCTCGCCAAGATGCGTAGATACAGACTCCGCGAAAAGGATGGCAAAGAGAACCAGTCCCTTGATGAAGATTGGAGCCAGGAAGTTGCTGACTCTGCGGGAGTTGAGTTAGGCGCTGGTGGTGTCCTCACCAAACGTGATATCGGGAAGGACCTTGGAAATCGTCCTGTTCCCCTTGCAAGGATGAAGAAGAGTCGACGTGAGTATTCATAGACTTGTCTTCCGAGACTCTTGCTAATCCGCAATTCAGCTCCTCCGCTGGAACTCTCGAAAAGGTCGACATTGGCGATGCTAGGCTCGCCCACCGTCCTACCATCGCCAATTCATGTTCCATCGAGCGCGAACAGGAGTATGACGTCCCCCGCCGTTAGCGACTTCAAAGGTTGGTTCTCTAATCTTTTCAACTGGAGAACATCGAATGGAAACGGTGGCATCCTTTACTCGCCAGACGACCTGCTCGTGACTCGCGCCACCGTTACCAAGCTTCTTGAGGGGATGGGCGTCGTCGTCTCCAAGGTGCAAGGTGGTCATCGGCTCGAGAGTGGAGGAATCCTCATTGGTCGTATCGATAACCCGACCACTGACCCAGTCTCTGGGCTTCCGATGAAGAATATACGGTTCAGAATTGAGTTCAGGTCTAATTCCGAGACGTCAGAAACACAATATGCAGTTCCTGCAGTATACGAGGATGTCCCTTACCGTGGGCCGTCTCTTCGACACAACATTAGTGCTCTGAATTCCCCTGTCACACCTGTCAATGTGGCTGGCGCCACTGCTGGCCCGCTTTCGTCAAGGCCCAGAACTAGCTTCCTGCTAGGTGGTCGGTCCATGTCGCACGGTGCACCTCTTCCTAGCCCTGCTCTTGTCTCCGCCTCCGCAAAAGGGGACTCGAACTTCCCTCCCGGGTGCTTGTGTGCTGTGGCACTTGTATATGAAAAAGGGTCGATGTCGACGTTTAAGGTTTTGTGGAGGAGACTGAAGGACGTGTATGGCGACGCTGTGAATGGGTATCCGTGCTTGAGTCCTGCGATACCGAATACCCCATATGCGGAGGGTCATCGGGGGATGGTGGTTTGAACCTTTAGCCCGGATAGGACGGATTTTCAGGCGGTTGACTTGTGATTTAGAATTTCAAGCACCTACTTGGGACTTGAGTTGTATAACTATTTCAAGGAATTAAAGGACGGATTAAAAATTTGTTGGCTACGAGGGATGATTGTAATGTGAAAGTCGATGCCAGAGAAGGATGGCTTGTTCCCATCAGAAGCGAACTAGGAAAGTGGCACAGCAGATTCCACGGTCAGGATTGTGGCCAAAGAACTTTTGTGAACTTTCCCCTCTGTTTCCTCGCCATTTCGTGTCTTGTAAACAGGACTTTTGGGTAGCGGACTAGAATTTCTCTGGCAGCACGTGTCATTTTAAACCGTCAATCAAAGAACGCCTTCTTTCACTGCTAAATGATGGATGGATCGGTCCTGTCATGTTATTAGAAGCCAGATTCCATTGTGGCGCGACTATCAAGGCCGATGCTATTGTCCCAGGATAAGAATGCAAATTTGCTTATACGGAACTTTTATCAACTCCGGAACGTGACACGGTAAGAACAATAGAGGACATGGTCGTTTTTCAGCCGTCTACTCCCGCGCCTATTCAGTTGCTAAATGACGCTCATTACAGCCACGAAAACTAGGGTTCTCTCTCTGACCAATGCCCTGGCCCTTCCAAAATTACCATTTTTGTCCATACCGCCGGAATTCGTATCAAGCTTTGCCCAGATATACATGACCTGGGTAAATGGAGGCATTTAGATCAGAATAGGATATTGGCTCAAGAATAAATGATCTTGGAGTGAGCCTACTATTCAAAACCCCCAAACCACCCGTCCTCACCGGATTTGTGCGAAATGACAGAATCGTTCCCACGACTGTTCATTTGGCGCGATCTTGGGGTCCCGAGTGAAAAAAAAGCAGGTCCTGAGCATTTCGACTGATTTCGTGAGCTTATTCCTCGAAGTGAAACGTGCTTGGGATTAGTGTTTTGTTATCGACAATGTCATGGGGCAGCTTGCCTTATGCGGAAAATGCCGCCTGCCCCATTTGGATGTATCGCAGGAGACTTGGTTGCTTCGTTTGAACACAAAGGTCTTGAGATGACAGTCCTTACGAGGAACCTTGGCGTCGCTATTGACTCGGCGTTCCTATATCCAGATAATGAAAGAGAATCATCCGTAAGGTGCCGTACAGATCCGTTATTTTGTCCGACGCGTGGTGGGCGCTAAGGTAGCGACGCCTTCTATCTGATGGTCTCGTTTCCGAGGGTGCGCGACACAGCTTATAGCTATGCGCCCTCCTCGTGGTGCGGCAATGCAGCTGTATGGAAACCTCTAATCACAGACAGAGAAATTTTATTATTGGAACAATGCAGTGTAGTCAGAGTTCATAATTGTCATGCACGAAAGTTGTGTCAAGACAACCACACCGGCTGGAAGGTTCTTGTCCTTTACTTGCTCGCGGACGAAAAAATCGGGAGCCGAGAAATGGAAGTGATGTAGAATTGACCTAATCAAGGTGATGATAGATCTTGGCCTTTGTGATCAGCGCTAAGCCTTGCGTCAGCAAATAAAGAACAAAAAGCTATTTTATTCACCTGAAGAACGGCGGTTATACTTGTCTTTAGTGCTGAAAATTCCGGGACATTGTCGGTTGGGAACAGGGATCTACAGGGTATTGGCGGACCCCTGGTAAGGTTATGGGTGATATTAATAACTGACGCCTCAGATTATTTGACTCGAATTTACTGTATCTGACTCATGATAAGTCGCGAGCTGACTGTATTGAGTATGGAAGATTCTCACAGACCAACGACGAGCGGCCGATATAACTCCGTTGCTGCGAACACCAGGGTTTGGCCTAGGACCTTGCCATTTATAATAGAGTTAGATTTGGAATAAAATTGAGGCCGTCCGCTGGGGGCCGACCTGCACTTCTGGTGTTATACTGGCCTTGAGGCTTCCTGATCCAGCATGTCGGATGGCCGTGCACGGAGAGGGGAATGCCCGGATGGCCGAGTTGAGATGCTATAATCACCCAAAAAACGGGTGAAAATGCAGGGAATGGAGAACGAATTCAGCCCAAAGGGGGTAGATTGATGGGGGTAGAAAAACATTGGAAATGGGGCACGTGTGGTACGTGTGGACTGTTTGTTGATGCTTCGTCTATGCCATAAAGAGCCACAATTGCTTCCAAAACCACTCCACCTCCCTTTCTTTCCTCCACCAGACCCATGGTCATCTCCCAGTCCTTATTTCCCAGGCGACCCCGTATGCACCGCCGCAGGGACGCCACCGCCATCATGGCTGGTTTCTTCGATCCTCTCCCAGAGAGGGACGTCCTCACCAGCTGTCTAAATCACATAGGCCCATACTACGTCGTCGAAAAAACAGACGAGGAGAGACAGCGGAAAAGGTTGGAGAAGAGGCAGAAGGACAGGGATAGGAAGCGGAAGCAGAGAGAGGACGCCAGAGCTGCGGACAAGCGTCTCCAAGAACTCGCTGGTCTCCCCGCAGCACATACGTCTTTCACCTCTCACACTGCCGGCTCCAGCTCCATGGCACAGCAGCCTATCGCTTCCTCTAGCAGCAAGCATGTCACTCGCCCAACGATCCACATTCCTGCCATGCAGCGTTCGTTCTCGATCACACCCTCTCCACCATCATCTCCACCCTTCATGAGGTCATGTTCGCTAGGCTCTACGCCCGGCCCTTCCATGTCGTCTAGCACGTCTCGGACTTCTTCTAAGCGGCCACATACTCCTGACGACGACGAAGGCTTGACTCTGAGGCCTCCTTCAACCCCCCGCCCCCGTAAGAAGCGAATAGCCGTCAAGAAGGGCTGGAAGGGCTGGGTTGAAGGTTCGCCCGAGCCTTCCGGCAAGTTGATTAATCTGGATGCCGTTCCCACTCTACGGGAAAGGCGGACTCGTAGTGGAAAAAATTTCGATGCAATCGGTGTGGGAAAGGATTCATGGGTATAATTGTGAGTCAAATATCTCGGCTTCCAGCGGTTCATTTGGTTTGAAACTCGAGCAGGGAACAAAAATTGATACACTCAGATTACTCGCCTAGAATATCTGGTAATCAGGCAGGCTCTTCATCGCCGTCGTCCTCTGAATTCACCCTGCAATGTATTACCCCCATATACCTTGCTTGCACCATATTCCCTCACTGGTGATTACTCCTATCTCAATATGTACTAGTTTTCGCGTCTGCTGCCATGTTATCCGCTCTTGTTTTCAACATATCTTTGTTGATTTTAGTGTACGATTGTACATCATCCGCTACAAGGTACTTTACTATGTCCTGTTTTCTTGGGTTAAAGCAAACCTTTTTTGTATACTGGGGTCTTTCAAGTTGTGTATCGGAATCATTCATTGGCTCAGCCGCCGCGTCATGGAGCCAGCTGATGACGGGTATGATAAGGAGCGCGGGAGGAGCTCAATAGACTCGGAATAAACCCCGACTCAGCCGCCAGCGAATCTCCTATCGCACGGATCCTCTATAGTAATTCCTTGGAGCCATACCGATCTCACAGATGGCGGATTTATGAGTGTCTAAATTTTAATCCCCCCATCCAAGGACAGCGCCCAAAATGCATTTATTACGTAATTTTCCAAATGGAAGCAATTTGATTGATTTCAATTTTTAAAATAAACAATATCGTATTTTCTTGTGTTTCAGCTTCGAGTACACGACTTGCTATTGCAAATTGCACTCCTCCTTACTCTGCTTTCAGGGTTCAATAGCACGGCGTCAGCGAGGCTTTCTGTATACATTTCTCCTGAACAACCCTTCAAACACTGGGGGACGCTGGCTCAATCTGAACTTCTTTGTCGGCATAATTCACTCCACGGACGGCTCTATCCCTGGTGGTTATTCAATTTACATCAGTACCCCGTATCTAAAACGGATTTCATCCGTGGATCCAACATACCAGTGGAGAATTAGCGTGGGTAGCCACACCTTTGCGAGTGGCGCATTATCTTCTGCCATCTCGAAAATTCTCTCGGGTTCTGCGGTATTAACCTCCAGACGTCTTGATACCTGCAGGCCGCTGTCCATTCTTTAATCTTCGGGGTGCCAATAGGGGTTCACTATCGTTTTCGTGACCTACATTCTTTGCATGCGATGGCATTGCCATATCTTCCTCCCCTCCCCTCCCCTCCGTCATGGTTTCCTGGACACATGATGAAATTTACACGCTTGCTGCCGGCCTTCCTCAAACGGACGAACGTTGTTCTCGAAATTAGAGACTCCAGGCTTCCTCTTACAAGCATCAATAGAACTCTGGAAGGTAAGGGCCATGCATATCTGCCTTTTCTTCTTCTTGCGTTTCACTCGGGGTCCAACTTATTGAAATTAACACATGATGCAGCCTGATCATTGTTGGTGAGAAATAACGAGTGCGAGGGCTGTTTCCTTCATTTTGATTTTGCTGTGACACTTCGTTTCTCAACTTTCATCCCGGCTATCAATGCTTAACACACCCTTCCTCCTTTCTCCAGGTGCGCTTCGGAAATGGAGGCTTGAACGTGGTTGGGATCCGGGCAATTCGGGGAAACGTCTTATATCCGTCGAAGCTTGTGAACACATTGTCGTATTCAACAAGCGTGATCTAGTCCCCCAGTGGGGTATCGAGGTGAGTTTAACGGTTGATACTCAAAGTGGTTTAGCCCATGTCTAATGCATGCGTCCTTCTGTTCGTGAATTATTGGATCGATTCAGCCATTTCGTAAAGCAATGGCAAATAAGTTCCCTTATCAGCGTTTATTGTTTGCTTCGTGGCATCGACCGCGGGATATTCGCAATCTGAGCGAGATCCTAGTAAGTAGGTTGAAGGTTCCATCACATCTTTGAGTTTGGAATGTTGATTGAATTCTTTTCTTTAATGATGTTACGTAGATATTGCGAAGGAGTACCCGCACGCTTTGGAGTTGAATGTTCTTGTTGTCGGGATGCCGAACGTGGGGAAATCTACACTCCTCAATGCACTACGTAATATTGGGGTCAAGGGCCGTAAGTTGCCTGTGTTTCTCAAGGTTGCCGGTTACTTATGATTGTGTGAAGGGACACCAAAGGCGTTGCAGACTTCTGCTAATCCTGGGATGACACGGGCCCTTTCGACCAGGTTGAAGTTGTGTCTTGATCCACTGGTGTATGCTTATGATAGCCCAGGCATTATGTTGCCCTACCTCGGGCAGGGAGAGGAAGGTGCGGAGAGGGGCGTTAAACTCGCTCTAATAGGTATGGCGCCACAGACCTTATGACCAGATCTCTGTTTTTAATTCTGGAGGAATGTTCTAATTCTGTACGTCGCATAGCTGGCATTAAGGAGGGACTTTACAGTGTCGAAGCTCTGGCTGCTTACTTGTTGTATCGATTGAATGTCATAAACCCCGCTGGTGAGTCCGCCGTTGTGTTTTTCGTAATGTTCCTACTTTCGTCAACATTCCATTTTCGAGATTTGTCCAATGTACTGACGTTAACTCGACTTAATTAGCACCAGCGTATCTGACGCTGCTCCCCGAAGGCTCTTCACCGACAAATGACCTCAACATATTCCTGCAATTACTTGCGAAAAGGATGAACATGCTCAAACGAGGCGGCGAGGGGGATATTGAGCGAGCGACGGTGTATTTCATCAAGTGGTGGCGGGAAGAGGGTGGACTTTTATCCGCCAGTTCGGGGAGTCTCCGATTTGGGTCTGGTGATATTTCTTTGGAGCGACTACCGACAGATGGCCTTGGGGTGGCTGGTGATTCCCTCGTATTGCCGCAGACGCAGGCTTGGGGTTTCGATTTCCAGTGGGAGCTGCGGCCGGAGGAGGTTTTCAGAGGACAATCTAATGGTGGTAGTGATACTTCTTTAGGTGGGATGAACATGCGGGACCATATGGATATTGTGCAGGAGAAGATGGAGGGGTGTATTGATGATCATATGACGAGAGAGGAAACGGAACGGGACATCGTCAGTCCGACGCAGGTGAAGAAGCGGTCGGTTCTAGCAGAGAAGGAGCGGAGGAAGGCAAAATGGTCTGCCAGGCAGAAAGGATAGCCCTTTGTCAAATTTCATGGGTTTTTCTGCGCAATTGCAATGTCGTCCGGTGGGTTGAGCTTTTTACTGTTAGACCGATCTCTGCAGATATCACATGATCGATTTACAAGTACAGCTTGAAGTTGAGATTTGAAAATGGCTTTGATTAGAAATCCAAATAATCCTTCCCTCGTCCCCAATTTCCAACGCCACCTGCTCCAGTTCCATACGGATCGTCGACGCTTTGTGCTGCACCGCCGGTCGTGGCACCCTCTACGTCCTTGTATGAGAACTCGCGTTTGAATTTTGTTTCTAGCGTTGATATTGTGCCGATGAGTTTTGTACATGCTTGTTCGAGTACTTCTTGTGGAGTAGCAGTTCCGTCCGTTTGGACTTTGATGATGAAGTAGGGGTGGAGAGGGTGGGGGACTTTGTATCCTGCGAAAAGGACTTGGGGCATCGTGAGGAGTTGGCTGTTGTGGCGTTTTTGTGGGATTACGGGATGTGGATGTGAACATGAGAAGAGATAGTTGGGGAGGAAAACACTCTTACGCGCGGAGCATGTTTCCTAGTGTGTGATCCTGCTTGACGATTTTTATGGTTGCGGCGTTGGGGATTTTTGTGTCGTCGATAATCTCGACTGGTTTTTCGCCATCTTCGAGGACGTAGAGTTCGTGACGTGCTGGTTGATTCATGGTGCCTGGTTGAGGAGTATAACCAGGTGCACCTCCTTTTTTTATGGTTCAACCGCACAATCGCACTATCGGGTAAGATGGCGGTTGAAGCAGAGGAGTTTTTGAGAGAGAAAATCACAGGGGTCAGTGATACAATCAGGGTTTATTAGTGGTTGTTTGGCTGCGGCTTCGGAGTTAGTGTGCTGAACTTTTGGTCTACGAAACATCATCCATCGTCGAATAGTACCTCGAGGTAGGCTGTCCTTGCTGTTAATCCGTCTCGGCATGTATCCAGGAGCGTTGTAGAATGGGGTGATGCTTTTCTGGGTGGAAACGTAGGAGTTGCGCGTTGGATGGTTAAGATGGACTCTGGATGACGGCCAGACGTTTTTCAAGATGAATGCTGATAACCGCCTTCCAGACAACGATGCCTAGCCGATTCTCAAAGACACGAAAACACCGAGGCCACGTTTCGGCTGGTCATGGACGAGTGGGCAAGCACCGTAAGCATCCTGGAGGTCGTGGTCTTGCTGGTGGACAACATCACCATCGGTATGGGGATTTCATTTGAGAAGCCATTCCAGAATTATTAATTTTTTTCACAGAACCAACTTTGATAAATACCATCCTGGTTACTTTGGGAAAGTCGGTATGCGACACTTTCATCTCACAAACAATCAATATTGGCGGCCTATCATAAACGTCGACAAGCTGTGGAGTCTCGTGCCTGAGGAGCAGAAGAATGGATTGACGGAGAAGTCGGATGTTGTTCCTGTTATTGACACACTGCGACATGGATATGGAAAGGTGTTGGGTAACGGACAGTGCGTTTGATCAACCATGTCGCTGTTCTTTTTTTCAATACGTTGTTTCTAGACTGCCCAAGCTGCCGTTCATCGTAAAAGCACGATTTGTTTCCGCGAAGGCCGAGTGAGTAGATAAGAACCTGTTTATTACTGATTACTGACACCTCCCCAGACGCAAGATCAAGGATGCAGGGGGAGTTGTGTCGTTGGTTGCTTAAACTTTTATGTATACTTGATGAATTAGTTCCATGTTTGGGAGTGTTTATGTCTGAATCAAGTCTGATATCTCTTCGGCTCCAACAACGAGCACTGGAATCATTGCAATGTGTAAGCACATCATTTAGCGCTCCCTCCTCTTAACCACCACCATCCCACCCAGACCTTGGGCCCTTGACCCGCCAGCACCTCAACCAGTCGTCGTTCCAGCCCAATATGCCCACAGGTGGTGGCGATGACAATCCCACTCCTGTGGCCACCCCCGCTGGAGCCAGTAATACAGGAGCCACCTCGAATACCCCCGCTACGGCTACCAAAGATCCACCTCATGGAACTAGAAAGTACGGAGAACCTCTGTTTGGCCCTAGCATTGGATCCGTTAGCAGTGGTCCTGGGTGGACGTTGGCTGGCGAGAAGAAAATCATGACCGATGAACTCACGACGGAGATTGTGAATGGGTGGATTGAGAAGAGCAAAGAGGTGAGGCGATTTCCTGTCATCCTACTTCACCGTTGCTTGGTCTTGGCGTGTGCCACGACCCTTATCTGACAACACAACACAATAACGATGTTGCTCATTCATGCGCGACGAGATGCACAGTTATTGACATATCTTTTTTTTTTAATGTCAGCCTTCCAACCCAACGACAACATTGCAAGCGCTCGTCAACCTAAAGCGGCCCACACTCCGTCTTTCGCCTCTTTCCTCCTCTCTCCCAGACGATGCTCCCACATCCGATCAACATCTCCACCTCCACGGGCTCGAATTCACCTATGATTGCGATGCACCAAAATGCGGTGTTTACGTTTACGTCCATCTAGCCAAAGACCATCCAGACGCACCACCTACCCAAGCGAATCTGGCGAAGCTGCAGGTATTTGAGATAATTCAGGATGGTGGGTTTGGGAATAAGCTGACGATTGAAGACGGGGCTGTTTTAGAGTTGGCAAGGTTTGAGTATGTGAATGGTGTTGCTGTTGGTGGTGGGAATAAGGTAGTCTGTGAGGAGAAGAAGACGAGTGGTGAAGAATCACTGCCGATTGGTGCAGGGGATGGGACTGTTCGGCTGAATGGGTCCAATGTCGATGTTACCGCTAGTCCCCCTAACGTCGCGGCTGCCGAGATTAATAACAACAGCAACAGCAACAACCACAACGGCAACTACCTCCGTCGATTCAGCCACTTCCATTTCCGTAAACTACAGCTGCACCGGAGGGTTAATGGGCCTGCACTTACTGTTGTCGATGCCGAACGGAATGCTGCTTCCCGATCAGCGCCATCTGAAGCGAAAACTCCTGCGTCTTCCAAGACCAAGGATGGAGATGGAGTAAAAGTGACGATTCGGCTTGTTGCGCTGGATGAACAGGGATTAGAGTTGGAAAGCCCCAACGAGCAGCTTATCTATCTGCACATTGTGAGAGAAAGCACAAGGTCGGATGTGGGCGAGGAAGATTCGAAATCTTGGGTCGTGAAGGTCGTTAAGCGAGAAGCAACGGTAAGGCTATTGTTTTTATTTTATTTCTTGATTTTGATTGTTCACGATGAATAGATTGGGCCTCACACTTTTCACTTGCACGAAATTTATGGTCTGTCTTCATCTGCTTCGGGACCAGAGACAACGCCTGCTACGCATACATACCCTCCCGACGCGGCTATACCACCGTTGGCATGCGCAAATAACGAAACCCTCCAATCCGAGTGCTTGTTATGCCTTTCGTCGCCTAGAGAGGTGGTGCTCCTCCCATGCCGGCATCTAGTGGCTTGTAAGGAGTGTGCGTTGAATATGGTTGAGTATGGTGCGGGAGGGAATATTACATACGGGGCTGAAAATGCTGGGAGTGGGGTTAATGCTACGGAAGACGTTACAGGCGGCATCATGCCTGGAAGTGGTGGTGGTGAGGGGAATGGGAGTGGAGTCGGATTAGCCGCTGTAGTAGGTGCGCTCCCACCTGCTAATCCGGCTGTTGCGAATGCTAGGAGGAAGAGAAAAGCTAAAGGGTGGTTTTGTCCTGTTTGTCGAGAACGTGAGTTTTTTTGATCTTTTGTCTTTGTCCTTCCTCTGAAGAATGGTTCAGCATACACCTCGATGTTGCGCTTGACAACAATTGCGCCATCTCCGACAGTCATTCATGAGAAAGGCGACGGGTCCGGTTCAGAAGACGAAGGAGAAGTAGAAGCACCAGTGCATGACACCACCGATAATCAGAACAATAATACCAATAACAGTAACAACAACAACAGCCAAGGCGGTTTCGGTTTCTTGAACGGAGAATCAGGGGGAACAGGAGGGTTTTTCCGGAATGGGTTTTTACGGAGTATCAGTGGACGGGGAAGGGAGGGACCTACGGATGTCGAGAATCAAAATCAAAATCAAAATCAAAATCCAGGAGCTTGAACTTGGCATGTTCTTTTATTTCTATTTCGCCTTTCGGACACTCAGGCTTGCAGATTTGTTGTTTGAGGACTGGAAATGATTATACACTTTTTTTTTTTCATCTTTCTGTAATACGTTTTGTTTGCTCATGAATAAGTAAGTCTGTATTGTATAGTAATATTTTTTCCTTTCTTTTGTATGCTATCAATTGAGAGACGCATTACACTGGGGAATTTATAGTTCACTTGGGATTATTACTAAAGAAGCATTGTATTGATCGTCTGAAGGATTGTCAAGGTGCGGGATGGGTAAGGAATCGGCGCAGATCCCTAGATAGATGCGGACTAAGGGAAAATCTCGGAGCAAGGGGATTTGAGAACGATGCGGACAGCCTGTAATTCGTTGTCGCCTGTGCTGCGACTGCTCCCTACCGTGGAGAAGAAACCAACGTACGGCGTTCCGATCAAAGGTTTTCACCATCAGGAGAGAATTGTGGGGCCCGTTATCACTTCGCTGGTGACGCAGAGATCGTCTGCTGTTTTTATAAATCAGGGAGTAGAGTGTGAAAGGGGATTCAAATTAATTGTTTTTTTCAGCCTATGGTCATATTAGAGGTATGTAGTATCTCATTACAACAATTGTTGAGGGTTGCCAGCAGTTCAACCGTCCGACGTCCAATCGTAATCAAGCGTTGTAAATGAGTGTCGGACTCTGAGTCGGAGTTGAGAGGTTGAGATTTGTCATCACTTCGATCATTGCTTGCTCAGTTCTGGAGGACAAATTCCAACTACGAGTTTTAACGACAGGCGCTCGAGCTGCATTAGATTCTAGATCGCCTCAATGCATTTCCCCATTTCTATAAACGTGCCACGAAAATCTTTCACTTTCGGGACGCTGACAACCGCTAGCAACAAATGCTAGACCCATCTCTATTAAATACAGATAAGCTGTCCGTGATCGAGGCATGCAAGTATCCTTATTCGTTGGTGCTCGTCTTGCGGCATCCTCTGACTGTCAACACCAATTTGCTTGGCGCAAGAATATCGGTTGGATCCCTACGATAATATATCGACCCAATAGCTACTGCCGGGGAATGTCAATTTCATGAGCGCATGTCGCCGTTCCCATCTTCGGCACGGACATTCTTGTCCTTGGCTTTCTTGGGTTGACGTGGAGGAGACGAACCTCTTGCATTTAAATTTCAGATGAAACCTTCATTCATGACAGCCACGGTTGTGTAAAGGAACTTCGACTATGGAACCCAGGGCCCCAAGCTCAAGTCGCAAGCTTACCTCCAATGGTACCATGGCCAAGGTTTTTAGCTGGCATTTGTCCATGGACCCCTTTGACGGTCTGTGCCTGATCTCGGCTTCATTCATCGGCTTGAAATTGGAGGTGCTGCCCAGCTAACTCTGCCCTTGTCCACCATGTCTACAGACCTGCTGGTTATAGTGGACGATACCTATGACTATGGGTGGTATTCGACTGAATTAGTACTTCAGTGGTATAATGCCACTTCATCCTTTCTTATCATTCCATTCACGTTCAACGGTAGGTGTGTATCCATGTATTCGATATCTTTATTTGATCAAATTTTAGGGACCTACGCAGCCTTCATTGGTATCTCACATGGGCCAATTGCACTCACAATTCAAATCAGCGGAAGTTACGGAATTCTTAACTGGCATGTCAGTGACCCCGATCCACCAACTTACAAGCAATGGTTCACAACACCGACATTACCTGATGGCAAGCATACGATCACCTTTGTAGGCACCTCGCATCCAGCATCCGTAGACTATGCTGTCGTCAAAGTTGGTCTTCAAACATCTCTCACTGGGCAGACCGTCGTCGTCGATGATGACAGTTCCTTGATTCAGTACTCTGGCCAATGGTCTCGCAGCACGACTAGGTTCACCCCGGGTTCTGGCAATCCGATTTCGACAGGGTATCCATATGGCAACGTAACACATCGCAGCTCGAATCCCGGTGACACTTTTACATTTCGGTTCAGTGGTGAGCAATTAATTAATTTGGTCAAGTTCTTCAACAGAAAACCAATCCAACGTTGGGTTTTTTCCAGGAACATCCATTGCAATATATGGCATATTTTCTTGGAACGAAGTAGGGTCATTGTCCATGACGTGCTCGATCGATGGAACGCCACATTCCGCCTCTTTCTCCGTAAACACATCCTCTAGGAACTATTTGAATCATACTGGAGAAGTTTCCAATCATCTGTATTTCAGCCTGGACAACCTGCGCCCTGGACCCCACACTCTCTTGGTGAATATCACAGAAGCTAAAAACCACACCTTCATATTGGACTATATCACATATAGACCAGCATTTGATACACTGGCATCGATGCCTTCCCTTTCGCCGGATAATAGCAGCACGATTTCCACTGCTAGTACTACTAGTGGCTCTCAGAAATCAGTAGCCACTGGCGCTTTGGTCGGTGGCATACTTGGAGGAATAGCATTCGGTGTTTTGGTGTCAATATTGGTTTTGTTGCTTATACTGCGGCGGCGTAGAGCTCGAGAACAGCATTATGCTCATCCGGATGCGGCACTACGTAACGGAAGTGATCTAAATGATCCAAACATCCTGAGTGTGTCAAACTCCCACATTTTTCTTCATTTCCTTTTGGTTCACATCCGCTTTACAGATCCCTATACAGCCAATTCTTTCCAGATGCAAGAAAATCAATCACCCCTTCGACCACAGCCATTTCACCTGTAGACGCCTCGGTGACAGGCTGATACTCGCAGTAATATAAATTCTCCATTTGGATGGTGCGATAATATAGATCCAGAACGCAAACTTGTACACTTGTGAAATATGGGCTGTCAGGCAAATCTCCTCCTTCTCTAACATGACCATATATGTTCTATAGCCTCGCCCGTAACAAAGTTGCTGTCGTCCGATACAGTCATGGGCTTTGTACAAGCTGTCAGTTTGGTCAGGGTCATTCGACATTTGAATATACCAGATGACTCAGAATTTTCGTCAGCGCTTGTCTTCCGAATCTCGCACACCCCTGCCTCCTATCATAACCCTAGAGTTTCCCGTGATGTCGTAAAAACCGTTTGCCATGTTGTACATAACGGGCTGATCTTTACACCAGACGAAAATTGAGGCACATGGATGTGGTATTGCCTTCTCCATCAGACACGGATTAATGTAATGTACAGCAGTAACACGAGGACATAACAATCTGGACAGGGATCTGCCAATACACAATCGTTATAGTAATTCAGGAACTAGTAGTACATTCATTAACTTGATTGAATAGTGATATGCATACTTGTGAAGTGGTTTAGAACCTCAGTTAATGAATCAACAGTTATTGTTCATACACGCTACATGAGCTGTGCATGGTCAATGACTCAAATACTGATAGCACAGCCTGTGGCTCCCGGCTTCAGTGCTCTGAAGTTTGCCTGATGTCTCGGTAGCCGTGACCATAAATAGCTTGCAGTGATCTAATTAGGCAATCCAGCTGCCGTATCCGGACTTCGGAGTCTGTGTCAAAATTTCGCAAGTGATAACGGTCTTGATACCATAAACCCTAAACTGGCCTACCACCTGTGCGTTTTTCACAGCTTAATACCGGATGCACAACACTGGCAGAGATATAAGTTCTTCCCAGCCTCCCCAGCGCTCAATCATAACTTTCGAGCCGAATCTACCTCCTATATGAGACTCGCCGGAAGTCTTCTGCTCCTTCACAACCAATATTATGGCAGCTAGCAATGGAACTATTATCTTGCCTAATCCCCACACACCCATGGCCTTCATACCGCCAGAATTGGCGACGAAAGTAACAAACCAGACGTATGCCTCTATTGGTGCTTTGACGGTGGATTTGATTTTCTTCGATATCAGACAATGTATTGACTGTTGAATCCAACGGCAGGTTCTCATGTGGGATATCTTACTGCATCTCCCCCAGGACTATCAAATGGCGACACGATTTCGGGTCAATCCTTCATTTATAATTTACTGTATCGCAAGGTGAGCGTCCGATGTTTATTTTACATTTGGGCCTGGGTATTGAAAGACTGACCGAAACCTTAGAATGTCCTCTCTGGCCTATGTATTAGGGCTTGTTATCATTACAAGTTTGTCAACTCCCTTTGCTCAGTCAAAATCGGTCAATACGTGTGCTAAAATCCTTACCAGCTGCTGCAGTTGGCAACTGCAATAATTACATTCGTGGGGTCAGCGTATTGTATCCATTTGCTATTCCTTTAAGCGTCCTACCCTTCGTCATACGCGTTTCCGCGCTCTTCCGCAACAACAGATATGTTGCCGCTTTTTTCTACTTGTCATGGCTCTCCGTCGTTGGTGGTTGCATTGCGATGTCAATAGGTTCTATCGGTATAAAGATTGGGACAACGGACCATTGTTCCCTTATCATAAGGGAGCTGCCTAATGCATTATCATCGATCTGCCCATTGATACATGACACCCTCATTTTCCTTGCTACATCGTGGGGATTTATGCAGATGAGTTACGACCCTGGTGTGAAGAATCGCATCAAAGTCGTGATCTTTGGCAAGGACATGGGACCTTTCACCAGGTCCTTTTTGCGTGACGGGCAGGCTTACTATCTGTGAGTTCAAACAGTGTGGAATTCTCTCTTTCTTCTCACTCCCTATCTTCTAGGATAACGCTTATTTTGAACATTTGCTTTGTGGTGTTGGCTTATGTGCCCAAAACGGCCATCACTGCATGCACCATTGGCGTTCCCCACTTCGTCATCGTCAGCAACATGTCCTCGTATGTGTATCGAAACATGCGCCTTGGGCTCTTCCGGAACTTTACGCACAACGGCCCCGAGGACATCAGCCTCCCTAACATCCAATCTGATCATCAGCGTCATGAAATTGTGTTCGCAAATCCGATGACCTCAACCATGGGACGTTCAGAGAACGAAGGAGATACGGATGTCAGGGGCGCTGACTTGGAGGGAAATAACGTTCAGACGGAGATCTCGAGAGCCATTTAAACATTTCATGTATACGAAGGATTCGGCTAAAATAATTTAAATAAATTCAAGTTGTTTACTTATCCGCACAATTGGCTACATGAGAAGGCTCGGAAAAGTCGATTCGGTTTAGATCGCGAAGCTCTAGCCTCTACATCAAGAATTAGAGAGGAAGTGAATAAATTTATAGCTTCAGCAGCCATGATAATATTAATGAGTCGTTGGAGAAAACGGGCAATAATCACCGTATATATTATATAGTAGGAAGTCTGGCCTCCAGTGAACTGCAAGCATCCATACCAAATCAATTCATAGGATAGTATGAATACAATATGATTTTGGATTGGATTTGGGCAAAGATATGACCCAGAAATTTATCGATTTTGTTTTTGACTTTTTGTGTACCTTCGTAGAATAGACAAAGGTCGCAAATGTGATTTGACCGGAGAAGGAACATTGAAGTCATCTGAACCGTGACACTACAAATACCAAAAAAAAGTATTGCGCGTACGACTGTGATATCGGCGTGGAACCCTGCGGTGAGTTTCAGTAAAAAGCGTGAAACACAACGGTTATGGAGCGATATCTCGGATCTGACGTCAATAACAGTCACCGATCCACGCAGAGCAGTAATTACCGCCCTAAATTAGGGGTCATCCAAGATGGGGATAGCGTCGCAGAGCGTCCGCCCCGCTCAAGCAGAGCAGTCATCCACTCGGCCTGGAATGGGAATAGCGTAGCAAGGCCGTTATCCATCCCGCTTAAAGTGGGAATAGAATAACAAAGTAGTCATCCACCCGGCCTGGGATGGGGATGGCATAGAAAGGCCGTCATCCACCCTGCTTAAAGTGGGAATAGCGTAGCGTAGCAGTCATCCACCCGGCCTGGGATGGGAAAGAACAGGCCGTCGTCCACCCTGCTTAAGGTGGGAAGACATACCTGACCCCGCTTCGCTCGTCAGGTCTTTCCATCTTCAATAGATGAAGGATAGGACGTATCCAGATGCAGGTGTACCACATGGTCTTTATTGGTTTGCAAGGATCGGTAGAATGGTTTCGTAATCTCGTCATCCGTCCGACTGGAAATGAATACCTTCGCATTCGGTCGCATCACCTCCTTGAATACCTTCGAGAATATCGTAGTCGTCTCCTCCGACTAGTCTCATCCAGTCCATCACCACCGGTTTTCCTCTATCCAAGTCACAAGCAACCTGCACCACCTGCACGAAAAGAACCCGAGCTTGATCAAGTGTCATTCCCTCCAATAGACATGGATTTGCTTTCAAGATGGCCTTCTCGACGGTTTTATTGGGCGAATGCTCAGCAAACTGGTGGGCGATTGAAGGGAAATATACTCTCGGGTTCGTCGTCGCCTTGTTGTTTCGATTGATAAAGAATTGGGCCCACAGGGTGCCTGCACCTGCAAAATCGTGCAAGTGACGCCGTAATGGCTGATTTGCCGCAGCCAGGATCACCAGAAGAAGTTACGGCATCCAGGAGAAACGTCGTTGACCCAGGTTGTGATGTCAGCAACAACGTCGATGCGAGTATCTTCGTCGCAGGGCGGTTTGCCTTGGTCGTCATACGCCGTTTGTCGGAGAGCAACATTTGGGTTGAGAGTTTTCTCCAAGTACCTACGGCGCGTCTGAAAGCTCTCTTCCTAAGAGATGATCCAATACCTTGCCCTGAAATGCGATGACAGTCAGATTTTCGGTAGTCTCGACATCTCAGATTTGAACTTACAAATTGGCATTTCATATATCTCTTGATTGTTAAAACTTCCGTTAAGATCTCATCCACACCCATTGCTAGATTGATATCCTGCATCGTCTGCAAACTGATGTCATCCTCCGTCACTATGTTGTAATTAATCAACTTACCGAGAAAAGATCCCTCGCTTCTGTGAGTTTCTCTTTGAATAATCTGATTTCGTCTGAAATTGCAAGGCCGTTTACGATTGACATCCACTTTTATCATTCTAGCAAATCGTCAATATCAAGACGGAGCATCGAAAGCTGGTGTCGCACTAATCTGGCCCACCCCCATTTACAAATCTCGTTTTTAAGATCCCTACTTCAATTATAAAGATAGAAAATCGAATAGTACGACAAAGTACGCACCGTATAGCATCCAGATTTTTTCTAGCTTGAGAGGTAAATTTCTTCTTCTTCGCTGTTCGAAAAGACACCTCAACAGTATAGAGCCATGTCGACACCTGCATAGTAAAATCGTAAATCTCTCTTTTCGCACTTGTGATTTCCTTTCATACAGATTTCTCAGTTCATGCAACCTGTGACGGGAAAGAGGGTCGTACGCACCATTCCAAGTTGTAGAAGGGATGCTAGGCCCTGGACGAGACTTCGTGCTGGGAATGGTGAATCTGGAATACATCCAAGGAACGGCTGGGACCTTGTGACGGCACTGTTTACATTCGAAATGACCTTCGCAAAGGTGGATTCTGGATGCTCTCTCTCCCATGCTTCCATTTGTTGAAAGAAATTATCGTCAATGACCCAACCTTCATCCCATGGTGGCTGATATCTGCCAATAACAATTGTTACTGATAGATTGAGGAAGACAATAAATCGACCCACATTTCGGTTACTTTATCCCAGAGATCTGAAACGAATTCCAGGAAGGAGCGACGCTGGCATGGCATCGTAGCGGGAACAGATGATAGGCAGTTGTCAAGGTGGGAATAGTACCAGTATTCCTGCTACCGCAATGGATCCCAAAAGGCAACCTGTATATGCCTTGAAATACAACCTCCACAACATGCATGAGGACTGACACTGTCAGTGATCTGGAGGCCAGGAATCGGGGGAAAATATTCTGAGTGGTTTCCGTGGACAGCGGCGGTCAGATTAGGTTGTTGTATGCGGTTGTGCTTGAGACCTACCTTGAAAACATCACAGGAAGATGTCGATGTTATGGGACATACCGCTGTTTGTCGAAGGTGAGGTTGAAATAGTTAGATTCGGCGTTTCTTACTTATGAGGCTTGATGAAGGGGATGTAATGTCACGTGGAGATTAAATCTGTGTACTTTTGAAACTGCTGATTCAGGCGTTTCTCTTTCTCCCCGACCTCCATCACCGCGACAGAGAAGCGTGGAAGAGCAGCGATGTCAGAGACAGGTCGCGGATTGCCCCTTTTAAGCGGCCCACCGCCCTCTCCGCACACTGCTGACGCAGATAAGGGCTGCCGCAGGTGTAACAAGGAATTCGCATTCCTGATTGTGCGGCATAGGAAGTGCAATCATTGTGGTTTGTCTTTGATCGTCTCTGTAGACCATCTTCCGATTTGGATTTGTGATTTCTTGCATTTTCTAGGATATTCTTTCTGTCATAATTGCACAGATTATCAAGCGCTCATGCCACGCGAGAATGGATATGATGCGATGAATGTCTGTGGGTTCTGTATCGAGTATTTAACAAGTACGCTTGCATTTGCACGTTGGATAGCCTCACAAACGCTTACACCTGGCTAGTGACTGCGGCTGGACGAGGTCAGCTCAAGGCAATCCCCATGTCCAAGTTGAGGAACTATATCAACGCATACAATATCGAGACCGTTGACAGAATCGTTGAGAAAGAAGATCTTATTGATGCGATTATTAAAGCTAGAGTGAGTAGATGCTAAACCTCCCCTCTAGAAGACCAGTTATGATATGTGATCTGATAGGGACCTAATGGGTGTCTTCCGCCTGGTAACGAGGTGAGTGGCACCTAGATGGTTCACGGGTAATCGAGCAATATTTTTCGATAGGCATACTATAGGAAACACTCTATACCGAACAAGATCTCTCCCGGTCGATCCTCCAGAGGATTCTTCTCGACTTCTAGACAAGGTCAAAACACAAATCATCAATCCCCACCTCCAAAAGTACCCCCGCGCCCGTCTCCCCCAGAATTCGCTAGACCTGATCTTGAGCCTGACAACCCACCACCACCACCACCACAACAACAACAACAATCTTTCCATCGGTATTCTTATCCGAATGCGACTGGTCCCGCATCGGATCAACAGCAACGACAGCAATATGTACCCCCACCGTTTCCTCCAACCCCCCAACCACAAAATCCTCCGCCAACTTGGACCCATTTCTCACCGTCGGCGGCGCAACCTCCTCCTCCTCCACGTCCCTCGACTTTTAGTTATGCAACATCTTCGTCATCTCAGTCCCACACACCGCCATTTGGTTCTGGATATGGGTGGAGTTCATCTACCAACTATAATCCAGGCCCTCCCCCACCACCACCTCAATTCACGCGTCCAACCACACAACCTACTCCGCAACCCGCACCCGCACCTGCACCTGCACCTGCACCGACCCCATCCCCTTCAACACGACCCCGAGCCCCATCCACCGCTCCCCCACCCACACTCGACCAGCTCGTCAATATGCCTCCAGAGTCTATCCCCTCACTCTCGATCAGAGTTTTGAAGAGTATCCTGTTCACAAACCATGTGAATGTGGGGAATATATTGGAAAAGGAGGATTTGGTGACCAAGGTGACTGCGCTGCTTGAGGATGAGAAGAGAGAGCGGGAGAGGATGAGGGTGGTTGAGGAGATGGAGGAGATGGAGAGGGTGCAGAGGCATATGGAGAGGGATGGAGTGGATATTGGTGGTCGTATGTCTTCTTCGACCACGAGGGATGGAGCAGGCTTCCAGCAGGGTGGACAAGCCGTTAATTCAGAATATCCTTCAGACACTACAGTGGAAAACGGTGAAGAACAAATCAACACACAAATTCCACCTGCTTCGAACATTTTCATGTCTGCAATGGAACGAAACGGATTGTGTGTCGTATGTCAAGATGATGATGCGAATATTGCGATCGTTGATTGCGGGTATGTGAAAGCCACTCACTCATTCTCCTTTGAACTCATTACTTTCTTTCTTATAGACACCTGGCGATGTGTAAATCCTGTTCCGACCTCGTCATGTCGTCCTCGAAAGAATGTCCTTTGTGTCGAACGAGAATCGTGACGGAGGCGAGGTTGTTGAGGATTTTTAAGACCTAATCTTTTTTTTTGGGAATTCGATTTGAGAAAGAGAAAAAGGTACATGAGCATATGGATCTCAGTGCCTGGTGTATCATATAATAACTAAACTGTCTTTTCGTCGTCTTATCAAGGAATCAGGAAGAGGCCCCCGTTTACGACCAAAAGTACTAGTCAATGCTGAAGGTGCTTCCTCAATTGGAATAGATCAACAAGAACGCTGTCGTTCTGAAAGCGAAGAAAGAAACTTCCTCAGCACCAAACTTCCATTGTCAAACTTGTGCCAGACGTGGTGTGTAAATCCTCTGGCAAACGACTCGAGGATCCTTCTCCATGGAATAAGCCGCTAGCAGACCGCCAAGACAAGATGTATTCACCGAGAAGCGAGTTCCGTAATTCAATTTGGTCAATTCTCGCCGAAGGAACGGTTGGATTCGTGCTAGCTCATGTATGGATCCATGCGTCAATAAAGTTGTATATTATATTCTGAACGGAATGTTTTTGGTTGGAATTACTACATGCGAGTTGCAAATGCTAAATTAGAACATGTAAAAAAATGAAATTCGTTTTTTGGAGGTCGTGTCGCGATCGTTAGGATTGGACGAAATTTATTCTGGAGAACTTGAAGGGGATATATAAAAATTCAACGTGCCAAGCGACTGCTCTTCCTCATTTCCTCGCCCTTGAAGTACAGCCATATGGGAAATGGTATGCCGAGAACGATGGCGCACCCTGCCAACAACTGTTTGTCCCAAAAAAAAAAAAGCGTTGGTCAAAATTCTGGAGAGCCCTTGGAGGGTTACATACCGTACAGCCCCATCCAACTGTCAATTTTTCAAACATCTGACTACCGAAAAGTGGGAAAGCGAATCCGAGGAGGGAGCGGAAGGTTGATGCGGCCGCTACTGCGCTGGCGGCGAATGTGAATGCGTCTACTAGGTAGAGGAGTATTGGGAGACTAAAGGGGGCGGTTAGGTGAGTGATGGGTAAATATTAGGATAGGGACTTACAAGCTGGACATCATAGCTACATAAATATAGGTGGGTTAGTGATCCGCGAGAGATGGCAAGAGACGCACCAAAACCAAATACCCCAGATCCGATAATGGGCACAATCCAATGGACCGACGCTCTAGCTGACCATCCGAACCATCTAAAGATGGGGGAAAGTCATTGGTTATTATTTGGTGAATGGATTACTGGAGAAGTTTTGCTTACAACAGACCAATTGGAGCGCAGAATGAGCCAAGGATCAATGGAGGGATTCGGAATTCCGGTTTTTGGACTCCGTTGTTACGTGCAGTCAGCTGGTTATTGAAAAAAAATGGGGTCGTATAAATAAGGATATTTTCAAGTCGGGTGACAGAAGGTTTTTTTTACCTTGAGATACAGCCGTGCAGATATTTTAGCGCCAAAAAGCGTCGCAATTAAAAATCCGACGCCGAGACCGAGATAAGCGAGTCCTCCGACGCCGATATTAAATCCGTAAATATTGTTGAAAATGTCTGGTTTGGTTGATTGGAAATTATAGTCATAAGAGGAAGGAGAGCAGAAACTTACGAGGGAAGGTTGCGAACAGAAGATAGAGGATTCCTGTGTAAGGATGGAGGTGTGAGTGCTATTTCTCTCTAAAAGGTTAAACAGAGAGACGAACCGAAAAGACTGTAAAAACCATGATCAGGACTAGAACTCGAACACATTCAAATCAAAAACTTACTAGGCCATATAAAGACTGAGCATGAAACATATCAAGCTCCTCGTAAGCAACACGACTGAGCGACTGATGTTCAACCAGAAAGCGCGGCCTCTGCTTCCTTCCTGTTGCATTGGGTCTGAAGCTAGGTATTTCTCGGCGGCGGCAAGGGTGGCAGGGTCAGGGTTGGTGGAGGCAAGGACTTTGAGTGCCTTGCGTCGACGAATGACGGGGTCATACGTTTCGCGTAGGAAGGGGATGCCGACTAGGGAAGCTACTCCGCATAGGACTGGAGTGTGGTGAATTATTTTATTTGATACGCAAAAAGAATGGAGAGGGAACGCACTTGCGATGATGATGAACACCCAAGCGAGACTCAAATTCTGGGCTATGAAGCCACCTGCTACAGGGCCAATTGCTGGACCTACAAGATGTCAGATGTCAGATGCTTGCCAAGCCAAGAGAAGATATTTACTAACCGAGAAGGGGACCCAGAGTATAAATAGCCATTGCAGCCGCCCTCTCTTTTTCAGCGAATACATCGCTAACGGTGCCGCCGCCAATCGCAAGAGGCGCACTTCCGGAGAGACCACCTGATTTCCGGTATTATTAGTCTTGCGGTCCGTTGATACCTGCGCCTGATACTCACTTAGGAAACGAAAAGCGATAAAGGTCCCCGTTGTCGGTGCGTATGCACATCCAAGGCTGAATCCCAGTGTTAGGATGTTGGCGCAGTGGAGGAGCTGGGTGGGACCACGTTTAGAATGTGGGAAAGGGGAAATGAGAGTTTGATTTACTGACCCATGTACGGCCGTACATCTCTGAAAGAGGGGCGATAAACAATGGCTGGAAAGGGTGATAAATCTACGAGGAAATCGGTAGAAGACACGCGCGTACCCCGATAGCGAATGAAGTCAAGAAAACGCTCAGTGTCAAAGCGAGTACTGTGGGATTCGTAATGTTGTATTTTTCTGCAACATCAGGAAGAGCAGGAGCCATCATGGAGCTTGCCAGAGGTGGAAACAGGGTGTAGAAAGAGACCTGGAAGGGGTATTAAAATTCGTGCGGATGTTGTTAAAGTAAAATAGAACGAACCACTGCGACACTTATCCACTTCCTCGATTTGTTCCAGTTACGAGGGTTTTCTGGATCAATAGACCACTTGATATCATCGAGATCATCGTCAGAGGGAGCCTTGTCTTGGTCGGGGCTCTCTGCGCGCTTCTCGCGATCCGCCTTGTCGAAAACCATTATTAGAACCAAGAATCTTTGCAAAGGTGGATGTACTTACGTCGGATGTAGCCTCAAGGGATGATGGGGTCATTTCTGCACCTAGAACGGGGGACATGACTCTGAGGGTGGTGGGTGGCTGAATAAGAGACAACGACTCCGTTCATATAGGCAGAGAGTTACATAAAGCTGACTGACATGATAAGGTGGGATTACATTTGGACTAACACGTAAAATGCAGCCGACCATGCGAAACTTCACAATGGGTGTGAGCGGCTTGATCGGCATGCCTGCCGCTGATTGCCACGGATCGGTCCGTTCCTGAAATGTTATGTCATGTTTCCTAGAAAGGAATTGCACTGTCATTGTGACCTACAAATTAGAGCAGTAAAAATAGACTCACTCATGTCTGGGTATTCTGATTTCCCGGAGTTTACAATTGGAACCACTCTTTCTCAAAGGGACCCGTGGAGTGACTCCCGCAACCTCAGGTATCAGCGAACGGGAAGCTTCATTGCTTCATACCCACAGAAGGATATCAACTTGCTTTGCTCCTACGTCTTTCCAATGAGGCGACTGATATTCCCCTCTTTGTCGACTTACGATTCGATAGCACGGATATTACATGCACCTCACTGAAAGAGACTTCTCTCATTCATTGCTTCGAGACACGTGGATTACCAGAGAATGACGCCGTCCCATGCATATTAATTACTACTGGTATATCTCTTTTGATTACAGTCCGAGTTTGTCCGAGAAATTGGCACACAACCACTACGATGGCTCTTGCTTGCCTTGTTCTGTCGCAAAAGAAGGTGTATCTGAAATCTTGGCGGAGACCTGGCAACATCGGATTATCCCGCGTGTACCTGGCGATTCGGATTTTCGTGCGGTCTTGCGCAGCGTGGATGGTGCCGGTGAATGCTAACATTATTGTACCAGCATGATGATGAAACGCGATGGGGTTTCAACACTGATCTACGTCCTTCATTGCAACTAACTTGTACTTGCCGGAGTTAGAAGTTAAGTCGTACTAAAGTTTTAATAATTCTAAAACTCATGTTTTTGTTGTATGAGGTGTCAATTGGGGATAGTTGAATCGGACCAGTGGGACGATCAGATGCATGATGGCGGAAATTCGCGGAATCAAAACTCTAGTAAACCACACCCTTTGGTTCCGGAATTTATTGGGAATGGGAGGTCGTGCTTTTGTAATTTAAAATTGGAAAATGGGGTTATAATATACCCTGAAGATCCCATGAGGTTCCTCCGAATGAAAATATGAGCAACCTGGAATGCAATCCGGTTTGACATTGAAGTTCCTTTCGTTAAAAACTCATGCGTATACGTATTGACCTTCGATAACCTATTATTTTCTGTTACGTTTCCGTCCAAGCAATAGATTCCTATCAATTAGTAGACACCGGATATTTTTGCTGAGCGTCCCAACCACTTAAAATTAGTTGAGGTACCCATGTCGGTCACCAAGTCCTGTGGAACCACATAGCAAGTTAATGAATATTCCCCGCAGTGCCAACACCAGGGAGTTCCTACTACGTTTTTGATTCACGACCTATCCCAAATCACCTGTTTCACTGTAACTCTTTCAATCCACCTATTGCTTGCGTAATTTTACATGTGAGAGTTGTGTTCCTGACAGGGTTGTTTGGGGTCCCGGCGATCACTGACATTTCCTGTCGTCGCAACAAAATGTAAACAAGTTGAAGGATCCTCATGATGATGCACCTATTGGTCATTTGCACCTCTGGCCAAATGATCTCTCTGCGATCTGTATTTCCGGAATCTTTCGGTGATTCGTTTAATCCCCCTTCAAGCAAGCGACGGGCGTAGACGGATGAAATCTGATATAAGGTCCAACCTTTTGCCAGCTTCATGATTTGAAATTGGTTGTATACCAGCATGAAGTTTGCTCGGTTCGTATTCCCTAGAGTATCCTCCCAGATCCGCTAAGCGTTCTACAGGTATTTAGAGGAAACGCAAGTGAGTGGTTGACCTGCACATCCACCCAACTTCTTCATTTACTCTCTTTTTTCTTCATCTCCAGACTCCCGAGTGGAAAAAGGCCTACATGTACGGTTATCCCTTTGTTTTCCGCATTATTGTGTCTAACATGTCTACTCAGCGATTATCGTGGACTCAAAAAGCATATTAGTCTCATTCAAGCAGCCAAAAAAGAACATCCGCAAGACACATTTGAGAATGCAGAACGACCGCGTTCACGCTCTGCCACACCACCCGCCACCCCTCACAGGTTGACGTTCGAGGAGCCACCGGAGGTGGCTCTTCGCAGAATGACTCGGATGTCCGATAACCCACCAAACATTGTCGGTATGGGTCGTGGGGGATTGAATAGGTTGTCCTTGCGTAGCATTTTCCCTACTCTGATGGCACCGCTGGCTAGGAGCAGGCGTAAGTCATGCTTTTAAAAAAGTATCCATTATTTTATCTTGCAACAGCTACCAGCATGGTAAGTAGCACCCTGGGGAGTCGTGCAGAACTCATGCATTCCATCCCATTACACGATATCATTCCGCTTCTTTCACCTCAAGAAGCCGCCTTCTTCACGATACTCGATCAACAGCTTGATAAAGTCGAAAGTTTCTACTGCGCACGGGAGGAAGAGATGCTTCAGAGAGGTCATATTCTACGGTCGCAGTTGAACGACTTGGAAGGGCATCGAAACCTTCTCCAAGTGAGTAACGTCTTTACCTTTTTCATGAATATGGCTCATCCACTCTTTAGAAGATGCCCTTGCACTGGACATCAAATTTCAAGTCTGCACTCATTTCCCGTCTGCCCGACTCCAACCGGCGCGCTGTATCACCGGAGACCATCGTGAATCCCCGCCGCAACAGCCCAACAGTTCGTAAAAGCTTTGTGCCTTCGTCCAAAGTGTTTCATTGATTCTTAAAACTCTACAGAGTCCGTCAACCATGGCTTCTTTCCCGACATTCGTCAGCTCCCTCCAACTTTCACAAGATGGGATTCCTTCAGTCGCCCTTTCTCCAATTCCGATCATGAAGAAAATACCGGAAACCGACGAAGAAAGGCAACGTGGGAGAAACAGAGGCAGCCCGTTGAAGCTCAAACCGTCGTCACTTATACCTGATGTTGACCGTGAATCAGACACTGGCAGGTACATCTCTGCGAGGAGGAAGCTGAAGAAGGCTGTAGAAGAGCACTACAGGTGAGTTTTAGCTGGATCTTTATGTTAAGTTGACGCCGAATCGGTTTGATGTAGAGGGATAGAAATGTTGGATAATTATCGTGTAAGTTTGGTTCTGAAGTTTGGAAAAAGAGTACTTATTTTTTTTCTAGATCATGAATCAGACTGGATTTCGTAAGATACTTAAAAAGTTTGAGAAACACACGAAAGTGAGCCTGCGCACCATTCCTTTGTAGTGACATGCGAATCGGTGAACACAGATGCCTGTACAAAACCAGTACATGAGGGAAAAAGTATGTTTTCATCCAGAATTTCTCCTCTGCGGTGCTTATGTAGCGTCTTCAGGTAGAAAAAACTACCTTCGCATCCAGCTTGGAAATAAAGGATATGATGAGGCAGATGGAGGAGATGTTTGCCGTTGCTTTCTGTGAGTACATATTCTACTTATTCCGACATTCGCGCACACTCCTTGGTTTATCTAAATCGACTGAACCGAATCTTAGTGAACCATGATAAGAAGAAGGCAATGACACGTCTTCGAATGGTTAATGCGCCCCGGACGCACCATCTGATCACATTCAGAGTGGGACTTTATCTCGGACTTGCGATTCCTGCGTTGATTGATGGTCTTTATAAAGGTCAGCATCTCCTCGAGTAAATTGGAAGTTGCTGATGATTGCGATATCCCAGTAAGTCAACAGTCGACGAGAAAAGCCCTTCCGACTTGGGAGGTTTTGCTTTACTTGTACAGTGTTCTTGTCCTTCCCGTGGTATTCTCTTTACTTGTTGGCCTCAATCTTGCGGCTTGGGCGTCAGCGAGAATTAATTATGTGTTTATCTTCGGTAATGCCAATTGCTTCGTCTGACTTCACAGCCTAATGTGACCTCAATATTTCAGAGCTCGATGTTCTCTCCCGCATAGACCACAACAAATACTTCGAGATCCCAGCTTTCTTGTTCACCACGCTCGTATACAGTTTCTGGCTTACTTTCTGTCACCCTCAGCTGGACGCGAAACTATGGCCGCTTATCTGGTTCTTGTTCGCAGTTGTTGTGATCATCAACCCGTTGCCAGTTATGCACCGTAGTTCGCGATATTGGTTTCTCAGGAGCTTGGGCAAGCAATTGCTTTCTGGGACGCGACCGGTCGATTTCACGGATTTCTGGATGGGGTGTGTGGTTTTCTCCCCGTCTGATTTGACGACTCTGACTTCTAACTGTTCACTGAACAGAGACCAGCTGTGTAGCATGACTTTCACATTGTCCCACATGGCCACCATTGTTTGTGCCTACGTTCATCACTTCCAAGGCAGTTTTCCCGACAACCTCAATCAGAAGTGTGGCACCGTAACAAGTATGTGGGGAGTCGAGTTGACTCTGCTCTGTCTTCCCCAGGCCATTCGGCTTGTACAATCTGTGAAACGCTATGCGGATTCGTCAATCAATTGTATGCATCTTGTTAATGTGAGTTCCTGACTTTGATCTGTTTCTTCCAGGAAGCGATGGAGACTGACAGGTGATTGTGGATAGGCAGGAAAATATGCAACCGGGATTATTTATACGGGGGTTTATTTAAAATGGAGGACCCAAAGTGGGTAGCATCGGTTCCTTCTGATAAGACTCTTTTCGCTCAAACCTCATTACCCCTTCAGCTATTGATAAAGCACACGAGGGTTTGTTTGCATTCTGGTGTATTTGTGGCGTGTTCTCTTCGCTGTATGGTTGTGCCTGGGTATATCTCGAATCTCCCACAAATTCTACGTTTCGCTGATTACCTTTTTCTTAGGACTTGTTTATGGATTGGTCTCTTTTAAGTCTTCGTAAAAAAAAATTCCCGCTTTTAAGATCGGAACTGCTTTATCCGAATTACGTCTCTGTGAGTTTTTCCGTCTAGCTGTCCAACTTTATGAGGACTAAATGTCTTGAATTCAGCTATACTATTTCGCTATAGTGGGTTTATTTGCAGCATCTCCTAACTATTGAAACTCAACATTGTTACGAAGGTAACAAATATTTTGTTAAGGTTTTCTTGGCTATTATATGTTCCTATAAAAGGGCCTGATTTCTTGGCTCGAACTTCCTTTGTCGCCATGTTGGAATTGCTCAGAAGGTTTCAATGGAATTTCTGTACGTTCTCACCTTTTCTCTCTTTTTTAATCTTGTCAATTCACTTTTTTTTTTTAAAAAAAAAAAACCAGTCCGTTTGGAGAACGAACATCTTGGTAATGTAGATCAGTATCGTGTTACGAGAGAAGTTCCCCTGCCTTATCCACCCGATACCATGGTCAGAGACGACGATGATGTTGAGTTTGATATCAGGGGAAAAGTTCAGAGCTACAGGACGTAGAGAATACTGGGTAGATGTCAAATTTATTCGTATATCGGACTCGCTCGTTGGTTTTTTCCATATGCTTCACAACGTGGGCTTTTAAAACTCACACTACGAACAAACATCAATAGGATTTTATTTTCCAGATGGCCACTATCGGTGTCGTTTGCATCTTCGGCTCTTTCATTGACTCCCAGCGACTGAGGTTCGATGTAATGCAGACTCTGCTGCAGTATGGATCGGCACCTGGTCGGATAGCATTTTGCTGGTAACGAGGAGACCTTCGCGACCGCTTGAGTGTCAATGATGGTCAGTTTCATCTCAAACCCACCCAAGGCATTTACACTGCAAATAATGGACGGGCAAACCACCATTCTGGAAGGAGTCTGGGGTTGGACTGAATTTTCCTCAGCACTTGGGCCGGGGTAGAAAGGATCGTAAGTTGGGTTTTTGAGACTCGGACTTTGCTGAATAGTGTCTGTTGTGACCTCCGAATCCGTATAGATTCGTGGGCGACAAATTTCCGTCCGAAACGTAAGGAAAGACAATGTTCTGCGTTATCGTGGACGGGAACCGCCAGGTTACCTCCCTCGCCGCTCGGTTTGCGGTTCGCTTTCGACCAACTTTCGACAAACTTTTAACTCACCCGACCATGGATCTTGGTTAACACCCTCAGTGTCAAGACCACCCCATCGACCGTGTCAAGGGAAATATCCAGGACAAGGAAGGGTGAGCGCATCGTTTCCGCGCACCAGATCCTGGACCCCATCGCAACATCCTGCAGCGCGACGCCTAATCTTCACTGGGAAGCAGCTGGAGGATGGCGTTGACTGGCAAGACCACCACCCTCCGTCGTTCTCTGGTACCATAGAGTAAAGGCTAATTCAAGACAAGACGTCGCGTTAAAACAAGCTCGCATCAACACGATGAAGCGAACTGTGGAAGTGCCCACTTTATTATGTCAACGTGAGCTTATTTCGACGCGCACAACTCACGAGGGACCACCAGACGCGTACAAAGGTGTGTCGTAACTTTATCCTACTTTTCTTTTCTAACATCACCTACAGGGGAGGAAACCCTCCTCGCCGTGTTCTTCCTTACTGACTCCGCGACGGAGTTCCCTCCTCATAGTTTTTGTTCCATTTCGGTACGACGAGGGGAGATGTTCCTTTTCCCGTCGTGTCAGTCCTTAGGCTTCGATGCGACAAGGGGGGAAACTCCTTGTCGTGTTAATTTCATTCCTCGCAATGTCCGAGTCAGTTCCTTTCGATTCATCAGGTGGGAACTCCCTAGTCTCCTTCAGGGCTTCGACAGGGACCCCCTCAGAACCCAGCATGGGTTTATCTCCACAGACCGTAAACGAGAAGTCGCACATGCGTGCTATTCACCCACTGCCTCAAGTCTACTCTGCCTACACGAAAATCAACGTTTCGACCGTGACCTTTAGTCAATCCAACTTGTTCCCAAATCCACTTCTCCGGTTCAACAGCTCAGGAGATGTCTTTGGCGAACACGCACACTGCCTCATTGCACTCGCCGCAACCGATGATAATCAATCATTTTTATCTCCAGTTCCGAGTCCTAACTTTTATTGAACTCATAGAACGTTGCTTGCAGACCTTCTTCACCTCCAACTGGTCATGACTCTACTATTATTAAATCCGGATTGTTCCCTTTCCAGTAAGTATTCCAAAGCGGTACTACATGTTCTTTGGTTTATTCTCAGATGCCCGAGACACACGTGAGCAAACAATGATCCCATCAAATTACACAACCAAACTACTCGATTGCGCTGAGATTGAGCTCACATGCAAAGCCGTGAGGGCTGCTTTACATAAGGAGCCTGGCGCGTTTCGCGTTTATGTTCTCCGTGATTCTAGATAAATGCGGAGTCAAGTTTCCGACAATGATCTTCCCCGCCGCTTAACGGTGTCGCCTGGTCTTGGAATCACCCAGGTTGACCCGCTTCTAGGTGAGACTATTAAAGCCAGACTTCCTCCAGGATACACTGCTCAGCACTACCACAGGCACGTATCCGATCGCAACTCGCAGCTCTAAACGTCTACTATGCTCCTGATCCCCA
>Ga0307517_10001481_pt1 | contig 39285 bp, 43 predicted proteins | sample 23_EM_MG_FD_194515 | JGI IMG/M metagenome (GOLD analysis project Ga0307517, IMG submission 194515) | Populus trichocarpa ectomycorrhiza microbial communities from riparian zone in the Pacific Northwest, United States - 23_EM | ecosystem: Host-associated > Plants > Roots > Unclassified | place...
CCAGGGCTGTTGTGCAACGGCGCTGTTCCTGCTCATAAACGGAGACTAAGGCCCGACATCTGTATTTCTTTCAACTACCACTTCCATCGGCAGGAGAATGCACTCGCAGAAAATGCGCCTTATGCATCAACAGCCCTGGCTGGCCGGAAAGACTTATAAGTGCCGGATAATTTTTACTTTTCAAGGACCGGCATTCTCCGGGAGCGCTTTGTGCGGACCATGTCTTGAAAGCCGCATTTTCTGCGAGCAGATTCCGAAGTTGAAAAGACGTTGGGTGAAAAGTGGGGTAATGCCTGGCTATGCATTCGCTCATGAGCAGGAACAGCGGCGTCAAGATATGGTCCGCACAAAGGGAAAAGGATGGAGTGCTTTTTAAAGCCGTGGAGTCCGCACAAAGAGGGAGAGTGGTGCCTCAGCCCTGCCCCTCCGCATGTTTTTTGCGGATCTCCGCCTTCATTTCACACCGTTCTATATCCTGCTTATAATCTTTGATCTTATCGTCATTCTGGCTGGAGAGGATGGCCTTTTCAAAATAAAAAAGCGCTTTCTCATAATTCATCTTTATCTCTTCCAATAGCGCATACCGGCCGTAGACCCAGGATTTATCGATGGTGCGTGTTTTAAGACATTTTTCCAGGTGGACCGTCAGCTCATCGAAACGTTCCATATCCATCAGGAGGGCGGCGATATGAAAATAGGAATGCGGGTATAAGGGGTCGCATTTAATGGCGGTGAAAAAATGATTCTCCGCCTTGGCATAATCGTCGAACTGGGTCTTATAAAGCCAACCCAGGGAATTATGCGCCGGCGCACTGTCGGGCTCTTCGTATAAGATACTTTCATACTTCTTAAAGGCCTCAGCGTAATTGTTGTTCTTGATATCTGCCTCGGCCTCCAGGTACAGCTCTTCGGAATTTGCATTCATGGGCTATCATGTTTTACCAACCCAGCACCCACGCGAAGATCAGCGGGGCGACGATGGTGGCATCGCTTTCAACAATAAATTTAGGGGTATGGATGTCCAGTTTGCCCCAGGTGATCTTTTCATTGGGTACAGCCCCGGAATAGGACCCGTAGGAAGTGGTGGAATCCGATATCTGACAAAAATAGCTCCAAAAAGGAACGTCGTGCCATTCCAGGTCCTGGTACATCATGGGGACCACGCAGATGGGGAAATCCCCTGCGATGCCTCCGCCGATCTGGAAGAAGCCTACGCCCTTGCCTCCGCTGTTCTCGCGGTACCATCCCGCCAGCCAGGCCATGTATTCGATACCGCTCTTGACGGTGCTGGCCTTCAGCTCGTTCTTAATGACATAACTGGCGAAAATATTGGCGGTGGTGCTGTCTTCCCATCCCGGGACGACAATGGGGATATTCTTTTTGGCGGCAGCGATGATCCAGCTGTCCTTGGGGTCGATCTCATAATATTGCTCCAGGTCGCCGCTCAGGACTACCTTATACAGGAACTCATGGGGGAAATAACGCTCGCCCTTCGCCTCGGCCTCTTTCCAGGCTTTTACGAGGTGTTTCTGCAGCCGGCGGAAGGCTTCTTCTTCCGGTATGCAGGTATCCGTAACGCGGTTATAATGATTTTCCAGCAGGTTCCATTCATCCTGGGGGGTCAGGTCCCGGTAATTGGGTACCCTTTTATAATGGCTATGGGCGACCAGGTTCATGACATCTTCCTCCAGGTTGGCTCCCGTACAGCTGATAATATCGATCTTGCCCTGGCGGATCATTTCGGCAAGGGAAAGGCCCAGTTCGCCCGTGCTCATAGCGCCGGCCAGGGTGACCATCATTTTACCCCCTTCGAGCAGGTGGGTCTCATAACCTTTGGCGGCGTCTACCAGCGCAGCCGCGTTAAAATGCCGGTAATGATGCTGGATAAACTGAGAAACAGGCCCTTTGTTCATAACGTTTCGTTTGAGCTTGATTTATTTTAAGAGTGCAAAATTAGCCCTTTTTGCTAACTCCATTCCTCTTTATCCTTGCGTTCCTGCTCCTTGCTGACCCTTACCGAAATACGGATACTCAGCTCATACAGGAGGATCAGAGGAAGGGCCACGATCGTCTGGCTCATCCAGTCCGGGGAAGGGGTAATGATCGCGGCTATGAAAAGGATCGCCACATAGGCATATTTACGATAGGTGCGCAGGAACTTGGGCGTGACCAGTCCTATCCGGGTAAGCACATAGCTTACCAGGGGCAGCTGGAAGGCCAGTCCTGATCCGATAATGATGTCCACCAGGTTCTCGATATAATCGTCCAGGGTAGGAATGACCTGAATGGCTCCCGGCGTTCCCAGGGTATAATTAGCCAGGAAGCTGAAGGTAAAAGGGGCCAGCAGGAAATACCCGAAGGCGACTCCCAAAAGAAAGAAGAAACTGACCCAGAAAATGCCACCCCGGCTGCTTTTCAGTTCTTTGGCGGACAGGGCCGGTTTGACGAAGCGCCAGAATTCCCAAAACACATAAGGAAAAGCTATAATAAATCCGCCTGTGATGGCGATGTTGATGCTGGAAATGAACTGGGAACTGAATTGGGTGGTCTGTAATTTGAGGCCCTTTACGGATTGCAGGCAGAGGGCATCGCCCATATGGAGCTTGCGGCCGAGGCTGCAAAGGCCGGTATAGCTGACAAAATCGGCCCGGATCGGCCCGCTGATGACCTGCTGAAAGATCCAGTCGATCTTGATAAAGATCACGATAGCCACGATCACGATAGCCAGGGCTGACCGCACGATATGCCATCTCAATGCTTCCAGGTGGTCTACAAAAGACATTTCCTCCTGGCCTTCTCCCCTGTTCCTGTTGAATAAATTTAAAGCCATTGTGTTAGATTCCGGGGGCAAATGTAGTTTGAAAATAGGTAGGACGGAACCCCCTCTTAAAAAAAACAAGCACTCCGTGAAGGAGTGCATTGTTTACTCCTAACTGACCTATGAAAAAAGATTCACCCGGGAAGGGCGATAATGATTTGCTAACGGAGGCCAGTCAGGCAATCTCTTTGATACTTCGAAGTTGACTAAAAATAGAATGATGAAAAAGAATCAGGGGCAGTTTAACCACGGGTTAACAATGGTTAACGGGATCCCGGCAAGGGCGGGAGATCATGGTCCGGTCCGCGGCTCGTTTATTTTAGCACTTTGAGTCGGACCATTTCTATGCGGGTATCGCTGACGTTCAGGATCTCGAATTCATAATCGCCGATAATAATGCGGTCTTTCAGGTGGGGAATGGTCTCGTGCTGGTTGATGATATAGCCCGAGAGGGTCTCCGACTCCTTTTCAGGGAATTCGAGGCCATATTTTTCATTGAGATAGTCCAGCTCCAGTCTGCCGGAGAAAATGAATTCATCGTTGGACAATTTCTTCTCTTCGAACTCTTCCGTATCGTATTCATCGCGGATCTCGCCGAAGATCTCTTCCAGCAGGTCTTCCATGGTGACAATGCCGGCGGTGCCCCCGAATTCGTCTACGACCCAGGCGATGCTCTTCCTTTCGCGGCTGAACTTATTGATCAGGTCGGTGGCGCTCATGCTTTCGGGTACGGCGGGGATGGGCAGCAGGATGGATTTGATGTAGGGTGGTTTTTTGAACAGGTCGAGCTGATGGATATAGCCCGCGACATGGTCGAGGTTGCCGTCATAGACCACCAGTTTGCTCAATCTTGTTTCCACGAATTTTTTCCTGGCATCCTCTATCGGCATGTTCAGGTCGATGCCTTCTATTTCCTTGCGCGGCACCAGGCATTCCCTCACTTTAACCTTGGGGAGGGAAAGGGCCGCTTCGAAAAGATTCTTGTTCATATCCTTGGAATCTTCTTCACCGTCCTTGTTATCCTGGTAGAAAGCTTCCAGGTCAGCCTGTGAAATGGGCCCTTTCCGGTCATCCATCCGAACATTGAATACGTATTTCAGGATCCATCCGGAGATGGCGACAAAGACATTGGCGATGGGAGAAAAGAAGCGGCTGAGGAAGGCCGTCGTTCCTGCAAAAAAGCTCAGGAGGCTATCGCTCTTAGCCCGGAACAGGGCTTTGGGGATCAGCTCTCCGAACAGGAGGATAAAAACAGAGGCGACGAGGGTTTCCGCGAAAAGGCGGATCGCATTGACGTAGCTGCTGGGGATATGGATCTTGGTAATGAGCAGGTTCCAGAGGGGAAGAAAGGTCTCTCCCACCATCAGTCCGAAGATCACCAGGAATACATTGAAGCCGACGATGACGGTGCCGATGAACTGGGCCGGGTAGTCCATGAAATGGGAGAGGGTGATGCCGCTCTGCAGGCCCTGCTTTTTCTTCAATTCGATCGCCAGCTTATTGGCGCTTACAAAAGCTACTTCTATGCCCGCAAAAAAAGCGATCATGATCCATGCTGCAACGATCCAGATAAGGGTATTGGTATTGATCATACGAACTACTAATTTAATAAAAAGCTTTGAACTATCAATGCCGCCTCGCGACAAGCCTCTTCCAGCTCTTTATTGACGATTATTTTGTCGAAATGATGTTTGAAAGAGATCTCATAGGCCGCTTTATTGACCCGTGCATGCAGGGTCTCGGCGGTCTCCGTCCCCCTCATTTCGAGGCGCCGCCGGAGCTCTTCCACGGAAGGGGGTTCGATAAAAAGGGACAAAGTGGCCTGGGGGTAGAGTTCCTGGATATGGATGGCCCCCTTCACTTCGATGTCCAGCAGGGGTGTTTTTCCCGCATCCCAGATACGTTGCAGCTCTTTCTTCAGGGTGCCGTAATACTTGCCTTCATAGACCATTTCCCATTCGGCGAACTCTTCGTTGACGATCTTTTGTTTGAAGTCTTCGAGGCTCAGGAAATAATAATCGACCCCGTCCTTTTCATGCATACGTGGGGAACGGGTCGCAGCCGAGACGGAAAATTCCAGTTGCGGATATTTTTTCAGCAGGTGACGGGTGATCGAGGTCTTCCCGGCGCCGGAAGGGGCGGTTATAATGATGATCTTATGCGCTGCGTTCATGCTCATATTCGATGGATTTGGGCTCCCAGCTGGCGTAGCCGCTGGTCGATCTGCTGGTAGCCGCGGTCGATCTGTTCGATGTTCTGGATGATGCTTTTGCCTTCGGCGCTGAGGGCTGCTATCAGCAGGGCCACGCCGGCCCGGATATCGGGGCTGCTCATGGTGATCCCTCTCAGTTTTTGCTCCCGGGCCATCCCGATGACGGCTGCGCGGTGCGGGTCGCATAAAATGATCTGCGCACCCATATCTATCAGCTTATCCACGAAGAACAGGCGGCTCTCGAACATTTTCTGATGGATAAGGATGGAGCCCTTTGCCTGGGTGGCGACCACCAGGACAATGCTGAGGAGGTCGGGGGTGAAGCCCGGCCAGGGGTGATCGTAAATAGTGAGCACGGACCCGTCCAGGAAGCTTTGGATCTCGTAAAGGTCCTGTTCGGGTATGTGGATGTCATCTCCCCGGAATTCCAGCTGGATGCCCAGCTGCCTGAATTTATCGGGGATAATGCCCAGGTGTTCGATGCCGGCATTTTTAATGGTGATCTCACTCTGCGTCATGGCTGCCAGGCCGATGAAAGAGCCTATCTCGATCATATCCGGCAACATGCGGTGCTCGGTCCCCCCGAGCCGGTCGACCCCTTCGATGACCAGCAGGTTACTGCCTACGCCGCTGATGCGTGCGCCCATCCGGATCAGCATCTTGCACAATTGCTGGATATAGGGTTCACAGGCTGCATTATAAATGGTAGTGGTGCCTTCGGCCATGGAAGCCGCCATGACGATATTGGCCGTACCGGTAACGGAGGGTTCGTCCAGAAGCAGCCAGCAACCTTTCAGGCGGGGAGCGTCCAGATGGAATAAGCCTTCATCGGCATGATGCGTGAACTGTACACCCAGTTTTTCGAAACCGATGATATGCGTATCGAGCCTGCGTCTTCCGATCTTATCGCCGCCCGGCTTGGAAATAAAGGCCTTTCGGAAACGGGCCAGCATGGGCCCGGCCAGCATGACAGAGCCTCTCAGCTTGCCGCTCTTGCTCCGGTAAGACTCGCTGCGCAGGTAATCGACGTTGACGTCGTCGGCCTGGAAAATACAGGTGTCCCGGGAAACACGCTCGGTCTTTACTCCCATCTCTCCCAGGAGTTCGATGAGCAGGTTGACATCCAGGATATCCGGGATATTCGTGATCCTGATCTTTTCCCCCGTAAGCAATACGGCGCTGATGATCTGTAAGGCTTCGTTCTTTGCGCCCTGCGGGATGATCTCTCCTTTTAGCTTTTTACCACCGGTGACTTCGAATGAATGCACGGCATTGATTTTTTATGGACCAGCGGTCCGCTAATGAAAAAGCGACAATAACCGGAAGTTCGCCTGTTACTATCGCTGTAAAATGATTATACGCTTCAGCTTATCAGAATCTTTTCTTTTTGAATTTACCGCCTCCGCCTCCGCGGTCATTATTCCGGTCGTTCCGGTCATTGCGGTTGTTGTTGCCACCGCCGCCTCTCGGCTGGAACTTCTGGTTGCGTTTGTTCCGGTAATCCCCATATCCGCCGCGGTCCCGCTCCCTGTTCTCGTTGGGACGGAAGCTCTTCACATAAGGGGTATTCGTAAACTCCAACTGACCGCCTGTAAGGGAGCTCAATTCGCTTTGGATGGCGTCGTCATGCACGGTCTCCTTATGCCAGTTATTATAAGCCAGCTTCATGTAATAAGCGATCGCATTGGCAAATCCGTTCCGCTTATCCGGGTTCTCTTCGGCCAGCGCCTTATTGATCACGATCTCCAGATTTTTTCCCATATGGGAGAACTTGGGATAGCGTTTCGGGTATTTAAGCGGTTTGGGCCTTGCCCGCAACGTCTCACGCGTGGGAATGGGATACGGTGAGCCTACCTCCAGCTTGAAGTCGGAGATAAGGAAAAGGTGATCCCATAGCTTATGCCGGAAATCTTCCACGTTCTTCAGGTGCGGGTTGAGAAAACCCATCAGCTCGATGACCGCATGAGAATTACGCTGTCTTGTTTCTTTATCCTCAATAGTCAGAAGGTATTCGATCATCTTCTGAATGTGTCGTCCATATTCACGCATGATGAGGTGGTTCCGCGTGGTATTGTATTCCATGCTATCCATAATGGGACAAATCTACATTATAATGGTCAAAGAGAAAAGCCCCCTTTTAAGGAAGGCTTTTCGCAGGATGGATTTATTGGTCTTTCACAGGCATTAGCTAGTTGATGAGGACCTTGGTAGTATAGCGTTGGTTGCGCGTCTGGTCCACGGTCCTGAGGTAATACAGGCCTTTGGTCGGATGCGGGTTGAGGTCGAGCCTGATCTGGCTGGTGCCGGTCAGCGTAACGGCCTTCTGCTGGACTACCTGTCCGGCGGTATTGACCAGTTCCAGGAGATAACGCCCGGTCTGGTTGCTGCCGAACTGGAAGATCAGGCTGTTCGTAGCCGGATTGGGGAATGCCTGGTAGCTGACAGGTCCGTTCCCGCGCCCGCCCGGGCTTACGATGACAATGGTCGAATAGCTCGCTTTTCCGTTGGCGTCTACCTCCCGGATGCGGAAATAGAGTTTGCCAGTAAAAGCTTTATCAGGGTGGTACTGATATTCGTATTCTGCAGTAGCACCTGCTGAAGTAGATGAACGTTCTGCTGTTCCGATGCTGTGGAAGGATTTGCCGTCTTGACTGATCTGGATTTCATAGTTGGAATTGTTTTGTTCATTATCTGTTAACCAATTTAATAGGATGGCGTCGCCATTCTGCGAAGCCGTCAGGTTCTTTATGGAAGTGGCCAGGATAGCATGCGGACACCAATAGTAGGTCAGGGTGAACTGACCTTCGTAAGTCGTCCTGATCTTCTGGCTATAGTTGAATCCTCCTTTGATCGTGGTGAGGCCCCCGCTGATGGTGTAGTTAAAATAAATGTTCCCCACTCCGTTGAGGGCGCCGAGACTGCTGGAGTTCGTGGAGCCGACTATATGATCGAAGACATTTTCCGGACCATAAGTGATCGTATCATCCGGGTCGCCGTAGGCTCCCAGCGAATCGGGACCATAGATCCTGGTATACGTTTTTACGACGCTGACGCCGGGCCCGGTGATCGTAGGCGCTACCAGCAGGTTAAAAATGTATTGCAGACGACCGGTGGGGCTATAATCCGGGTTGGCCGGATTAAGCAGACTGGTGGAATCTGCATAATTGCGCGCTCCCGAAGTCGTGATACCGGATATATCATAGTCGAACCTGGCGCAGGCAAGATCACCGATGGACGGGTCAAAGGCCGGGAAAACAAGACTGGCGCTGGGAAGATTCGTGGGAGACAGCGTAAATGGATTGGTAATAGCTGTTGCAGGCACGCCGGGAGCACAATTACATTGAGCCTGGGTAATCCGGGGATAGGCAATTGCCATCATGTATATACATACGGCAAGCAAGGAAGGGTACACACGTTTCATAGGCACTGATTTTAAGTGAGAATAACGGATTAAAAAACAAAATTATACAACTACAAGAATAGGGCCAAGGCGGTTTTACTCGAATAACAACCACAGTAAAAACCACATTTTTACTATAGGAAACTACGTAGGCGCTAAGCTTAAGAAGTTGAACGGCAGAGCTTTAAGGGGGCAATTTTTTTTTCGGGGACTGCCTGGCTATCTTTACGGCCTTATAATTATGCTTATTTTATTGGATTGCAGGTCCTTATTGTTCCATCCTCCTAACGGGGAAAAAGCCCGGTTTATTATTTCCTGTCTGGATATCATTGCCCGGCAAGGGGATTTTGAGTGGCTATTCCTGGTGGACCATACCTATCGTGAAGGCTCTTTGACCGGCTTGCCACCCGGCCGTATCCTGACCCGTAAAGACTTCCCCGGCAAGACGGGCTGGAAGATCTGGTATGACTGGCAGATACCCCGGGTAGTAAAAAAATACAGGCCCGATCTGCTGATGACCACCGGCGGCCTAACGGCCCGTGTAGGAATACCCCAATGCGTTTGGATGCCGGAAAGACCAGACACGGCTTTGCGGATGGATGACAGGAAACTGGCCGCTCTCTATCGGGCGAGGTTTTCCCGCAGCCTTGAGACCGCCTCCGCCCTCTTCACTTTTTCGGAAAAGGACGCTTCTTTCCTGGCAGGCTCCCTGAAAGTTGAGGATCCCGCTGCCGGCAAGGTCTTTAAAGACAAGATCGTTGTCCTGCAGGGAGCGCCCGGCGCGCGCTACCAACCTTTGCCGGAAGAAGAGAGGCAAAAGATCAGAGAGGTCTATACGGGAGGAATGGAATATTTTCTGGCGCTCGCGGGTGAGGGGGAAAAGGAATGGGTGCACCTGTTAAAGGCCTTCTCCCGTTTTAAAAAAAGACAGCAGTCCAATATGCAGATCGTCCTGCTTTCTTCGGCTCCCGGCGACGGGATCCGCATAGGGGGCAAGCTGGAGACCTATAAATACCGTACGGACGTGCATCGGGTCAATGACCTTTCCGGGGAAGAACGGGCGCGTATTTTCGCGGGCTGTTATGCTTTCATCGCCCCCTTTACGCCTGAAAGCCTTGGACTAGCTCAATTGGACGCCTGGAAAGCAGGAGTCCCGGTGATCGCTCCCGACAACGGCGCTGGCGCCGGCCTGGCTTTTGAAGCAGCCTTGTATGCCCCGCCGGAAGACGAGGAGTCCCTGGCCGCTCACCTGATGAGGGTATATAAGGATGAACGCCTGCGCGCCACCCTGGTAGAAAAAGGGCAGCTCCTGGTACAACCGCTTAGCTGGGAACGCACGGCCGGACAGGTGCGGGAAGGAATGGAGAGAGCACTGGGAGGTTTCCCGAAATCCGCAATAAACAAGTAACTTGCGGGTTGCTAAATACCTTATATGAGACAATCCTCCATAAATATCAGCGTCTTGCTGGATGATGACAAAGTACCCGAACAGATCAGCTGGAATGCCACGGATACCTCTGCCGACGCCGCCCGTAAAGCCAAGGCGATGATGCTGTCCTTCTGGGACGGAACGGATAAGACCGCCTTACGCATCGACCTCTGGACGAAAGACATGATGGTGGATGAAATGGCCGATTTTTTCTATCAGACTTTTATGACGATGGCCGAGACCTACCACCGGGCGACGCAGGACGAGGGTATGGTAAATGATATGAAGAAGTTTGCCAAAGATTTTTATAGTAAATTCAGGGAACAGCAATTGAAAACCAACAAAGCGTAAACGCTAAATTTCCTTACATGAGCTTAGAACAAAAAGTAATGGCGGAAATGAAACCGGCCATGCTGACGAAAAATGAGGCGGGCCTCCGTGGACTTCGTGCTATCAAAGCGGCGATCATCCTTGCCAAGACAGCCGAAGGGGCCGGGGGAGAATTGAAGGAAGAGGACGAGACCAAACTCCTTCAGAAGCTGATCAAGCAACGAAAAGACTCGCTGGAGATCTACCAGCAGCAACAGCGTGCAGACCTGGCCCAGAAAGAGCTGGAAGAGATCGGCGTGATCGAAAAATTCCTGCCGCAGCAGCTGAGCGTGGAAGAGCTGAAGGTCATCCTGGCGAAGATCATTGCAGAGACGGGCGCTACCTCAGCCGCCGATATGGGTAAGGTCATGGGGCTGGCTACCAAACAGCTGGCCGGCCAGGCGGATGGCAAGACGATCGGCGCCGTAGTAAAAGAATTATTATCTATCGCTAAATAATGTGGATCGATATCGCCTTCCTGATCTGTTTGTTAATGGCCGTTCTCCGGGGACTGCGGCAGGGGTTCGTGATCGCTGTGCTGTCGGGATTGGCGCTGGTGATAGGTCTGGCGGCCGCCATTAAATTATCGGCGACCGTGGCGATGCATATGAGGGATAGCATTCGGGTGTCCGATCGCTGGCTCCCGGTACTGGCCTTTATCCTGGTCTTTGTCTGCGTGGTGCTCCTGGTCCGATGGATAGCCAGGCTGGCCGAGGCGGCCCTCGACCTGGCGATGATGGGATGGCTGAACAAGCTGGCGGGTATCCTGCTCTTCGCCGTCCTGTATACGATAGCCTTCAGTGTTCTGCTCTTTTATGGCGTCCATACGCATGTGGTATCGGACCGGGCGACATCCTCCTCGGTAAGCTATCCGTTCATCCGGCCCCTGGGCCCCGTGGTAATTGACGAATTTGGTAAATTGATCCCCTTGTTTAAAGGCATGTTCGCCCAGCTGGAAGATTTTTTCGGGCGTCTTTCGGAAGGCAGGATAGGAGCTTGACAATATCGGTATAGTTATAGTAAATTTAATGCGTAAAAGACAGGATGAATTGGAGATTAAAAAAAATGGTTCTTTGCCGGGAAAGGAAGAATTTTGCGTTAAATCGTTTATTTTAGCGAATATTTGTCCGATAGAATTCAGTAACTGATGGAATACGAAATCAAACAAGAAGAAAAGTTCAGATTCATCGAGGAAGGCGAAGGGGAACCGCTGTTGTTATTACATGGCTTATTTGGCGCATTGAGCAATTTTAGGGATCTGGTGGAATACTTCCGCCATCATAATAAAGTGATCGTACCGATCCTGCCTTTATTCGAGCTGGACATCCTGCATACGACGGTCGGTGGCCTGGAAAAATTTGTCCACAAGTTCGTCGAACATCATGATTACAAGAATATCAACCTTTTAGGTAATTCCCTGGGAGGGCATGTGGCCCTGATGCATGTGCTCAGGCACCCCGAACGGATCAAATCCCTGATCCTTACCGGCAGTTCCGGGCTATTCGAAAGCGGGATGGGGGACAGCTATCCTAAACGGGGGGATTACGAATATATCCGGAAAAAGACGGAATTGACCTTCTACGATCCTAATGTCGCCACCAAAGAACTGGTGGACGAAGTGTACGAGATGGTGAATGTCCGGCTCAAGGCGATCAAGATCATTGCCCTGGCCAAAAGCGCCATCAGAAATAATTTAGGGGAAGAGCTCAATCAGATCAAGCAACCCACGTTATTGATCTGGGGCAATAATGATTCGATCACTCCTCCGTTCGTGGGCGAGGAGTTTAAGAAACTGATCCCGAACAGCGAACTCCATTTTATCGATAAATGCGGACACGCGCCCATGATGGAGAGGCCGGATGAGTTCAATACGATTTTGCATAAATTTTTGCGAAAATTGAACGAGCCGGCAGCGGTAGCCTGAATTATTTCGTCTTACTACTAATAGTGCTGAACAAAGAAGTCATATCTGCTGCTGTCCCTTCATTACACCTGAACGATCCCGTCTCACAGGCCCTGGATCTGATGGCGGACTTCCATGTTACCCACTTACCCGTGTTATCCGAAGACAAACTGGCGGGCCTTGTCAGCGAGGACGACCTCCTGAATGTGGAAGACGATACCACCCTGCTGGCTGCCTTGCAACCCCGATTCTCAAAGATCGCCGCCAGGGCCGATACCTGGTTTTTCGAAGCGGTGCGCCTGGTGGACGAGTTCGGCCTGACGGTCATACCGGTCATTACCAACGATTCGGAATATGCAGGCTCTATCATCGCCACCGATCTTCTGAAGCAGCTGGGCCGGATGACCGGCGTCAACGATACGGGCGGGGTCATTGTGCTCGAAATGGAAAAAGTGAGCTTTTCTTTCTCCGAGATCAGCAAGCTGGTGGAGACCAATGACGCGCAGATCACACAATTGAATACCTACACGGACGCACATTCCGGCAGTTTTTTTATTATCCTCCGGATCAATAAGCTCGAGATCTCCGATATTATTGCCACCTTCCAGCGTTACGAATACCAGGTAAAATACTATTTCGGGGAAGAGCTGTATGAAAATGAATTGCGCAGCAATTATGATCACCTGATGAATTATCTGAATATTTGAGGGGCTTGCTAACCAAATGCATGAAGAAGAAGGACTGGAAATATTATCTCCTGGCCCTATCTGTACTCCTGTTCTTTCAGTCCTCCGCACAGGACAGTCTCGCATCCTCCCGGCCGGCCGGCTATACTCCTTTTGTAGTCGGAACGATCACGATAAAAGGCAACCGGCAGACCAAATCCTATATCATCGAGCGGGAACTGTCTTTCAAAACAGGGGACACCGTCTATCTGCCCGCCCTGATCAGCTCCTTCGAGCTGGCCCACGACCGTCTCTTCAACACGGCTCTTTTCAACGATGTGGTGGTCTACCTGAAAGGCTTCAGGGGCTATATAGCCGATATCGGGATAGACGTGAAGGAGCGTTGGTATATCTTTCCCGTTCCTTATTTCAAGCCCGTGGACCGCAACCTTACCACCTGGGCGGAAAAAGGCTATAGCCTTTCCCGCGTGGACTACGGGGCGAAATTCTCTCATTTTAATTTCACCGGGCGCAACGATAACCTGACAGCCTGGTTCATTACCGGTTATTCGAGACAGTTCGAATTGTATTACAATCAGCCCTATGCGGATAAGACCCTGAAGCACGGATTCGGATTCGGGTTCTCCTATGCCGCCCGTAAAGAGATCAACGCCCTGACGGTAGATAACAAACAGGGTTTCATCAACGCCGATACCATCGCGTATGCAGGAAAATACCTCAACAGGGAGCTGACCTTCTCGCTTCGTTATTTTTATCGCCCCGAGCTCAAGACCCGGCATATCCTCCGGCTCAACCTCGTGGACGTCAAGATCGACAGCGCCGTTACGATATGGAATCCGCAATATTTCAACAACGGTAAGAAAGAAGTGTTCTACCCCGAACTGTCCTATGCGCTTAACTACACCGATGTGGATTATGTGGCCTACCCCTTGAAAGGTATTCTTTTCGAGGCTGGCCTGAGTCATCGGGGCATCAATGGGGATATGAACCTTACCCAGCTCTACACCAAGATCACCCGAAGCTGGCAATTGGGAAAGAAATTATGGTTTGGGATGCAGAACTCGAATATGCTGAAACTGCCGTTGAGCCAGCCTTTTTATAATCAGTCATTCGTCGGTTACGGGGACCTGTTCATAAGAGGTCTCGACAAATACGTCATCGATGGAGTAGCCGGCGCCGTTCTGCGGAATACGCTTTTCAGGGAGCTGTTCAATTTCAATATCCCTTTCCTGCGCAAGAACAGCTCGCATGACCATATACCCCTTCGCATTTATGCCACCCTCTTCTCCGATTACGGGTATGTCTACAATCAAAACTTCCGTGATAATTCTTTGGTCAACCGGATGCTATATACAGCCGGGTTCGGCATTGACCTGGTCACCTTTTATGATATCAGCCTCAAATTTGATTATAGCTTCAATCAATTAGGTCAAAATGGTCTTTTTTTGCACATAAAGAACGACTTTTGAACTGTATGAAAGTAGCAATATATAGCCGGGTTATTGAATATGAACAGCAGAGCGGGGTACAGCGATTATTCGACGAACTGGTGAGGCAGCGCCTTCAGCTGGTGATCCATGAACCCTTCCTGGAAAAAATAAGGTCCACCTTTCTACTGCCTTCCGATATTACCTGTTTTCGCGAATCCCGCGATCTGGACGATTCGATAGAATTCCTCATCAGCCTGGGAGGGGACGGCACCCTGCTGGATACGGTGTCCCTGGTGCGGGATAAGAATATCCCCGTCCTGGGCATCAATTTCGGGCGCCTGGGCTTTCTGGCCAGCATCGGCAAAGAGGAACTGGCCACCGCCGTAACTGCCCTGGTCAACCGGACCTTCGTCGTGGACAAACGCTCGCTGATACACCTGGACGCGAATAAACCCTTGTTCGGAGAGGTCCCCTACGGATTGAATGAGTTCGCCATCCATAAGACGGACACCTCGCCCATGATCAAGATCCATACTTATCTCAACGGGGAATTCCTGAACACTTACTGGGCGGACGGCCTGATCGTAGCGACCCCGACGGGGTCCACGGGCTACTCGCTGAGCTGCGGAGGGCCTGTCGTCTTCCCGGATTCGTCCAGCTTCGTGATCACCCCGGTCGCTCCGCATAACCTGAATGTCCGTCCCATCGTAGTACCGGATAATAATATCATCTCCTTCGAGGTGGAAGGACGTTCCGAGAACTTTATCTGCGTGCTGGACTCCAGGAAGGAGATCGTGGATAAGCAGGTACAGCTGGCCGTCCGCAGCGAATCCTTCACGCTGAGCCTTATCCGTCTCAATGAAAATAATTTCCTGCAGACCTTAAGGGGCAAACTATCCTGGGGACTGGATACAAGGAATTGACAGGCAGCCAATTAGAATAGACGACGAATTTTAACATAACAATTAAAGACCCTGGAAACGAAAAATGGACTGATTTTCGTTAATCCTGGTAATCAAATCATATATATGCTCCGGAGGAAGAGGTTGGTTTGGATCGTGATCGTGCTTTTTACAGGTTCTTCTCTCCGGGTGAGGGGGCAGCAGAACGCCATCTACCAGGTAGGGGAATACGGGATATCGGCAGGGGCCGCCCATTATTTCGGGGACCTGAACCCCGCCTCGCATCTCAATCGTCCCAAGATCGCCTTTGGCGCCTTTTTCCGCAAGCAATTCGGGAATTATGTGGCGGTAAGGGTGGCCGGGCATTTCGCACAGGTGGGGTATTCCGACATCTACAATACGCAAAATGAGTTCGATCTCCGGCGTAACCTGAGCTTTAATTCCCATATCTGGGAGCTCTCCCTGCAAGGGGATTTCAACTTCTTCAAATTCGTTCCGGGCAGCGAGACCTACCGTTTCACGCCCTATATCACCTTCGGGGTGGGAGCCTTCAATTACGACCCCTATACCTATTACCAGGGTCAGAAAGTATTCCTGCGCTCGCTGGGCACGGAGGGACAGGGTTCTTCGGTCTATCCCACCCGCAAGCCTTATAGCAGCATGGCCATCTGCTTTCCCCTGGGTGTGGGATTCAAATACAGCCTGAATGCCCGGATGAACCTCGGTTTCGAGCTGGTCTACCGGTTTACGGGCACGGACTACCTGGACGATGTCAGCACGACCTATGCGCCCGACGCCCAGCCGCATTTCCTGCCCGACGGCAATCCTACCTTATGGTATGCCCTGCAGGACCGCTCGGGCTCGACCGGGAATGCCATCGGGATCAAGGGCCGGCAAAGAGGCTATTCCAACCAGAAAGACAGTTACCTGCTGGCTGAGCTGATGTTCAGCTTCAATCTTACTTCCTATCGTTGTCCCACGGCATATTAGTTAATTTGAAGTATCTTCGTGCCCTTTAAAAACAGCCGCTATGGAGTCGTTGAGGGAGAAAATAGACCTGCAAAGGCTGCCCCGTCATATCGCCATCATCATGGATGGCAACGGTCGCTGGGCCCAGGAAAAAGGGCAGGATCGCCTGTATGGCCATTTCCATGGCGTGGAAAGCGTACGGGATATCGTGGAAGGCTGTGCAGAGCTGGGCGTCGGTTACCTGACGCTCTACGCCTTTTCGACGGAGAACTGGGACCGCCCCGCCTATGAGGTCACAGGCCTGATGGAGCTATTGGTGGAGACGATCCGCAAGGAAGTGGAGACCCTCAACAAGAACAAGATCCGGCTGCACGTGATCGGAGATATGAGCATGCTGCCCGATTATGCCCGCAAGGAGCTGAAAGAAGCCCTGGACATGACGGCGGCCAACGATGGGCTTAATCTTATCATGGCCCTCAGCTATAGCAGCCGCTGGGAATTGACCGAGGCGGTCAGGAACATAGCCTTCGACGTCCGGGACGGCAAACTGGACCCCACGGCGGTGACGCAGGATACTTTACGGCAGTACCTGTCCACCAGGGATTTCCCCGACCCCGAGCTGATGATACGCACCAGCGGGGAGTTCCGTATCAGCAATTTCCTTCTCTATCAACTGGCATATGCTGAATTACACTTCACCAATACACGCTGGCCTGATTTCCGAAAAGAGAACCTTTATGAGGCCATTCTTGATTTCCAGGGCCGTGAGCGGCGCTTCGGAAAGACGAGCGCCCAAGTGCGAATTAGCACTTTTTAACAAAGACTTTTAATAAAAGCCCTTAATTTGCCGCTCTAAAAACCGATTGGATGCAACGTAGACCACTGATTTGTGTTTTTTTACTAACTGCTTACTGTTTTCTGAACATAACTGCTGCAAAAGCCCAGGTTACCGATACCACAAATCCAGGCGTTTCCGTAGACCCAGAATTAATGGCCCTATCGACATCCAAGACCCCCAAAGAATATACCCTGGCAGGCGTTAAGATCAGCGGCACCAAATTTCTCGATGAATCCCTCCTCATATCCATTTCAGGCCTCACGGTAGGCGATAAGATCATCATCCCCGGCGGCGATAATTTCAGCAAGGCGATCAATAACCTCTGGAAGCAGAGACTCTTCTCGGACATCAAGGTTTATTTTACCAAACTGGTCGGCAATAGCATTTATATCGAGATCGCTGTGACGGAACGTCCGCGCCTCTCGACTTTTTATTTCAAAGGAGTGAAGAAAGGCGATGGGGACGATCTCACCACCAAGACGGGGCTTGTCAAGGGCCGGGTGGTGACGGAGGATATGAAGCGCTCCGCCATTCAAGCCATTAAAAGATACTACGCGGACAAAGGCTATCAGGACGTCGGCATACGTATCACGGAGGCGAGGGACCCCTCCGTGGCGAATTCCGAGACCCTGACCTTCAATATCGCGAAGGGCCCCAAGATCCGTATCGCCCAGGTGAATTTCTTCGGCAACGAGGCCGCCACGGAAGCCAAGCTGAAAAAGCAGATGAAGGACACCAAGGAGCTGAGCCATTTCACCCTCTACCCGCCGGAGAACAAGAGCCCTTACGGCGAGCATAAGCCGATCACCTTCAAGGAATATATCAATAACTGGGGCTTTCTTTCCTTTACCAGCACCAAGGAATTCCTGGACCCCTATTTCCGGTTCAAGCTTTTCAGCTCCGCCAAATACAACCAGTCGAAATACGAGACGGACAAGGAGAAGGTACTGGCCTACTACAATTCCCAGGGTTACCGGGATGCCGCCATCACGGCCGATACGCAGCGCATCGACAAGGGAAGGATGACCATCGATATCAAGGTAGAGGAAGGGCATAAATATTATTTCGGGAATATCACCTGGAAAGGCAATACCAAATATTCCGATTCCGTGCTCACGGGCTATATGGGCATTAAAAAAGGGGATATCTACAACCTGGACATCCTGAACAAGAAACTGGGCAAGCAGATGTCCCCTGAAGGAGGCGATATCAGCGGGCTTTATATGGACGACGGTTATCTTTTCTACCGCGTCGACCCCGTAGAGACCTCCGTCTATAACGACACCATCGATTTCGAGATCCGTATGACGGAAGGTCCGCAGGCGACCATCAAGAATGTAACGATCTCCGGCAACGAAAAGACCAAGGAATATGTGATCCGCAGGGAACTGCGTACGGTACCCGGTGAGAAATTCAGCCGTACCGACCTCATCCGCTCGCAGAGGGAGATCGCCAACCTCGGGTTCTTCAACCAGGAAAAGATCAATCCCGGCGTCAACCCCAACCAGGAGGACGGTACGGTGGATATCAACTGGGGCGTGGAAGAAAAATCGGCCGACCAGTTGGAACTATCGGCAGGATGGGGCGGCGGCATCGGCCTGACCGGCACCGTGGGCGTTACCTTCAATAACTTTTCCATCCATAATCTTTTTAAGAAAGCTGCCTGGGATCCCCTGCCGAGCGGCGACGGACAAAAGCTGAGCCTGCGCATCCAGTCCAATGGCAAGGCCTACCAGTCCTATAACTTCTCCTTTACGGAACCCTGGCTGGGCGGTAAGAAACGGAACTCTCTGACCGTCAGCCTCTATCGCAGCGTCTTCCGTACGGGTGGCTATAATTACAGCCGTAACACGTACGCGTTCAGCGATACCAACTCTTTGAAGAACTTCGGGGTGACCCTGGCCCTTGGCAAGCAGCTGAAATGGCCGGATGACTTCTTCACCCTAACGTATTCGGTGAACTATACCCAATACGACCTGACGAACTATCCGCTGTTCACACAAGCTTTCCGGAATGGCTATTCCACGAACTTCAGTTTCAAGCTGGCCCTTAGCCGTTACTCGCTGGATCAGCCGATCTATCCCAGGAGCGGGTCCAGCCTGCTGCTGAGCGTTCAGTTCACGCCGCCTTATTCGTCCTTCGATAAGAAACTTACCCAGGCCGACAGTTATAAATTGCCGGAATATCATAAATGGCGGTTCACCAGCGACTGGTACCTGCCTATCGGCAATCCCATGGGCGCCGATAAGAGCCGGCAGTTCGTGCTGAAAGCTTCCGCCAAATACGGGTTTATGGGCCGCTATAACAGTAAGCTGGGATTCTCGCCTTTCGAACGTTTCCAGGTGGGAGATGCCGGCCTGACCAACAACTTCGGCCTCCTGGGGTATGACATCATCGCCCAGAGGGGCTATCCGGTGTATGAAAATTCGGATCCCAAAGTGAACCCCGACCAGCAGCAGGCCAGCCAGTTCTTTACCATATTCAATAAATATACCCTGGAATTACGCTATCCGTTCACCACCAACCCCAGCAGCACGATCTATGGGCTGACCTTTTTCGAAGCGGCCAACGGATGGTATAACTACTCGGATTACAACCCTTTCCGCCTTCGCCGGAGCGTTGGGGTGGGCATGCGTTTCTTCCTCCCCATGTTCGGTCTGCTGGGCTTCGACTATGGGATAGGGCTTGACAGGATACAGAACGGCTCGCTGAAAGGGGCTACCCGGTTTACATTTATGTTGGGCTATGAACCGGAATAATGATTAATTTTCGAACTCTAAAATATAAGAGGATGAAAAATATACTATTTCTCTGCTGCCTGCTGGCTTTCGCACTGGCGGGCCAGGCCCAGCGGTACGCCATCGTAGATACAAAATATATCCTGGACAAGTTGCCCGAATACAAGGCCGCTCAGAAGCAGCTGGACCAGATCAGCATGCAGTGGCAGAAAGAGATCGACGACAAGCAGGAGGCCCTGAATAAAATGTACAAGGATTACGAGGCCGAACAGGTGATGCTGAGCGATGAGCTGAAGAAGAAAAGACAGGACGAATTGTTCAATAAGGAGAAAGAGGTCCGCGACCTTCAGCGGAAGCGCTTCGGTTTCGAAGGGGACCTGTTCAAAAAGAGGCAGGAGCTGGTGAAACCCATACAGGACAAGGTATACAATGCCATCCAGCAGATAGCCGTCAACCGGATCTATGATTTTATTTTAGATAAAAGTGAAGGAATTACCGTTATATTTGCCGACCCAAAACTGGACAAGAGCGAGGATGTGCTCAGAGCACTGGGCATCAAATAAAGGACAGGTGGCAGGTGGGGCGAATGCGTTAACTATATAAACACACTAAAAACAATAAAAAAAGCAAATGAAAAAGATTGTTACCATTGTAGCAGCGGTTATGGGCCTGGTATTAGCGGGTAATTCTTCACAGGCACAAACGAAAATAGGCTATATCAGCCTGGCGGATGTCATCACCGCCATGCCGGAATATAAAAAAGCAGATACTTCCCTGGCTGACTACCAGACGGCCCTGGGCCAGAACTTCGAAGACATGAAGAAGGAATTCAGCGAGCAGGACAGCCTCCTCAACTCCAAGGATACCGCCAAATACAGCAAAGCCGTCATCGAGCTGAAGAGGAAGAACCTCGGCGAAATGTACCTCAAATTACAGGGCTGGCAGCAACAGGCCCAGCAGCTGTATCAGCAGAAACAACAGGAGCTGATCACCCCCATCCAGAAGAAAGCGGTGGAGACGGTGCAGGCCGTCGCCAAAGAGAGCGGTTATACCTATGTCCTGAGCAAGGAAGCCTTATTCGTCAGCCCGGCTGCAGACGATCTGCTGCCCCTGGTGAAGAAGAAGCTCGGCATAAAATAAGGTTCATTGTACGATCCATCATAAGCAACGCGCCGGGCCCTACGCCTGGCGTTTTGTTTTTAACTTCGCCTATATCCACTTTGCCTATGTCCGTTAAACAGCAGCCCATTGGCGTTTTTGATTCCGGTTATGGCGGCCTCACCGTTCTGAAGGAGCTCGTGGCCACATTGCCGCAATACGACTATATCTACCTGGGTGATAATGCGAGGGCGCCCTATGGGAACAGGTCCTTCGAATCTGTCTACCAGTATACCCTGGAATGCGTCCAATGGTTCTTCCGGGCAGGATGCCCCCTGGTGATCCTGGCCTGTAATACGGCTTCGGCGAAAGCCCTGCGGACCATCCAGCAGAAAGACCTTCCGGAAATAGCCCCTCACAACCGGGTGCTGGGCGTCATACGGCCTACGACGGAGGTCATAGGGCAATTCACGAAGACAGGCAAGGTGGGCATCCTGGCCACCAATGGCACCGTACAGTCGGGCTCCTACCCGATAGAGATCGCGAAGTTCTTCCCCTCCATCGAGGTCTTTCAGCAGGCCGCACCCTTATGGGTGCCTCTTATAGAGAACAACGAGCACGACAAGCCGGGGGCCGATTATTTCGTACAAAAGTATGTCGATCAACTGCTGGCACAATCTCCCGATATGGATGCTGTCCTGCTGGCCTGCACCCATTATCCCCTGCTGCGGGCGAAGATAGCGGCCTGCCTGCCCGCAGGGGTCAATCTCGTTTCGCAGGGAGAGATCGTCGCGGCCGGTCTGGTCGATTACCTGGTGCGCCACCCGGAAATGGAAAGCCGGTGCAGCAAGCACGGAGATCTCCGCTTCTTCACAACGGATTCCGCGGAGGATTTTGACAACCATGCGGGGATATTTTACGGAAAAGCTTTGCGGTCAGCGCATTTGGTATTATCTTGACATACAATTATGCGTATCCGCCTCATCCATATATCCTTTGTAATCATTTCCCTCTGCCTTTTCTCCTGCGCAAAGGAAGTCAGCTATGAAGGGCCTCCGGGCGCCAGGGCGGACTTCAGGGCCATGATCAACGGCGCCGAATGGATAGCCATCGACAGCGCAAAAGCAGCCACCATGCTGGGCGGCACCATCACTCTCTCCGGAATAAGCTGGGACGGCAAAGAAATGAATATCACCCTCGATGATACGGTGACGGGTTTATATGCCCTGGACCAGGGTTCCCTGAGCCTGGCGTCTTATTCGAACGTCGATTCTTCCGACCTGTATGCCTATACCACCAACCAGGGCAATGGCCCATCACAAGCAGGCGGCACGGTCACCGTCACGGCGATCGATCGAAATAAAATGACCCTGTCCGGCACTTTTTCCTTCAATATGTACCGCGATATAGACGGGCGCCAGATAAAAGTTACCGAAGGGGTCTTTGCGAATATCCCCTATAGCACCAGTCCTCCTCCCGCTAATATGACCGATACCATGACCGCTACGATCAACGACCGGAACTGGATAGCGACCAATGTTTCCGGGTCTGCTTTTGGCGGGCAGATCGCTATCGGAGGGTCGGGCGTGGCGGGGTCGCTTTCCGTCAATCTGCTCATGCCGGACGATATTACCGGCGTCCAGTTCATGGATATCAACGCTTTCACCTATGTCGGCCTGTATAACCCTACCCCGACCATCGTCCTGGCGTCGGCCAGCGGCATCCTGGAGATCCTGGAAAATGACCCCCTCAAGGGACGGATAAGGGGTAATTTCGCCTTCGAGGCCACGGAATCCCTGGGGGTTCCTACCTCCCAGACCGCCCATATCACCAATGGCTATTTCTCTGTCAAATACAAGTAAGGCTGTTTCAGGGTCGATTTCGGCCTTTTTTGCATTTCCTATTGGCCGGAAAGCCATTTTTCCCTAATTTCGCACTCCCTTTCACCGACGGCGGGATGGTGCCCGTAGTCAATGATCGAAATTCCGGTAACGTAAAAAAAATTTCAAATGAAACGTACATTTCAACCACACAGACGTCGCCGCAAGACCGTCCACGGTTTCCGCAAACGTATGCAAACCGCCAATGGTCGTAAGGTATTGGCCAGCCGCCGTAAAAAGGGTCGTGTGAAGCTGACGGTTTCCGACGAATCCAAACTGAAATAAGCACCCTCCCCGGCCCCTGAAGGGCAGCCGGGAGGCAGACAGCATATAATTATAGCTCCGGGTTATCCCGGAGCTATTTATTTTTACAGTCATGGATAACAGGGGACGTCAACAATTTACGCTGGGAAAAGACGAGCGGCTGAAAAGCCGTAAGTTGATTGAACGGGTGTTCCGGGAGGGAAAGAGCTTTGCCCTTTTTCCTTTCAGGGTTTACTATGCCCCTTTGCCGGCTATTGTTCCTGTTTTTCTGCAGGCCGGCTTTGGCGCAGGCAGCCGGAATTTTAAAAAAGCGGTCGACCGCAACCGGATCAAGAGACTGACGAGGGAGGCCTACCGCCTGCAAAAGCAAGGGCTGCAGGATCATCTGAGGGATAAAGGCCGGCCCCTGGCCGTTTTCTTCATTTATGTCGGAAAAGAGCTTCCGGACCAGGAGCTGATAAGGACGAAGATTGGCTTAATTTTGCAGAAACTGATAACGGAAGCAGGATCATGGGAAAAAACATCCTAAGAACGATCGGGCGTATAGCGGTACTGCCCTTTATAGCCCTCATCAGGGTCTATCAATGGGGGATCTCACCCTTACTGGGCCCGAAATGCCGGTTCACGCCCACCTGCTCCCATTATGCACTGGATGCGCTGAAGAAATATGGCGTTTTTAAAGGGAGCTGGCTGGCCATCAAAAGGATCGTCCGCTGCCATCCCTGGGGCGGCCACGGAGTGGACCCGGTGCCCTGACCGTTACTGCTTCGGACCGATCGTCATTTTGGTAAGTCTTGCAATGATCTCCCTCAGTTCCTTATTGCTATAGAATTTATAGAGCTCCGGCACCGACCCTGCGTCGAAGGCGCCGGGGATGGTAGTAAAAGGTCCGAATATTTTGGCCTTCATCTCGCCGGTGATCTTTGCGATCTGGCCGGGAGGAATGAAATAATTCCTGTTGGCTGCATTCACATTCGCGCCTACGGCCAGCTTCTGCAGGCTGTCCACTTTTTGTAACAGCACATCCTGGCTGATCTTCGCCTCACCGCCTTCGGCGCCGACATGCTGATAGCTGCCCACCACCGTATCCGTTTTGATATTGGCGATATACAATCCATCCTCTTTCGCATCCAGGGTGAATTTACCCGTGGGGGAAGTGATATTCAGCGTAACAGGGTCGCTACCTTGAAAGGTCAGCTCCTGCTCGTGATGGGTGGTGCCCTCGGTGACCGTTATGTTCTTCTGTGTATCGTCGACCTTTATGGCGCTGCTGGCATAGATGATTATCTTTTTACTATGGGAAGTGCAGGCTGGAAGGCAAAGGGCGATAAGGGCTACCCATGCTAAAAAGGCGGAAGGTCTTTGCATATAGGCTTGTTTAAAAAATGAATCCCGATAAAAACTATCGGGATTGCAAGTAACAGAAAATTTTTGAAACAATTTCTCTATTTGGCGGCGGTATAGCGTTCGGCCACTTTATTCCAGTTCACCACATTCCAGAAAGCGCCCAGGTATTCCGCGCGGCGGTTCTGGTATTTGAGATAATACGCGTGCTCCCATACGTCCACGCCCAGCAGGGGCGTGCCCTTCACTTCCGCCACGTCCATCAGGGGATTGTCCTGGTTGGGTGTGGAACTGATCTCCAGCTTGCCGTCTTTTATGATCAGCCAGGCCCAGCCGCTGCCGAAACGGCTCACGCCGGCGGCGTTGAATTTCTCTTTGAAAGCATCGAGAGAGCCAAAAGCCGTGTTGATATCGTCGGCCAGCTTGCCGGTAGGCGCACCACCGGCTTTGGGGGCGAGGCTTTCCCAGAAGAAGCTATGATTCCAATGCCCTCCGCCATTGTTGCGGACGGCCGGGCTGATGGTCCCTGCTTTTTGTACGAGCTCTTCCAGGGATTTCCCTTCGTTCGGTGTACCGGCGATGGCCTTATTGAGATTGTCCACGTAAGCCTGGTGATGCTTGCCGTGATGGATCTGCATGGTGGTCGTGTCGATATGCGGCTCCAATGCATCATGTGCATAGGGCAGCGCAGGTAATGTAAATGCCATAAACAAGATTTTTATTGTTATTGAAAAATAAGTACGGTCAATGATACTGAAGGGATATGCAATTTACGAGGCAAAATTTAATTCGTCAAAACAAACAGGAGGGTAACAAAAAGATCATAGGCCCCTGCTAACGTGGGCTAACGTTTGTTGCGGAAGAATTCCTTCATCAGCAGGGCGCAGTCCTCTTTCAGCACGCCTTTTACCAGCTCGGTCTTGGGATGGAAGGGCCAGGGGCCGGCCAGGGAGAAGCCTGTTGCGGATGGGTCCGATGGATTGCCCGGGAGGATCATCCTGCGATAGCCGTTCTTTTCATCCTCCGCTCCGTAGACCACGCGCGCGATCTTGCTCCAGTACAGGGCGCCCGCGCACATCAGGCAGGGCTCTACCGTAATATAGATCGTCGCATCGGGCAGGTACTTGCTGCCCAGATAATTGAAAGCGGAGGTCAGGGCGATGATCTCCGCATGGGCGGTGGGGTCCACCAGCCGCTCGGTCTGGTTATGCCCCCGGGAGATGATCCTATTATTGATGACCACGATGGCGCCTATCGGCACTTCGTCCTCGTCGTAGGCCTTGCGGGCTTCCTTCAATGCCTGCTGCATGTAGTCTTCGTCGTTCATGAGAATGCGTGGCATTTTATCAATTGCAGCTTGGCTACTTTCGGGTCCACGATGACCTGGTCATGTTCGAAGTCCAGCTTGATGCGCCATTTCTGCAAAGTGGCGGCGCCGATGATGGCTTCTTCGCTTAGGTTCGGCACCAACAGGAATTCATCAGACAGCAGCACGTTATTGATGTAGAAATCCAGCCGGATCACTTCCCTGATCTCCATATAATGTCCCTCGCTGGCAGTGGCAAGCCTTCGCACACGGCCTAAGGGGATAGGAGTGGCAATTCCGGCGATAAAATCCGGATTGATACAGGATAAATTCGCACCACTATCGAATAAAGTATACAATATCTTCTCATTCTCGGACCCTACATATAGGATAGGTAATTTAAGGATCGACATAGCTTCACCAATTTATTATATAAAAATAAACATTTAAATACCATCATTTTTAAAGAAATTAGCCTACGCAATACCATGACAGCTACCGATCATTCAAGAGACCTGCTACCCCTGCGTGAATACTTCCGCAGCGGCATCACCCGGCCTTATGCCTGGCGCAGGCAGCAATTATTATTGTTGCGGCAGGCTGTGATGGAACAGGAGCAGGAGATCAATAAAGCCTTGTATGCAGACCTGAAGAAAAGTCCGGAAGAGACATACGGGACGGAGACGGGATTGCTGCTGGCGGAGATCAATCATATCCTGAAAAATCTCCGCCGGTGGATGCGGCCCCGTTCCGCAAGGACCAACCTGGTCAATCTGCCTTCCTCTTCCCGCGTCTTCCGCGATCCATTGGGGGTCGTACTCATCGTCGCTCCCTGGAATTATCCCTTCCAGTTGTCGCTGATCCCACTGGCGGGAGCGATCGCAGGCGGGAACTGCGCGGTGCTGAAGCCTTCCGAAATGGCGCCTGCCACGGCTGCGATCCTGGAAAAGATCCTGACCGGCATCTATCCGGCCGGCTATGTGCGTGTCGTGCAGGGGGATGGAGCACAGGTCATCAGCGCCATGATGCGATCTTTCCGGTTCGACCATATTTTTTTCACAGGCAGTATCCCCGTCGGCCGGGCCATCTATCAGCTGGCAGCGGAAAGCCTCATACCCGTTACCCTGGAATTGGGAGGTAAGTCGCCGGTGGTCGTGGAGAGCGACGCAGATATCAAGACAGCTGCGCGGCGCATCGTCCTGGGAAAATTCACGAACGCGGGACAGACCTGCATCGCGCCGGACTATCTCCTGGTGCAGGAAACGATAAAAGAGCCCTTATTGGCCGCATTGAAGGATACCATCCGCCAGTTTTACGGTGAGGCGGCGCAGAGTTATGATTACGGAAAGATCATCCATGAAAGAAGGTTCGATACCCTGGTAGGATACCTGTCTCAGGGACGGATCGTCAGCGGCGGTGGGCATGACCGCTCGCAGCTGTTCATCGAGCCCACGATCCTGGAATCCGTCGATCCCGACGCTCCGCTGATGAAGGAGGAGATCTTCGGTCCGTTGTTACCGGTATTCACCTACCGCAGCATGGAAGAGGCGCTGGCATTCATCGGCCGCAATCCCGATCCCCTGGCTTTTTACCTGTTCACCACGGACGGCGGGAAAGAAAAAGCATGGCTCGAACGATTGTCTTTCGGCGGTGGTTGCATCAACAACGCGGAATGGCATTTTGCCAATTACCATCTCCCTTTCGGCGGCGTCGGCAACAGTGGTATGGGGGCCTATCACGGCAAATATACCTTCGGGACCTTCACCCATGCCAAGGCCGTCCTGAAGACGCCTTCGTGGTGGGATCCTGCGATCAAGTACCCTCCTTTTAAAGGGAAGCTGAAATGGTTCAAATTATTTTTCCGGTAGAGGCGCAGACGGGTCAGTGATCAATACGCATAGTTCTCCAGCTGGCTGTTGGTGAACTGCATCGTGGGACGCTCAGGCGAAAAGCCCTGGTACCGTTGCTGTACCTGCAGGAGGACCTCTTCGATCTCTTCCACGGATTTCTTTTCCACGAGCTGGTTGCGGAACTCCTTGATATGCGGGAAGCCTTTCAGGTAATTGGTGTAATGGCGGCGCATTTCGAGAATGCCTACGACGGGGCCTTTCCATTCCACGGAACGCAGCAGGTGATCCCTGATAGCCCCTATCCGTTGTTCGATGGCGGGCGGTGCAAGGTGCGCGCCTGTCTGCAAATAGTGTTTGATCTCGTTGAAGATCCAGGGATAGCCGATGGCGGCGCGGCCGATCATGATCCCGTCCACGCCATATCTTTCTTTGTATTCCTTTGCCTTTTCGGGCGAGTCGATGTCGCCGTTGCCGAAAATGGGAATATGTATGCGCGGATTGTTCTTCACTTTGGCGATCAGGGTCCAGTCGGCGGAGCCCTTATAGAGCTGGGCGCGGGTGCGGCCATGGATGGCCAGCGCCTGGATCCCTACATCCTGGAGCCTTTCGGCCACCTCTTCGATGTTCCTGGAGCTGTCGTCCCAGCCCAGGCGGGTCTTTACGGTCACGGGCAGGCGGGTGCCTTTTACGACAGCTGCTGTCAAGCGGGTCATCATCGGCACGTCCTTCAATACGGCGGCGCCGGCGCCTTTGCAGACCACTTTTTTTACCGGGCACCCGAAATTGATGTCCACCAGGTCCGGCTGCACGGTATCCACGATCCGGGCGCTCATGGCCATGGCTTCCTCATCGCCTCCGAAGATCTGGATGCCGAAAGGGCGTTCATATTCGAAGAAATCCAGCTTTGCCCGGCTCTTGATGGCATCCCGGATCAGTCCCTCGCTGGAAATGAACTCACTATACATGAGATCGGCGCCATTCTGCTTGCATACATAACGGAATGGGGGGTCGCTCACGTCCTCCATGGGGGCCAGGAGGAGAGGAAAGTCAGGAAGTTGTATATTGCCGATCTTTACCACAGGCTAAGGCGCGAATTTACGAACTTATCACGGATTTGTCTATATGAACAGCAATTGGAAGATATCCTCTCCCTGGTCTCAACTGGGCCTTTTTCTGGCCTTGCTGGGCGGCGGCCTGATCTGTACGGCCATTGTCGGCACCCTGATCCTGGGAATGAGCGGAGTGAAGCTCCAGGAGGTGCTGAATGCTACGGACCCGCGGGTCATCGGCATCCTGAAGCTCAACCAATCGATCTCCTCCGTATTCCTTTTTTTACTGCCGGCTATTTTATATGCTCGCTTCACTTTCCGGACAAGGCAGCTGCCGGCCCTGGGATTTAAGAACGCGGATAAAACGATCTTCTATGCATTGGGGGTCGCGATCATGCTCTTCGCTTTTCCGCTGGAAGGCTGGCTGGGACAATTGAACAAGGGAATACCCCTGCCCACCTGGGCGATCGATACGGAAAGGGCCGCCGATAAGCAGATCGGTCTTTTTCTGAAGGCGAATTCCCCGGCGGAGATCCTGTTAAATGTGATCGTGATGGCCATCATACCGGCTATCTGCGAAGAAGCCTGTTTCCGGGGAGCATTACAGCGTATCCTGATCCAGGTGTTCCGAAACCCCTGGGGAGGCATTATCGCCACCGCTATTTTCTTTTCCGCCTTCCATATGCAGTTCGAGGGTTTCCTGCCGCGCATGTTCCTGGGCGTTATCCTGGGCGCTCTCTATTGGTATAGCGGCAGCCTCTGGACGAGTATCCTGGCCCACTGTGTCACCAATGGGGTCCAGGTGGTAGCGGCCAGCTATTATCCCGACCTGGTCAGCAAGGATCCTTCCGTGTCGCTGTACGCGATGCTGGTGAGCCTCCTGCTGGTCTCCGGGTTACTGATCTATATGCGCAGGCTGTCGACCCTCAGCTATGCCTGCGTGTACGAAGAAACACCGCTTTAAAACTTTTGCCATGGCCCTGAATCCTACTGTATTAAAGACCCGCACCCTGACAGCCGCCGTGTTCGTCATTGTCATGCTGGCCGGGCTGTTGTGGAGCCGGTGGAGTTTTTTCCTGCTCTTCTCCATAGTCCATTTCGGCTGCTGGATCGAGTATCAGCGGATCGTAGCCCTGATCGACAAAGGATATGCGGAGATCAGCCCCTTTCACAGATACGGCGTCATGATCGCCGGCTGGTGCGGGATGCTCTACTTTACCAATGACGCGCTTTCGATAGGAGGTCTTTCCCTTCGGGCCCTCGGATATTGGGGAGGCCTGGCCTTTTTATTCATCCTGCCGATAGGGGAGATCTTATTGTCCCGTAAACTGAACGCGAAGAATATTTTCCATTCGGCGTTCGGCCTGGTGTATATTTCACTGAGCCTGGGCCTGCTCACGCATATCCGCTGCCTCTTCTTCGGAGGATATGACCTTCAGATCAGTAAAATGCTCGTGCTGATGATCATCGGCTCCATCTGGATCAACGATACGATGGCCTATATCGTCGGCTCCCTGATCGGCAGGACGCCGCTGACGAAGATCTCCCCCAAGAAGACCTGGGAAGGCACGCTGGGAGGGATCGCGCTCGCGATCATCGTCATGGGCGTTATCGGGTACCTGCTGAAAGGGAAATTCGACTGGGACCCGGTCCCCCAATGGATGATCATCGCCGGTATCGCGTCCGTGGCAGGCACTTTCGGCGACCTGCTGGAAAGCAAGCTCAAGCGCCTGGCGGGAGTAAAGGACAGCGGGCAGATCATGCCAGGCCATGGGGGCTTCCTGGATCGCTTCGACTCCTTGCTCATAGCGACGCCTTTCGTGTGGTTATACGTGTGGTGGATGGTGCAATGATCTTTTTACTTAATTTTGACATTCAAATACTTGCAATGACAATTCACAAAGAAGGATATAAGTCGATCGCGATCGCTGCATTTATTTTCGCCCTTATCAACCTGGCTTCTTTTTATTTCATCAGCTCCTCTCTGCCCTGGTTGAGCTATCTGTTGTTTATTGTCACGCTGGGCCTGTTGTTGTTCCTCATCTCCTTTTTTCGCGTACCGGACCGCACCCTCACCAGGAACGACAGCCAGCTGGTATGTCCGGCCGACGGCAAGGTGGTCGTCATCGAAGAGATCTTCGACGAGGAATATTTCAAGGACCGGCGGATCCAGGTATCGATCTTCATGAGCCCCGCCAATGTGCATCAGAACCGCAACCCGGTAAGCGGCGAAGTGGTCTACAATCAATATCATAAAGGGAAATACCTCGTGGCCTGGCATCCCAAGTCCTCCACGGAAAATGAACGCCACAGCGTGGTGCTCCGCAATAGTCACGGGGAAGTGCTGGTCAAGCAGATCGCGGGCGCCCTGGCCAAACGGATCGTGAACTATCTTGTCGTGGGTCAGAAAGTAGAACAAAGCAGTGAAATGGGCTTCATCAAGTTCGGGTCCAGGGTGGATGTCCTGCTGCCGGTAGGCACGAAAGTGAACGTCCAGCTGAACCAGGTGGTGCAGGGTGGCGTGACGGTGCTGGCGACCTGGTAAGGGGGACGGGGGCTTGGAGGAATGGAAAATAAAGCTTACTTTCAGAGAACAAACTCACCTATATGAAAAAATTATTAGTATTGGCTACAGCGGCTTTCCTGGTATCGGGCGTTAGCTATGCCGGCGGCGGAGGAAAAGAAAAGGGAAAGGATAAAGGCAAGAAATCCTGCACGAAGACCTGCGCGGGCAAGGAATGCTGCAAGAAAAAAGATAAAAAAGCCTAGAATAAGCTATTGCAAATTATCGGACCTTATTTGGAAGCCGGCCCTGAAAAGGCCGGCTTTCCTATTGGGTATAGCTGATGCAGATGGCCCCTGCGGGAGATCGTTGCGGGGGCTCTCCCTCAGAAGATGCCTTCCAGTTCTTTCAGCGAGTGCACCATATAGGTAGGACGGATCGTAGGCTCCGTCTGCAGGTGATTGACATAGACCTGGTCGATGCCGGCATTCATGGCTCCCTGGATGTCCACTTCCAGGCTATCCCCGAACATGATGCTTTCTTCCTTTTTCGCACCGGTCTTATAAAAAGCGTACTCGAAGATCTCCTTATGCGGCTTGAGACTATTGGAGCCTTCCGAGGTGATCACTTCCCGGAAGTAGGATGCGATCCCCGAATACTGCAGCTTCTGGTGCTGCGTCTTTTCGAATCCGTTGGTGATCAGGTGCAGATGGTATCCCTTTCCCGTGAGATAGGTCAGGATCTCCCTGGTATAAGGGAATAAGAGCGTACGGGTGGGCAGGGAATCCAGGAACAGGACGCCCATTTCCCGGGCCAGGACCTGGTCGCCGATCTTAAAGTCCAGCAGTGTTAGCCACATCCGCTTCCAGCGTAACTCATCCACTTTGATGAAACCGCTGCGGTATCGTTCCCAGAGCTTCTCATTATGGACCAGGTATTGTTGATGAAAAAGATCGAAATCCCCCACTCCTTTTTCCTGTAAACGAAGGGCATGATACATTTCCTGCAGGGTCAGCCGGCTATTTGCATCAAAATCCCATAGCGTATGATCGAGGTCGAAGAAAAGGTGTTTATACCCCTTTGTCCCCTGAAGGGGGATCTCTATGTCTTTAGACATCAATAAGATTTAAGAGTGTAAATATAATAACATCGCTAATTTTATAGGATAAGTTAATGACAGGGAAATCGACCTAATATGTATAAAAAAGAAAACACTTCCCAAATCCCCCTGAAGGGGGGCAGGGGGTGTATCGTTACGGGCGCCTCAAGGGGACTGGGCAAGGCTATCGCGGAAAGGTTTGCCGCGGGAGGATACGGGCTCGTCCTTTGTTCGCGCAGTGAAGAGGCCCTGTCGGAGGTCCGCAAAGAGTTGCAGGAAAAATATCCTGCTATCCGCATAGAGGCCATGGCCTTCGACCTCGGCCAGGCGGAGCAGGCCCGTGCATTCGGGCGCCGTATCGCGGAACTGGACATTTCGCCGGATGTGCTGGTCAACAATGCGGGTCAGTTCATCCCCGGCTCCGTTCATAATGAGGCGGAAGGCGCTCTGGAAAAAATGATGGCGGTAAATCTCTACAGCGCCTATCACCTGACAAGGACGCTGCTGTCCTCCATGATGACCCGGAAAAAGGGGCATATCTTCAATATCTGCTCCATCGCATCCTTACAGGCCTACCCCAATGGGGGGGCCTACAGCATCAGTAAGTTCGCCCTGGCGGGATTCTCCCGTAACCTGCGGGAGGAGATGAAGCCCCACGGTATAAAAGTGACGGCGGTCTACCCGGGCGCCGCTTATACCGATAGCTGGGCCGGCAGTGGAATAGATCCTCTGAGGATCATGGAGGCGGGCGATATTGCCGCCATGGTCTATGCCGCTGCGCAGTTATCCCCCCAGGCTACCGTGGAGGAGATCCTGCTAAGGCCCCAATTGGGCGATCTTTAACTGATTTTTACCGTGACCGCGGTAGGGCGCCTGCGGATCAAATTTTATATTTGCAGTCTATGAGGCGATTTTTACTCCTTATCATGCTGGTTCCGGGCTTTTTGGCGACAGGGCAGGTGAAATTCACCACTGTTGTCAGCAGCCGTGACATCGGTAAGGACGAGTACCTCCAGGTGGAATTCATCGTGGAGAACGCCAGTCAGATCGAGCGGCTCACTCCTCCTGATTTTGATGGTTTCCTTATTGTGCAGGGTCCTATCCAATCCAGCGGGATGAGCGTCAGCAACGGCAATACCACTTCCCAATATAAAGGATTGTCTTTCGTATTACAGCCGGAAAGGACCGGTAAGTTCACCATCGGCGGCGCTGTCGCCATGGTGGATGGAAAGAAAATGCAGTCCAATGCGGTGACGGTACATGTCCATCCCGGCGGCGGCAATTCCGGGAATGGGAATGCCGGCCGCGGCCGCAACGGCCTTAATAATCTATTCCCCCAATTGAACTGGCCCGATGTTCCGGAACCCGGTTCCGGGGACATCGAGCGCGAATATATTTTAAAGCCCGGCGAGAGCATCAAAGACAAGATCCGCCGGAACCTGTTCGTCCGGCTCCAGGTCAATAAGACCACCTGTTATGTCGGCGAGCCGATCGTCGCTACCTATAAGCTGTACTCCCGGCTCAATTCCGAATCCAGGGTCAGCAAACGGCCTTCCCTGAACGGGTTCAGCGTATACGATATGATCGATCCGGGCACGGATGCCTCTTCCGTGGAAAAGGTGAACGGGAAGCCTTTCACGGTGCATATTATCCGTAAAGCGCAGCTGATACCCCTGCAGGCAGGGACGGTGGACCTGGATCCCGTGGAAGTGGAAAATACCGTGCACTTCGTCCGCGGCCGGCCGGAGCCCCGGCGCAGCGGCAATATGTTAAGAGACATGCTGGATCAGTTCGATGACAATTCGGCCGGGCCCGAGATCGAAGAGAATGTCGTACTGGACACCAAGCCGCAGACCATCACGATAAAGCCCGTCCCGGAAGAAGGCCGGCCGGCGAATTACAACGGGGCGGTAGGCAATTTCTCCGTGCAGGCATCCCTGGCGGGCAGGAATATCAACGCACAGGACGAAGCGACCCTGAAGGTCGTGGTAAAAGGCAGCGGTAATCTGCCCGTCGTCAATGCTCCGCAGGTACAATGGCCCGCGGATGTGGATGTGTTCGAGCCCAAGGCGAAAGAGGATATCAATAGGGCGACCCTTCCGATGAGCGGCTCCAAGACCTTCGAATATGCTTTTGCTCCCCGTACGGCGGGACATTATATCATACCGGCCGTCGATTTCTCCTGGTTCGACCCTTCGACGCATTCCTACAAGACGGCCAGCAGCGGTCCCCTGGACTTCCAGGTAGCTGCGGCCGCTGGAAAACAAAACACACCGGGAGGGGCCGTCGCCGCATCCGCATCTTCCGAAGGCCCGGCAACGGAGCGATTGAAAAAATTCATCCAGCAGCATCTCGAATCCATTTTCGCCATCCTGATCCTCTCGATCCTGGCGGTGTATCTCTGGCGTCAGAACAGGCGTCTGCGTACGGCAGACCGGGAAAAGGAAGAAAATTCCCGGCAGGCGGATGCAAGGAATGCAGCGGCAAGTAACGCGGCTCCGATGCAGCAGGGATCGCAGGAGTCACAAGGATTACAGGGCTCGCGTCATGCCGCCGACCCTTTTGAAAAGAGCCGGCCTCTGACCGTCTATCCTACGGCGGACCCCCTGAAAGATACGCGGCTCTTGTTGGAGAATGGCGATTACAAGGGCTTTCACCGGGAATTGAACAGGACTATCTGGAAGACCGTTACGGAGAAGCTCGACCTGCCGGCCAGTGAATTGAACAAGAATAATATCGCCCGGCAACTGCAGGCGAAGGGATGGGATGGAGAGACTACCCGCCTGCTGGAAACCATCCTGAATGAATGCGAAATGAATTTATACATGCCGGCTTATGACACCTACAATATGCAGCAATTGCTGCGGCAGGCGGAGACCTTATTCGGTGTACTTATACCCCACTCCTCTCACTGAGTGGAAATATTTCGGGTTGCGGCTGTCCTCTTCAAAATATTTCCGGAAACTAAGCACAAAATTATCGATGGTACGGGTGGTTGGATAGACATTATATCCCCATACGGCCTGTAAGATCTTCTCCCGGGTAACGACCTCGTTCCTGTTCTCGATGAGGAGCTTCAGCAGCATGGCTTCTTTTTTGCTCAGCTGGATGCGCTCGCCGGTCTTCGTGACGGCTTCCTGCGCTTTGAAATCGATGGTATTCTTTCCGAACGAATACAGCTCGCCGGAAGAATCCTTGTCCTGGAGCCGTTTGTTCTTTTCCACCAGCTTTTGGATGCGTAGCAGCAGCTCTTCGAGATTGAAGGGCTTGGTGAGGTAGTCGTCCGCGCCTTTCTTAAGACCCAGCACGCGATCGGCGCTGGCATTGCGGGCGCTAAGGATCAAAATGGGCACATCGTTGTTCTGCACGCGTATGGTCTCCGTCACCGTGATCCCGTCCACCCCGGGCAACATGACGTCGAGGATGATGAGGTCGAAATATTCCGATTGTACGGCTTTCAGGGCCTGGCTGCCGTCAAAAGCGGAGCTGATCTCATAGCCTTCCAGTTCGAGGTTCAGCTTCAGCGCCTCGTGAAGGTTCTCTTCGTCTTCTACCAGCAGGATGGAAATTTTTGAGTTCATGGCGTTAGATGTTTGCCCGGAAGGGCCTAAAATACGACGGTGAAGTTACTTCCCAGCGGCGAATTGTCCGATACTTTGATCGTGGCTTTATGGTCGGCGGCAATTTTCCGGCAGAGGTAAAGCCCCAGCCCCGTTCCCTGCGTGCTGCGGGTCGTCTCGTCGCCGGGGCGGTAAAATTTATCGAAGATCTTTTTCTTTTCGCCGTCGGGAATGCCTGGTCCCTGATCTTTTACGGAGAGGACGATGGGAGCTTTTCCTGCACGGCCTGCCGTGGCTTCCCTTTTCAGGAGGATGGTGATGACGCCTTCCCGGGGGGAATACTTGATGGCATTTTCCGCGAGGTTGCTGATCAGCATTTGCAGCAGGAGGGGGTCTCCGGAGAGGCGCAGCCCGGGATCCACGGACAGATCCCATTTCCTTTCCGGGAAGCGGCGGCGCAGTTCGTCCCCCGCCCGTTGGATCAATGCGGAAAAGTCCAGGTCTTCCTTGCTGCGGGTATATTCTTTCCCTTCCAGCTGCGAGGCGACCAGGATATTATTGGCCAGGGTCTCCAGCCTTCCCGTTTCCTGCAGGGCGACCCGGATGATCTTTTGCTGTCGTTCTTCCTCCAGCCGGTGTTTTTGCAGGGTCTCCAGGTTCAGCTTGGTGACGGCGATAGGCGTCTTCAATTCATGGGTCACCGCCATCATGAAATTCTGCTGCTGCAGTTGAAGCCGGATCTGCCGCCGTACTTCCCGGTATACGAAGAGGGCGCCCACCAGGACCAGGATGACGAAGGTGCTGCCTTCGCCGATATACTGCGTGGTCCCGCGGTTCAATTCCTCTTCGATGGCATTCAGACGGGGGAGATAATTGGGGTCGTCCATCTTCAGTTCCCGGATCTTGTAGGCGGCCATCTGGTGATTCTGCCGCTGGAGGGCAATGAACCACCACACCAGCCCCGCGATGATATAGGCCAGCAGCACCCAATAGACGGTAGTGGCAAGGGCCAGTCGTTTCTTTTTGAAGATGCTCATTTCGCTTTCTCTACGCGTATCCCGGCATTCAGGACATGTTTGAGAGGGTCTTCCCGCATCACCTGCTCGAGGGTGAAGGAGTAGGTGCCGGGTTTTCTGAATTTTGTTTGCGGTTGCACCAGGATCCGGTGCTCGAAGATATCGTCCATTCCGCTGCCGAGCCAGCCTTTCTCATTGGTGGCCAGGGTAAGGTCATAACGCTGGCTTTTCGGCGTGGTTCCGCCAGGCTCTGTTACCGTGCCTCTCACCCATAGGTTGTTATAGTTATAAGCGTCGGAATGCCGTAAGACGATATATACATTATAAAGGAATGCCGTATCCTGGTCCTTTATCGTGAATTCGACCTGGGGTTTAAAACTGCTCGCCCACTGCTGCCCGGGAATGGTCACGTCCTTTTCAAAAACGTCGGTGGGAAGGGAGCAGGCGATGAACTGCAAACTGCAAAGGGTCAACAGGGATAAAAAGTACTTTTTCAAGTAAGATCGTTTTATGCAAAAATAAGCGCAAAGAAGGATGTTACAGCACGTTCAGGACCTGTTCTTTTGCCTTTTCCAGCTCATCCTTCATCAATACCACGCATTTCTGAATGGTGGAATCATAGGCTTTGGAACCGGTCGTATTGATCTCCCGGCCGATTTCCTGGAGGATAAAGGAAAGTTTTTTGCCCTTACCGTCCTCGGGTTCCTTTAAGATCGCCTTAAAGTAGTCGCAGTGGTTCTTCAGCCGCACCTGTTCTTCGCTGATGTCTATTTTCTCTATATAATAGATCAATTCCTGTTCCAGGCGGTTGGGATCATAATTCTCCTTTCCCACATTGTCTTCCAGCAGCTTCTTCAGGCCGTCCTTTATTTTGGTCTGGCGCAGCGGTTCCAGCTTGATGACCTCGTCCTGTTGTTTGAGGATATTATCGATCCGGAGGATCAGGTCCTCTTCCAGGGAAGCGCCTTCATTCAGGCGATGTGCATTGAGGTCTTCGATGGCCGACAGGATGACCTTTTCGAATTGCTGCCATTCCTCGTCGGTCAGCGTGTCGCCGGTGGGGGTGATCACTTCCGGCAGCTTGACGAGGGTGCTGAGGATATTGGAGGGGTCCAGGTGCAGCTCTTCGGAAAGTTCCGCCAGCGCCTTGTGATAGGCTTTGGCCAGGTCGGTATTGATGCTGACAGGTTTGGCATTGCCGGTCTGTTTGAGGCTGATGGAACAGTCGAGGGACCCGCGGCCAAGCTTTTCGGAAAGTATTTTGCGGATCTGGAATTCGAATGGTTTCAGGAAGCCCGGTAGTCTCAGTTGCAATTCGAATTGCTTGCCGTTAAGGGATTTGATGTCTACCAGGAAAGTCTTATCGCCTACCGTTTGTTCAGTCCGTCCGAAACCAGTCATGGATTTAAGCATAGAATCATTGTTTTATGATGGAAAGATAGTGAAAAGTTCATGGTTCTTGTTTCAGGGTCCGAACAGCAGGGGATAGAGGGCGGCTTTTCGCATTTCCATCATTTCTCCGGGTTGCAATCCCTTTGCATCGACCTTCCCGATCCGGTAGCGGATCAGGCGCAAGGTGGGGAACCCTACTTTGGCCGTCATCTTGCGTACCTGCCGGTTCTTTCCTTCCGTCAGCTCCATTTTAATCCAGGAAGTGGGGATATGGGCCCGGTAGCGGATGGGAGGGTTCCGTTCCGGAACAGGCGGCGCAAGATCGAACAGGCTGACCCGGGAGGGCTTCGTCTGGTAGGATCTGCCATCGACGGAGATAAGGACGCCTGCCTGCAAACGATCGATCGCGGCCGCATCGATCTGTCCTTCCACCTGCACCCAGTATTCCCGCTCGTGCGCAAACTGCGGATGAAGCAGACGATGATTCAGCTCTTTGTCATTGGTGAGGATCAACAAGCCTTCGCTGTCGTAATCCAGGCGGCCAACGGGATACAGGTCGGTCGCTACCGAAAAAAAATCCTTTAAGGTCTTCTTCCCTTCCTGCGAACTGAATTGCGAAAGGACATTGAATGGTTTGTATACGATGAAATAAGTATGCAAAATGGATGATGAATAAAGTGGTTTCGGCGAAGATGTTTTATCAAACAAAAATCCCGCCGGAAGGCGGGACTCTCAATATATGGATGGGTTAGTAAGTACCGGGAAATGAATTTCCCTACACAATATTAAAAATAATTTTCTCTAACTAAAAAAATTTTATCATAAATTTTATTCACATTTTTTTTTGGCCTGTGGAAAAGAGAAGGACTCCGGGACTTGTATCCTACATTTGCGCAAACATTTTTGTTATGAAATTTCCTTCTCCCGTATCCGTTCAGTGGGTCGCTGAATTCCTGGGAGCCGAGCTTGTCGGCGATAAGAGTGGCTACAGCACTGGCATTAACGAGATCCACAAAGTCGAGAAAGGCGATCTGGTATTCGTCGATCATCCAAAATACTATGAGACCTGCATCCGGTCGGCCGCCAGTTTTATCATCATTAACAAGGTGGTGGGATCTATTCCGGAGGGGAAGGCTTTATTGGTCGTCGAGCAGCCTTTCGAGGCCTATTTGAAGATCGTCCGGCATTTTCGCCCTTTTGAGCCAGCCACGAAGCCGGTCAGCGATTCGG
>Ga0307517_10001482_pt1 | contig 39260 bp, 41 predicted proteins | sample 23_EM_MG_FD_194515 | JGI IMG/M metagenome (GOLD analysis project Ga0307517, IMG submission 194515) | Populus trichocarpa ectomycorrhiza microbial communities from riparian zone in the Pacific Northwest, United States - 23_EM | ecosystem: Host-associated > Plants > Roots > Unclassified | place...
TTCCATTTCACTGAACTTTTCAGCATTTACGATTCACGACAGTCCACATTACTATTCACAGTATGAATTCGTTCTCTAGAATCTACAATTTTTGCTATCATTTTCAGAATCTATTTTTATCATACCCCCTTCAACCCATAACCCTCGATAACCCATACCCTGGGTCGTCCACCGAATGTTATGGGTTATGAGGGTGTCAACTGTATTCTTTCACTGCATCGTTTTCTGTACGGAAAAAAACATGGAATACATAGCTAGATCTATATATTTGGCAAAAATTAGAGTGATTTGTGCAAAGTTGCGGGAGAAACCAGACTGGGGGTCAAACCAAACATGGGGTAAACAATAGTACAATCTCCATCACTCTCCCCTCAACAACGGTCCCCTCTTAAACGGCTCAATAACCTTGAACTCCAGGGTAGGCGGAATCGCGTCAGGATTCCAATACACGGTCCCATGCCTCAACCAATGTGCATACGTCCCCGGTACATCATCCGAGCCCACATGCTTCCTCCACAACGAGCCCAGCGTTTCTTTAAACACCCTCAAAACAAACCCATGAGCAAGCTTAAATCCGAAACTCCTCTGCAAACACGCCTCAACGATTTCCCTCGCCTTTTTCTGCTCCACACTCTCCGCCTCGCCTTCTTTCGGAACCGAAAGCGACATCAGATCGAATGCCTTTTTCGCATCCCACCCAGTCATTGCGTTGATGAGCGCAGAACCCTGCATATACTCGATGCCATACACGTGCTCCGCGACGTATTTTGGACCATCCCAGTCGTCCTCTTCGTCGACAAGTCCCATCACCAGCGTGATCACCTGTCCCTGAATGACATAATCTGTCAACATCCTGCTAACCTCTACCGGCCCGATCGTCTTCCCTTCCTCCTCGATTGTAAGTGAACCCCCCAGGACCGGAGCTCCCTTCACCAGCGGACTGCTGTGCATCCCCTCAGTGCTCGTCTTTCCGCCGTCCATGGCCCACAACTCCAGGAGAAGCTTGTGACAGCGCTCGAAGAGCGGATTATTCCTGCGACAACCCAGGAAATAGTTTGTCAGAACACGTCCCTCGACGCCGCCGATGTTGTACGAGAGGACTTCAAACCGCGACGCAGGATCGCCGACCGTCTCGTGCCACAAACGATCCAAGTCGCCGATCTGAATCAGCCCTACATCCGCGTACACCCCACCGTACTTGAGCAAGAGCGGAAACCTGACGAGATCGGAGGTGTGCTGCGGTGCATAGTCGCCGCCGATGGTACCATCAAGGAAGGCACGAGGGAAAGTGCCTGGGTCGGAGATGTCGAGGAAGTTGGCAACGTTCAGGGGCGAGGAGGGGAGGCGGTCAAGGATGCGGATCGTCCATCCCTTCTTGGAGAAGCGCCGGTGCCACGCACGGACGTTGCGCTGCGTGTAGGGGTCCATCTGCGCGTAGCCAGTGTGCCAGAAGAACCAGATGTTCTTCTCGTCTGATATGGGCTTGGGGTGAAGGAGATCATGATCGACTTCAGAATCCGGGCGCAGGTCGAGGTGGTCAAGGGGGACGGCGTGCAGACCTGCAGGGACTGGGTAGATTTGGGAGTTCATTGTGCGATGTTTTTTGAAGGCGAATGAATTGACTAGGGGACTATCGATAGCGGGACCCTTATATACTAAACGCACGTAGGTTCGGACGCTCAAAACCGACCCCTCGTTACCTGAAAATTTGCTGACCTAACTCGCCTTTAGAAAGTCCCAATTTTCTCGAGAAGTGGGCCGATTTACGAGAGCTGTCGAACGATCTCAAGATCATCTTGAAATTCCAAGTTTTAAGGGTTTTGCTTACCAAAAGTACTTCGACTTTGGACCGAGATCTATCCCCAGTAAACATTACGCAAACATTCAGTGTAAAAAAAATGAACGTCACTGGCGTATATGGCATGAGATGGGTCTAGATTAGCACATGGAAAATTTTCTCGAAGCCTTCAAAAGCATCGTCACCCCAGATTGATTTCGATCGGTTCAAAGCGAGCATCGGAAGGAGAAGAAAATCGCCTTTCTTTATCCTGTGAGCCAGTGAAAAGGTATCAGAAATAGAAAGCAACCACGTGTCAAAAATTAAGCTTACTTGATACTATCCAGGACATTTCAACCATTCTTGTCTTGGACTGGTTCGCCGAGTGGGAGGATGTCATCCTTAGCAACAGAACGCGTGGTAGATGCCAGAGGTGGGTGAAGACGCAGGGTCTCGCGAACGACAGCATCCAGATACGGGAGAGCGTTGAGTTCATCCATCGTGGGGTTGTCCGTTCCGACAGCAAGAAGTTCCTGTCGAAGTTTATCCTGGACTTCTGGGTTTTGGGTGAGGGCAAAAAGGCCCCATGTCGTTGCGGCACTGGTCGTCTCATGACCAACAACCAAGAACGTAGGGAATTCTGAAATTATGTTCGTCCATGTGAGAGATTTGAAAATGGAGACGAAGATACTTACGGGCCAGCACATCATCGTCTGACATCCGCTGACTGGGTGGAAGGTCCATTGACGTATTCGCTCTGACAAGTAAGGAGAGGAGATCGCGTCTTTTGAAGGCATTTTTCTCGAACTTGCCGCCGGTTTCTGCGGCTTTGCTGTCTCCTAACAGCTGGTTTCCAATGCGCGCCATGGTTGTTACGGCTATTCTGTCTTTGGCGTCCCTCGGTGCTGGCTAAGGATAATGGAATATGCGCTATTGAATAAACAGTCGGCAACATTTGATTCTGACATACGAGGAAACGAAGGAAAGGCACCATTCCTCTTAACAGTGCAATTAAAGTCATGCTTGTCCCAGATCGAAAGATAGTGGAGAGTGCTCGATTCAGCTCATCCTCCTCTCGGGATTGTTCGTTAAGGCCTGGAAGTGGTAATCAAAACCTGCAAAAAAAAAAAAAAATTTAGGACGATATAGTGGACGAGCTGAGCAGTCAGACAACATCGACACACCCGCCAATCCGATGACATCCAATGTCATTTTACTCAACCCCGAAAACACTTCGATGCGCCCATTTGATCCTTCTTTGCTACTTTCCGCAGCCCATATATCGCGAAGCTGGGGGTACGAGTGTTATTCAAATCGAATTTGGTTCAAATAAAGTGTATTCTTACTTGAATGGGTTTCTCGACGAAAATTTCAGTCAGTTCTCGAACTTGCGCTGCGCCAAAAGCAGGGTTCTGGTGAGTGGTCTGAGAAAAACAACACAGGAAGAGGTGAAAGAATGAGTATTACCATAACTCTCCGCTGAAAGAACCGTGAATACAATTGGAGACAATTTTCCAAATGGGAGACGTACCTCTTGCTTGTGCTTGTCCTCCTCATTCACTAGAAGACCATTACCCAGAACCTGGCCAATATGGTATCTGGCCATTTCAGGCTTCTGATAGATATAGCTATTCATGAGGACGTGCTTCATGGCCTTCGTATCGACGGTATATAGACGATTCGTCTACAAGAGGTGTGAGGCATGCTTCTCGAGGTTTATACAGATGAGGATGCTCACTCCAACGAGTCCTTTGTAGGTTATAGTAGAACCGTACTCTTCCACCCATTTTTCATGAAGGACAGTGCTGTCCTGTGAAGTAGAGGCTTGTTAGAGAATATGTCTCATAACAAGGTTTGACCGTACATCTTCCCATATCTGTTTTTGATTCCTAAGTATTATGCCGGCGCTGGGCGGGCCAGGAAGAACGCGTAAAGGAGAGGTCAGATTGTTGTAGAAAAACCTGAGGAGTTTGTAGACACTGTAAAGCCCGAGCGTGCGCAGAAGCGATATGACGATTCGTTGATAGACCATTGGAGGAGACGAGAGTGTTTTCTAGTCGTCGTTAGGATTTAATTGAAGCAGACAAAGCTGAGACGCACCGCGTTCGCTTGTAGTGTTAAGTGCCCTAGAGCTTTCAGATAAAAATTTATACTGGCGGTTATACTGCCTAGGCTTGCGTATGCTTAGCAAGGACACCATGTCCCCCCACAGTTTTGTAAGCCCTATCGAGCTTCCCTGTCGTCATCTAGAACTTCCCGTCAGCGCTCTGAACTGCCCTCAAGGCGTCAAATATCCTATAACCACGGGCAACACATGAAAAAATCATCGGAGGGGCGAAAATTTAGAAAGAACCCAAGGAGTCGAACCAAAGGCCCCAAGTCTTGAAAATCTTGCATCAGGCAGCCCGGACCCTTTTACGCTTCCTTTCCCGGCCCGTACATATCTTGTAGCCCAAAATTCGAATTATGACACGTCCAAGAAAAATCAATTGCCAAATGTATAATAATTTATAGTATAATGGAACCTAAATTCGATAGAGCAACGTTGAGCACTCAATCCGTCGGGGCCTCGAAATCGGGAGGCAGCCGTCGTTAGCAATCGCTTTTCGGTTGGGTGCATTGCTGGCGGGGCTTCGCGCCTAACTTAGTGCGGTTAAACAGTTAATGAAGAGAATTCCAGAAGGTGACTACTATACTGTTGAACGGCACATACATGCACTCACCAGCTTATGGCCGCAGCGCCCACGCTATTCTCATGGACCTCGCTCGAAGGTCGTACAGTTATTCGTGAAATCATCGAGGAGTGCATACCGGAATGGAGAACGGGACCACGGCCAGCTCAACTCGATTGCTGGGCTCACACTCTTGCAAGAATCCCAACAATTCTCATCGCGTCAACAGGCTGAGGAAAAACTACAGCGTTTTTCGTCCCTATCCTTGTCTTGCAGCATCTTCTGAAGTTCCCGAAGCCTCAAATACCTAAGCCACCACAACGTCCGGTTGCCCTGGTTGTAACACCACTGATAGAACTCGGAAAAGCACACGTAAGTCCCTCTATTCAATACAAATGCAACGCATAGCTTACAAGTTTCAGTCTATCGAAATCACTACCTTTGGGCTCAAGGCTGTTTCCTTAACTGCTGAGAGTCTCGCGACAGCCTCCAAAGATGGCCGAAATTTGCTGAAAGAGATTAACGAGTGTCAGTGGGACATCGTGCTCCTCTCGGCAGAGAGATTGGTCTCACCTGACGTCGACGCTATTCTTCGGAATGAGAAGTTCCACGCAAACCTTATCCTGCTCGGAATCGAGGAGCCACATGTATTGGTTCCCTGGGGAAAGGACTTCCGAAAGGCCTACCACCAAAATTTCCTTCTTCAACGCTGCCTCCCTGCCCACACGGCACTCGTTGCTGTCAGTGCGACAATTTCACCGGACCCTGAATTCAACTCACTCTGCGAACGGCTGGAGCTCAAGGCTGGCAAATACCACACCATACGAGAATCTTCTGAGCGACCAAACGTTCGGATGATCTTCAAGCAACTCGCCCATGGATTAGGCGGCTATCAATTTCCGGACATCGCATGGGTCTCCAGGCGGAGGGTCAAGGCAGTTGTGTACTGCTACAGCATCGATCTTGTGTTTCAGGTGGGGTACTATTATGGGTGGAATTTATATCCCGAGGGATCCCGTCGTCTTGATAATGTACGCCTGTGGACATCCATCACGTCGGCTGCATACAACAAGCGAACTCTCGATCTCTTCAAGAGTGAAGAGGACACATCTGTCATCGTCGTGTCAATAGCATTTGGGATGGGTATGAATTTACGCAACATCACGGACTCCATAAACCTTGGTCTCCCAACAACATACGGTGGGCTCATTCAACAAAATAGGCGTGCAGGCCAAAACGAAGAAATGGAAGTTCGTGGTTGGACATACGTCGAAAGTGCAGTATGTACTGCGATCACGGGGGATGAAAGCCTATCTGGAGAGGCAGGGTCAACAGGTAACAAACGCGTTGACGAAATGGACGCCAACCTCGCTCAGGGCAAGCGGCGCCTCAAGCTGTCAACCGTACCCCTCACCCAACATCCCATCTTCTGACCCTGTTCTTCCTAATCCTGTACCTCTCATCTTCACGGCCCCTAATCTCGAAAGTATCCCATCTGCCACTCCTTTGACGAAAAAAATTCGAGCAAGGATTTTATAATTTTCTCGAATTGATTTATTTTAAAACGCCGGAATTGACCGCCAGCCAAGAACTTCCGAAAACCCGCGGATGGCTGTAAATTCTGGGGCATTCCCCAGATACGGCACTGTCACACTCAACACTCCACACTCGACTTCACCACACTCACACTCAGACACAGCACACTCAAATTTTCCGACCACACTCCCATTTTTCGGACCACACTCACATTTTTCGTCCACAGTCACATATTTTCCTGCCACACTCGTGCACCGCGCCAGGCACCGGACCGCGGTGTCCGACTTAAAAGTCGATTCGCTAAGTCCAAGGAACTTGATCAACCGAGGGCGTTCGACAGGCAGTTCTTGGAGAGATTTGCATAATTGTATACATTTAGAAGTCAATAAACTACTGAGGATATTCATAGGTACCAAATGTGCTTTCAAAACTATCTAGAGCAGTGAAATTGGCCGTTTCGAGACCATCCCAAGAGGCAGTACCCGCCTCGGTAAGCGCAACATAGTCGATATCTTGCAATAACAAGTTTGAATCCTCGGAGGGTAGAAAGAGCGCAGCCCCCTGCGTTTGAGACAAGGACAATGAAGGAAAAGCAAATGCGGTCGGCTCGGATACATGACTCAGACATGCAACATTTATTGGAAGTAGTGGGACGTTCGAGTCGTTGATAGGCTGGTAATTTTCTCCACTGCTTTTGACGATGGGTACTGCATGGATGAGGATGAAAAATGAGAGACTACAGCAGGAAGATTCAGAAAGTACGCACCAGAAGGTACTAGGCCATTGGCCATCCAGTCCAGCTCCATGTCGCCACTTCCCATGACAAAATCTATCTCCTTAGGGCCTGAAATTTGCGACGTAGCGGCAGCAGCTTGGTTGGTAGTCGAGCTGCTGGTCAACGATGATGACGAAGCTTTTCTTGCCTTGAGTTCGGCTGGTGTTACAGTCAAATAAGTTAAAGGACAACTCGAAGAAATCAACAAAGGGTAACATACATTTTTTCGAACCCACTTTCGCGGCAATTACCACCTTCTTCACCTTTGCAGATGAGGTCGCGGTAGTGCGTATGCGGCCGCTTGAGTTCGACTCCGCCTTGGAAGACGACTTACGTTTGCGCAGGTCAGTTTTTGAGGCCTTGAGGGATTTGAGTCGGTCGCGTGTTTCTTGATGAGTCTTCGTGAGGACAGTGATTTCATTTTCAATATCATCCACTGCCATGTCGCGTTCGCGGGCTTCGGCTTGCTTTCGTCGGCTGGTATTGACACGCGTAAGATTCTGTGACATGCGGGTGTATGCGTCATTACGGTGGTTCTTGAGGATGCCTGTCTCGAGTGAGCTATCTATTTCTGCTGCGGTTCGTTCATCACATTCTCGCGCCCTACCGTAACCATGTCAGTAGAAATGTACATGATATAACTAGTAGAGGCTCTCACAGTAGTATAGCCTCGAGAAGCGATGTCTTGAGGGCAGTGTTGATGTTTGTCCAATGGTGCTGAGCTTCACCAAGGTTCGTCGTTGATGGTGTACGATCCCAGTCTTCAGGGTTCATTTTCGAACAAGACTTGATAAGGGCCGGAAGAATCCATGCGTTTTGGGTTTTGTGCTTCCACCAATCTGCGAATAGACGTCAATTTAAGTCAAAACAGTAGAAAATGAGTAACGGACTGGTGACTTGGGGCTTCCCTATTTCAGCAACCCATGCGGAAAAGTCCTCGATCTGGCTCTCGGATTCCAGGGTTGTGAAGTCCATCAAGCGCCGGTACTCCTCATCGTTGACATGCGGCCGTAGATCATGGATTCCCCTGAAGTAGAATGGTAAATACATGCACCAAAAATTTTGACAATCTTACCATTTTACATGTGCACGGCAGGCACGGACAAAGTACTTAACTATCTCTCCTGGTTCGTTGGTGGTGATGCCGCTAAACTCAGGTTCATTAGTGGGAAGGAATGAATCCCCTGCTCCGAGGACCTGAGCTAGCTCTAAGTCAACACCGATACTCAAAAGAGTTCCATCCTTAGAGAGCCGCTTCAAGCGAAGTTTCTGGCCGGTGAGAGTGTGTGTGAGATGCTGTAATTCATCAAAAATCGCCTTGTATTGAGCGCGATCGGAGCGATCGGAATATACCCTCCCAATCGTAACAGCTAAAGCCCATCAGTGGAGGTCTGATCCTGGAAAGCCATCAAACATACCTCGTTGAAGCTCACGGTACCATATTACTATTTCCCATTCGTTTATGTCACCAGCAGTCCGCTTGAATGTGGTATCCACCTGTATGGTGAGGGCTTTATGGATGAGAGCGAGGAGACGAGGCAAGAAGGTAAAAATGAGGATGCCACCCGGCGCTGTTGTTTTAATGGAATGGACATATCGTTCTTCAACTGGCTTCAATAAATCCTTCGCTAAAAGGTCTGCCACACCTGAAACATTGTATCAAAAAAAAATAAATCCAAAACAAAATAGACAACCGATACCTGGAATGTCACTGCCATGCTTGAACTGCTCCTTTTTCACAGTTCGTAGTATATCTTGCTTGACGCGACCATTCTGTAGCGCAGGGGCCACAAGTGCTGGAGTTTTACCCTTGAGAATCAGCTGGGTCGTCCGCGCTGAACGGGAGAACAAGTTGCTTATTAAAAATGGGGTGGGCAAATTTTACGTTTTACTCACCATTGTCAACTGTCCGGACAGTCGTCCCATGGACTCCTGCTGCTAAAATACACTCACGATACATATTTTTGATACCAAGGGAGGCTTTCGTCGCTGGGAGAATTGGGTGGGTGTGCGGCTCATCTGGTTCCAACACAACGCATGCCATCCGAATGCGAGGGTCCTCTGGCACAAATATTGTCCTTGAAGCTTCGCACTCATGCCGGACCATTTTGCTCAAGGTCCCATCGGAAGAATGGGGATAACCTGAGAAGAGAATCACAATGGGCTGACCGAGAATCAAGAAATGAAAGCTTACGACAGCGCCTAATTTTTCCACCAATGTGCCCAGGAACAATGCGAGCACAAGAAAGTACTGTCTCGAATTCGGAAAGAGACTTTCCCTTAAAAAGTCGTTTGAGCATATCGGGGTCGACGTCTTCTGGAATGTTGGCCGTGTCATGGACCCGCCAAGCACTATCCCAATTTGAACAGCCGATAAATTGCTTCGTGGAGTGCCCATCCCAGTTCTGTAAACGGATAGTAACTATACATTGCAGAAATTGCAGAAACTGACATACATTTTTACGTGTTCTCATAACAGGATGTCCATCACATTGTGCGCCATCTGGTTTTTCCCCACGGCAAGGTTTTGAGTGGACGACAGAAAAGAAGCTATTTTAATATTAGTTATATCAGAGAACGATGCAGAGGAAATAAAATAGTTACATGAGGGTCCTTTTTGCGGTGGAGTCAGTTTCATTCACGCGAGATTCAATTTGAGCCTTGATGACATCCTCAAGTGACTTTGGGTTGAGCTCGCGTCGATCCTTCAGTAATTGGGTGTCCACATTTTGGCAAACGTGAACGCCTGCACATTTTTGGCGGCGCCGGCGACAAAGAATTTCATCCCCACCAAATATACTCACAAGTGGTTTGGAATCTGAGGTACCAGAACCACCTTTCCAAGAATCTTGATCCTGATGATAACGAGTTTATCCATGAAAGAATTGATAGAAGCCGAATTTACTTGCCTTGTCACTTATCAGTGCGTCCACAGGTATGAGATTGCCATCCTTGTCCTTGATATTAAATTTCGGATCACTGAGGTCCAGAACGTAGGCCACATAAACCTCCGGAATTGGCCAATATGAAGGGAGGTCGTTAAGATATTCAACGCGCTCCACCGACCTTTGGCGGGTCACTTTGCATGGCTTGTTGGATACACGAGAGATGAGCCCGTCGTCGAGCCAGAGAGTTTGGGGCAGTTCGACCTCTATGTCTGACATTGGATCAATATCTGAATCCGATGAATTTACCTCCGCGGGGCCGTCATCATCCTCTGAATCGAAGCCACCAATATCTCCTACCGCAGTATCACTTGACATCCCTTCATCTTCCCTAGGTAATGTTACTGGGTCCTCTCCCTCAGAATCAGAGTCTAGAATAAGTAACACTTCCTTTCCGCCTTCTTGAATTTGCCTAGTTCTGACTGGAGCATGTTGTGACGCGTCTATGGTCGCGTCTGACGCGTCGAAAGATAAATCGAGCACATCATGTGGCTCCTTCTTGATCGGGGTTGTCAAATCAGGTGGGAAGCGCGTGTCAGGTTCGGGTTTGACGCGTGCCGGATTGGTGGCATCTGGTGAAGAACCCGCCAAACCACGGCTGCCCCCTATGGAGACCGCAGACTCAGGTGTTTGAGGCAACCGGTCCTTTAGAAACTCCCTGAGCTCCTGGATATCAACCCAGTTAGTGTTCAGAAATTTGGCTGGGTGTGACGCGACGTAGGAAGGACTATAGATCTATTACATAAAAGAAGCATGTCAATGAGAAGAGTTGCGTAATGCCCAGATTAACTGACTTGATCTCGAAATGCTTGAAGTACACTGAAAGGGAGGCCATGGAGAAAAGACGCGTCGTCGTCGTTGCAATCCATGGTGGGGGTATTGAAGAGAAACGAACAAAAAATGACCAAAACCCGTGTTCCTCTCTCCTTCCTTCAAATTTGGGACGAAAATCACCGGTCAATTTACATATTCCATACAAATGGTACAATTTAAGTAATTTTATATCCTGGCCTACTCTTTTGCCCTATTTTCAGGGCGGATGAGACCCAAAGCAGTTGTGCCATAGACGCCGAGTGTGTTCCGATCATATTTTGAGTGTGGAGATAATACATACCGAGAGTGTCTGTGTTTGGTTGAGTGTGGAGTGTGAGTGTGGCGGCCCCTCGCGAGTGTGACAGTGCCGTATCTTGTATATACTCTAAATTCTGTGCTCGTGAATACCAACCCTCAAGCGAATTACATCTTTGAACTCTCAGAGTCAATGCCAACCTACACCCCATCGTTCTCTCTTCCTTTACACTTACTTCAACCGTTATGTTGACTTTCAATGACGAGAATTCAAATTGGATTGTACGGAGGGATACAAAAGGGTAGGCAGGTGTGTATACAAAGTAGCCTGAAATATTGTCCATGGTGGGCTTATTGCTGAGCTCGAGATCGCGGGTGTTAATCATACCCCCATCTACTAAACTTTAGGGGGAAGGTCGATGGTTGTTCCGGTGCCCGTAGGAGTGGTCGCTGCGGTCGTGGAACCATTTAGAAGTCATGGTTTAAAGAGAGAGAAATTGAATTACCTGAGGGCCAGGGGTGCGACTAACACAGCCATCAACGCAGTACGAGTACGCAAGGTCTGCGTAGTAACAGCCAGCTGGGTAAGTTGGTTCATCCCCTCCTCGATGCTGTCAAATGCGGCGACGCTGATCTTGGACGCCTTCGCGGGGGTGCTGAAGTCTGTCATCCAGAATTTGTTGTTCTTGTTGATGTACGTCTTCGCCAGCGATATAACATGCTCATGAACTGCAACTCGTTAATGGCGGTGATGTGCGCAAGTCGACGGGTGAGCGCATCGAGATCCTCGCCCTTCGCGTTCTTGATCATGTTGTCCCTATAGAGCTGTCGCATGCGCAGGCATTGACACAAGAGTACCCTACGGCGAAGCATGCTTGGGAACTTGAGGTTGACCTTGTTGTCATCGCTTAGGTTTCCAGCCACAGCGAACTGAGGCGTTGGATCTAGATTTATCGCGGACAAGGGGTTGATTGCGCGTGCAGCACCAGCAGGCCCGTTGGTTGTCGACGACGTTTTACTAGCTGTAGTACTCGTGGTGTGCTGAGCTGCGATGAGATCCTTGACCCACACACTCGTCGGGATGCCTTTGAGCAACCAACCGCGAGCAGATCTGGCCCTACTGTTTCTAGAAAATGATTGCGGGGGTTGGGACGCCAGGAATGAGGTTGTTGAGGCATATGGACAGGTTGATACCGCTTGGAACCCCGATGACCGACGTTATAGAGCTGATCAACGAGGCGGAACGCGCTCTCGTTCACAATAATAGGTTTCAACGTATACGTAAAATAATTATACAATCATAAGGATAACGATAAAAATAGAAAAAGAATCTCAAGTGGCCGTAATAATCGTTGCTTGGTCACTGGTAAACATTGAGCCATGCAAAGTCAAAGTAGGCGTCCCTGAAAGCAGATGGATTGTTGTTGACGAAGTCTACGGAAAAAAGTTCACTGGCAAATGGCGCTTTCCGAGAGGATGAGGTACATACCGACACAATTTGAAGGACAACCAGAAGATCCATAGGCTTCAGCATTGCCGGCCCAATCGCCACCTTTAAGAATGTCAGCCAGGGAGCCAAGCCATCAGAAGAAACATACTTACAGAAAGCCACTAAATAAGCGTGTTAAAATATGATTACGAAAACCGGGGTAAACGCAGTTGGGACTTACGATTGATGGCAATCTTGTGAGGACCAAACATGTCCGAAATCGGGCAGCTTGTGTCCGGGAAGAAAGCGGTGGGCATGCCCTGCTCCTGCGTTAGCTACGATAATGATAACTTTTGAGGCGCTTACCCAGTTATCGGTGTCTACTGATCCGCCTCCATTTTGAACCTCGGATGGAATTCCTGAGGCAGTCCTCGACCAGAACCAAACTTTGATAAAAGAATCCGTTCGTTCAAGGGCATACCTAGGGTCGGTCTTATAAGAAAAGACTTTAGGCGTTGGACGGCCAAGCAAGCTTACCACCCTCCACCGTTATCGTTGAAAGAGGGCCCATAACTATTAGAGCCGGGAACTAGAACGCCACAACTTTCGTTGTTGGTCTGAGCGACATCGCAGTTAGTTCCCTTGGTAGTCCTTCGTTGCCAACGATGAGAATCAAAGGGTGGACATCTATTGCTGTGGCACTCACCCGGTCTGTAAACGGGATTCTGGCATCGTGCAACCTGGAAAATGGATCTTAGTTGACGATAAAGCACGGGCCTATAATTTATTAAACGCACCTGCTCCCGTGTGAAGCGTGACTTGATTTGGTGCATGGTCGTTGACGCCTTCAAGGATATCGATCTCCCCCTGCACGGAGGTAATGAGAACAACGAAAAGATGACGAGTAGGAGTCTGGGATCTACCTGGTGTGGCCAATCGTCGCCAACGGTCCAAACTGCGGGCCAAGTTCTGGGTGGAGGTGAGGCGCGTTTGAATAAGTACCTGATTGAATACACCTACCCGCAGCCTTGAGGCATGTGACGAATATTGAATCTGAGAGGATTGGAGTGATTCTTTAAGCGCTTCCTCGAGGATATCAGAAAATTTAACTTACACCATGACCGAGGTCGTATACCGCTTGTTCGATAGAAGCCTCACTGAGTCCCTGCCCGGGCCATCCTTACGCAGAACGGTCTTTGAATCGGCGCGCATGACGAAGTGGTCGTTTGAGGCGTAAGTCAAGTTTTGACGAGCGGCAGTTTCGGAATCGACATAGTTGCTGTGGGTCAAAATAAGGGGTTAACAGCTGGACAATGGTACAAGGAGAAGGAGAATAAACTAACACACGTCCGTTGGTGGGATCGGATATGGACTCCACAGTGAACTTTGAAAGGAATCCGTCACCCTGGATGCTATCGGAGAGGTGGTACGTTGCAGCTAGCGCCGAAGTAAATAGTTGAACCACGAAGAACAACCTGGCGGACGAAAACATGCTGGCTCCGTGTGATAACAAGAGGGTCCCGAGAGGCGAATTTACTGGGGCGCAGAGAATTGGTCGCTTCATAAATACTTCAGGGCGATCATAAAAGTTCAACAAAAGTCTCGTTACTCCTGAAGCGTGAGCCCAGTTCGGTTATTAAGAGGCCCGTCAGTCACCCGCGCTATACAGAAGTTCGCGGAAGATCGCCAGCCCAAAGATGATTCTATATACATAACTGAAGCGCAATGAATCTTACGAGGCGGCAAAGAATACATATAAGATCCAAGGAATCGATTGCACCCTGAAGGTGGAGCCTGCTAAATTAGCCGCTAGGAATTTAGGCTAAATTTTTAGCGCCTGTCACCCGTCATGCAGATCAGAAATAACGTCATCGGTATCCTGGAAAAGACTTATTTTGGCAACCCATCCTCACTCCATATGTATTCCGGAATACAAGCGCCTGAAAAATGAGAGGCAGAAAAAGCAGCGACTTTTGTTGAGTGGAGTGCCAGTGCAGCCTGATTGTCTGGAGATTATGTATGATAATAACAATTCGTCATCTGGACTGGGCGCAAATCGTGAAGGGTGATTCCGTTTGACGTGGCAGGCTGACAACTGGATCCGCTTCAAAGTAGCATGCAGGGGTTTCTCGAAAGGGCTAGTCGGAGGAGGTGGCTTCAAGAATGCGCTAACACTGACAGCAAATCATGATGGTTCCGGACAAGCAGAGTCGGTCACGGGATCGGTGGTACAAAAAATACACAAGATACGTATCTATATATATGCGCAGCAATTGGGCAACAAACCCATCATAACAATGACCTTTCTTGTAGATCTATCACTGGTAGACCTTGATCCATGCAAAGTCGAAGAATGCATTCGTGAAAGCGGATGGGTTATTATTGACAAAATCTACGTGGGTTTTCGGAATCGGCCAATTTTCGATGATGTTTATGAGACGTACCAACACAAGTTGAGGGACACCCAGATGCTGCATAAATGCTGGGAGCGCTAGCCCAATCACCGCCTTAAACAAAATGAGGCACGAGTGATAGTAAATTATTAATACGAGAGATACTCACAGAATGTAACTGTAAAATTGCCGCTATCATCGAGAGGGAGGAATTTACATGTACTTTGACAGACTTACGGTTGATCATGATATTGTGGGGACCAAACTTTGAAGAGATAGGACAACTGGTACTGGGGAAAAATGCGGTCGGTGTACCCTGTCCCAGCTATAAGTCATAGTATAATGCGAAATATTTGGGATATACCCAATTATCCGTGGACACGGAAGTTGCTCCATTGAGAATATCGGATGGAATACCGGATGCACCTCTTGGCCAGAACCAAACCTTGATGAAAGAATTGGTTCGCTCGATGGCGAACCTAGGTTCTTTTTAACTAGACGATAACTTTGTAACGGATGGAGGGAACCTACCACCCACCACCGTTGGCATTGAAAGAGGGACCATAACTCTTGGAATCGGCGGCTTGGACACCGCACCCTGCGTTATTTGTAGCGCTGACGTCGCAATTGTTTAAGACAGGTGTTCTTATTTTCTGGGTAAGCCTTAAATTCGGATTTGGATTGGCCGAAACTCACCCAGTCTGCGAGCGCGAAGCTGGCATGGTGCATCCTGAAGAAAAAATCAAGTTTACAACATGGTATCATGATTCGGATTCTCACCTGACGAAGTGTGCAGTGTGACTAGATCAGTCCCCTGGTCATTGACACCTTCCAGGATATCAACCTCTCCCTAATAAAAACACCGTGATAAAAACAAGATGGGTCTTGTGCAGCAACATACTTGGTTTGGCCAATCTGCACCGAGGGTCCAAACAGCGGGCCACGTTCTGGCTATAGGTAAGAAGAAATGGCATGGGAGAAATAAATAAAAATACCTACCCGCACCCTTGAGGCATATGGCGAATATTGAACCTAAAAAGGACCAGATAATCTATAATCACCTTCTCGAAGGAAGAAGCCACCATCACTCACACCATAACAGAAGTAGTATACTGTTTATTGGACCGAAGCCTGATGGAGTTTCGGCCGGGTCCACTAGCACTCAAAACAGTCTTAGAGTCGGCTCGCAGAATAAAGTGGTCACTCGATGCAAAGGTCAAATTTTGTTGCATTGCGGTGGTAGAATCCACGTAATTCCTGTCGATAAAAAAGCAAATCCTTAGCCATCGGACAGTGACAAGAAAGTACGAGAGGCGTACACTCGTCCATGAGTAGGATCAGATATAGCCTGTACCGTGAACGCTGAAAGGAAGCCGCTGCCTTGGATGCTGTCCGATTGTGTGTATGTTGTGGCCAGCGCTGAACCAACAAGGTGCGCAAGCAGAAAGATGCTGACGAAGACTGGCATTTCAAGTGACAAATTCTTGGATCCAAAGGACTAGGTGCTGGAAGTCAATGTATGATCAACCTTTAAATACTGCAGAGGAAAAACGGAATCCCATTCTTCAAAGAACTTCCCTCGGCTCAGCGAGCAAACCCATATGAACCAATTTCAGGATGTTAAGGCGCCCGTTCCCCCGCTTCTCCCACGTGGAGAAGGGATATCGCGAACCACACGATACTTGTCATCTGATAATTCCCCAGGTGTTGTGACTATCCAAGCCCTATCGAAAACGTCCTGTAGCAAGAAGGTCGATAAAAGGCAACCGAAAGCTCCGGACGAATGTAAACGAGTCGGCAATCCCAGAGGTGGGAACGAAGAAGAAACTAAAGCCGTGTGGTGACATTCATTTGAAGGAAGACCGTGCGGGCAAGAAGGAAGAGTTACCTGAACATGACCAGATCATGTGCACCGGGACGAGAGGTAGTAGACAACCCCCAGTATCGGCTTGAAGAAGATTGACCAGGTTCATATGCCGGAGTCCAAAGGGAGTAACCTCCGAACCTCGAGTTTATGCACAGAATGATGGAAAGGCATGGTCATATTACAGGTCGAACTCTCCCGCGCGTACTCGTGGAAAAAGGCATAAAAATAATAATTTGAACTTCCGGCAGTTTCTGATAGGACACGAGTACACTTCAAGGAGGGGCAGACCATCTCAGCCCAGCTAAGAAAGCTTTTTGGACCGATTTCCGCCTTTCTACTTAGTAATCTAGCCTTGATGTCAATGCGATGGAGACAAAAACAGTGGTTCAGCGGTCACTGGCAGAGGTAGGCATACTGAGCGCGGTCGAGGAGGTAGGGGCCGAACTGACATCGGGGCCAGGAGTAAGTAGTGTACATGTCAACAACGTGAGGCCTGGCCTCCAAGGATTCCCAAAAAAAGGCTTCCGAGTCGTTTCAAACACAATTTTGTTTGCGATGGTTTGCCCTGCTCCCATTTTCAGAACAGCAGGATAAACCACCTAAGTACGTTGGGCAACTTGTGCACTTCATGATTTTAGATCATCTATGGGCACCTAAAAAACACGGGCGGGGGCCATTCGAAAGATTAATTAGGCTTCAAGGGGTGATGTATTGATGCACCGCCTCCGCTCCATCACTTTCAACATAGAGATGTCAACGAAACTGCGCGATTCGTGACTAAATCGTATTGTCCAATTGGAGCCTATCTAATCATAGCAGTCTACGTGTATGTCCTTGGCTATGTAATAAATATGAATATAGTTAATGTATCGTGCTTCAATAAACGAGAGCCTGAAGTAATGTGGGCCATCCGTAAATGGTTCTATGCCTGATGAATAAATAATGGGGTGTGTTGTGGGTTGGAATAGATAATTTGTTGGGAATGGGAGGAAGTGGATGCGTGAAGTTAGGAGAATGATGGACGGGACTAAGGCTACAAATAAGGATGCGAGGAATCTAGGGGAGTCTATGAGTTAATAATAAATATTGAATAATTATGCAAAAAAGCGTGCATATGATACAGTGGGTTGGCGCCATCAGGAGTAGTGGCGCAGGATCCAAGAGTTAGTCAATATTGCGACCACACTGGAGGAGGAAGGCCGCCACGACGATAATGTCGAGCAGTCCAAGTTGCATAGCGTCGGAAGTCATCTCGAGGGTGATGGCCCCGTTCGCTCGTGAGATCCTGGCAAGGAATTTTCGGTCTCTGGGTCCACCTGCATAAAGCTGGAAGGGAATCAATCACGGGATAATGGGAAATTGGGCGTTTGTAGCTTACATTAATGGCTCTGTCCGTGGGTGACCAGGTATATTGCATCCCCCGGACCGTCATAGTGCGCGAACTAAAAGGAAGCGATTAGCTTTTCTTGTGGGTCCCTGACCTCAAAGCAATACTAACGTTCTGTCGTTGGTCAGGCCGAGCCACGTCCTCACGTGTTGCTTCGCCAGAACTCCGCGCACCTCGACCATAGGGTGCGTCTGCCACTCCACAAGGGAGACATTCTTGTCCTCCGCGTTCTTGATAACCGTGTAGCCGGGCATCTGATTGTCGGTCACAATCCGATAGTATGTCTGGGCCCGAGGCCCGACCACCGAGCAATTAAGGATGTTGGGGTTGAACGAGGTGAAGTAAAACGTGATCATGGAGGAATGGTTGGGGTCCGATGGATATGGGAGTGCACCGAAGACAGAGGGTGGTTGCGCAACCCCGTTCCATGCATTGCTCACTGACTGTCCATTTCCAGCTTGCGACCAGCTGTCGAATGGGTGGAACATTTTAATGCAGGTGAGAAATGCAAAGTGAAGTAGGAACGAGGAGTGGGGGGGCGCTTAAGGGGATGATTGCCTGAATTTGAAAATGCAGAACGCATCCATTCATTTAAAGGATTACCAGCAGCAGTGGTTCCATGTAAACATGAGCTGAACGTGGACGTGTTGGGCTTCAAGGTGTTCCATCTTGTTTCGGTCGAACCATAGCAATGAGATGGATAGCAGTTCCGTACACCATCAACGAGCCACGTTTCCCAGTTGAGGGATTCGGCAGACAATTTCCAGATAGTCAACGTTCCTGACTCAGAGGTGTCGCTATGTTTGTGGTGGACTTTGAGAATCGCGTCAATGGCTGTGCCATCAATAGTTTCAGGGCCAGTAAACATAAGCTACCTTTCCCCAACCTCAATATTAATCAAGTGTCAGCGGGATCGGGGTTGTAAATATACCAGAATTGCCAAGATGCTAAAATATTCCAAGCTGATTAGAACTGGACAACAATATCCATACTCGCACCCGTCGGCGGTGGCAGTCAAGGGAATAAGGACGACTCGTCGATGTACCAGTGGTTGTCTTACAGAGGCGGTCGCTGCCAAGAATATTCAGCGTATAACCGGGCAATATTTACCGTACGACGTTTACGACATTCAGTTCCTGAAGATTATGGGGTCCAGACGTCAGGTAACGCGTCGGTATGCTCGCCCAAAAAGGTTTCCCTGTTTGAGGGGGTTTGAGCCGTGATCCGTTGACCGTGTGAATATGATGTGGGATCGTGATTCGGGGTTGGCCGTTTGATTATTTGGCCTTCCATTCCAAACAGTTACTCGGTCTCTGCGCCTGCAAGCGCTTATACCTCAGCCCAGCAGGGAAAGCGGTTCGAAGTAGGAGGAGGGGATATTTTTCGTGTATCACGGAATACGGGTCTCGGCTGAAATCGGAGTAAGGATCGGTAAGGTCGCCCACTTCTGTAACTTCCCCCTGACTAGATTCCAGTTATCGATTTGCACGATCTCAGCCTTATTCTTGGAGTTCGCGCCCATCTGGTCCTTATTATGAGCACCTAAGAAGGATGCAATGAATCAACAGTATGATGGCTATAGATGCAGCCTAGGTCAGATAATTGACTGCAAGAACAAAGCTTGCAATAAAAGGGAGGCATGAACCGCAATTGCGAACAGATGAATTGAAGGATGCCCAAAGTGATTATTAAAACAAGGAAAGAATTGTGCAAGAGAACATGATATGTTTACAAAGTACACCAGCCCAGTCTGAGACATACACTCAAGGTGTACAGATAAGCCTCGGTTTAAGTGACTTCCTACATGGCATATCTAATGAAACGAGGAGTTGTCAGATTCGTTCCGATATATCCTTTATTTATGAATAACACGTACTTCCTCGTCCATTCCCTGGCGGTTGCTTCGTAGCGGGTGCGATCAGTCTTGTACAGATGCGCGATGTCAGGGACCAGGGGGTCATCGGGATTGGGGTCCGTCAGCATCGAGCAAATGGAAAGCAAGACTGAGGAAAGTGATGTTACACCTAATTATAAACAAAAAAAAAAGTGGGCGAAGAGACTAACCCTTCGAGATCGTCAAGGCGGGCGACCATTGGTCTCGCAGGATATCCAGGCAAATCGAGCCGTTGGCGTTGATGTTTGGGTGATAAATCTTGGTCGTGAAGCTGACCTTGGGGGGCTTGAATGGATAATCGGTGGGGAACGAAATGGAGAGGAAGAAAACGCCTCCAGCATACGGAGAATCACCCTGCATTACGCCGGGTCAGGATGAGTCACTATCGCCGATGGGGTATAAGCTTACGGGTCCCATAATCGTCGCCTGCCATTGGAACATATTGTCGCCTGTGGGGCCAGCACTGCATGATGAGGGTGGATCACGGCCAAGATCAATCAATTCCTGCAGGGGATTGATCAATCTCTCGGCGCCTTTGTGGCCACTAGGGGAGAAGGCAGTGTAAGCTGCCAACTCACCTTGTTAATGCGCTTGAGGGCCATTCCTAAACTTTAAAGAAAGAAGGGTGAGAAACTGAGGTACGATTTGAATCGCACGAGATCAAGACGATTTGCGTTGAGTGGGCGAGGGGCGCAAAGAAGCGATTTTCAGACGATAGGTGAGATTTCATGAGCTTATCATTCCCAAAGATCGAAATACAGAACTGAAGCACTTACCAATAGAACGGAAAACTGCAGCGGGAGATGGAGACCAGCTTGGTGGTGGTCAAGGGATAAGGCGTGCTGACCTTGTTTGGCCTCTGTTTTGTAATTACACACGCTCACGATTAGTCAGCTCCGCTCTCTTCTTACTTCCACACAGCCTTATCCAGGCCCCTCTCCTCCAGAATGTTCTGGCAACATAAATGACCCACCCAAAACGACTCTGCGGGACGTTTCAGCAATAAGTTATATTTTCAAAAAAATTTAAATTCAGCGATCAACGTTCAACCCAGGCATCCAAGGTTGCATACAATTCACGTTCACGGAAGAAAGCAAATCCAGCTGTTCACACGGGCCAAAGGCAAAATTATCGGGGCCGGTCCAACTGAAAAGTCATCACGCAGTACATAAATGTGTTTACTGTGTCTGACTAGAACTTAACGTCCCACTGGAGTTACTTGCAGATTTCAGCTTCCCCACAAATTATTAGATAGTAACAGGCTGAAGGTACCACTTTCTGTTGTATATATTGGGCCTAGTTTATTTCCCTAGTCCGGCTCGCAGTTTTTTTATGTTCGATGGAAGGACAAGTTGCAACTAGGACAACCTGACGGCTTATGCATCGTGTAGGAAGAATGCATCACAATCTATCATAATGATCATTGGACGAAGTATACCTGTTGAACAGCGTTGAACGTCGAACATTACGCCTGTTCAACATTCAACATCGAAAACCCGGGCATTAGTATGGAAGATGCAACTGGAGAGCTGAGATAGGAATGGACGGGGATCTCGCTACTGGAACAGGATACTTCAGCAAGTAATCATTATTCAGAAGCTTGCGACATCGCCTTTATATTGGATTCCAGGTTAACAAAACATAGTACCTACAAGTGCACTTGGTCCCATGCTTAGAGAATCACACAACAAAAAGTCGAGTCCGAAAAAGCGATAAATTCAGATACAAGAAATAGATAGGTTCGGAAGACCACGAAAGCCAACCAAATTGCTTGCCCAAGTCTTCGTCTCAAGACAGGCGGCACGGACAGTACGGTCTCCGATAATAAAGGAAATGGGAGGATGGAAAAGAGAAAAAGTACAATCCGAGGAAGGGAGGAAACCCAAAAACTATAAAAAAGCGCACTTCCTCTGCTCTCTCCTTCAGACCTGGACCGCGAATACTTACGAAGTCCGGGGTCTAGCACCAAAGCCCCTCGGAATCTCGCGATCCTGCTCACGTCGGATTGAAAGGTTGATTCTTGTCGGGGATATGGTATACAGGAAACATATTCGGAAAACCTGTGAAATCAAAACCAATCATTCGAGCTGTAATGAATCAGCCTTGATAGTGATCACTCACCTCGTCTCGATTTAAATGAAGGCCCACAAAGTGTCCTCCCTGAACCAAAATTTTCAGACAAAAAACAGGTTCAAGGGGGAGAAAACACGTATTACTTCCTGTGATCAGATTCGATTATAGTAACCTCCAACCCGCCGCCACCACTCTAATGAAAAACACCTAGTTCCACCATCTCTACTCCTCCCATATAACTGGATCAAGAATAACTCAACACACCTGATAAGTTGCCAAAGATACTTCCGTATATCGGATCGCATCTTAATCGTGGTCGGAGTCGGAGTCGGAGTCGTCTTCTTCGTCGCTCAAGATCAAAACACCTGCGTTCTCGTGGCTGTTGGGCCACCGGGTGATCTGGAACTGCTGCGGTGGCGTTGTTGATTGTGAGTTGCCCCCGCTTGTCGAAGCAGGCGATGGCAATATTGAAGCTGCCTGTGATCCTTCTTCGAATAACCTAGAAAGAAAACAGGAATTAAAGGGGAAGAAAAAATTTCCAGGTTGCTCAGCCATCTGGATCCTGGAGCATCACATAATAATGAAGAGAAAAAGAAAAAAGAAAAGATACGGAAAAGGGGGGGAAAATGCATAAAAATGAAACAAGAAAGAAAGGGTAAAAACAAAGGGAGAAAAAAAAAACGCACCGGCTCTTTTCTCTCATAACCTTCATAATCCCATCTTTCTCCTCCTTCGAGCGAGCCTGAGACAGCTTGGCCATGAGGGCCTTACTTTCCAAGATGTGCTCTTCCAACCGTTTGTGCTTCGCAGCCAATTCGAGCCTGACGTTCGAATTCATCGGTTTCGCCGCGGGCGGAGGAGCAGCGAAAGGCTTGGACTTGATGGTCTCAATCGTTTGGGTAATAAAAGAAACAGCCATGTCCTCCAACGAAAAGCTATGTGAAGAAATCGACACAGTTGCCGGTGCGGACGACGAACTGGGCGCCTGCTGAGTCCAATTCTGCTGTTGTTGAGGAGGAAGTGGCACTGGAGTTGTCACCGTGGGTACCACGGAAGCCGCAGCCGTCGTGGCTGTAGGGGCCAAAGCCTCCACCTTCCCTCTACCCCTCGCCTTCTGGCTCTGTAAAACCAGCTTCCGCAATCGATCCTCCATGGCCTGTTTCTCTCCTAAATCCATCGCCGGGGTCAACACAGGTGCAATACCCACAGGCGGCTGTGATGTTGTCGTTGGCGGTGTTGCAGCTCCGGACTTAACCCCAGATTTGGCCGTCGCCGCTGCTAACTCCAGCTTACTCTTCGCGATCTTCTCCTCCAGCTCCTTCTGGCGCGCCATCAACGCCCGTTTCTGGAAACTGGGCTCTGTGGGTGCGTTTTTCATGGCCTTAGGCTCTGAAGGGATCGGGGTTGCAGGAGCAGTCGAGGATACACTGGAGGATTGAGCTGGGGTCGTGGTAGAAGATGACAACGAAGCTATAGCTTTCCCAGATAATTCCTGAGCAACGAAGGCTTGTGGCACCTTAGGCTGAGGGGCAGCGATAGGGAGAAGCGGAAGTTGAGCAGCTGGCGGCAAGTTCTGGATGTGTGGGTGAGATCCTAAACCAGACGAGGGAGGAGGTGGAGGAAGCGGAGGCGGAGGTTGTTTCGGAGGAGGTGGTCTGGATGCATAACCTGTAACCATAGGGCCTGGGCGAGGCGGAAGAGAACTATGAAGCGGAGGTCTGGCAGGCTGTGGGGGTGGAGGTTGCGCCCCCCGAGAGACTACAATGGGTTTTTCTTCAACATCAACGTCCATGTCCTCTTCAAAATCGCTCAGATCGTCTGCTTGGCCAGCCGTCGAGGCCACAAGCGGAGAAGAGGCGGAACCTGCAGAAGAAGCTATTGAATGAAGATCATCGTTATCAACGTTCTCTGCTTGACGCAATGAAGCCTCGTATGCGGCTTTGAGGATACCGGCCGCACTGCTTGAATTTGAAATCGGCAGTGGAGGCACAGCGTGCCACGCAGAAGGATAGGACGGAGCGAGAGACGGGTATGGAAGAGAGACAGGAAGGGGAAAAAGAGGATCGAGTGGTTGACCGAGACCATTGCTGGTAGGCATGTTCGGCATGAACAAAGGAAGCAGCGTAGGCAAAGAAAAATTTTGCTGGGGTCGCGCAGCTGCATTCATTGCCTCATTGTACTGCTGCTTCTGGTTCGGCAAAGGAGCAGAGGGTTGCTGTCGTTGTGACTGTTGTAGAAGATGATCCTGGAATTCTGCTTCACGTGTTATCCTCTTTTCCTCTCGCTCCTTTGCCAGCCGAGCTTTCCTCTCTTTCTTGGTCTCCTTTTTCGGAAGCGTTTCGACCTCCTTATCAGCGGTGTCGCCTTCAATTTCACCTTCTTCAATTTCCCCTACGCCGGCACCAGCACCCACGCCGTCGACACGATACCACCAAACTTTGATCAGGTCCTCCCTGGGCTTGCCCTTGAGCTGGTGCGACTTGAGCCCAGCATTGGCATTGCCCAACTTTGGACTCGCCCATGCCTTACGCGCCAATTCAGCCGTAGCGAATTCGATCAATGCCTTTCCAACGGAGGCATCGATAAATATATGAACAGGCAGAAACCCGCAAGCAGATCGGCTCCAGTTGTTGATAAAATCAGGATGACGATGAGTCTTGGGTAGTTGCTCTATGACCAAGGTGCGAGCAGGGTTAGGGATATATTGGGATTGCCTCTTCTTCATATCAGTTCCAGCCTCCTTGGTAGAGGAGCTGAGGTTAAATGTGCCGTGTTTACTGTTGGGATCTTGGTCTGGCATCATTCCAATGGGTGGGACGGGAGGAAGCGGAGGTTTTGGTGGAAGCGCATGAATAATTTGGGGTAGAGGCAGAGGAGGAGATGGGGTTGGGGGTGGAGGATTAGGTTGAATCGCTGGCGGTGTAAAATGGGGAGGTATCGAAGGTGGGGGGACTAGAATGGAAAGTGGAGACCAAGATTCGAGTTCCTCACCGGGGTCCCCGGCAGCCATGGCCATGGATGATACCCAGTCCAATGACTTTGACGTGGGAGGGGGTGGAAGCGGGGGCGGTGAAATCGATGGCGGTTGGTAATTATCATACATTGTAACATCCTCGGCGGCATAACGATACGCGTAGAATGCCCCAGGCGTCGGTCTAGAATGGAATGTAGGAACACCAGACATGTGGGGTGGGGCCGACTGCTCAAAAGCTGGAATATTCCAATTGATGTTCTTGAGACGGGCCTCCTCCTGGGCCTGGCGTTCCGCTCGACGTCTGCGCTTTCTCGCTTTTTTGCTTTCAGGAAGAGATAAACGATTTACGAGGCTTGGATGAGGGTGGCGCCCATTACTTGGACCAGCAACGGGGGTGTCTTGACTGGTAAGACTATTTGTCCGCTTCCTTTTCTTGTCCACAGAAACTATAACTGGTTAGGTAAAATACCCAATTTGTTACAGGATTTTATGCACCTTGATGAATATCATTCAGTACTGTGATGGGTGGCAGCGAAGGTAGCCTTCCTCTGTCCTGGATGAGAGGAGAATTGGGCGACGAGTCCTTGGAGAGTTCATAAAAGACCTCCTCCTCGGAATCATCATCTATAGCGATAGGGGAGTTCTGAGTACCTGCGCCGGCAAAAGGCATGATGGACGAAAAGAAAGACTGTTTGTTCCAGTTACGAAACCGGCCGTTCTTCGCACGCGTTGTAATCATCAACAGTCAAGTCAAGGATATTCAACGCCAGTGGAGTTTAAGTTACTACAGTCCCTTTGATGAAAAAATGGGAGAAGCCATCCACTTTCCTCAATATTAACATGAATCGGGACTAGGGTCACTGCTTATTCTATGACTCTGAACAATGATCCGAAAGGAGCTGTTGGGCTCAGGAGCTAACCCAAGGCGCGATTTTTCAGATTCATCTTCACTCCAGAGTCTGGAGAAGAGAAATGGTTCAATGCCGGGGCATGAGGGGAAAGCTGCAAGATTCAACTCTTGAGGGGAAACAAAGTTGTAACAAAGAATGACGTAGCCTTCGGCCTCCGGGCATCGGCAGTGATGGCTTCCCTGTCAGCGGAAATGAAACTTCCTTCAGATTCGATCTCCGACATTGATTCTGCTTGGCTTTGCGAATCCTGAGTTGATTTGTCGTAAATTGTATCCTATAGTTACAACATCGAATGGCTCAACGGTTAGCTTCCTTTTCGTCTTGATATGCAGGAACTCTGTGGTTCGACTCCGGCGTGATTCTTTTTTGGTGAACTTTTCTTAGGCTCCATGTATTTAATGTTCGCACTCCGCCGCCCCTTTTGACACATGGCGGCATGTTGCCGAATTGCAGTAAAAAGGCTTATTCCTTTTTCCCTTCACGTTTTTGAGCATGGTAGAAGCGCACTATTACTAATATTAGGTATATTATTCCGAAAATTCAACCAGATCCGTTATCCAAAAAATTTTGCAAGGAAAAACTCCAGTCAAATTGTTATTACAGTAATATTAATATTACTCCAGGATATCTCTCCGCATCAGTGTCGCGGTTAACAGTGTTTATGCATGTACAAGTGGTAAGGACCCTTATTGTTGACTTATGAAATTTTCGGCTTGGAATTTTATGCAGTTATCTGACTCGGAATCGTGGCAGAGCCATTTTGACTTGATGTCTACAAGCAATTGTATCCCTCCCAGAACCGTTCTCAAAAAAAAAAATCAATGGGCTGAATGATGAGAAGTTGAAGTTATGTAAACGGTTTCGCCCTTCTCAGATCGCGAAGCCACTTTGACGACAGGCTTCGTTTGACGAAGTTCATTTCCCTCTTCACGGGTAATCCCGCGCTACGTCATTCTTTGTGTCAGCTTGATGCTCCTCTTGAGGTGAGGTTCTATGGGTCACGTGATGGGGAGCTTAACAGTACTAAGTTATAGAAACTAGACTAGGGTACCTATCTCATCCCCCAAATCGTGCATGACTTGCGGGGGTTCCTTGAGGGCACCGGTTCTTGAGAAGGCTCCCGATTTAAGCCGGAGGAATTCACAAAGGGCGTAATTCTACTGTATTTGGCGTTCCAAGGCCTAGGGTTTCTGGGGGAGATATGTAATATAGTTCAGAGCGGGCTTCTCTGAGAATGCCGCGGTATTTCTCGTATCTCGGTCCTTGGTCGGTGGATTCAGTGGGTCGCGCTTCGATTATTTCGCTGTTGCGAAGGTAGGTAGTCGGTTCTCCCAGATACTGAATTGATGCCGAAACTCCCTCAGTGGTATGCCGTTCGTCCTAGATTTCGAAAGCGATTTTGTTGGAGATAGTGCAAGCACCTGCCTTCCATCGCGCGTTTTTCCCATTCACGTAGCCATGATTTAAATTGGGATTCCTGGCCCCCCTCATTCAATCCTCATCAGGTACTAAACAGGTTTTCCTTTCCTTTCCTCTCTTTCCTTTCCTTTTTCTTTTCTTTCTCTCTCTCTTTCTTGTGCCGTTGTTACCTTCCTTTACTCATATTTTTAAATTTCAATATTTTGCTTCTACCTTTTCCTTGTCTTTTTCTTCATTTGAAATTTAATTACAAGCCTTACGACGAACACTTAGACACATGTACATTAGTTTATAAACCAGGTGCACGACCTCGACATAAGAGAACTACACAAAAAACAAAAAGGTGCTTTAGATTTCGGTCGGTTGAATGATGGTCATTTTACAAGTGGTCGCCTATCGGCCGAGGCGCACACTAAGTAGCAGGGGAGTTTCTGAACGGGCTATACGATTTTATCAAAATGCGAGAAGATTCATCATCCAAATAATTTGGCATTTAAGCAAGGTAGTGCATTGTCTTGTATACTGATCGGATCGGAATTGCTGACATCTGTGGAAATTACAGACGGAGACAGAGATCTTCACTTTGGATACTATACTGAAAGGAGCCGTCCGCTGGGGACATTGCGACTCCACGCAAAGAGGGCGATCTGGACATTTGACTCTCCCGAGCTTTTCGGCGATTCCTCGTTCTGCCAGTGGATACAGGTAGATACCCAGGTACAATCAAATTATCAAAGCAACCATGTCCGCCCCACCGCTTGAGAAAAGCCATCTCCGCAATAAGATGCAATACTTACTCTTGCAATAATCCCGCACTTTTCCAATCCTGGAAAGGCGGGTTCAAATATCCAACCTTTGTTCCTTTCTGGACTGAGTTGGGACCGGGGTTCCGAGTCGATTACTACAAATCTCCGAAGTTTCCCAATAAATTGATTAAGAAGATTTTATCTGGTGGGACGTAGAATAATTTTCCGTGGAGAATTTTTGAATGAAAGAAACGATTCGGGGCCCCGAAAGTAAAATAATTTCCGCGCTCGGCCTAGGTGCAGTAAATCGTAACTGACGAAGTTTGGACGAATTTGGCATTGAAACTAAGACATATTATCGGTTTAGCGTTGATTCGAACGGTAAAAGATCAAATTTTTTAGTACTTTAGAGAAAAGAACACAAAAGAGAGACCAGGATATTAGTAGCGCTCATTTGGTGTGGTGCCAGGAAAACCTGCATATTCGCGGACCTTTAAATTTAAGAGATCGACCATCAATCACACACTGATCACCTCCGCCTTTCGCACATAACTTATAGCCTCACAACTCCTTTCTTGGAATCTGAGTATGAGAGGCCTTATCATCTGGTATGTGTTTCAAACCTATTTATATTTCAATCAATCCGATATGACGCGTATATGCTCGTAAAATCCAAATTGCTAAAATTAGCCTGCATCCCCGCGACAAATCGCGAACCTCGGAGCCCCGTCCAGGCATTTCATGGTAACCTGTAGCTTGGGGGTTGAGATCATCTTCGAACATATATAAACTGCCTTAAAGTCCGTTTCGAAATAACCTTCGTTGTCCTTCAATCTGTCCTATCCTTTTTCTTTTAGCCCACTGGCGCCTTCCACTTTTGCTTCCAAATATTAACCCGTGATCATCCATGGCTGGCGGTCCAGGAGGAACAGGTGGTGGTGTCGCAACATCATCGCTGCTATGGGCAATTGTCATTTCAGCTTTTGCAGGTTCGTGCATCACTCTGACCCTCAGAAACCAGTTGCTTTTCTAAAATCGTTCAGGCTTTGGTGGAATTTTATTTGGGTTCGTTAGCCCTTGTCGCGTGTTAACAACACCTAAATGGCTCTTAGATATGACACGGGAACGATAGGGGGTATAATTGCTATGGATGACTGGCTCCGTACATTTGGAAGATATGACCCCACTGGTAACTTGGGTTTCTACCTCGCTACAAATGACAAAAGTCTTGTAGTAAGTTTTCGACGATGCCTGTTCACATTCCCTGTAATTTACTAACGAATTTTAGGTCTCGATTCTCTCAGCTGGCACTTTCTTCGGAGCCCTCTTGGCATTCCCAATGGGAGATATGGTCGGACGCAAGCGGGGTTTGATCATGTCCTGCCTCGTCTTTTCCCTCGGTGTTGGACTCCAACTCGACACCAGGTGGGGCGTTTTCGTCATCGGACGTGTTATCGCCGGTTTCGGTGTGGTATGTAAATTATTGCGCCGTTCATTTCATTTTCCAATTCCATGGTATTCCACCTGTCGCAGGGTCTTGTGTCATGTCTCGTACCCATGTATCAATCGGAGGTATGGTTGTACCAACCCTGAATTTTTTTCTCTCGCTTATCATTCCCGACCATGTAGTGTGCACCAAAGTCGATCCGTGGACTTATAGTCGGACTTTACCAATTGGCCAGTAGGTTTAATTCCTCCCCATTCGTCACGAATATAACGTACTGACAATATCTCAGTCACTATAGGAGCACTCCTTGCTGCAATTGTGTTGAATGCCACAAAGGATCAACAAAGCCATAGTTCATGGAGAGTAAGTGCATGTTCATTTGCCTTTACTTTTCGTGTCATCACAATTTTTTCTAGACTCCCATCGCTGTACAATTCGGATGGGCTGCAATCCTCTCAGGCGGAATGGTGCGTAAAACTTTGCTAGTGAACCTCCTTTTCTCACCTTTCTTCCTCAATAGGCCCTCTTGCCCGAAAGTCCCCGTTATCTTCTTTTGAAGGATCGGCAGGCTGAAGCCCGCAAATCTCTTGGAAGGCTCATGTCTTTACCTGCTAGTTCACCAGAGGTAGAGGCAGAGGCCGTGGAAATATCCTCTGCGCTCGCTGTCGAGCTACAGGCCGGAAAAGGCACCTACCTTGACTGCTTCAAGAACACCGAGAACAGGAATGCCTTGAGGACGTGGACTGGTATTTTGTTGCAAGGAGTGAGTTCTACAGCTGTCCTATTTTCTGGCATTGACGGCGAGACAATGTAGTGGCAACAACTTACCGGCATCAACTTCATTTGTGAGTATTGTTTGTCTAGCTTTCTCTCCCGAATTAATCCCCCACACCCCTAGTTTACTATGGAACCGTAAGTCTCCACTCATCTAATTGATGAAGCTGTCGACTCACTAAGTCCTTGTAGACATTCTTCAAACAAGCTGGAATCTCCAACCCCTTCATCATCACGTAAATTTTAAGCCCCGAGTTCCTATTTTTGTTTTCTTATCACCTTTTCTCCTACCCACAGGATTATTGCCGATGTCGTCAATACTGTCATGACCATTATCGGTTGTCAACTCATTGACCGAGTTGGCCGTAGACGACTTCTTCTATTTGGGGCCGCTGGAATGTGTATCAGCGAATTCATGGTGGCTATTGTGGGTGTTACTGTCGGCCATCCCATACAAGTTGCAGGAGGGGTTGTGGTGAACTTGGCCGCTCAACGGGTTTTGATTGCGTTCACTTGCATGTCGGTCATCCAGTTGCGTTTATGATATCGGATTATTGAACTCTTTCTGTACAGTTACATTGCCTTCTTCGCCATCTCTTGGGGTCCCGTTATTTGGGTGATCACGGGCGAGATTTTCGTGAGATTTTCTCCCATCGTGTTGAGGGTTTTGTTGATCATTCCTCCTCAGCCTCTTGGTATCCGTGCGAAGAGCATGTCACTTGCTGTTGCTAGCAACTGGTTGTGGAACTTTGGTATCGGTTATGCCACACCTTACCTGGTCAATCCCTCAACAACGGGTGTCAATGGGGAGAAGGCAGCGAATTTAGGTGTCAAGGTGTTCTTTATTTGGGGTGCCACTTGCGTTGGATGCTTCATCTTCACGTAAATTATATTTTCAAAAGTCAAAGTATCGTTGCATGCTGATAGAAGACATCTTCCAGGTACTTCTTTGTTCCTGAGACCAAGGGTCTCGCGCTGGAGCAAATCGACCTCTTGTACCGCGAATCCTCGAGTATGCACTCGCACTTATGCTATTCTGAAAGTTGCTCATACAATCATCCCACAGTTCTTGGATCTGAGGCTTATCGCAAGAAAATTATTGCAGAGGGCGAGACGTTCACCAGGAACCACGTCGCTGAGAAGGAGGTATGTGTTGCTCCCTTCCTTTTGTATATCCACCGCCTAACTTCTGATATCTCAGGTGCACTACAATGAACTTGAGAAACAGTAATATCTTCCACCTTCAGATGTGCAGGGCCAAATGGTAAAACCGATGGGCTGGAACGTCGGAACCTGAGGCCTGAGCTGTAGTTTTGTTTTGATGCTCATTTTATTTATGAGAATAATACTTTTTTCCTCATTGACAAATGGATCACAACTGGGCCCCCACGGCGGATGCCGAGAACATGGAAATGACAGTTTCGTCCTGACAGAATCTATTCTTGATTGTTAGTATGCATCCTACTCACGCATCGTGCGCATAAACCTTGGAGCATCACAAATTCAATAGCACCTGCAGGCTAGGCTTGCACATTCGACAAAACCCAAACAAAACCATCGTCCAGCTGATACAATAGGCACGTGACTTGATTCTACCCATCATGATTTCAACATCCACCTTAATTGTCCTCGTCGTCTCTCTCCTTCTCGGTGCTCTGTACCAGCCTCTGGAATCTAACGGCCTCTTCGCTACTCAAAAACCCGGGGAATTTGATGTCATCGCCAAAAATATTCTACTCATCACAGCACACCCAGACGATGAATCTCTCTTTTTCGCACCAACGATCTTGTCACTCGTAGAAAAATCAAGGAACGCGTCTATTAATTTCTATCAACTTTGTCTTTCAGCTGGAAATGCTGAAGGACTCGGAGAGACCAGAAAAACTGAACTCGATCGCAGTTTGGATGTTCTCGGTGTACCAGAGACAAAGCGATGGGTCATTGAGCACCCGTGCGTTTCCTCCACATATTCTCGTCGACCGGAAGCTCACGAGATTCTTCGTTGACTAGAAATCTTCAGGACAACCTGACAGCGTACTGGGATGCTGATGTTATTGCAACAGTCCTCAAAAAATATGTTTCTGACCACAATATTGATACCGTATGCCATATCTCATTTTTGAGTCTGATTCTACAGGCCTAACCAACCAAATACTCTCATTCAGATTCTCACCTTTGACGAGAAGGGGATTTCTTCTCATCCCAACCACATATCTATCCCCACCGGCGTACAGACACTGATGAAAAACCTCGGCGAAACATCGTCGAAACATCCTCTCCGCCTGTTCACTCTCGTCACCGCTTCCCTTCCCTACAAATATCTCAGCTTTACCTCCGTCGGTCTGGGCAAGGCCGAAATGTACGCCTTCAAGGGTATGCAACAACTGGAACTTTTCATCGTCGATATTCTCTCGATTTGGTATCCCGAGATTTTGACGCCAGCGATACCTTTGAACCGTGGTGCCCAGGCCATGCCGGTATTCGTTTCTGATTTCCGGGGGTACCAAAAGGCCCTCGAATCGATGCAGGCACATGAGAGCCAGCTCGTGTGGTTTAGGTATTTGAATGTTGCCTTCTCCAAATATCTGTGGATCAACGCCTATGTCGAATTGCAAGCATGAGCACTTCATCTCTTCCTCACAACACACAGAAATACATTACGGGGAAGCGATCGGATGTAGTGTGTGCGGTAAAAATTTGTGGGACCGTGTATAGTTTAATTTATACCCCTCTGTAGTATACCTCTTATATATCACTTGGGCTACTTACTGTAACTGGGATGTCCTGTTGCCTGAAAGTCCGAGGTTTTTCGACCAACCTCGAATCCAGGTGATCCCTGCTCCTTCCTTCGACGGTAGAAGACCACGAACGTATGACCCCATCTGCGATCCGAGTCGCGCAGAGAATGGCGACAAATAATAACTCGCGAGTGCCCTATATATCGTGAATTATCAGAAATCTTTTCGCGACAAAATATACAAAACCAAGGACGCACCAGAGTGCACCCTGTAGGAAGGGGCTAATAACCTGGTCGCGCATCGTCACCCAGAAGATCTTTGGCCATTGCAAATGGATGATCTCTCTCGGACTAGATACCGGGGACTGAAGTTTGAGCAGCATGCGCTTGTCCTCCACCAGAAGCTTCTTCTCCTTTCCCTCCGCACCCAAAGAGATGTAGTCATCTTCTGCAATGAACTCAACGTTCATTTTTGATCGAGCGTCTGGCGCGCTAATCCTCTCAACACTGACATACGGACGGATGCTCCGCAGATAGCTGTATTCGAAGCGGAGGTCGGGAATCACAGGTAATCGGGGTGGGTGATGTTGGTCCCTGTCTTTTCTTCCATGAGAGTGCTTGGAGTGGTGATGATATGGCTCTGGCGGAGAGTCGGACGCCATGAGGGTCGTGGGCGCCGGTTTGGTTCGGGACAGGAGCCAAGAATCATGTTTGCTATCCCTTCTGGAACCAAACAACTCCAACTTCCATAATTAAATTCCAGGGCTCACTACTCATACCGGTGTCTCACTACGTTCACTACCGAACGGGGTTTAAATAAATCATGTGACCTTCCAATTTCGGAATCTGCTGTAGTGAGACATGTGCCACACGAGCTTCTAATTAATCCTTCAGTGAGCTCATTCTCGTCTCCTGGTTTCATGCTTAGTTGTATTGGTGCTAATGTATATCCTATGTTGGTCATGAAATTCTCTACCGATGTATTTAACTCCTACTTTACTCGCAAGGCTAGGTTCTGTGTAAATAAGGGATGGTAACGTTAACAATTCCATGGAGGACTCGGAGAAGGTTGTGTTCGAAATGACGGGCTCATGTTCGAAACAATGGGCTCACGTTCAAAATGGTGGGACTTTATTCGAAATAAGGGGCTCGCATTCGGAATGGTGAGGCCGTGTTCGAAAACAATGGGCTCCCTTTCAAAATGATGGGGTCGTGTTCGAAATGGTGGGCTCGCGTTTGAAGAAATGGGCTTGCATTCGGAATGACGGGTCGCGTTTGGAGTGCGCGTTTGAACAGTGGGCTTGCGTTCAGAATGACGAGGTCGTGTTCGGAACGATGGGGTCGCGTTTGAAACAATGGGCTTGCGTTCGGGATGACAAGGTCGCGTTTGGAGTGATGGGGTCGCGTTCGAAACAATTGCGTTCAGAATGATGGGGTTGGTTCAAAAAAATGGGCTGCATTCGGAATGACGGGGTTGCATTCAAAACGACGGGCATGCATTCGAATAATGGGCTCGCATTCGAACTGACAGGCTTGCCTTCGAAACTACAGCTCCTTTTCCAGGGGCTAGCATATGCTGGAACAAGGGATGAGGCAGCGGCTGTTGCTGCATCCCCGTTTGTGTTGGCTGTCGACGTCGATGGTAGTTGCAGAACTGATCCTTAGCCGCTTAAAGAGTGAGGTGGCAGGCTGTGTTGGAGGAAGCTGGGATAAGGTACATAGTTGGTGTTGTTAAGAGAGTCGTAGGCAGTGGCTTCGACATCAAAGGAAGGGGTGGGATGGGAACAGGCCTCCCCGAGAGCAATTTGAAACCAGAAGATATAGAGGCGGCGGCTCAAAAATTTCAAGCCGCCGCCTCGATTGGTTTCCTATCAAGCATACTAAGATTTGACAAATTTTTGAAATGGTTATAATACTTACAATTGAGGAGCAGCAGGCTGCCGTTCCCCGAGGAGGGAAGTGGATGGGAGGCAGGAGAATCGAGATAAAAGACTTGACATGTTGTGTGAACCGTGCACGTGTGACGTGATCGACAATCTGATGGACCGTAATCTAATCAGCGTAGTGAATTTTGCTCTGGCTCATTCAAAATTGGATAAAATCACTCCAAATTTTGCACACGCACTACCTACAAGTATTATATGCTTCTCCATTTTTTTTTGTGTGGAGAGAGTGAGCAGATGTATCACAATTCCGTAGTGAACTCACTAGTGAATATTTATTTGATCTCACTACTGGCACAGCCACGGCAGTCAGATAACAGAATTTCGCTTTGTGGCATTTTCTGCACACCACAGGAAGCGGGAACACAGACGGAAAGGGGCTCAGATAATACCTTTGTAGGTCAAAACTCTCCCTTTTTCTTCTTTTTTTCTCTCCTCTCCCCTTTATTGTTTATTAATTATTTTTAATTTTGGACACAGGTATGAGTAGCGAGCCAATTCCAGCGTTCAGCGCAAGTTCAGCGCCTTTTAACAACGGTAAAGCCGGGATCTACGACCTCTCATCGATCATCGCCGATTCTCGCATCCCTTCTGGTAATCGCTACACGAAGTGTAGGAACCAATGATGGGAATTTTACGTGGTGGCACTGCAATTGATATGTCTCAGGTTGCTACGAGTACTAATATAACGTCTGTCAGACGTGGGGTTTTCTGTCAACTCATACTGCATTGTGATAAATGTGTAGGTTTTATTTTCCGTCGTTGGCTCAGTCTCCAGACAATGCCTCGGTTGAGAAATACAATGGAATCTGGACGCCTGACTCACGATACGGTTCGACCGGGAGCTACGACAAGCCGTGATATATGGAAATACCCCCTGCTGTCACTCGGCGGAGGTTTGTTTTCTCCATTTTTCTAGAACTCAAATTTCTTTTGATTGCCACCTTAGTACAATTATAGTACGGTTCGTCAGACATAGCAACCCTGCACAACTGCCCGCGGATTCAAGTACCAAAGGCTTCTTTATTCTCGGCTTAGACGCTCTTCTCCCGCTGCGTGATGGCCAGCACATTATTCTTGATTCTCGACGATGTCTCTACGGACTTTACTTATAGCGGTCCTCAAAATTGGACCGTCAATGAGCAGCCCCCTTGGTATGGTGGAACCTCGACATACCCTGCCTTTGCCAACGCTTCAACATTCGGCTCATTCGAGGTATCCTTTGAAGGTACGTCGCATCCCTCGATCTCTCTTAAACATTTTCAGTAATGTAAGACTCGGATTCACAGGGACATCGATCGCTTTCACCGGTAACACACCCGCTTCCACCCTTTCACAATCAATCATGGTCAGCATTGATGGTGGTACTCCATACAACACCTCATACATGGACCCCACACCCCAATCATACCTTCAATGGTATCAGTCTCCAACGTTGTCTGAGGGCAATCATACCATCAAGGTGGATGGCGTAGCTGGAACATCTCTTGATTACGCTACGATCACCGTGGGCCAGAATACTCCGTTGTCAGGAACAAAGATTATTGTCGACAACGACGACTCTACCATTCATTATTCTGGTAGCTGGAAACGAAATACAGACGAATTCACCCCAGGAGGTATCCCAAAAGGTCTTCCTTTTCGAAATAGTACGCATCGAAGCACAACACCAGGAGATACAATTACTTTTCTATTTTCTGGTCAGTCTTATACTCTTTAATTTGATCTTCGGCATGCTGAATTTTCACCACGTCAGGCACGTCTGTAGCAGTCTATGGAATATTTTCATGGGCTGACCTTGGTACTCTCGCTGCAACATATACAATAGACGGCGGAACACCCGTTTCCGGATCCTACCCCGTCACCACAGGCTCAACAAGATATATCAACGGCGCTTTGGAAAATTCGAACTTCCCATTTGTTTCATTGGACACCCTGCCCGCCGGTGACCACACGCTCGTTATCAATGTTACTCAATGCCTGAATCATTCATTTATATTCGACTACATCACATACACTCCCTCATTTTCCAATCTCGCTTCCATGCCCAGTCTCGTTTTTACCCCCCCAGCCTCAACCTCAGCTTCAGCTTCTCCAACAGCATCACATGTCTCGCAGACATCAACAGGTTCGAAGCACACACCAGTGGGGGCAATTGTTGGCGGTGTTGTTGGAGGGTTGCTGGCACTTGTTTTCATACCTCTTCTAGTCTTCTGGCTCCGAAGAAGGAAGGCTAAGAAAAATCTAGCCTCGCCCTTTGCTCTAGCCCCAGAGGGGAAACCGGAGAGTGCGTCTCTCGTTTATTATCCGCATTTCTCATGGGATTATACTCACTGAATTCTGGTTCTTAGATTGGAACACTTCACCTGCTCAATTGGAGGGACAAACAGTCTCAAACTCAAACCGTTCCCCCTTGGATAGCGCTACAGTTGCTCCCTTCCAAGACGACAGTTCCCGCACCCCCGCGCACATTGGCTTTTCCAGTTTTGCCGATCGCAAGCGCGGGAGAAATGACAAATTCTCCGGCGCGACAACCGGGCCGTCTCCAATATCGCCAACTGCAGGGAGTGATGTCGTTTCATCGAGTGCGACAAACCTCACTAGCGTCACTTCGCCTGCAAGTGATGTATCTTCTAGGATATCGGTTTCTTCCCCACCAGCATATGAAGCGATTCCAGATCGTTCTGCATTTCCATCTCAATAAACATTGTTACTGTCCAGACCATAGTTCGCTGTTTAATGTAATGTAAAACATTTCCTCGTAATCCTCTAGAGGCTCTAGAGGCACGAACAAGGTGTCTTCCACATACGATGTAGAACTTTCTTTTGACTCACCATTTGTGTAGGAAGTTCGATTGAGAGGAGGGTGATCTTTCATCTCGGAGTCAGTAGAGGACGCATCTAAATCGAGAATCGTCGGACAAGGACGCTCGTCGGGAACGCGCAAGTTCTGATATCCTGTTCGAAACTCGGCAGGCGAGATCTAGCTAGAGATTTGATGAATTTCACACCCCAACAGCCCGTGGTATAGAGCGCCTACATATATAAATGTCAAAAATAGAACCTCTTCTTCAATGTCGTAAATTTCAAGTTATGACAGCTGTTGTCATCTGTAGACGTTTTCGAACATTTTTATTGTGCGCCTTTGCTCACAAATATAGGTAATTAGTCGTGATCCCTTGTCAAAAAGTCTCCACAATGGAGTAGCCATAAGCAGCGCCGATGACCATATGATCAAACCACCGCTCTCAACTCTTTCTCGGCAACGAATTATACTGGAGGGGTTCATTGTCACCAACAGAGGCGTCTACAACAACACTGCTGTGATCATGAAGACCCTTGTCATCAAACATCCTCTAGAAGAGGGACTCCGAGGTGACATAGCGATGGGGCGGTGAGGGCCGAGGCTAGGATTGGCTTGGGAGTGGTGTTTCTGGCGTTATCCTGCAGCGCGTAGTAACTATATTTGGGTGTATATTACAAACAAAGGCGCACAATGTGAAATTCCAAAAACGTCTACAGATATGACGACAGCTGGAAGCTAACACTATTGATGCGAAAAGCACGGCGCTCTAGGTCACTGAGCCATCGCCTTGAGCTTGGAAAATTCCTCGATTCCCGCCGCCTTGCACAGCTTGTGGAATCTCGATCCCTCGTTATTGATGAGCGAACCGGGGCTATGTACAGAAGATTGTCAGTTTCAGCGAATGTAAATTGTCCCCCCGTACCTATCGAATTCCACAATCCGGCCTTCATCCATGACCATGATCTGCATAACTATCAAAAGATATTCACAATTCAGCGTGTAGCACAAACCCGGTCGTAGTCAATGACGGTCCTCAGCCTGTGTGCGATGGTGATAATTGTACTATCTACAAACTCTCTTGAGGTCCATTAGTACGTAGACATTCTTCCTTTTACACAATGAAACTCACTCGCGAATTGTCTTGCTAATAATCTCATCCGTGGCGTAATCCACGCTATGAGGAATGGGTTCATGGAAACATTCAGGCGCATCTATGCAAGCAGAGAGCACTCCTCACCTTGCCGTCGCCTACCATGAGGCATAACGACGTTAGTTCACGGTTACTCTAGAATGCAACGTCGAGGAAACTGACCTCATCCATGAGCAATACTTTGGACCTGCGAAGGAGAGCCCTGGCCATGCAAAGCAGTTGCTTCTCCCTGACGCGACACCATCAGCCAATTTCCCAAAAGAGGGTAATAAGGGGCAATTTGTTCACCCAGTGGAAAAGTTGTCTCCGAGTTCCGAAACTGGCGTGTCCAAGTTCGCAAAGACGGAAGCATGTTCCGCTGGGATTATTGTAGACTCAGGCTGGGATTGACCATTTTGCAAGGTTCCAAAGGATTTCAGCAGATTTACACGCCTCAGTGTCTCATACTTTTGTGCGAAATGAGGAAGGTATTCTGAATGCGGTAACATGGAACAAAATACGCACAATTTCTGCGTCTTCGTAATCTCCGAAAATATC
>Ga0307517_10001483_pt1 | contig 39257 bp, 47 predicted proteins | sample 23_EM_MG_FD_194515 | JGI IMG/M metagenome (GOLD analysis project Ga0307517, IMG submission 194515) | Populus trichocarpa ectomycorrhiza microbial communities from riparian zone in the Pacific Northwest, United States - 23_EM | ecosystem: Host-associated > Plants > Roots > Unclassified | place...
CGGCCAGGCCAGGCTCAGGCTTAACCAGGCCTGCAGGCTCGGGCCAGGCTAGATCCGAGAGAATTTCGACAGGCCGGGCCCGGCTTTACCGAAGCCTGGCCGGCCTGGCCCGTTGGGAACACTGATCATAAGTAATCAGCCTAATTCTACTTCTTTGGATCTATGCCTCTAGCCTATTGAGTAGGAAACTGTTTTCTAGCTAATGTCAAAGTTCCTATTTCTCCCAAAAGGGTGGTGTTGAGGGTTGCCGCATTGAAAATATCTGTTTTTCACAGAATTTGGTGTCGGACCAGAGTTTCAGAGCTGGCACTTTATATAGCGATTACACGAAATCTGACACTGATGAGATATAAGTAATATACGAATATCTCGATAAGATGTCCTAGGTCTAACTTTGAATAGGCTACAAGACATTTTTTAAGAAAGAGGGAGGAGGAAATAAGAAAAACATTACCGGTAGTATTGTCCACTAAATAATTCGCAGCCGTTCCTAACATTTCGATCATATAACGTATCCCTGCCTGTAGGCTCCTAGTCTAAGATAAATACAACAAAGGAAGAAAAAGGAAGAAAGAAAGCAAGACAAACACTATCATACATAGAATCCTGTATTGTGACACCGGGCTCAATTCTACGTTCTCTTGAGCACTCATAGGGACGGAGATTTGTTGTATCGCGTCACGGTCTAGTGGTGTTTCGTCAATAAAAGGCGTTGGCTCCGATAGCAACCCCATAGCACCCTTGCGCCCATGCCCTGCAGCGAGCGAGACTTGTGTTTTGTTGTGTCTATCCGACAAATCGGGTTTGACACTCCCTCGCTCTAGGAGTATCTTAACAACGCTCCTACGTCCCGACCCGGCAGCATATGATAGCGGTGTCCGGCCATCCGCATCTGATGAATCGGGATTGACATCCCCCCGCTCAAGGAGTATCTTCACAACGCCCCCACGTCCAGACCCGGCGGCATATGATAGTGGTGTCCTGCCAGATTGACCTGGCCAATCGGCATTAACACCTTTCTGCTTCAAGAGTAACTTCACCACGCCCTCATGCCCAAATTTGGCAGCATATGATAGTGGCGTCAAGTTATACACATCAGATAAGTCGGGATTGACATCGTCTCGTTCTAGGAATATCTTCACCACGCCCTCGTGTCCAGACACTGCAGCATATGATAGTGGCGTCAAGCCAGATTTACCCGCCGAATTAGGATTGGCATTAGCCCGTTCTATGAGTATTTTAACCACGTCCTCATGCCGAGATTCGGCAGCAAATGATAATGGTGTCCGGCCGGATTTACCTGACGAATCAGGATTGACATCTCCTCGCTTCAGGAGCATCACCACCACGCCCCCATGTCCAGATCCAGCAGAATATGATAGTGGTGTCCGGCCATATTTACCTGACGAATCGGGATTGACATCCCCTCGCTCCAAGAGGATCCTCACCACACCTTCGTGTCCAGATCCGGCAGCATATGATAGCGGTGTCAGGCCATCTTCGTCCAATGAATCGGGATCGACATCCCCTCGCTCTAAGAGTAGCTTCACCACTGCCTCCTGTCCAGCCTTTGCAGCATGTGTGAGCGGCGTTAGGCCCTGATTATCTGATAAAGTGGGGTTGGCATCTCCCTGCTCAAGAAGCAGCTTTGCGAGCGCGAAATTCCCGTATTTAGCAGCCCATATCAATGGCGTCGCACCCTTAGAATCGCGCCCGTTAATGTCCCATCTTTTCATATCTACCATGGCAAATGCGATTTCCGTGATCCCCATGTATGAGATGCAGTGCAGCCCAGTAAATCCCCGAAGATCGGGGTGTCTACCTTTGTGGCAATCACGCTCGGACAAGAAGTCAGCACTCTGCTCACGCAGTAGGATGTCAGCCGATATGTGGTTCGCGTCTTGTTGAAGATGTCGTAATGCAAGGTATTTCACCGCTTCCGTCATCTCCTTCCTAGCATGAAATCCCCAGTAACATGAGGCGTAGCGAAGAAAAGGCATTGTTGACGGGACAGTATCGAGGGTAGTTGATAGCTCACAGATCGACTGAAAGTTTAAATAGGTGAGGCATATTTCAGCCATCATCGAGTGAGGCGTGATGAACAAATTGCGATGTGCTGCAAGGTACTCTTGAAGAGTGAAATGTATGAGACGAACAGTTGACGCTTGTTCATCAATCGTAACAAGTCCTAAAGTACAGCTCAACAGGATCCTTATCGATGGGACATTGTGGACAGTGAGATCTGTAGTTCCTACTTCTACCGCTAACGCATGGCACAACTCTTGTACTTTTAATGGCCGTTCAGAACGCGAAATCCACATCAGCGCCTCCATTCCAAGCTTCGATTTGTTTCCTTTCTGGTCTTCTATGCGACCCAATGTTGTGCTGTATGCATCCTCTAAACCAAAGCCATCGGTCATCCTATGAAGCGTTTTTCTTCTCTGGTGTATTGTCGCATCTTCCAGAACCGCATCCATGATGAGGGAAATGAGAAGAAATCTAGAAACCGCTATTAGCTAACAGCCTTGCATTTATTAACTGGAGAGGTTACATACGCCTCGGAGATCTTTTCTGGAATAATTCTAAGAATATCGGCCTCCAATTCCGCATCCATTGCGTCGCCCCGCTCTGAGTCCCTTTTCAACCTCATGATAATATATCCCGTAATATCCTCCTTGGTGGGCTTTATGGGGGCTAGGCTAGGGTATCCAGGGAAATATTTATTCACTTCCTCGCGAATGTGCGGCCTCCCGGTAATAAACAGCCGGGTGTTTGGACACTCCCGGACAACGTGCTGTAGAGAATCCCAAAGTTCAAGTCGGTGTTTCGTGGGAAACTCATCTAAAGCGTCAATGCAAATAAATCCCCGTCGCAGAGATGAAAGAGATTTGACAAGCATTGCACGGATTTCAGGGAGCCGGAGTGCCCGACCGTCAACTTCTTTCTTTGCTCGCTCAAAGGCCTCCTTGATCTCTCCCAGGATCGGTTCAACCCCCGCAATAAGTTGTTTCAAGAGAGCCGCTAACACACCAGCCGTGGATTGCTCTTTATGTGCGTGGAAGTCGCAGTACACACAAGCGACAGCCACATTGTCCCCGCCAATCGAATTGCACAGTGTGTCTATTACAAGAGAGCTAGTATTTACGCGCTTAGTTTTGCGCGCTATTTCAATAGAGCTACTTTCACACACCTCAGATAGGTCTTCCCGACCCCTGGATCCCCATAACCGAATAACACAGGATGGACAGCCTGATCCTCGCTTGTATGCCATTTCTCAAACTCGTTCGTTCGGAGAAGCCAGTCTCCTACTCCATCCACACGGCCCTCACTTACAGCCCGATGCCTTTCCCGAGGCGCCAAAGGAGACAACCACTCAAGGATCTGGCGCTTCTCATCGCAGTTATTCAACACATTGAAACTGTCCGTGATATTCCCAACGTTTCTGCCTACGGCGATAGTTAGGTTTTGATATGCCGCAGAGCCCATTTTGTCTTGTCTATCGTTCTGCTTGTTAGCGGTGCTGTTCGTAGATCAAGAGAGCGGGTAACGAGGGATTGAAGACTTATTTTTGGAGGGGAGTTCGGGTGAAGGTGGGAGAAGCTGAAGAGTTAAGGCTCTGCTGGTACTGAAGCCGGCAGGTCGAAGTTGCTTTTTCAAGGTACGGTAGCACAAAAAGAAAGCCAACCCCAACCCCAATCCCGCAGCTTGAGCACAAGTATTCTTACGGAGAAATTTTTGTACTCGGGAGGTATCATATACTAAAAATCGGGAACTACCCGTGCTGAAGAGACCGGCCGATCACAATGTCTGGAAAGAGAAACAGTGTTACGAGATATCTTATGTCCATACTTGTTGCACCGAGTGATGGGCAATGATAGTAGAGTTTCACTATTATTTAATAAAGAATTTGAGCTACCTAAAGGCTACAAATAATAATAATAATAATAATACTAAGAACGATACTAAATATTATAGGAGCCCCAAATAAAGTTAAATGGAAATGAGATTGGGAATTGTGGTAGAAAGCAAAGAGGAGAGAACAGGATAGGAAATGGGAACGGGGGAGGATATATGCGTGATGTGGGGAATTGGGCTGAGAATGGGGTAGAAAACAGGAAGGGGGCAGGACAGGTAGCCCGGGGTCGGGGTGAGAATAAAGTAAAACTGGGATTGAAAAGAATAGAAATAGGAGTAGGAAGAGGACGGAAATGAGGGAAGAATGAGCTAAGTGGAAAGAGGGGGTGATGGGGTGATGGGGGACTGGTGGGGGCTGGCGAGTGGTGGGATGAGGGAGGAGGTGGGTGAAATAGGATGAGGAAGAGGGATGGAAAGTGGGGAGTGTAGTGGAGGGGGTAGGAGACGGGTAGACAAGATAAAAGAGAGATATCAAGATAAAGTTAGATGAGAAGAACTCGGGGACACGAAGTAGACTATGAAAGAGTGTTAGCAACAGCCAATTGTTTTTGTAAAGTGAATGATACTATGATACAGAAAAATCTCAGTCATAGTGGGCTAGTCGGGGCCTGTCATGCCGTAGTCTCTGGAGCTTGGTAATAATATATAACAAAAACAGAAATAATTGAGAATATCGGTAAGGCGTCAGAATTGCCTCTCCTATTAAGGTTTTTGTCTCAAAATGGAGGCTGAAGGGGGGTATTTGCTCGTTGTTTTCTCCCCCTAATCCAAAGCCAGAAATTCCCGAAATCCTAGTCATTCTCAATTATTTCGGTTCTTATAATAAGAGAATATTAAAAGACACTTGCTTATGTTAGTTGCCCCAGTTTGAATACTCCCTATCAATTAAAGGGTCCGATTGTTCTCCAGGAAAAGTCCGGGGAGTTCATTATAACTGAGATTTTCCAGTACATTGTCGTACATCACTAGGATGTATGGCCACCTTCCTTCCTTCCAGCACTTCACCAATCCCGAGCGTATATTGGGAGGTTTGTCTGCATGACATCGATATAGGCTGCGCCTATGCTGAACATGGCGAGCGGTATCAATGAACTTGCTCCCAGCAGACGTATCAATCCAGAGCGCATATCAGAACTACTTTGTCTGAATGATAACAAGATAAGATATGCCCGATAGGTTGAGCATTCTGAGCAGCACCTCAGAATTGTTGGATATCATGGGTTGTTAGCCGAAGTATCGTCATAAGGTCGTCCTGGTTGTTATTGGTTGTGGTACTCGCTTGTCGTCTTTGCTCTCTTTCTTTTCTTTCCTTTCTCTTTACTTCTCTTTTCTCAACGGTTCTCTTCGACCATAAACGAATGCAATGAAACTCATCACAACATAACTCTTATTTAACCTATAATCTCTCTCTCTCTCTCGCCTTCAGTAAAGCACTCTCCATACTTTCTGTGCTCAATAAGCGGTCGTGTAAACTCTTCATTCCACCCACCGCTTAGAGAGTCCGGCTCGCCAGGGATCATTTCTAACAAGAATTTCAACCACCTGCTCGCCCTGGGCAAAAAGGTAATCACCAGGGGAAAAAAACAACAACAAACGATCACAACCAATCACTCGGCCCCCTATCCTGCATCCAACCTCTGGGGCCCATGACTTCCCTATGTTGGGAGAAAAGTGCCGGTCGGGCGCCATAAACATATGCTATTTGCCTCGAGTATTTATTCCAATCGCCACTAGAATAAACAAATTGTGAGGATCCAGTATAATATAGCGCCCTACCAATTTCGGATCCCCTAGTCACTTTCAAGCCTAGTGAACACCACCCTACCAGTGTAGTCTACTCGAAGCCTAAGTCCATGCTCATGCGACGCAGTCCAAGCTTTGGAGTAAAAACGACAGCGTAGGAGACATTTCCGCTCACAAACATAAAATTTTGCCCTAACTCGCCAAGTGTGACAATTGTTGAGATTTCTAGTTGGCAATAACCTCCGAACTATTAAATGGGGATGTGGTTTAGTGGTATAATACCTCTTTAGCATAGAGGTGGTCCGGCGTTCGATTCGCCGCATCTCCATTTTTTTTCTCTCACCATATGCCCCCGGATTACCCGGCGCAGGCCAAAGCATGGTGCAAAGCTCACTTTCCCGAGAGGTAGCATACAAACGAATCTCCCGAAATCCATAAAGCCCACCACCCCAGCGACACCTGACTAGATTGACTTCGCGACAAAACGAGCCCGCGATGGTACGGTAACTTCCACAGGCTCAAAGCCCAAGCTCAGATGACCCCCCGTGATCCCATTCGAAACCCATCAACCCAAGCACTGTAGGTGCCCCCACTGCAGTCCATGTAGTTGCGAGCGAGTTTGCAAAGGAAACCACCATCGGGGGAAATCTAGTTAATCCAGGTCCAATTCACCCTGAGGGGTGGCGCGTAGCTACCAAAAAGTCATCATGCACGCCCGGACCACAGAGTGGATAATGCCCACAGCTCTTCTTGTTACCAGGTTATCCGAAGCTGAAACCCCTCTTCGCAGTTAAGATCAGGATATACTCGTACAGCAATCTGGACCGTACTTAGCACTGTCAGAGTACGCCACTCCTTTCTAGCCGCATCACAGAACCTCCAATCATATATCATCACTCACAGCCTATCACACGCCACCAGCCAACTATGCAGCAGAAAGTAGAAACCCCCTCCTCCATACCCCTTCAACATCAATCGAAAAAAAAATGGCCCTCCGGTAGCCCACGGAGAGGCGAGAGCACCTATAAACCCCCTATAGGACAGGGATCATTTGTCTTGGGATTCTCGTTACACAACTGGCTCTCTTTGCCGTGGAATGCTGTACTCGAGTATCGCGTTTGCCACCACCGAATCGGCCTCCCCCTCTCATGCCCAAATCCAGCTGAGCAGAGACACACATACTCAAAAAAGCAAATACCCACTCTCCCCCAAGCCCTCCCTTTGTCCACTTTGTGGTTGTGCAGAGTCTCGAGCAGCAACAACATCCAGACACACCGCATCGCCGATCTAGTCCAGATTAGGACGTGCGCAGTGATAATTTCTTCTTTTTCCCGCCGCTAACAGCATGGTGAGGGACATCTGTAGCCAGGGTACTTAGCTAAGAAAATATCGTTTATCTTTAACTATGAAAGGATTTTCAACCATCAGTCTAATAAAAATTATAGCTCTATCAGGTCATAGAGTAGATGGCCTTCTACATACTGATAGAGACAAAATAAAAATACCTCTAGTTTTCATGGAGGTATTAAGGTTTAAAAGTTGGTTAAAATTTCGGTTGAAGCAGGGGGGAATGTGGAGAACATGTCAATTACTTCTAACCCCTTTGACAAGGACTGTTAATCGATACTCGCTAAAATATCAACCCGGAAAAGGCCTGTCTTGGCATATTGGACCACTGTTGATAAACTGGAATGAATGTCCACCCGTTCCAGTTATAGATGTCCTTTACCATAAGTTTGGATTTTGACTCTCCACCCCTCCGGGTGGACGTGGGAGTGAGAGGACGTGACTCTGGAAAACCACCCACACTCACACACAAACGCCCGGACGAAAGAGGGGTGTTATTCCCATAGTGGCAGAGGGCCACAACGTGAGGAGTGCTTTAATAGGTAGGTGGGATTGTACGGTACTCGTACTCGTACGGGGGTTTCTGTTCTGTTCAGCGAGGTCTCGGTTGCTGGCGTTTCTGGCCACTGTAGCGTGAACACACGGTAGTAAGGTAGGGTTCTACGGGTTAAGCTGTGCATCGATATGCCCGGGTGATCTACCTGTCATTTCAGATGTGCTGAATTCCACTTCAGCATCATATTGTGCCGTATCTGACTTACTTACGTTTCCGTTGATAATCCCCCCCCCCTTACTCCTTCGCTTGTTGCCCCTTCCCGCTGGCACTCGTTTACTTTACTGCTTTTGGATAATTCATGGTGGAATCAGCGATGGGAGAGAGATATCCGCTCTTCCGGCCCGGGGGCAAAATAGATGGAAAATCACTTCCACCTCAGATGATAGGATGCTTCCCTCAGCACTCAGCCTCCTAACCAACCAACTAACTATTTATTTTGTCATTGTTAGGATCTCATTAGCCCAACAATCACGGGCCCGAGGGGGGCGGGTCTCTTCTAGTTGATGGAGTTCCGTTTGCTGGAGGGGCAGTGATGTTTCCTTTGGTATCATAGGGAGTCCCAGGGATGTGGGGGGGCATCCCACACCGTATAGCGATAGCTTAGTTTAGCTGGACCGCTGGAAAGAATGAAAACCGAGGTTTAAACCAACCAACCCATACCGGCAGTTACACACCTCGCCAAGTTCAGTCAAAAATTCCACCTCGAAGCACACGTACCAAACGAAGCAAAATCGACGATTGGTCCCCACTGCCGCACAAATCTAATATGCAGGTTTATCTCATTATTGACAATGGTGCAGAATCTAAGATTCCCATCTCTCTCCCTCTCTTTAGCCCAATCCTCCTCCTCTGTCGGCGCCTCCTCCAGACCGGCAAGCAGATGCACTCTTGACAAAAAAGCAAGTAAACAAATTATGGCATTTTGAGGCGTCGCCGACGTAACCCATTCTCTTTTCTTTTTTTCTTTTCTCTCCTTGTATTCCGTTTTGCCATCCCTAATGTGGACGTGCGCAGTGGCATGTTCCGGTATCTGGGCGGTATGATAATAGAAAAAAATCCACCGGAGTATGATAGGTCGAGGATAGGCAGAGTAGGAGGGGGGGGGTTGACTAGCTTGCCATGCAAGACCTGAAACTCATGAGAGAGTGATAGTTGATGATGTGAGGGAGGCGGGGAGGTGCGGGCCGTTGGGGAGGGGGGTATGTTTCGGAGTACAGTAAGTAGGGAGTTAATACCGTAACATTACGATATACAAGTAATATGATAGTTACAAGGAAGAACCTGTCTCCCGATCTGTTTGGCACCGGGGACCACGGGAGCACCCCCGCCGTCCCGAGTATTGCACACCTGTGCTTACTTGTGTACTGGTATGCTTGAACTTGATTGAGTTATTTCCTCTTCTTCCATCTTCCCATTCTCATTCCTTGGTCGATGAATGGATTGACTGATTGATTGATAAAGTTACAGAAAGGTGGGAGCTGAGACATGCATATATCGCAAATATTTGATCCAGCCTATCACCACTCAGCCCGATACACGCTCTCTACTAGTACCGTAAACACTTGGGAACAAGCGAAATGTGCTACCGGTGCCGTAGGTAGTTGAAATCCCCCCCCCTCTGCGAGCGGGGTGGAGGAATCACCTCAAACTCAGCCCTCAGTCGAGACAAAAAGAAAAAGTAATAAAAAGACAAATACTGGACACCTTACCATGAGAGGAAATTACAACGTCCTAGCGCATCTCCCTTGCGTTCGAGCACCACCTACAGTGGAGTACGGGGGAAATAGCTGAATGGTAAGGTCACTTTAAAGTTCTCACTGGAAGGCGTAAACGCCAGGCGCCAGAGCCGTACTCTCCCGGTGGTCCACCACAAGGTTCTCCCGCCGGCAAGGAGACGAGGGAAATAAAAGGGTGGCGGCCGTGGTGGCGGCAGAGCAAATTTCCCTTGTAATGAATTCCGGGGTCACGCGAGAGGAGTGGAGATGTGATTTGTGCCATCTGCAACGATAACGAGTACGCGTAGTGGATTTTTTTAGGAACCTTTTTTTTTCTGCTCTAATGAACAAAGATAAAAATAAGATATAAAAAAATCCATCTATTTTGGTTTCCCTCCTTTTATGACCCACGTGATAAGATAAGTCAAATAGGAACCTCAGCTACACGAGCCATTCTTGCTAGAATCAGCACAACACTGACACATCCCGAAACACTCCCTTCAGAAAGCACCAACATTCTCCAAGAGGACCGAAATCCTGCCCAAGTAGAGGTAGTAACTCATCAACTCTTAAGACCCATCAGGCCACATCCAAATCTATGGAAACGAGCACCCCAAACCCAAATTGGAAAGAAAAAGTAACAAGAATTGTAAAATATCAAAAAGCAATTCTCCACAGCCCACCCCATCCCATCTCATTCCGTTCCCAATACCGTATCATACCAGTGCTCGATCGCTTAACCGACTCACTTAGAAAAAAAATCCCGAGCCCGAGGTTTTCTTATTTGACAAAAACAAAGCAAAACCGCTTTATGTAATTAAATTGGTACAGTTCGGTAAGGTACGGCCCACTACGAGCGCCATTGTCGGGGAAAACTTCGTGGAGTGACAAGTCATGACCGATCGAAGGACCCACAACCCTCCCCCCCCCACATGCGCACGGTGCTGCAGCTGGTCCTCCCGTATGCCGCATGTACGGCACGAGGATAAATCGAGGTGGGGGTGGTAGTGATGACTCACGCCACGGGGTGACTGAGACATAGTGCAATCTTAAACCTAGATTTGTTTGCTCCTTGCATAAGTATTCTGGTATCATACTGTATTTAACGTACCGGCATTAATAAAAGCAATGCCCAATGGGAAAGGAAGAAGCAAGAAAACTCAAGGATTCATGTCATGGTGAAAATTTCATCCCGCATAGGGTGGTTAGGTGGGGTAAAATAAGACAGCATAAAAAAAGCGCTGAGGAGGAAGAAGAAGCCTGGGAGGAGTGATGAGCCATGATCGCTATTTGTATATAAATAATTCCCACAAGGAAGAGCCCTATATATAGTACGATGTTTTGAGGGCTTTTAAGGACGGAGATAGGGTTATTGTCTACCGGTGTTTTTGTATCATTGGGTATTGAGATTGTGATAAGATCACATGCCAGTCTACATGGAGGAGTGTATGATACCGAGGAGATGCATACAGAACCAGTACGCTACTCCTACGTGTTTAACGGGCACTCGACGTGTGTGCGCGTGTATCACTGTATCAAGCACGGTCCATTACAAGCTGGGCTAAGCCAGCCATTTAGCTGCGTCTGGACTCAACTTCCTGGAGGATTTGATTGGTCCCAGGGCAGTGCTATTGAGACTTCTGTATTTGGGAGGGTGGCAACAGGGGGCTGCGCGCTGGCGCTGTTTGAGATTGAGCTTGGACTTGGTTGTTGCAGGTATTACAATGGTTGTATATATCATAATGAAATTAAGAAGCAGGGTGTGGTTCTGTACTCGTCCGGGGCAATATGTGCCCGGAAACAGGAGTTGTGATTTCGTATGGGTCCTGAGATAAGCATTGATTTTTTTGCAACATCTTTCATGAATCCCTGTTTCCGGATGCTTGTATCTGGCGATAAGTATTTGAAAATACGGGTATAGACTGTATAGTCGAACAACCACCTAGACAGCGAGAGACACCCCTTTCTCATCCTCAGATACCCTATGCTAGATACAGGCACTTGTTGCTTGGGACGAGTACCTTAGGATCTCAAATTATTGAGCCATGTGTTGTCCAGTCCGAAATTCCCTTGTCTGGGAAAGGGACGATAAAAAAAACACGACAAAGGGCGGGCCTCTCAACACACGTCCCAGGAATATTCAACCCGAACACAGGGGGGGCAAAATTTGTATGGCGGATTGTCTGCGCATCTGTGAGCCCGTACTAAATTCGGACTCAAATGTTCGGGTTCAATATGCCTGGGACGTGTAGAAGACAAAAGATAACAAAAATATGATACTAGACCTTACTAGAGGAAGCAACTAGGACGACATGGTACTCTGCACGGTTCAATTGTTTGAGATTCTACGGTAGCATAACCCAACACCGGTAGATAGGATGTGAAATTTGAAATGTGTTTGGGAGGGGAATTGGTCTGGTGATACGATAAGGATGTCCCTGATTCGAGTCTTACGGGAGAGGCCTGTGGTAATATTTCGTTGCCGGATAGGGCGGAATATCGAATACTCTCCTGTGGGCTATTAATTACCCGGGCAAGGGGTGGAAGTATGGGGACTACCAATTCTCCGCGTACAATTAAGTTATTTGGGGAATAAGGCCTGAGCTGGGTATAACCAAAAACCCATCTTTTTTGGTTGAGCTCTTACAAGCACAGGTTCAAGCAGAATATTGTAATAATACATACCCTTCTAGGAGGTTTGCATGGTTCCGACATACCATGTAATGCAATACTACGTTATCGGTACGAGTGATCTACAGTGGCGTCCACAAAGCTCCCACACCCTCCCAAGAAGCCCTAGGAAATGCTTCGCTTGCCTTTTCCTTTCCACAAGGCAATAAAGGGAACCAGGATGAAAGCTTATAGCACCCCTGGAGGCATACCGGCGTCTGAAAACAGTTATCCAAAAGACTCCTGCTGTTTTGTTGCTGTTAATAGGTATTGCTCTTGAGGTGCATGGAGGAGTAAGTCATGAGAACTTCGCGGGCATGGGTGCACTTGGATAGCTGGAGGAGCAGTCGCCCTACTTCGAACCCGACTGATGACTAATTAACTAAAATACACTAACCATACTGGTACTATAATATTAGACCGCAGTAGAAACTAGAGTACCGGTGCGGTACCGCAGCAAACCCACTACTATACCTACTCCCTTGTTTACTTTTCTTCCCCCCTCCTCGACGCTTATAAAAACAGTGTACCCAGCACTAGCGAATCCACGAGCGCGATGCAGACCTGCCGGTGATCACCCCCCAAGTGGAAACATTCAGCGAGATCACCTTCCCTCGTTGCCCCAAATACCAAGTGTCGCGCCTGCACCAGCACACGAGTACGACGCAATTGCCACGCAGCAGTAGCGAGGGCGTTAAACCACGGAGAAACAGGAACAGAAACAGCGCAAATCACCAGTACCAGGGGGCAGAGACAAAACAGGGAACAAGCTAGACTACGTGGTGATACCACATAGTTGGAGCTGGTACAAGTACGACACCAGCACTGTATTATAAAGTGCGAATAATTGGCATTGTAATAAAAACCCCTCATATACTCGTAGCGCGCAAGAAGAAGAAGAAGAAGAAGTACTCGTATAACTTAGTGCTGCGCTGTGCTGGAAAAAAAAAAGAAGAAAAAAAAATCGAACCAAATCCGTGCACACCCGTGCGGCCATAAGGAATTCAAGATCCCTGGTTATGTGTTCTTACATGGTATGAGTATGATAGTACTGTACCCCTGGACTCTCCAGTTCATCATTGCCTACCGGCACAAGATGACCCCCCCTCTAGCTTAAGCATCCATATTACTGCACTGAGTCAGAAGCCTAACACAGTACGGTATCCAAGCATTGGCGCCGCCAAGTCACACCAAGGGTCCGGGGATCTCGTCTCCATTGTTCTCAGTTAATATGGGCTTCGGTAGTCCATTGGGCTCACATCCGATTGAGGTTACAATATATATGATAAACGAGAGAGTGGATGTAACTTCTGGTTGGTCAAGCAGGACTTGTGAGGGCCTGTGATGGTTGCAGGGAGCTGTTCCAACATGCTCTTCAAAGTGTTTTCCCGTCAGCGCTCACTCTCCCAATCCCATTGCATAGGGCACCCCCTGCTGTGGCTTAGAAAGTGTGATACTCGTATATACAGTACCTTTGGGCAGACGCTATTTTTTCAAAGTGAGCTACGACCTGGCGGCGGCAGTGGTACATGAGGAGTTTTTTTTTGTGGGAATATACTATAAAATCCGGTTTGGTGATATGAGAGGTAAAGTTCCCAATCAAAAGTACTCGTGGGGAGTGATGATGGTGATGATGGTTGGATGTTATCTCTGCTGACCCTACACAACTGACAATAGAGACAAGGGCTAATGGGCTTGGAGAGGTGGAGGTTGGGATCAAGTGTCCCATAAAAATCGAGGACAATTTCTGCGAAACGCTATAAGTCGCCCCCTCCAGGCGCGTTATTTTTTTTTACAATTTTAACTGATACGCCCGAGTGCTACTATAGCGCTATCATTGTACGCAGTGCCGCATACCATAGTCTACCATTACCCAATTGAGAACCGAAATGACGGATTTACATGTTCAGGGAAGGAGGGAGCATCATATGCAACAATTTAGGAGGAGAAGGAGAGGGGAATAACTTCCATGAACGAAAAAAACTAAAAGTAAATATGATACAATACCGTACACAAAAAAGCGAAGTGAGAACTTTTTTTAAATGCTTTTTATATTCCCACCACCTCTCTAACCTCCGCCAACGTCTCCTCAGCACTCTCCCGAGCTTTCCGCTCTCCCTCACTCGCTACAAAACGTAGCACCTCTCTATTACTCTCCGCGATGATCTTCTCGTACTCATCCCGGATGGGTTCCAAGTGCTCGCTAATGGCGTCTGCGACAAGATCTTTGAACTCCTTAAGACTCAAATCTGAGACTTCCTTGGCTACGTTTTCAAAGTCTTGTCGGCGCCGGATGTGGGAAAGTATCTCGATGAGATTTGAAAGGCCTGGTCGGTTCTGCGTGTCGTAGGTCAGGGGGCCTGGGTGGCTATCGGTTATGGCCTTTCTGAGTTTGTCGCGAACCCCTTTTGGCGTGTCTGTTAGGAGAATGCGGGAGGAGGGGTCTGCGGCTGATTTGGACATTTTTTGCGTAGGGTCTTTGAGCGACATCACACGCTTGGCCGGTGCTAAGGTGTTTGATTAGCTATTTCCGGGGGAGATGGAAACGTACATGCATGAGCTGGGAGGGGTGGTACAGAGGAGGGTAATAGGCAATTTTAAGATATCTCTCTTGAAGGTTTTGTTAAAGCTAGATGCGATCTCTCGGGTGAGCTCTAAATGTTGGGCTTGGTCTTCACCAACCGGAACATGCGTAGTTCTATTTCCTTATTAGTCTCAAACCCCCGTAATTCCTTGGCACAAAAAAAAATCAAAGGTGCGCAAACTTGTGTATCAGAATATCCGCCGCCTGTAAAACCGGATACGAGAATAACCCCAACTTCAAGCCGGCCGTAGCAGGCTTCTCCTGAAGGACATCTTGATCTGGGGGGACCCCAAGCTTGCTCTGCTCCCCCATCCTCCCCCAACAAGACTCAGCAAAACCATTATCCACAAGAGCTTGCCTGGTAGCGGGTGGGTGGGCGAAGGGGAACAAAAACCAAGAAACCCACGCACCTTCCATTGAGTCATGCGATTTAACCTCCCCATCGACGCAACACAACTCAAAATCCACATCAATTCCGAGTGCGCCGGCACACGACTCTGCTCAAAAATCGTGCACCTCCTAGGATCCAACCCAACAGCCAAAAGTGTAGCCAGCATTTCCATCTTGCGCTCCCGCAATTGCTCCGCCTCCTGCGGCTGGGTGATGGCGTGCAGATCCACGATGCAGAAGATGAGCCTGGCTGACTCGGGCGACTTGTCCTGTATCCCGACCCATTGGCGGAGGGCGCCCAAATAGTTCCCCAAGTGCGGGATCCCGGTCGGTTGGATGCCGGAGAAAACGCTGACGTTCGAGGAGGCTCTGCGAGCTTGCAACTGGCCTCCTCGCTGGATGGAATTGAGAAGTTTTGTGGTGCGCTTCATGTCGAGGTTGTATATTGGTAGCACCTTTTTGCCAGGCGGGGGTTAGAGGGGCTCTCGGACGGAATTCTGTGTGGTACAGTAGGTGTGAGGGAAAAAAAAAAGTTGTGTTTCGGATGCGGCTCAACGGCCGCCAAGAGCGCTACAGCGCAAGCAAGTTAGGTTAAGTTATTTTTGTTTGTTTAGATGGCGACTTTCTCTAGAGTACCCTAACCCTGCTCCAAAGTGCCATTATTTCAGATGAAGGGCTGCGATGGGTGCCATACCGTAATGAAAGTGCAAAAGTCCTATAATACTTGTATAATATCGCTAGTCCTTTGAAGACACGAGAACAGCGATTTCGGTTTGACATTTCCTACGAGTATCCTTGCTCAATTGAGCTTGGGCAACAATTAAGACCCCCGAACAAAACAAAACCTCAATCTCTCTGCCTCCTATAATAACCCGCCAGACGCAATCACCCCCAATCAAATCAATAATAAATATTCGACCAGTACGAGTAAACCCCAAATTCCACATGGCAAGCATGTGAATTCGTATATCTCATGTTGAGCTCATACAAGGTCGTGCCTCGCGTATAAGCAAATCATTCCCAGGGGAGAAGGTTTGCTAGAGTGCAAATCTTCCAATGGACTTCATACAACAGCATGGTCCCTACGTATTTTAGAACACGTAACCAACTGGACGAGAACCACTCGCTTTGTGAAGTAAAGGCAGCTATCCAACCTGCACAATCTCTGTTGCTAGCCTACCAAACAGAAATAACTACTACATACAATACCAAATACCGGTGCCCATATGATACAGGCATACCAAATTATTAGCTGACAATAAGCCAACAGCAGTACGACAAAACAGAATGGGTTAGCGCCTATCATCCCGCCTCACCACACTTCACCTCACCCCTCAAACTTCACGGCTCACACCGCTCCCGGTATCTGATAGAATTGAGGGAGGAAAAATGATCAAGCAAATCTAAAAATCCATTCTCTATTATTGCTCAAAAATCTCCCAGACAAGTGCTTCCAACAGGTGCGCGAGGCTATAAATTTACAATAAAAATAGCAATGCCATATGGCACTCGCACATAATCTAGCAGTCTGAGCCGACAGATCAAACAAGGGATATACATAGGAAATAAAAATAAACTTATGGCGAATCTTGGTATATGAAAAGTTTCGTATGAAGTATGTTCATGGCCCTGATCGCGTCGGTTTCTCTGACCACGCAGGAGATATTTATCTCGCTCGCGCCTGTGGCAATCATACCGTTGTTAGCCATACCAATTGCCAGTGGTGTGAAGAATGGAAAAATGGTGGGGAAGTTGCCTTGCGAAATCATTTCGATATTGACTTTTGATTCTGCGAGAACCGTGAACATACGACCCGCTATGCCGATCATGTGTTTCATTTGCTTTCCCACAAGGGAAAGGATAGTCAAGTCGCGAATAACATCAACGGTCCCACACTTTCTCAGCTCCTCAATTGCGTCCTTGAGGTTCTGCTCCCTATCTTCGGAGTGCAGGGCCATAGACACGTGTACCTCCGAAGTGGAGATCAGATCTACCGTGAGGCGCCATTGATCCAGCACCGAGAAGATGTTTGCAAGGAAGCCATGTGATAGGGATTTCCTGTTGGAGTGAATGTTCAAAACCACAATGTTATTTTTTATGGTCACAGCTGTAGGGCGTTTCAACCGTTCCCGTAAAAGTGGATCCTGAGACCTGAGCCGGATGTGGCGGGGTGGGTAGGTTGGTGTCTCTTCGCCTTTCCGAGAAATTGAGTCCGGAAAGATAATAGTTCCCTCCCCGGTGGGATTTTCGACGTTCTTGATGCGGATAGGGATACGAGCCTTAATCGCCTGCTCCATGGTAAACGGGTGGATAACCTTTGGACATGTGTTAACAGGGAAACTAACGAGATAGGGCTAAATGCGAAAGAAAAGAAAAAGATCCATGGTAATAATAAAAATAATAATAATGCCGGTAATTATAGCTAAAACGTACCTCGGATCCATAGTAGGTCAATTCGGCAGCTTCCTCCGGAGTAATTATGGGTATCAAACGTGCAGCAGGAACCTTTCTAGGATCCGCAGTAAAAATTCCATCCACCTCCTTCCAAACCTGAAGCTCATCCGCATCCAAGCCAGCCGCCAGCAACGCCGCACAAAGATCCGTGTATCCTCTCCCGATAGATGACAATATGCTCCCCGGGACCGTTCCGAAATAGCCTGACCGGAAGTAAGTGGGAGGATTAGCACTCGTTGAACCTGAAAAGCCCCACGCGTTCTGACCGCTAGTTTGGTTTCGCTTTATTCGATAAAAATTATAATAGCATATGGGCTCTACGAGTACGGTACTATTCAATCACCTACCAGTAACGACAGGGACCCTCCCCTCACAACCCCGTATCATCTCCCCCAATTGGTTTGCAAGGTAGTCATAGAATTCCTGATTTAGCCCGTGTTTGGCAGGGTAGGACCCGTGAATGATATTTTCGAGATTGACATACTCCGCATCAACGCCCTAAGCAACCGGCCGCCCCACAAGCGGGCAGGGAGATTAGTAAAGTAGGACAGACAAGCCCCACCTATCAAGAGAAAGGGGAGAAAAAAGAGAAAAAAGAGAAAAAAGGAATCAAGCAAAACTTACCCTGTCCCTCAGCATTGCGGTCATGAATAAGCAGCTAAGCTTTTCCCCAGCTCCGACAATGATATCCTTCGTCTTAGGACTAATCTCATCAATGATCTATAAATACAAATCAGCTACCTACCGGAACCCTCTGCTGCCCACCTCGCGGGGCTTTCGGTTTCACTTGTTTCGGTAGAGACAGACCTGTGCCGCGCTCAGGAAACTTGCTAGCCTTCCACACTCTGCCTCAATCTCACTTTCTAGCATAGCTATGATTTCCTCTGAGCGGATTTCCTGCTTTGCGGCGCGAATGTGGTCTTCCCGGATGTCATTCACGATACCGATATACAGCTTCGATTGCGGTTTCAAGGCTTCTTCCGCTGCTCGGAGTAACCTGATGACAGGTTAGGAAGGGATCAGCTGAGCCCATTGCTTCATTGGTTCACTTCACAGGATAGAATAGCTTGGGGCCAACCCACCGGTTTGTAGTTCCTTCGGCTTTGGTATCCGTGCTTCGAGCGGAACATACGATTGCGACTTTATTCGTGTGAATGTTTATCCTACCATAAGATATTGTGGTCAGCCAGTTTTAATTCTCTAATTTCGCTCGTTTGTTTGTTTAGTTGGAGACAGGTATTCAACGGTGACTGATGTATGATACCTAACGATTTGCTCCGCAATTTGAGCCGCAAATTTCCCAACACTTGTCCCGCCGAATTTTTGAATTATCCATCCTCCCTCTGCCTCGTTGGCCAAAAGCTCGCCCGGTTCGCCCATCGTGTTGACTTTGCTTATCTGGTTCTGATTCTCGAAGTCAATTGGAAGGGTGGTTGACCTCCCGACAACTATCGCGCAAGGGGGTTAAACTTCTTTGTCTTAGAAAGCTGATCTATATGGGTGGAGCACAACGTGGGGGGGAAATATTGGAGGACAAGAGCCTGTGATAGGGTTTTCCTATCAGATTCTAAAAGCCAAGGTGTCGACAACGGTTCGAAAAAGAAAAATGACTCAGCAAAACGAAACGAAAGCGCAGTAGCACGACTCTTTCAGGGCCACAATTCCTACTTGCTCAATGGCTATTTTTGGAAAACTAGTTTCGCTACTATCCCTAACTCCCTAATACTTCCGTGCCGGTAGATTATTAAGCACGGGGTGGGGGGAATGCACTGCGGTGCCTAAAGTTACATGTGTTTATATCAATCCTGACGAAGGCCTCATTTCTACATCAATTATAACAAAAAACCTCCGACTCCATGTATCGCGAATCCCGGATCTGGTCAAACCGCAGATACGGTAACAAGGTTCAATCCAAATATCCCGCCTTCTCACCTCCGTCCTACACAAGAGCATGTAGCATTCCGCTCCGAACCGAACACAAGACCAGCACCACGGGCTTTGGTATGATAGATAGGATATCTGGATGTTGTGCAGATAAATCCAAGCCCTCACGGTTGGCCGAAGATCTCAAGTCTTGGCTGAAATTTTCGAGGGGGAATCGAGTTCTCCTCCACAGGTTTAAGTGCGGAGACACAGGATTCATGCGAGATCCCATCATTAGATTATGTGAAGCTCCCAAGTAAATACCTCGAGTAGTTGCGCTTGCTCGCTTGTTCACCCAAATCGGGGCCCCCATCTCCCACATCCTTCGCGGTTGCCGCTGCTTTCCTCGCTAGTTGTGCCCGCAAACATCCTACTTTTGTTTCTTATTTCCCATAATACCGGTGCATATATATCTATATATATCTTCCTTTGCTTTTTGTAACCTTCATTTATTAAATTTACCTTTTACCTTTCCCGGGGGCGGGGCACGGGAAGGCCAGGCGATGCCGCTGAGATTTCGATCCCGTATCGTGAGTTTGGAAGGAAAAAAGTTGGAACCATACGTAAATTTATGCCCGGTGTGCAATGCGGTCCTTGTTATCCCATGTTATGTAGGTTTAGGCCTTTTTTTATATACCACTTCCACCACCGACCATCAGCAGGCAGGCAGGCTTCGGTTCCCCCTTCTTTCTTTTTCCACCACTCTTACTGCGGGATTCGGCAGTCACTCGCTGTATGCGCTCCTTGCTCATCACAAAATTTGATGGTTATATCATACTCTGTTTTATTTTGTTTTTCCCCTCTGCCATTTCGCTTGTCCATACGATCGCCAGCCGGAATTCGAATCGAGAACAAGCATGCGACTCTGATTTCAAAAACCTTTAACCAACTGCGATAAGCAATTCCGTTTCCTTTCTTTTCCTGCTAATGCGTCAACGAAATCGAGACATTTGTGGAACCATTCTTGGTGGTCATGTCATGATAAAGCTGAAGGGAGAAATCCCTGCCCAAACGATAAATCGTGTGGCGTGCCGGGAACGATACGGTAAAGAGTTCAAGTTGTGCCTTCTGGTAACTAGTTGGTCAATGAGGGACGTAGAAAAATCACCTTAACTTAGAGGCTCCTCCCGCCGGAGTTCCTGCCAAACATGGTTCAATGCCCTTTACTTTCAACTAAGAGGTTCTCTAGCGCAGCAACCCAATCATCCCACAACCAGCACCAAGTCAGCAGAGCAGAGCACGAGAGAGAGCAGTGGAAAACCAACCCCGAAACATATCCCCAACAAAGTTGGGCAAGCAAGCAAATAGAAGTTAGAGAGCCCTACCGACACTGTTCCCAAACCAACTAATCGCCTGCCAATCTATAATACCTGCCCCCCTTTGTCTCCGAGAGACCATAAATTAGAGTAACATAAGGTTACGAGTGTACGGCAACCAGCCTACGGTACCGTACCGGCGAACGCATATACCCTAACCATCCTCATTTGGTTTTGTCGTAAATTATTATTATTATTATTATTATTAATTATTTTTCATTGTTTTCATGATGTACTCGTGCACCCGGGAACGTTCCCGTCAAGCGAGCCTGTAAACTGGTTTGGATTCCAACTCGGTAGCCAGGTTCATTCGTCTATGCATCGTAAAATTGTAACGATGTGATCCCCCGACCATACGCCGACCATTGCAATATGTGGTCGCCGACGTAGGCAAAGGCACGCGATCCTCAATCGAACGCTTTGCTGCCCCGATCAGGAGAAGGGGGAAAGAAAAGAAAAAAGCCGGATAAGTTAGACGATATCCGACCCCTCCCCTATTCTCCTCGTCTCAAGTACCGGCACTGTATTCAATTCAACGGGCTTGGTACGAGTAGTGGGGCTATACTTTCCAGTCAGTGGTGGACACCACGTTTTTCTAGCGAAGCGAACAAGTTTTGACAATAAGTTGATTCAGGAGGGTGAGGATGTTGACCAATATAAATATCGAATCTGGCCCGACAGAGCGGTTGCGCTGGGACTCAGAACCCACCAACGAGAAGGCTGGAAAAGAGAGCTCTCAAAACAAGCGGATTTTTATGGGTGTGTAGGATGGCCGCCTGCGCGCTATCGCAAATGATAACAATGACATCGGGTGCTCGGTAGGTTGGAGGAAAGAAGTAAGGTGGGGAAGAAAGGTGAATCAAGACTGCTGAGTTTAAGGTGTTGTTGCCCTTGAGGAGCCTGAACAGATTGGAATGGAAATTACCGGCTCTTTGAAGTACAGTATGGTAAGGAGGGCTTTTTTAGGAGAGCTTACAGGACGGTAGTGACTGACTGACTGCATCATACGCATCCACCATTCACGCTTACCATGGCTTGCGAAGATGGCGAACGAAAAGGCTACATGCATACCGTACACAAACGCTTCCTTTGTCCAACTGTACGAGTACTCGAGTATGATGCCGGCAGGGGGATGATTGTGTCTGCACACTGACTGTGTGAAAGTTCGTAAAAAGTTGCTTTTTTCATTTATTTTATTTTTTCATATAATCTTTGCTATGCTTTTGTTGCTGCTCTCACCAGATTCCTCATGTGAAGTGAGAGTGGGGAGGCCAGGCAAGCAGGAATTCGACGTGTGCTGAGGAGCACGTTTTTCTGCGCAGTGCGTAGAAGAGTAAATTTCGACCGGGGCGGCTTGGCATTTTAATCATTTTTCATTTTGGGCCTGGCCTTGGTTGCCTGGCCGCCCATCACACTTATCCTAGTCTCCCCCATCCCCTCTCATTCACAACCACACGCACCACACACACCACACACACCACACCACACCCTTTCTCCCTTCCTCCCCCCTCCGTTGCTGTAAGCAACCACCACCACCGCAACTGGAGGGAAAAATACCGTAAAAGGAAGGGAGCATCCTGGTCGTTTTTCCGAACTTGCCACCGCCATATGACCGGTTGCCTCCCCCCTAAGGCTCCCCGGGGCCGAGCCTAAGTTTCATGGGCACGTTTGAGCCACGAGAAAAGAAAGTTGCTTTAGCCCTAGCACGCTCCCGCAGGTCCCACAGCTTTTAGAGGGGAGAAGGGAAAAAAGGAAAAAAAAAACCGACCCCATCCATATCCGACCGAGACTAACCTAACCTGTTGAATTTGACCCTTGCCCACGCAACAACACTTGCTTCTTCTCCCTCTCCCCCACGTAAAAAATAAATAAATACAACCCACAGCCATAGATAGCTCTTTCGCTTTAGGATAACAATACCTCTGTTCTCTCGTTATGGGTTGCTGTCCTATCAACATACCGCCGCCGTGGACCAGGCGAAAATCCAAGCCTCCGAAATCTGTGAAAGAAAGAAAACATTTCCGGCTTCTTGTCCGTTGTGTATCGCTTTTCCGTACTGGTACAAGTGCAGGTGCTTCCTAGTCCTAACCCGTTTTCGCTGGTTCGTAACCCTTTTAGGCATTAACTGAGAGGGAGCTAGAGTCGGTTTTTAACCTAGCCCGGACCTTTATACTCGAGTACCACTGCTTTATTTCGCGCCCTTTTTTTTCACCTGCGGACTTGTCCACGAGTATCCGAGTAAAACCTTGGCTACACTCTATCTTGACTTTACCATCAATGGTGACTAGGGTCTCGCGCTATAGTTACACGATGAATATGATATATAGGTGTCGTGGGAAGCTGCTGTCGTGACGTCGTCGTCGTAAATGCAAAGCTCTCTACCCACCTGTGCTTTTACAATGCTTACTTTACTAGTCGTCTGGACCCTACCAGGCACGGCCGGTACTGTGCTCTCTCTGTGTTAGCTACTGAGGTAGTACGACAGCAGATACGGTACTTTTACCTTCGATTATGGGTGGGAAAATGGGGAAAAGAGGAATAGAAAGGGAAAAAGGAAAAGGAAAGTAAAAAGTGGATCGGGTTGCACCTACCTTTTGAGAGGGTGGTGGTGGTTTTCCCCCGCTCATGGGAAGTTGGAGAGAGTGAAGAGGAAGGGTTCAAGGTTTGTCTGATGGTGGTACTAGTATCATACATCGCATGTGCTCCCCCCCAACCCATTTTTCTTCTTCCCTTCTTTCCCTTGCCCTCCTCAAGCTATTTTTTCTATCCTTTCCCTTTTTTTGCTGAACCCTTGCCGGGAACGATATCCTTGGAGGGTTTTATTTTTCTTGCTTTATTTCCCCCCCCTTTTGCTTACCTGTGCCTGAATGCTAAGGGAGGAAGGGGAAGTAGTCGTTGAGGGAGGGGGGGGGGGGGGGGGGCAATGGTGATAAAGGGTGCCGTGAAGTAGGGGCGGGCTTGTCCGGTCGATGAGGGATAGGATTAGGTCGCCATGCGGATGTGAGGTTAATCCTTAGTGATGAACATGAATCGAGGAGGGAACAAAAAGCGGGCTCTGCATAACCTGCCTGCACAATACCATGCCGTACACCCTTATCGATTCACTACAATCAGAACTCCGTGGTACTCGAGTACGATAGGGGAACTTGTAACATGTGAGTAGTAATACCTTCGTCTGTCCATATAAACTTACAGTAAAGAGCATATTCCCACGTCGATATACGGGCTCTCCTGTTCTTGTGCGAGCGCCATGCTCACTCGTATGGTAAATACCTTTACGCAGTGCATTTGAGTAAAGTATTATACATATTATCCAAGGTAGCGCCGCCATCAACGTACAATACAGTGGAATAGTCTACATTTGGACGGAGAATACGCTTGCACATGGAATCTCGGGATCTCTCCTCCACCAGCCCCTGCTTTCTCACGAACCACCTGTAAGGCAAATCCTGATGGAGTAAGTTATTTTGTGGAAATATCTTTAGTGACATGTTTCTTAAATGATGAATACCGGTACTAGAGATCCGCCATCGCCACCATCATTGTCTTGCCTACCCGATGTGAAGTCCTATTAATCTCTCACGAGCGATATTCTCCTTCTCCCCTGGTATTGCTTTGTAAACTGACCTGTGGTCATACAGGTAGTATCCCTCGAAACGACCCTATTTCCATAAACGAGGGAATTGGGGGGAAGAAGGCAAAAAAAGTATATCATCCTAAATGTCAGAAAAGGGCCTTTGCCATCCCATCGCTCGACTAACCTGTGTGAGGCGCTTCTCATACAGGCAAATCGGGAACACCACACTTGACTATAGAGACACACTCAAGAGCGCGGGCAGGTGAAGAAAAGTTGGTCGAATCACTGAGGAGGCAAGAGGGAAAGCCGGGGAGATGGTTTCAAGCCATCCATCTTGCAAAATCGAAAGTCCCTACTCCACCATATTACGGTTTTCTTGTTCTCCCTCTATTATAACATAGTTGCAAGTATGGAGAACAATCACGGTACGTGGATTTTGGCGATGAGATTTGTTACTGTAATGTTAGTATTATACGGATTCTTAGTTAGCACCCTCCAATAACCCCTTCGTTGGCTGAGAAAGGCAAGACCGGCTGAACGATGGTGTAAGAGCGAGATGAGCCATTCCTAGTAGACCTTTGGATCACAAGTCGCCAAAACCAAAGTGTACTCGAGTAAAGTACTGTGCAATAACCTTTTCCTATCGATAGCGTCACATCCGGTTTAGCCATCAAGATTTGTGCTGGTGTGTGGGGCATGAGACTATAATTTCCTCTGTGTTAGAATTGGATTGTGCTTGTTTCTAGCACAATGAACCACCAAGGAGCTCGAGTAGCTATCAGCTATCAGCTACCGGTATCTGATATTAGGATTCTCTCCAAGCGCTCTCACACATTTACAGGTTGAGCTACATTGACAAGGGTTCTAAGGATAGTGCTATTACGGTAATTATTATACACAGAGAGGATAACAATCTGGAGAATCAGACACCACCGAAAGGGAATATTATGATCGAGCCCCGCGTACCGGCAAGAGAAAGCAGGCAGATTTATCTGTAGGGGATTCCTTAAGCGGCCACAAACTGGTTGAGGGTATGTTCACTCGCTGCAGACATGCTGGAAACACGTTCACATACTTCCTACTTGCTCTTATTAATATTCCCCGTTTCCATCCATCTTCTGCACGAGCATTCATCTAGGATATCTACCATATCTATCTACACAGTAGTACAGTGCATACAACTTGCACCCACATAACCACTTTTCAGTACTTTTTTGCCTACCCCCGTCCAGGCCCCTTCATACCACAGTACCCATAACACCACATCCCTCTCACTTGGTTGAAGAAAGCAGGACTGAATACAAAGCACCCCACGAAATCAGACAGTTTCTTCCATCTCTTGGTCTCCAAACCTGGAATTACCAACCTCCCTCACATCTACTACGACTTGTCCACCTTCTTGCTCATTCCCCTGCCGAAAAACCGAGGGGCAGGCCCTGAGAGCCATCCCTCCCCTCCGTAACCGCCCACGCGATCTAGGGAAGCCGCAAAAAGAGGCCAAAGGAGCTGAAGCTTTAGCATTATTATTTTCCCTTTTTTCTTCCCTTTCCTCTTCACTCAACTTTGCTTTACCTTTCCACCCAGCTATATCCCCGCCCCTCCCCCGGCCCTGGTATCCCATTCCCCATTCTCCCATTTCCGCACCCAGTATTCTTGCGCTTTCTTTTGCCGTACCGCAAAGCTTCTTTCTTTTCTTTTTTACCTCTCGACCACACACACACTATTTCGCAAGATCTCCGGCGAGTGTGACAGAGGCCTGAGAGCGCAGCGACCAGCTCCTCGGTTCCGGAGTATTAGCAGCAGCCCTCAGAAAAACTGTTTTCCACTGTGCTGAATACAGAGAATTCGATCCCACACCCTCTCTTTCTTTCCATCTCTGTCTCTCTTTCTCTCTCTCTCTCGCTAGACTGACTTTCCTCTTGCAACTGCATTCCTCCCCTTTACCTCCCCACCCAAATTTATTTGAGCTTTGCTACCCTGCACAATTTCGCGAAAGAGTATTACCTTCCTTTGCTCTCTCACTCACCAACTCTTTTATTTCTGCTCTCTTGTTGAATACAGTACAGTACATACTGCAGTATAAGCTGTCGATCATAACCGTCAATAGACGACTAGCATTCATTTGCCTTGTTAAGAAAAGCGCCGAAAGGTTGTTGCCGCCTGTCTCGCGGGGTCTAGCTTCAGCGTGCTAGGAACTCGATTTAACAGTTTGGTTGACTGCCTCGTGCAACCTGGACCCTCCTCGTCAAAAAGTCCAGGTCCCCCCCCCCTCTTCCCTCATTCTCTTTAGTGAACAACCAACCGCTCTAGAGCGGAACCCAACGAAACCTCGCCTTGGTTCCTGTCCGTGCCACAAAACCCTCAATCACTCTATAAAACCACTTTGACACCCTCCTCTGCATTCCTTCATTACTATTATTCTCCGACCCGTTCCTCTTCTGAGGTGTGGATAGTGCAGGTATGTCTTGGGATCGACGACAGTCTTCTTCAGGCAGCGCGCCTACGACGACTTTACCTTCGCTGGCCAACATCACCAACGGCTCCGCGGTCAGCAAACCTAATTCAGTGCACAGTCACTCTCCTCCGTTAAATCAACAGTCTGGTGATTTGAGAGATTCGGGGAACTGGTCTATGAATTCTGCACGTGCGAGCAATAGTAAGCATCTCATTTAGCCCTTTTTTCCTCGAGTTGTTTCTCGAGTTGTTTCTTTCTTTTTTCCCTCTTGGAACTTATTTTGCCTATCGATGCGGCCGACCCTTCCATATTGTAGGGCTAAGGTGGTTCGTGCGCGACTGGAACATAATGTACTGACAAAACAGAAGTTTCTGAATCATCGTTCTCGCCTCAATTGACTCTCCCCCCAATTGAGCAACACGGATCGTCACGTCAACACGGACAGGACACAAACAATCCTTCCTTTAGCTACAATCACTCCCCAACGAACAGCACATTTGCTGCCTCGACTACTAGCCTTCACACCACCCCCCCCGCAGGCACATACCAAGCAACCGATGTATTACCGACTCCGTCACCGTCAGCTTCTCGTCGAAGCAGCTTTGACAGTCGACTGGGAAATTTGAATTTATCATCACCCATTAACGGAACACCAGCTGCAAGCCAGGTCAGTCTCGCGAGCACACTGCAGCGTGAGAGGGGGATACACAGTAATTCGCCTGCGTCACATCGTGCAGAGAACGGTGACACCAATGGTTCGTCAACCAGCAATCTTTATGGTGGGATTACTCGTAGGTATACTTCGGCCGCGGGTTCTGGTAATGGATACACCCCATCACACAAGTCGAATGGTCCGACAAGGGTAGCGCCTCCGATTATTGGGGCACCAAGGTTTCCGTATATTAATGGGCCCCATCCTCACCCTAATGCACCATCTCCAACTAAGGGTTTCCCCTATGCATTTCCCGACCCAGACTTTGCCGGCCCCCCTTCGAGGAGCAGCCGAGATGGGATACCCGGAAGGAACAGCACCAGCAGCCTGGTTGGGTCTACGGCAAGCAGCATATACAGTACCAACTCTGGGTTGCTACATCCTAATCTCGCTGACAATGGTAATGGTAACTTTTCGGGAGGTCAGCATGCCCAGGCCGCAAATGGGAACCAGCATCACCACCATCACTTGCAGACCAGGAAGCCAAGTGCTGGAGCTAGCGGGGATTCGGCATCTCCTCCCGTCACTCCTTACTCTCGGACTCCAGAGTTACGAGTAAGCCACAAGCTTGCAGAGAGGAAGCGGAGGAAGGAAATGAAGGATTTGTTTGACGAGCTGAGGGATCAGTTGCCTGCCGAGAGGGGTGGGAAGAGTAGCAAATGGGAGGTCTTGACCAAGGGTAGGTTACAATTCCTGGCTTCATTCCACTATTCAGGGATGCTAATTACGGGTTTAGCGATTGAATACATCAATCAGATGAAACAATCCCACGATACTATGATGCGTAACCATGAAAATATGCAGCGCGAGCTCGAGACCCTTCGCAACGATGCTCAGAACTACCATGCAATGCGGAGTGAGCTTGAAACTCTCCGACTGAGTATGCATGGCCCGGCCCAACAGAGCTACCACCAGCAATCAAGCTACCATCAACAGAACCATCATCCTGGACACAATGTTGGCGGGTCAGGGCGGATGCAAGGAATCGAAAGGTGTTGATTGTAGTTGATCGTATCTTTTTCTTTTTTCAATAGTCCAAACTGGGATATACGGTTTTTTCCTTTGTCATGGTTCAAAGAATGTTCGGGTAACTTTCCTCCTTCCTTTTCCCCGGGACACCGGGCGCTGTTTTTATAAGGGACGGATAATACCAGACCTCCGACCGACGCACCTGGCACTTGCTGGAGCAAGTTACTCGATTGCTTCCCCCTCTATTGCTTTCCACTCTCAAATCATCACCTTAAATACATTCTAGCAAATGGCATGGACGGGTCCCCCGGGCCGAATCGACCTGAGCCAACCATTCACCATTCGGGCAAAGCCACCTCTTCGCGCCTTTTCTCACCTATGCTGTTGATCCTGCTCTTTTCTGCTTTCGTTTACCTTAGTTATAAGAGAGGCCCCACGGCACTCTACCACCAGTCCGGACGTGGGCCACTTTTTTTTTGTTTATTTTTTTTTGGAATTTATACACCGTGCTATGCGTGGCCATGGATCTTCCCTCTTCCCCTTTTACACGCGAGGGAAAGGCAGAATCGGCGGCTGGGGTGCGTGGGGCCCCCGCTGTTTATCGCGGGGGTTTCTTTGACTACACTATCGTCACCACCCCACGAACGGGAGGAGCGGAAAGCGATGGCCACCTCTCGAAACTACCGAGACGAGCGTGCGGTGCGGTAGAGTAGGGAAATAAAGTTGGGATGTGACAGGATGGATAGCATAGGTTGGGTGCGAGCTCGGTCGGGTACGGTACGGGCGCGGGTGTTTGGGAATTACACATTTTTCTCATCTGATTTTTCTTTTTCCTTTTGGTTCTAGGTTTGGTGTTGGTCATTTCCCTTTTCCATTTCCAATCTTGTTTCGACTGGGGCTTGAATTTTTTGTCTGGGTTATTTTCGGGGTATTTGTCTCTTTTCTGTTTTCTGGTTTTCATATCGTCATGGCGGATGGGAAGGGATTCTGGTAATCGGGTATTTGGTCTAGGTTGTCTCTTTTTTCTTTCTTTTTTTCTTTTTCCTTTCCTTTTTCTTTTTGTCATGTTCGTTCCCCTTCATTTCGTCACCGTGTTTTTTTTCGGTTATGTTCCTTCCTTTTTCACTTGTTTTTTTATCCTTGAATGTGGATGAATGAGGCTGGATAGGATTGGCTGAGGGAAAGGGTTGGCGGAGGAAAGAGAGGAAGAAAAAAATAACTTTACTCCTGGTGTTAGTACTCCCGGGAAATCAATGTATTATCATAATTACTTAACGTACAGCTACTGCGAACGTGGGGCGATCCATCATAGAGACGACCAGGCAAGCAAGCAAGAAAGCAAACAAAACAAACAAACAAACAAACAAACAAACAAAAGGATTCATTATATCATAGGAGCTCTTCTCCTCCTTCATTCTCCCTCCTCCATTCCCTACAATACCCTAGATGCACAGGGAGGGTAAAAAAAGCTTCAAGACCGGATAGGGAAATTGATCAACCCATATCCATCTATATCATCTGTCCATTCACCCGCGTTGTGTGCGTGCGTGCGCGTTCGTGCGGAACAGCTAGAAATAACGTGGGAGGGCGACCATACAGTAGCTATCATATCATATCCTTACCTCACCTTAACTTGCCTTATCGCAGAGTCTAAATTACACGTGGCGGTCCGTTGGTAAAAAAGTCTTTTTTATCCCCACTTTTTTATTTACTTATTTATTTATTTATTATTATTATTACTACTGGTATTTACTTTATTTCATTTTGAGCACGTGTTTAACTTAGGGGGGGGGGAGGGGTGAGAAGGTGGCCCTTGCTTGTTTACAGTTATCATAGTCCGTTACGGGTGATTTTTCTATACTGTACACGCGGCGGTTGCGGTACGATAACCAGTTTATTTACCGTATGAGCAAAAACTCGTGGCTCGCTCGCTAGGGTCATTTCGTGTGGGGTGGGGGGGGTTACGGTAAGTTGAGTTTTTCTCTTTGGATGGAAATGCCGTACGGTAGGCAAAGTATGGTAAGTTTTTTTTTTGTTGGGTTGGATTTGATGGATGGATGGGTGGATGGGTGGATGGATGGGCGGTTGGGTTGTGGTTGTGGTTGGGTGGTAAAGTTACAGTACGGTAGTTGGTTGGTTGGTGGTAAAATGAATGGAATGGGGGGGGGTTGGTGGAAATGAGGAATTCGCTTTTTTTTTTTCATTTTTTCATTTTTTTTTCCCAGCGGGCTCCTTTTGCTGGCAGTGGTATGATACCGGTAGGTAAAAAATGATTCGTGGGTATCCCGTGACTTTTGAGGGGAGTTTTGGTTGTCACGTGTGGTTTGGGTTTAGCGGGGCGGGAGATAGGGGTGGGGGACAAGGTGGGGGAGGGGGGGGGGGGGGTCTGGGGTTGTCTTTTCGAGTGAGGGTGTGTGATTTGTTGGTTGGTTGGGGTAATGTCTTGTTTACGGGCGGGCGGGTGGGTGGGTGAGGGGGGTGTAGAGTGTGGTGGGTGATGCTCTACGGCCAGTCAAGTATATATATATATATATATATATATACAGCGTGGTACTCTGCTGGGAGTCGGGTTTTTTCATTATTTTCAAAGTGGGGATTACCGTATCGGATTTTACTGTGCGGTGGCATGTCGCAATCCTTCGGCGATAGACCGTGCGATGCTGGCGCTTCTCGAGATCTTAAACTGAGGATCGGTGTTTTTTCGAGGGGGGGGCGGAGTGATCCTGGAGGGTATGGTAAAAAGAGAGTGCGGTGCCGGTAGCGGTACATTATGCGCTTGGTCGTTTCTTAGGGCTTCCTTTGGTTCGTTTGGTCGATTGATGTCTCGAGTGACTATATATGACCCTCCGGCTAATTTTCTGAATGGGTTTATGGTTGCCGATAGGATGACTGGTCGGACTAACCGCACGCGGTGTTCATAAGAGTTTCTCTTTTGGACAAGGTGTATGGTGGTATTTGTGCTTATGATTGGATGGCATTTTTTTTTCCTTTCAAAAGGAACGAACAGGGCTACAAACAAACGACTGCCCACTGCGGGACATCTAGGTCTGGGCGGACGGAGAGTGGCTGGATTCAGTGGCATGCGTGAAAATGTGGTTCTAGTGTTGCTCGGATTGCTCCTTTCATTAATCTCTGCGTATCATACTTTGGATACTCGTGCTGTGCTGGGTTGCTTAATCTGGTATGATAGTAGGAATGTATGCGTAGCGCACACATGCATTCCTGCACTCCGATGATTTCCTTATGTTTTTTTCTTTTACTCCTCTATATAGTCCCTCGCTTCCTCTGCTTTCCCTTTCCATCCTCCTCTTTAGCCTTCCTTTTCAATTAAGAACACTCAATAAAACTCTCCTCTTGTTTGTTAGTACACAAAATTCGTAACGGATTGTAGTAGTAGTAGTAGTAGTCGTTTTTGGGGGTCTCCTTTGGTGGCCGGTAAGGTAATGGAACTTATAGGCGGAAGAGACCCAGCTCAGTGCTATTTACCTCCTTCCGAAATCTGGCCTCGTTCCCGACAAACAGATCAGATCCGGCGTGTCTAACATCTCCTTCATCGGCCTTCCTAGTGGATTGCATCTTGAGATATGCTCTTCGGCCATACTGGAAATACCGGATATTGCCTACATTGGGCGAAAAAACAGCTTTCTTGGGAGTCTCTTGGTGCTAGTTCTCTGTACTGAGATATTTAAAGGGCGCAGTAGCCGATACTGCAGGAGCTCTCTACCACGCTGTGGGGCGCCGGAGCCGATTTACCGTCAAGTCACTGTTGGAAGATGGAACGCCGGATATCATTGAGCATGGCAGCACATTTATTAATAGTGTGTTGGGGGCGCTGGGCGAAGGGGAGATGAGCACAGTATTAGCCCATAGCTTTGGCCCGAACACTGTCGGTGAGAGAGGGCGCACGCCGTGGATACGCGCAACGGCGGGATGGTGCTTGGGTGCGATAGGAGCACTATTGGGAGATGTTAGGGTGGGGGTATATTACCCTTGGCGGTTTGGCGGTTTGGTGTCTCTCTACCTGGCAGTGTGGGACTGGTACATCGATGTAGTGCGGTTGCTATTAGCATGCGCTAGGCCAGCGGTGAACTAGGCGTATATCCATGGACAAGTAGTGCCGAGCGGAATGGTGACTAAGCGTTATCAGCAGATCTTGGGTATGTTGCGGCAGGGTAAGGGATAAGGAGAGGATGTTTTTGGGAGAGGGATGGGCGCTGATACATGGAGGGGGTTAGAATGATCAGACTTTCCTAAGCGTTTTACTTAAGGGTGAAAGGATTGACGTCAATGCTCTTTCTGCCGCAGGAGGGACAGTACATGCCTGCAGTTCTCTGCCGACCGGCAACTCCTGAAGGGTACCTGTGGGGCCCACCCTTCGCCTGTAGTCTTAGAAAATTGCCTGAAAGGACCCCCAATTCCCTGCAGACCCCTCCCATCCCTCCTGGGTGGTCATTGGGACGGGCGCCAAGATACCCGTGGGTCCAGAGTCTTTTCAGATACTCGTCTGTCCCGTCAGAACCCGAAGGCGGACTAACCGGGTGCTTGGGCTCGCTGTGCCTAATGCAGGTGGGAGTGCCGCGTTGCACCTCATCGTGTCCCTCCTGAGTTAGATGGTTGTCTGGGGCGCGGTTGGTGCGGCACGCTGGTGCCAATCAACCACCTCCGACGGGTGCATTGGGGGATTTGGCAATTGTCGAGCACTCTAAACTGTGTTTTGTGCTTATCCCTTCCCTTCCTTCGAAGCCTGCCTTGCCGCTTGGTGTCTCTCGTGCTGTTTAAGAATGAAAACTCTACTCGGTAGTCCGTCGATTATTATGTATTTGTCAAGATTTGTCTGGCTTTGTCTGCAGTTGTGATTAGCGCTCTGAGGGGAAGGCCAGGGGCGAAGGTCGAGAGCAAAATGGGAGCCTGACGAGTACTGAAGGGTTGCTGGTGGGTAGGGTTTACCTTGAATTACAAGGGACGAATGGTTTCAAAATGGAGCTGGGGATGTATGGTCTGTGCCGAGTGATGTTCGGTGATGATCGCCGGGGGTTTGATTTGAAATGTTTGAGACGTCCGGCATGATAGCCGGACATGATCCCCTGAACTCCATAACGGGAAATCCAGGTTGGGTAATTGTAAGCAATAATCAACGCTAGAGAAAACGAACTTTATTTAGCTGGCTGGTGTGCACATAGCGTTTGCCTATGAGAGAGGGAGTTGGGAAGAAACCGGAGCGCGATAATATGGAGGAGCGAAGGTGTTGAGGTAGATGGATAGGCTGGCTTGGATAATCGCGGATAGGTAAAGCGGGAGTCGAAATAGATATGTAGGTATCATAGGAAGAATGGGATGTACTCACGGTGTCGAAGCGCTTTTAAAAAAGGCTGCTATTGCATATCACCAGAATTTAGCCTTTCTGCTAGGATTTCAGCCGTATGCAATGGAAGTCTTTTTTTTTATAAAAACGCTTCGACACTGCGGGTACCTGGTATAGGTGCATGATTTGTTGATCTAGGATGAGGGTCTGACAAAGGACAATAAAGGGGATACAGGAGCGGAATGGGTAATCAATTATTTCCTATTGGGGGATTTGAAATCCGGTAAATGTAATCTAGGCGAGTTGGTCGTAAAAATATAGTTAGGAGAAATGTCGGGATTGATGGTAAATGGTCAAGATTTGAAAGTGGTTTTAGCTGCAACAAGACTGCTAGCACGAGGTTGCTCAGTGGTGGGTTGATTCAGAGAAGGGGGCAAGGGTCGGGCATACAGGGGAAAGGTGAATTAGAGTACCGGCAATCGTGTTTTGCTGACTGAGCCCCCAGCGGTCGCCTTAGAGTAGAACTGGTAAGATCGGCGACGGATAATGAGTGGGAGTGAAGATAGGCGCAGATCTTGATCTGGGTTGACAGCGGCATGGGTGGTCGACTCTAGTACGGTGCCTGGTTTGAGAGCGTGTCACCTTGTGGTCACGTTGGTTATGGCTCGGGATAATGCGGTAGTCTGCTTGTGGGGATGGGGGGAGGGTGCAGGGGTAGGAGCTCATTAACCGAATCGAATTGGATATATTTGGCTAGTTGACTTCAAATAACGGTTCCGCAGCCTTTTTCCGGACTCCGGTTTATTTTCTTGGCATGGAATTGATTGGCTGGTCCCCACTTGTGAGACACTAACCTGACACAACCACAGAAGTGTATTCCCCGCTTTCCTTCGCTTGAAGGAAGGAGATATCCACCACCCTCACTAACAGGCTGCCATATCGCTATACATCATCTCACCCGTCGCCAAACCGTGTCCACTAGGAATACATTATCCATGGGGTATAGAGGATCGAGTCTCGGTGGCAACCCTCACCCGTATGGCATACCGAATACCTGTGCCGAGCCTAAAATGATCAATAATCTTTATGGTCACTCGAACACAAACGTTGGGAATGTGTCAAACATCTATAATAAGATAGTCAATGTGGGGGTAGATGAAGGGTCTTTGCGGATTCGAGCATCGCTGCCGCCACTCGAACCCCATGGGGGGAATCAAGATGTGAGAAACCATCGGCTTGATGGCGTTGGGGTTTGGTTTCTACAGAGGAACGGGCTCGATTCATGGCATAATGGCCAAGGCTGCTCGGTGAACCCTACTTTGCTATTTTATGGGGGCCAAGGGGTTGGAAATACCTGTATAGGGTATGATATAAGAGTAACTCTTAAGGAACTATGCACGATGCTGACAGGCAATAATATTAGTTCTTTGGTAATAGACACCTTGCGCGACCACACTCGTGGACAGAATATCGCTGTTGTATCTCTTCCGCGGAAAGACCAGCTGGCGGTTCATATGATAGGGGCTCTACTTAGACAGATTGTCTTGGGAGCAGCGAGGATTCCAGGCGAAATTCAAAGTGCTTTTGAAGAGTCGGGGAAGGGTGGTGGCCAAAGTCCCTGGTTGCCGGACATGGTGAAATTATTCGTCAAAGCAATCAATTCCGTTCAACGGGTATATATTTGCGTCGACGCAGTGGACGAGCTATTGCCACAGGATCGATCAGAGTTTCTTCGAGCGTTACGACAGATTATTCAAGACGCACCGGGTGCACAGCTTTTTCTTATAGGGAGGCCCTATACCTGCGGAGGGCTTGACAAGCATCTCACCAACAGCGCCTATACAATACAGTTTGTGACCGACCAAGGAGGTGTCGCTAGATACGTAAGCCGAAAGATAGACGATGACGATGACCAAGATCCGGGCTTGATGACGGAGAATCTGAAAAATGATATTATGAAAACAATCTTGGAAAAAGCTTCGGCGATGTAAGTAGGAGCAACTCCATTGGTATATGGGTCGCTGATTGACATTATTCCAAGGTTTCTACTCGTTGCATTAAATATCGATGCGATTTTGGGTGAAAGCTCGTCAGTGAGAGGAGCAAGAGAATGCTGCAAAAGGTGGCGACGACCGGCGTGGACCTAGACAGTGTGTATGCCTAAACACTGCGATGAATAAGGGAACAGAAAGGTGATCGATCAAGACTTGGGATGAAGGTGCTGATGTGGACATCCTGCTCGGAACGGCCATTGCAAATTGACGAACTCTGCCACGCTCTGGCAGTAGAAGTGGGGTCTATGGATATAGACCTTGAGAAAATCTGCCCGCGGGATACTATCCTGGCGCATGCTTAGGACTTCCGGTGGATATGTGGTTATTGAGGTGGCAAAATAACATCAGTGCAAGCAATTTCAAGCAATCTGTCCCGTTTTATGTGGGAATCTCCAGCCTGCATCGAAGCCTCTATTTTCCTATTTCTGTGAAAAACAATTGCCTGCGCAGAGCTGTCTCTTTGATCCTCCCACATCAGGGCACGCATTATGACTAGGGGGTTCCCTCAGGTAAAACAAAGTAGCCCCTCAGCCGCGAGCCTTTCTCCTCCTTGCCACTTGCGTCCACTTGAAGCCATGGGGCCATCCGCTCTGGACCTGCAAGAAAGCAGCCAACACAGCACATTCCTCTCTAGTATAATGGTCCTCGTAAAGAGCGATGATGAAATCATTACCCTTGGCGTGTGCGGAAACAGAGTAATAAATAGAATCGATACATGCAGTGACATTTTCGACGGTAAGTTTGCGGGCTGCTACCTCATTCTGAAGTGCCTCAACGAATTCTGGTGTCATTGCGAGTTCATTAATTCTAGCCTGAATGCCGGGCATGCTGTGGGTTTCGATTTTCTTGATAAGTTGCGCATGACACACAATAAGTTCTGAAACGGAATGTTAGTGACAACTAAATTGATGGGAAATGGGATTATTACCCAAAGCCCCACTGAGATTGAATTTGTGTTCCAATTCCAACCTTGCAGTTTTTTCGTACAAAACTGTCGCCTGCATACCAGTTAGATATAGTAGAAAAACTTGAGGAGAAAACTCAACAATAAGGCTGGCGACCTCAGCTGATAGCTCCTGGATCTCTTGGTTTTTGCTCTCCCAACGCTCGTACCACCTTGACTCGCACTCCTGGGACCGGCGAAAACATTTGGCCTCATACTTCTCAGCCCGATCCTCATAGTGCTGACGCCATCTGGCTTCCATTTGCAGAAGTTCCTGGCTTGCTTGCCCAACATGCTGCATGGGGATTGGTGGACTTGGACTTGCACCCTGACTGGCAGGAACGCAAGAATAAGTACTAATCTCGTTCGTAGCCGGGTTTAGTAGTACTAAAGGCTGAGCACTGCCCGAAGCACTTGGCTGCTCTGGCATTGTGGGTATATTTGGATGGGTGGGAATGATTGACGGGAATGAGAATCTGACAGTGAGTGAAAAGTGATGGTGCTGTGTTTGGTGGGGTCGTTGTTGAGGAGGGGAGCAGTTTAAAAAAACCAGATGTAATAGGTTTGTAGGAGTCCTGAGAAAACTCAGTCACACACTAAGCCCAGCTTACGTGTACTAGGATGTGAGTAAAAGTACGGCGAAGTCTTGGCTGCCATTTACATAGAAAGTCTGTGAGCCACGTTCGACAGACTTACCCGCAACCCCCTGTACAGCTAGGCTCAAGAGCAACAAGGGAGCCATATGTTCAGCCTTTCTCACATGATCTCGTAGGATAGCCAAAGCCTCCTTGTCTCCCATAATAAGTCCCTGGCAACAGGCTAGCGATGTCCCCATTGAAGGAATCTTGTCTCTATTAATTTAATATTTAGTACCTGAATCTTCACCGCACGGGACAGGCATATTCAACCTTGCAGAATGCCACTCTCTTCGTGCTAGATACATATCAAAACCGCCATACCAAGTATCACCTTTTTCCACCTTATTGCTTTTTGGTGTTCCCAAGCGTCCCGTCCACCCTGTAGGTATCGCCAGGACTGCAGTCCCGGGCGTCCCGGACGTGTGTCTCAAGCTGTAGGGCATGAGCATCTGTCCTTTGCGAAAGACTGCCGTCTAAGAAGGTGACTGTAGGGCCCTTCAGTCCTTGACAGATTGCTAACTCCCGAACCGTACCTGCAGTCCTCACCCGTCTTCTGCGATCCTCACCCGCCATCTGCAGTCCTTGCCAATTACCTGTAGGGCACGCCGATTACCTGAAGGGCCCGCCCGTCATCCGGAGTTACCTGGAAAATTGCGCCACCTGAGATGCCTGTGGTCGAGACCCGTCCATCCCGGGAAGTTGTCCGTCCCGGGCGCCCTTTCAGCCACTGGCGCCCGCCCTGTCCGGACCTAAAGATGGATGGACTGGACGCTTGGGAACACTGTTGCTTTCCCTGATGTCATGTTGGACCCTAAGTATCTCCTAACCCTAAGCTATCCTACCTTCCTTTCAGCCTTTGTCGTCTCTAACTGACTATAGTTTCCTATATCGGTAGTCAGCAAAACCCAGAGGTCACTCTACATTTTCTCCACCAGCTACGGGATAGCTTAAGAAAGCTTCTGGGTGGTCTGCTTCTACCTGCGTCTCTAACATTTTGTTCTTCAACCCTCTTCATGATGTCCGCCCTTGCCCTAAGGCACTTCTCCCACTGGGTCCTCCTTTGACTTCTGATCAAGATGTTCAAGGATATCAGCCTAGCGGGATATGATGGACAATGCTCCAATGAAGTATTCAAACAGCACGATATAAGATTTCTTCTAGCCTCTATATGCAGGGTGTCACAATTGGTCATCTGAATTCCCTTCGTGACTGGTACAATATGATGGAGACAAAGGAAAGTACAAAAGAAGAAAGGAACAAAGGTGCATTGGAAATAGGCTCTGGGTGGAGATTCAGAGGATGGAGGAACGATGGACTGGTTCGCTATCCCCTTTCTAGCTAAGGACAACCCTAGAGGTTTATCTCTCTATCTATCTAATAACAACAAGGCACTTTCGAAACTCAATGAAATTTAAAAAAACACTAACCTTAGGAACCCTATACACTAATATCTCTATAGAGATCCAAGAGTGAGCAGGAGCATCGTGATATGATTGCACTTCACACAATATATCTGGCGACCCGCGGATCTCCGCGGTGAGGCAAAGTTGTGTTACCAGATCCACCTCCCCATTTCAGGTGTACCAGTCTCTAAATTCCTCAGATCGTAAGAGCCATTCCCTTACACCAGCGCCCTGAATGTCCTGAAGGTTCAAGTACAGTAGTCCCGGCCCTAGCGGAAGACAGTAGGCAAAGACTTGAGAGGGCGCATTAGAACTATTCTAGTTATTCCATAATATGTGATCATAGGAGCTGGTAGCAGAAAGTTGGTGTGAGACTCCTTTGCTGTTCAGAAAGTGGTGGGGGATAGTTGCTTGAGTTAGTCAGTTGATGGGATCGCTGGGCTAGAGAAAAGTGGGGTGATTGCGCAGTGTTCCCAACGGGCCAGGCCGGCCAGGCTTCGGTAAAGCCGGGCCCGGCCTGTCCAAATTCTCTCGGATCTAGCCTGGCCCGAGCCTGCAGGCCTGGTTAAGCCTGAGCCTGGCCTGGCCGGG
>Ga0307517_10001484_pt1 | contig 39229 bp, 41 predicted proteins | sample 23_EM_MG_FD_194515 | JGI IMG/M metagenome (GOLD analysis project Ga0307517, IMG submission 194515) | Populus trichocarpa ectomycorrhiza microbial communities from riparian zone in the Pacific Northwest, United States - 23_EM | ecosystem: Host-associated > Plants > Roots > Unclassified | place...
AGGTGACCCCAAAACACATCCGGGTCTGCCACGGTGACAGACCTGAATGCGGTTGGGCAGGGTGGCCGTGAAACCATTGTAAATACATACCAGAACGGATCCCCAAAAGGGCGAAGCGACCGCGCACCGCGTTCGGTCGCAATCGCGATTTTTGCGATTTTGACCCCCCTGGAACAGGGTCATAAAACCGAACAAAACAAGCCCAACGTGGGCTCGATTTCCTTCGTTTATATTAGTATAATAGACGTCTGAAAGGAATAAACGAACACTTACCTGTAGGAGTCGCTACGAGCGAAATTGTCCCCACCCACCTGGGAGGCGAGGTGGGGAGATCCTCACCAAATCGCGCCGAAAGTGGCGGAATCCCTTCGAATATGTGAGTATACCAAACGCCCAGAAGGGCTAAGGAATCGCTCACCTAATGCGCCCGCTGTGGGGCGATTTCTACCCCCACCCCCCGGGGTGAGGGTAACCGGACTCGCGCCGGATGACACGAAAGTGGTGTCAAACCCTAGATATACATTACAATGGTTAATATATGAAAGGGCTAGGCCCTAGCTTACCTGTGTGGCCCCCCAATCGCGAGGGGAGGGGGCTGCAACCCGGGGCGAGCCCGGGTTCTGCGCGCGTTCCCAAAAAGGAAGTCGCGATCAATCCCATCAATCCGCGCGGTGAGCTGGCAATGCTTGCTCGACGCCGTTCGAAAATTAAGCACATCTCACTCAATTCTCATCCGTTCGACGGCGCGTTTAGCGGGATCTTACGCGTTTGATGTTCTGCAGGGCCTAGTATTTTTCTCATATTTAATTTCGAAGATTTCTGTGTACACACTTTTCGAACCGGCCAGTAAAATAATGCTTAGGTAAGCTAATCAAAATATATTGACCAAATATGGCTAGTGGGGCCACCCAGGGGGTCATCCGGAACAGGGGGATGCCATGGGATGCATTTCCCACGCTTGGTCATCCTCCCAGATGTATTTTGATGGGAGGGGAACACCTGGAGAAGCCCAGTGATGGATATTTCCCACAGTTGTGGCACTGGGAGTTTACTGATGGGAAGGCCCGAAACAATGGGTCAAGTCCAGACACTGATCCGAAACAATGGGTATAGCTCAGATGCTGGTCCGAAACAATGGATTATATAGATGGGCTGGGATCTTACATTTATAAATATGGAAAAGGGCAAGAAGACAAATACATTCTGAGAACAAGACATAAGAAATACAAATCATGGGTATGTTAAGTTACTTGAAATAATACATTTTCTGGGCTGCAACTATTGTGAGATATCAGATATCAAAAAACAGAACAGCTGGCGAATGTACGAACCGTGTCTTCGTACCCAAAGTCATGAAACATCTTGCGCGCAGCAGCAGACCCACCATCTATTTGACCGGTGGATACGACCGCGGAGGTCCAGCAGCTGTATGCCAGGGAGTCCTTTTCCACGTCGGTTGGAAAGATATTTTCGAAGTACAGTTTGAACTTGAGAACTTTGAGCGCCTTCTTATAAATCTTCTTCGCCACCCTCACAGTGTCGGTACGGTTGGAACCGTGACCCCTATCTTCATCTTCATCTTCACCTTCATCTTTGTCGGCACTATCATTGTCGTCGGCCTTTTCCATCTTCACTTTGACTACAGAATTTGTCTTTGCTCGTTGCTCTTCGAATGTATTGCTGGCCCGTGGCTTTTCATCGGTGGGGAAAAAGGGCCGCTGTTACAAGTCGGTAAGCCTCACAATTTTACACGCGTTACTAGTCGTCAATGGGACTGACCTCATTCATGGCAGTTTCCAAAACCTTCTTAGATGGCTTGCGTGCACTAATCCTCTTTTCCGAAACTGGCTCAGAGTCCGCCTCGCTCGACGATGGCTCAACCTCAGAGCTGGCCTCATCCGCACCGTATCGTTCCGAATGTAGATCATCATCATCAGAGCTCACGTCATCGCTCGTGCTCTCAACGTCGACAACTGCGACTGCCTTCTTACTGGCTTGGATGTTTGATGGGCCTCAAGGTTTGGGGTCAGTTCTGTCGCCACGTGAGTCACTCTGGATTCAACAGCTGACCTTTTTTCGCCGGTTTGACTTTGTTCACTTCAGCTGCTTCCTCTTCGGAACCACCTAGCTTTGCGGCAGGGTATCCTGAAAACAACGTTAGCACTGATATGTAAAGCTAGGCTGGTAATGATAAACTGACGCTCTGCAGTTAACTTTGTTTCCTCCGCTGTATGGTCAAGGTGAGTGAAGGTTCTCGACACGCCAACTCGGTTGCTCACTCTTGCCCTTCTTTTTTGCAGGGGCCTCGTCGGTTTCTTCGACTCCACGCTTACGAGACTTTGATGCATCTAATATTGAGAACACATTCTCAGTATGCACCTTTCGTGACGGTGGATGGATGTTACCTTTGCTCTTCGCAGCTTCAAGTTCTGCCGACTTGCTCTTTTCGTTCATCTTCCTGCCGCTCCTACGCTTCGGTACTGTTCCCGGTGAGTACAACTCATATGTTTTGCTGTATTCAATACTCACCATCTTTTTTCACTGTAGTCTCTGTTTTTCGTACACAATGAAGATATCGAGACAATTATCAGTGATGGCGAGTAGTCGTTCGCACAAGGAAACCGGGTTGCTCACCCTTCTTTTTAGTTGTTTTGACTTGGGTTTTCTGCGGGGCTTGCGGAGCGTTGTCCTCAGTGGTGACCTGGGCTTTCTTCGCACGACTGTTCTTAACCATTGGGAGAGATTCGTAGAGGGCGTGGGGGGATGTAGTCGAGGTGAAACAAAAAAAAGATCTTTTTCGCCGAATTTGGCACTTGCCCGCCCTTTGTTCCCATCGCATGCGAAACCTTCCCTTATCTCTCTGCCGCATCCCCCCCTCACTCATTTGCTCTACATGGCTCCACAAGGGAAGAAATGCCCCGGGTGCTTGAAGTCATTCACATCACGACGAGCCCATCTCGCCCAGGCCTCAAGCCCTCTATGTCGAAAACTTGCAAAGATGAGAAGGATTTCTTGTTTGGGTTTCATCCGAGCACCCCAGCGCAGTCCGCCACAACAGCCAGATTCTCGGCCACTCTTCACACCCCATGGCTCTTCACCCATTCCCACCAATGGCACACCCTCACTGACACAGGACGACGACCAGTTACCTGATCAGGACCTCCCGCACACTCCTAGTACTGAGAATGAATCAGACGATGAAGACGACGATTTTAGTGACGTCTCTGAGTCTGAATCACTCCCGGGTTGGGAGCCCCCCATTCTGGATAACACTGATAACATGTCTGTATCTTCGGATCACACAGACCCAGACACACCTCCCTCTCCCGTACCTCCCGAGGATCTTAGGGAACGCACCTGGGTCATGCCAAAGGTGATCAGGTACCCCGACCCTCAGGCAGGTGAACCCATCGGTTCAGTTGGTTCAACCAATGATACCTACGCTGCGCTACTCAAAAAAGGCTCCAATTCAAATCCATATAGTCCATTTGCTTCAAAAACCGATTGGGAAGTGGCAAAGTGGGCGAAACTGCAAGGTCCAAGTTCCACCTCACTTGCCGAACTACTGAAGATTGAAGGGGTGATGTCATTTTGTCTTAATGGTTGGCCGACAAGTAACTGATCGTTTTTGTCGTAGGTTCACGAAAGGCTGGGTCTTTCATACAAGACCCCAGGCCAACTCAATCGCATAATCGACAACCTGCCTGGTCAAGGGAAGTTCAAACGAGAGGAGGTGGTTATTGGTGGAGAGGCATTCGACGTATATCATCGCGACATCCTAGCCTGCATCAAGGATCTGTTTGGGAAGCCTGAGTTTGCATCCTCGATGAAGTTCATACCGGAACGACACTATGCGGATGAAGACCAGACCCTCCGAATCTACTCCGATATCCATACCGGGAGGTGGTGGTGGGCAACGCAGGTGGGTATTTGACATGCACTGAAGCATCTATTGTTCTCACAACAAGCTCGCTGTGCTAGATTGAGCTTGAAAAGGACCACCCAGGCGCAACCATCATTCCGCTCGTAATTTCAACCGATAAGACCCAGCTTACCCTCTTCCGGAACAAATCCGCCTACCCCATCTATCTCACGATTGGAAACATCCCAAAAGAAGTTCGACGGAAACCGTCTCTCCACGCCCAAACTCTACTCAGTTACCTCCCCGCTGCCCGATTAGAGCATATCCAAAACAAGAGCAGTCGTCGCCGTGCTCTCGCAAACCTGTTTCATGGATGCATGGCCAAGATTCTCCGGCCGCTGGAATCCGCTGGAATCACGGGAATCGAGCTTGCAACCGGCGACGGTGTCGTCCGTAGATGTCACCCCATTCTCGCCATCTTTGTCGGAGACTACCCTGAACAGTGCCTCGTCACATGCTCGAAGCACTGTCCCATATGTCCAATTCCAAAGGATGAGCTTGGCGAGGACTACTGTTTGCCAGTCAGAGATCTTGGCCCAATCCTTGAAGCTCTGCACTCCCTTCGGAACGGTCCAGCTGCCTATACCAAGGCCTGTGGGGCTGCCGGTATTAAACCGGTCATCAAGCCATTTTGGGCGAATCTCCCCTACATCCACATCTTCCGGTCAATTACCCCAGACATCTTACACCAACTTTACCAGGGCGTCATCAAGCACATTGTCTCGTGGGTCTGCGATGCATTCGGTCCAGTGGAGATTGATGCTCGGTGCCGCCGCCTCCCTCCGAATCACAACATTCGGATTTTTTCGAAGGGGATCACGTCGCTTTCCCGTGTCTCGGGCAAGGAGCATGCCGATATGTGCCGAATTCTCCTGGGTCTGATCATCGACATCCAAACACTGAAAGGTACTTCAGCCGTTCGCCTCATTCGTGCAGTCCGTGGTGTCCTCGATTTTCTCTACATCGCGCAATTCCCATCACACACGGACGAGACTCTCACACTGATGATGGAATCCCTCTCTGCCTTTCACGATAACAAGGAGATCTTTGTTGAGCTTGGGATCCGAGACTCATTTAACATCCCGAAGTTCCACTCCATGCAACACTATGCGGAATCGATTCGAAACTATGGGGCCACCGACAATTACAATACGGAGTATACCGAGCGCCTGCATATTGATCTCGCGAAGGACGCCTACAAGTCAACAAACTTCAAAGACGAGTTCACGCAAATGACAGTGTGGCTGGAGCGAAGAGAGAAGGTCGTTCGACATGCCGCTTTCATCGAGTGGCAACTTTCTGGCCAACCTCCACCTCTCCCACCACTCACTCGTCATCCCCACATTCAGATGACTCGTAACCCGACAAAGACAGTGTCGCTTATCCACATCACATCCAATTACAATGCACCCCTCTTTTCCGAGGCGCTCCAGATGGTCATTGCAGCTTATCAACATCCGGCAGCTTCCCAAGAGCGCCTCAACTACCTCGCACCAAAGATAGCACTCCCGTTCATGAGCGTCCCTGTATTCCACAAGATAAAGTTCTGGAATCAAGATCCATACTGTCGACCTGATTGCTCGGACATTCTCGATGTCGCACACGTTCGTCCTCGTCAAAAGGGCAAACGAGGGTGGATCCCAGAGAGATTTGACACCGTTCTGGTCAACGCCGAGGAGGACGTTGATGACGTTGCAACCATCAGAGGTCCGCCGTCTCCCTCCCTAAATTATGAACTGAGCGATAATTGGAATTACAGGGTGCTCAATTGCTCAGGTTCGTGTCGTCTTTCGGTTCCCCGAGAGCGCATCTCGTCTCCTTGGCTGTGACATCCCAGACTGTCACTTTGCATACGTTGAGTGGTTCTCGAAGATCAGGGGAGCACCGGATCGAAATCACAAGATGTACAAGGTCACACGGCTCCTTCAGGACGGCCGTCGTCTCGCGTCCATAATCCCGCTTTCAAGAATCCGTCGAAGTGTACACCTTTTTCCAAAGTTTGGCCAAGTTGCGCCTCGTGATTGGACATCAGGTACAGTTCTGGAGAGGTGCAATATGTTCTATGTAAATCAGCTCTCAGATAGGCATTCGTACGTGACTGTTTGTTGAACCATGGTAGAACAGTGTATATATTCACAATGTATATATATTCTCAGTATTCACTGAGCTCGGTGATTCCCTGCTATGTGAGTGGGTGTCAAGGACGAACGCCCGACTGGTCTGTTCGGCCGTCACTGTCGAACAGGTAGGAAGTGATGAAGGCGAGGTTTGCACCTGCAAGTATGTTGAGCTTGACCATACTTCTGGACTATGGTGGGGCAGGTAGGAAACGGTGGGGCAGGAAGAGGTGAGGGAGGTGAGGGGCGGTAGTTGGCAGGCACGGCGAATGTATCGCACCCCCGGAGTTTGTTCCCCCGACACGTGTCATGTGACACCGCACGGTTTTTTGACAAAAATCTCGGTTTTGCCAATGAAGCGTGCATGTGTGATGTCACCATCACCCTTGACCTCCAGAGCGATAATTTCGTGACTCTTGAAAGGTTAGAAGAACGCTGTGTTGGGTTCACTCTAGGGAAAAGGTTAGCGATATTATATCATTCCGTGGAAAGGAATTAGCGGCCAATGCTCGCATGGGGGGGTCACAAAAGGGTATTTCATTTCCCCTGCTTGACGACCAGAGAGGCATCCCAATTTGATTGTTGGGGTTTTGTATCCGTGGTCAAAACTTGAAGTAGCGCGAGGGAGCGACGTGGTGCGTAGGGTGTGGGGAAGGACCCAAACCCTAATAGAGACCGATAGTGTCGAGCGGCCATCTTGTCGTAGTGTGCCTCGTGTGGACGGACCCGTTTCATGAGGTCACGATCAATGCACTTAATGATTCGTGTCAGTCAGTTCCACTGAAGAATTGGTGGAACTGGGGGAGTTTCTCACAGAGTTGGGGATTGAACCCTGCTTGATAATGAGCCGCTGATTTGATGGTCCAATGGGTGCAGGCTGGGGGGCGGACTTTTGAGGGAGCTGGGGTCAGGGCATTGGATTGTGCCATCGAGCTTCACATAACCAGGCCATGGACCGGGCCACCCCCTCCTCACACCGTGTTCTTCTTCTGGCGGACAGTGGCAGACCAATGTGTCATACACACCGGTTTCGGTATCTGTCCTGATGGCATTTTCGATACGGAATTGTGCAGCGTTGACCGGAGCGACACATCCAATCTCTGCGTAGGGATCTTTTAGTCACCGTAAAGTAGAACCTCAAATAAATGCATACCCTAATCTCACAGGCACTCGGTCGGTAGTGAATCTCCACCAAGTAATATGCGATTGAAGTGTCCGTAACAGCACTGGCGAGGAAATAATGCTGGGCGATGGTGGTTGCTCCGGTAATCCGAGCCAGCATCCTGGCAACATGCGGGCGCCGTGTGGCTCGGGGTGACTGCATTGATGTTTGGAACCCCGTAACGACGTTGGGAGGTGGTGCAGATACTCGTGGCGGAATGGTGGACATGAAGGCAGTCGCATGCTGGGCTGTTCTGGGGTAGGGGAATCAGCGGCCATTGCCTCGTGTGAAACCCGGCGCAGAGCAGCACGAACAGTCCACAACAACAAAAGAAACCCTCCCACTGGAAAGCGGGGGGGAGCATAGCGACAGCCTGGAGGGTTCTATGTTGTTGTTTCATGCTCGGTGTCCTTGCATGGGGAGGAGACGCAGCGGAGGGTGACCGGTGACCGGTGACCGGTGAGTGGTCGTGGGAAAGGCAGAGTGAGACGAGTTGGGAAAATCGCCCGATATGGGGTTCCCACCCCGCCTCGGCCGCACTCAACTCCATCTCGTTCGATTTGCAAGTTTTAATCGAATCCAGAGCCGCCGCATCGCATGCGCTGGCTGGCAAGTTCTAGGAGACAGTTCTCCTCCTATTAACCTCGCTCTCACCCCCCCAACGTGCCGGCCACCAGCCTAGGCGTCTGCCGCCATTCTCTCTTCCCCTCGTTGCGATTCCTCACAAAACTCTCAACACTTCCCCGGCCTTGGTGTGACCCTCCACCCCTGTGTGCATCACCAGCAACCAAACACAGACCCACGTTTTCGCCATGCGGCAGTACCTTCCACCACTCCCCACTGCAGGGGGACCCGGGTCGCCGATCACAGCACAGACCTCGTGTCACCGGTGGTCAGGAGGTAGCAGCAACATTGAAGATGCTCGAAGATGAGAATGATTAATCACGTCTCTACGTCTATGTGGTTGGGGAGTGCTGCCTGTGGTGGTCCGGGTTTCTGGAAGGTCCAGAGTGAGTGGCAGTGGGGTACAAATACTGTGCGTTCACGTACACCGAACCAATTCCCCTGGAAATGCTGACCACATATCCTCGCAGTTCATGGCACTCTCAAACGAGTACAGTGTTCCACGAGCTGAGATCTTGTGTGGGTTTTGTCAATATCGAAGGATAGATTGAACGTTAGTACTCGGTTTCTCTCCGGACTTGATTTTCTCGACCAACTCCGCTTTTAAGGGATCACTGCTATCATAAACAGGTATTCTGTGGACACGTGCGATAAGTCCCGGTGAGTGTGGCTCTCTACTTTACCCTAAAGCGATCTCGGAATGATGACCTTGGGATCTTTCAGCCTCATTCAGGTGCCATAGTGTGCACTTTTACGAGGAGGGACCGGGCCAAGCACAGGAACAAGCGTGATGACGTGTACGCTGGATTGGTTCTACATGCAACATGTGCTTGCTGTTAAAATTGCATGAAGACTGGGGATCAACCCCGGCGACCACCCTCCAACTCAGCCGTGCTTGGCTCCGTCTCGTTCGGCTCGTAGGTTCCGGTTGGGTCTGGGGTCGCCGTATCGTATGGGTTGGCTGACGGGTGGCGGAGATTGGCCACAGATATGGCCAACTTCGTTGCCGAACTGTGCGGGTTGGGCGCGGGGGGCTCTCGATGAGGGCCACCCACCGAGAAGTTCTTGGCCAAAAGTGAGGAGGTGTTCTTCGAGGATGGACGTTCTGGCGCGGCCGGTTTTAGGTTTCAATGTGGCTCGCCCCGTCATTTGGACGTGTTGAAGTCGGGTGTCTACTCAGAGGTGCAGCTGGGCGAACATCGAGTTATTGTCAGAAAATACGTGTTTTTAAATCACTTGAGATTTTCGTAGTGGAAATTTACACTCAATCCAACTAAATAACCACTCGATAACTGCTGTTCCAGTCATTCAGGGTCAATGATCGAACTTTAACAGAAAATGATCGTTTCGGGTTTTTCCTGATGATCCCAGCGCCCATCGACATCGTGGGTGCAAATGCGGTTATACCTGCCGCGAGCAGGTTTGCGTTGTAAGTACCATCCGTCCTTTTTCGCCCAAGTTCTCGTCGGTGTTGTTTGCCATATCAGTCCTTTACATGTATGGAATACTTCAACGTTTTATTGCTGAGTGGTTTGGGCGAGTGATACCAGCAGCGCTGTGATTTGAAGTCTATAAATTACCGCCGCTTCAGTACCTTCAACCAATCCAATTGACTCTTTGAAGGGGTGCCATAGCTCTGGACATTTATACCGTTATGATCACGCACAAATAATGCGAAAAGGCGTCGAAATCCTCCGTACAGAAGACGGGTGGAAATACCAAACGGATTGCGAACGCGACTTAGCACTGAGAACATACAGAGACTATGGAGACTACCAAGGTAAACGTCATGGTCCCGAACAGCATTTGGAGGTGACCCGCGACCACGGACGGAGCCAACGTGGGGGGAGAGGACGGGGGCGTAGGATCTGTTGTTGATGGTGGGTACGCGATGGTGGGGGATCACGTCAAGGTGAGGGGGACTCCGGAGCACCCCGTCAGGGAGTGGAGCGAGGAGGGGGGGGGGCGTTCGGGCTTAATGGTGTTCAATGTGTCGAAGAGAGTCGAGAGTGAGAGGAAGAGAGTTAATCATCAACGCCTTCGCCTGTCGTGCCCAGGGTTCCACGTCTGGGTTGTGGAACTAAACCTCTATCACGAGGCCGCGCTTTGCCCTGCGACTGACATATTGGCCAGCTTCTCTGAGCACGGACCCCCGCTTGGCAACCGCGTTCCACCCGATAAATACTGGGAAACGTGATGTGTGCGAACTCGGGCTCTAGCCGGACGAAAGGATGCACGATTGCGGTGTTTGATGTGGGTCTGTCTTGCGAGCACCTGCGGCATTCAGAGAGAAAGACTCAAGGACGTCAAATCAACCCTTAAAGAACAAATGTCCGATGAATTCTTTGACGCCGTGGCCGTGGTTTCTTCCGCAGTCCGAATATCAAACGCGAAGGTCAAAACGCGGTCACGGCGGGGTTTCGAGAACAGGAAGGGCCCGGGGCGGGTCCAGATGTGGATCAGAGCCGAGAATTCCCCACCGCTGCCAAACAGCGGTAACCTGGTCCTAGAACTAGAACCTGTAAAACTATTCACGGGGAGAGGGCGTCGGAGGCGCTGTGATGGTCTATCCGTAGGAAAGGTTCCAGGTGAGGATTGGAGCGCGACTAGTTGTGAAGTGTACTCAGGACACCTGTCGCGCTTCGAGCGGTGTTGCGGTGCTGCTGGAAATCCTCCAGAGGTACTGCGGAAGGCGTTTCCGACTGGTAAAAAACAAACAAACAGCGTTTGGTAGAGTCTGGGTTGGGAGTTGGAGGACAAGAGGTGATCCAGGGCCGCACCCGACTTCCTTCCGTCACCTTCCACCCACTCGATCACCTCAAACCAAAGGTCAACTTGGACCGGACACAAACGAAATCCAAAATCCAACGACACGCCCAAATCAAAACATCGACCACCCAATCTTCGAGCGCGTTCTTCTCAACGATACCGAGTATCTCCGCGTTGATCAGCAAAACTCGTCGATAATCGAGCAATGCGACTACGACCTAGCCAACCAATTCATCCAACGAATATTACAGATGTCGCCGAACAACGTCGAGGGTCGTTCAGCGTGAAACGGGTCTACTTCAGGAAGCCAGGACGGTCCAAACCATCTCTTTTTTCTTTGGACTGGGATGTTCGGTGCTATCTAGACCTTCGAATTCCTAGTCCCACCACACCCGGATGCTCCATCTACACCCACGTATACGCGCCATACCTGCACTTGGCCCAATTGAGCGAGGAGGACCCGCGTCTCTCGCGCCGGCATTACCAATCCGCACTGGACATCCTGACCGCTCAAAGGAACGCGCGACAGGGTTGGACTCGGATTCTGACGCCGACATCAAAGGAAGGATCGTCAGAGTGTTGATCGGCATGGTTGAGATATGGATGGATCCATCGTACGACCTCTGGTAAGGAACTCCAAACGTGAAATGGTTGGCGTCTTACCTGCGGTTTCGATAGTTTCGACCCTACAGTGGAAAAGACTTGCGAGTGGTTGATTGACCTTGCCCTTGAAACCGACCAAAATAATGTTGAAGCGTTGCAGACTCTCCCAACAGCGACCCGACGAGGCGAGACGATGTCTGGAGAGAGCATGGAGTGGATGGAAAGACCTTGGCCTAGGTGCGTATCCAGGTGTCCTCGTAAACCTGCATTGCAGGCTTATGGTCATCCCACCTCAATTTACGTTGCGGGATTCTTTGTCCATATCACGGTGACCTGCGCCGCATAGATGACCAAAAGGTTCGATCAATACCGGTCAGGCTGTCGCTCGTCAAAATGTTGTTATCGCTGTTCAACCCCGCATTGCTCACGCTGCGGTGGATCATGGCGTCGGACGACCAGGAAGTCGAGGCGTTGTACCTAGAAGGCTGGGCATTTTATCTCATGGCCGAGTTCGTCCGTTAATCACCAAATGGAAAGCTGGAAGGCGAGGGTTTGACTTGGGAGGAATTGGCGAAGGATGCGAGAGATTGCCTGGAGACCTGCGGAAACGTAGGTGGCCTGGAGATGTCCCCGCTCTATAGATGCTGACCAACACAATCCAGTCACATATAGCTCAGGAACACGAGGATGGCCCGATGCTAGAACATGCGAACGAGCTGATTGATATCCTAGAGGCAAAAGGGATAAAACCGGCACCCGAGGACGAACAAGACGGTGACGGTTGGGAAGGCGTGGACGCAGACAGCGACGGAGACTTCAAAATGTCTTGACTCTCCTTGTGGTCATCTCAGTATACTCGTTTTGGGAGACCTTCTGGACTCCACGGATTTGAATCGGCAAACTCGCATTCAGAACCAGAGGGGTTGAATTTGAAGAAAGTGCCGAGAAGCCGGGTCGGTTGGGACAAGAACCTATTTAGCCTTTCCTTTATGGGGCTCGTATGTGTTTCATCGTCAGGGCAGCCCTGCGCCTAATTCTTTACCACGAGCGAGTATCGCGGGACGCAATTGTGAGGAGGAGCTCTCGTGCTTATGCCAGTCTGAGCGAGGGTGAGAATAAATTACTATTGGTCGTGCGGGTACAGCAGCACTGGTCAAAAGGAGGTGTCGGCAGGGTGTTTGTTTGGTTCGCATGCCGGTGCCAAACAAAGGCACGCGTCATCGTCGATCGGCTCGAAATCTGTGGACACTGAGCTGCGATGTTGGAACCAGGGAAGCGAATGCGGTGAGTGTTCTGCTCCGATTCCGCGTCAGAGGATGGGCGATACGCCTGGACGAAAGCGCATCTTAGACTTCCGATGGCTCTGCCAGAGACTGCGGACAACCCAGTGCTCGTCGCTGACTTTCTCTTCACCAGTCTTCCGTGTGCTAATCAATGCCTGAAAGCAGGTGCCCCCTTTGTTCGAGCCTTTCCAATAATAATTTATCGGCGTGGCTTCCTCGGCGCTCCACCGAAAGGAAGCATTCACACTTCTCAGAAGCGTCTGTCAACCTATCTGTGCATCCCAGGGTTGACTCTTATATCCTCCCTCCCACTCGCACCTCTCACAACAATGCTCGCGTCCTCGTCCACCCTCGAGAGGGTCAGGTCCTCTCGTCGCCACGGGTCCGGAGCTCCTAAGCGACACGCACAATCTTCGCCACTCAGTCATAGTCATACCGCCGGGGCGTTCATCTCTCCGTCGACGGACACGCTTCTCCAAGATCCTCAACCTAGACTGGCGAGACCTCGACGGAAGGGTCTGTCTTGGAACATACCTTGGCGCACCCATCGAAGCAGTACCATGTCTTCTGCAGGCCTCATTCCACCCGCAGAAGAGGTCGAGAAAGCAGAAGGCAGCCAACCCACGCCGCTGAGGACACCTTGACATCACGGTTGGAAGACCGCATTTGCATTTTTTGGAACATGTGCGCGTTCTACGTGTTGCCCCGTTTGGTTCGTGACTAATCGGAGGCAGATTTTAACGCCTTCCTCCTGTTGATACCGGCATCCATCGCCCTCAATCTCACTGTCGAGATGGCCGAGTCTATCATATTTCTCTGTGCGTTTTCCGGGATAGATCGCTTCTGCAGCGGCTAACAATTAACCGCAGTTTGCATGCTGTTTCTCATCCCGTTGATCAGGGTATCATCTACGTCCCGTGTCTGTTTTTGACCAAGTTTCTAGCTCCATGACTTTGCAACCGCTTCTTTGGCTTGTCGCCAATTCGGAAGTGAACGGGAAATTGTCTAGCACCCATGCGCCTACACCCTTGCAGCGTTGAACTGGTCATTGCCGTGAGTTGGCCGCTGCGTGGAACGTACCGCATAAACTAATCCTGCCCTTTAGTTCATTGCCCTGAGAAAATGTGAACTTCGTATCGTCCAACCATCCCGTCTGTCCGTTCCTCCCCATGGGTTGCGTTAAAACTGACTGTCCATAGTGATCGATTCTATGATATGCAAATCACGTACGTCGATTGTTTTCGTGTATCGGATGTTTCGCTCTGACAGGATTTGCCCCAGTGTTGGTCTTTGGATTAAGCACGTTCGCTAGAGGACTGCGTTGGAAGGAACAGTGGTTCAATCCCGGTGAGTGCATTCATCTCCGAGTTCTACACCTCGGCTCATCCGCGACATTTAGCCGCAATTCAGCTCCAATCCTCCCTATTGTCAATATCCGTGAGTGCAGTCCTACTGCCAGTAGGTGCGATCCCAAGTTTCTGGCCCAGTGTGCGGTCGTTGATCGGTGTATTAGCGTACCATTTTGTTCTCCGCGCCGACACGGAAGATGATGACCCGGAAAGTACCCATCTCACGCCAACGGTCGACATTTCGAGCCAGAAGGAATCCATCCTGAAAATGAGCCATGGCGTAGCGGTGATTCTCTTGCTGGGTAAGACCCAATGCGCCTCCCCGAACTGAAAGCTGATCTCCGTTCAAGTTTACGGTGGCTACATGATGTTCCAGCTGTACTCTCACTCCCATCTGTACGAGGACGCATAGTAGGGAGTATTCGAAGAAGAGGAAAATGGGAGGTAAGGAAGCTGCGAGTCCGGTGCTGCAACCCAGCCCTCTACTGACCGGAGAACCAGAGGTGCTCGACCCCCCACCGCGACACCCAAACTCGCCGTCATCGTCACCTCGTTCATTGACACCTGCCCCTGATCTGTCTAGCGTCAGCCCACCACGAGAGCTTCCCCCGCAAAGCCCCGTCGGATTGGCACACCCGGCCCCCAGAAGTGGCCCAACTCTTTCAGTACCGATGCATCGAACCGAGACTGCCGCCAGCGACCGTTCGGACGCGACCTTCGCTGGGGGTAAAGGACACCCAAACCTTTTGGGCCAAGAAGCAATGCCAAGGAGGCCGAGGCCCTACAACTCAGCTGGTTCATGACCGTGGCGATTCTTGCGGTCGTCTCCGTGGTAAGATCAGAATATACCCCGCATCAACGATAGGCATTCTGACCGGATCCTTTGCAGTTGGTCGCCGGGACTGCCGATTGGTTGGTGGTAACGGTGAACGGGAGTTCTGTGACCAGATACGTCAGCAAGGAGTGGACAGCTCTCATCCTGTTGCCCACTGTGCGGGCGATTGCAGGTATGTGGGTAGCTTCGCTGAGCTGGCAATCAATTATAATGGATTGTTCTGCAAACTGTGTGACGGCTGTCAATGTCTCCGTCAAGGATCAACTGACGTTGAGCAGCGCTGTTGCCATCGGTTCTACGATCGTAAGTAATTGCTTTTTTTTCGTTGTTGATTCACAATCATACCTTCTTGGGCAACAACTTTCTCTCTTTGTCATTCCCCTCGTCGTTATCATCGGATGGACAATGGGGATCCCGTTGGGCTTGCTCTTTGATCCGTCTGAATTGGTGGCGCTGTATCTCGCAAGTATGTGTTTCCTCCAAGGCGTCACGCAGTCCGCGATTGACTCCCGCTTCCACCTTTGCGTTTCGTAATGGTACCCATGATGCAACTCCACCCGCGTTCGTAGTTAACACCATGAATTACGCCGCGGCGGATGGACGATCCAATTGGATGGAGGGGTTTATTCTTATTTGCATGTCCTCCTGTTTTGTGCTCACTCGACCCGGGTTTCGTCCGGTGACTGATGTCCGTTTCCAGGTTTCTACCTGAGTACAGCCATCTCCTTTTGGTTCTATCCAGGTATGTCGGCATCGCGTCGTCTGAGGTTAGGCCAATTATGATCCATCGTTCTTCTGCGGTCGTGTCTCTGAAACAGGTTCGAACGTGGCCAGTAGCCTGGATGTATGCGTGGCCTAGTGTCTTGAGTACTCAGTCGAAGCCACTTGTTTGCATTGAGGTCCACACCTATGTCCTCATGCTCATTGTCTGTATCTAACTTGCATATATGTTCATTAGGTTATTGTACCTTTTACCCTGCAATACCCTACACTCTTTTGGACTGTAAGTAATCTAAAATACATTACCATAAATATGGGTCTTCCTTCTATGGGGTGTCACTACCTTGATGATCACACCCTCAATTAATTGCATGCCATTGGCTGGTTATATAATATATATTTGAGCACTGTATTCAATTGTCAAGTAATGAAACATTTGGTACATGGAACTTAGAGCATAAGCAAAGAGAATACATGTCCTATGGATCTCTATGGGAGAAGCATATGGCTAATGTCAAGAATCAATGTCTCTCTTGACCAAAAAGAAACAACCAGATACTGGCCACCCCACTGTACATGGACTACATTTCCAAACCTCTCAGGTAGCTGGAGAACCACTTTCCCAGTGACCACATCCTTCATCCTGGATGTGTTAATTTCCCACACCTTGGTATCATTGAGGTGGAGCCTGTCTGGGGGCTGGCTGGACAACTTAACAGGGGAGCCTGGAATCCCAAAGTCCCACCCTTTGGAAGACATGCCCAATAGACCTTTGTATCCAATCCAGACTTTTGGGCCATCTGTTGCAAGGATTTTTCCCCGATGTTGTGAATATTTCACCTCACCCACAACCTTTCTTGCCCAGATATCCCATGCTTGAATGAATTCCTCATGTAGGCAGAAAAGCTTGGACCCATCCCCTGATACCCCAAGGTCTATGACCCCATCTCCAGGCACCTCTATTGTCTGCAAAAGCCCCCCTTTCTCAGCATCCCAGATGTTGATCTTCTGGTCTGCATACCAAACAAAGATCAATTTGCTGTCAATCAGCTGGATGTTGCTCTGATGGGAATCTTCAGCTAGGGTTTGGAGGGGTCCCTTGCTGGGACCAATTGAGATACCCCAGGTCTTTATCACCCCATCCAAACCACTTGGGATAATGGTGTTATTTTTTATTTCTGGAGCAATAGACTCAGTTGGAACTAAGGTGAGGGGTGAGGACTTCAGATTAGTTGTGACTAGGTCTGTTGGTAAGGCACTAATCTGCCAGAATTTGACAGATTTGTCTTGAGACGCTGAGATGAGGGTAGAGGGAGAAGAAAATGTAAGGGAGGTAATATTATTGGTATGGCCAACAAAGCTCTCAACAAGGTGAGGGTCTGACCCAGTGATATCCCAAACACAGACATTATTACCAGTAGCAGCAGCCAAAAGCCTGCCATCAGGTGAGAAACAGCGGGGGCTGGAAAAACTGTCAACTGCATAAAATTTGGCTATAGTTTCTCCTGAATTGAAGTTTCGGACTGTGACATCATTCCCTGAGCATGAGACAAACTGGGTGCCATCTGGGGAAAAATCAATGCAATCGCCAGTCAATGTAGATTCAACATTGTGACCATCACTGTCCCAGCACTGAACAAGTCCATTGGCTACAGATACAAGGAATTGAGGGTCTGTGGGAGAGAACCTGGTACAGGCCACTACACCCCATCGCCTCACAATGCGACAACACTCCCCCATCTCAATATTCCACAGACGAAGTGTACAATCTCCAGACCCTGAAGCAATTATAGTGCTGTCTGCTGAAATTGAAACAGAGAGAACCCAGCCAGTGTGGCCATGGAATGTCTTGACAATACCACCAGTCTGCACATCCCAGAGCTTGACAGTCCTGTCATGGCTTCCAGATACAAGTGATATCCCATCTGATGAGAAAGTGAGAGATCTCACTGCATCTGTGTGCCCAGTGAGGACAGCCATCTGGCTTCCTGTGATTGCATCAAGGATAAGGATGTCCCTATCCCAATATCCAACTGCAATAGTGTTGTTCCAGTATGAGAGGGTCCATGGTCCACTATTCAACAGAACTGTGCGGGAACACATCCCCCATTCTGCTGGGAGTCCCCTGACTGCCTTAACCCCCCATAAGAGTTCTGAACTATAGCATGTGCAGAGCCAAGATGAGGATGGGGAAAGTAGGAGAGCAGAATGGTATAGGTAGGAAGGGGAGTTGCGGATTGCATCAAAATTTCCCAAAAGGATTTGCTGGCTGTCATTTGTCCATATACATGAGACACCTGCCTGAACAGGAAACATGAGCACAAGTCCCAGCAAATTGTCTGCACAGCACTCACCAAAATACACCATTGCTCAACATCATTCATGGCATAGACCCCAACATCAAGATCTCCCACAAGTGCAAGGACTTCAATCCAATACAGCAGATGTGATGTGAAAAACTTTTCAATTGCTTTCTGCACTTCCCCAACATGAGGACTGTTGCCAGGGACCCTCAGGAGGTGTTTTGACCAGAATCTACATGCATATTCCAAAGCTTCCCCAATGTGGTCCTTCTTACAAGTAGGAAGATCCTCAACTTCACTGAGAACAGCATAGTCATCCAGGCTGCAGATATTCTTTTTCAACCTTTCCCCCATAAGCCTGAAGCATGAAAGCAGAATCTCTGTGTGATGGACTGCAGGTTCCACAAAGAAGTGTACATCTTTGCACCGGACTGGATCCATGAGGAAGTCAGGGAATGACTTGTGAAAGGCTCGAATGGGGTCTTCTGTGTTTTCTGGGACAAGCAGGACAGAATGGAGGGATCGGAGGGTGGTAGAGATGTTGGTCATTTTTAGTAGGTCTGAGAGTCCGATCATTGAAATGGGGTTAAGCACAAGTAATGCTGCCCCAACCACAGTCCTAAAACGGAAATGTAATTCCCCGGCATCAGCACCAACTTCATCAACTGCTTGCTCCAGGACTTGGGTGTAAAGAAGGTCAATCCCAGACTGTCCTTCATGAACAGTGCTCTGTGGGAGAGAGATGATCCGGTCCAGTTGTTCAGTGGGTGTGCGGTTCTTGAATCCAACAAAATTTACAACTGTTGAAGCATAGATGAAGAATCCTGCCGCCTTTTTGCAGAGAATGTTAATGTCTGACAGATTTGGCCAATCTTGTGTGAAGTCGCAGTCACTTCGGGTTCCGGCAATGTTGGCCAACTGAGTCCTGAAGAATAGCTTGATATCCCTATCCACTGAGGAGCGTTCAACATCATGCAGCCTGAGGATTTCTGTGATGGGTCGGAGTGACTTGAGGCGAAACCCGGACCGGATCCGAGGCTCTGGGCGACCAGTGATAAAGAACTTGACATTGGGGATCTTGTCCACGTAACGAGAGAGGACAGAAAGGATGGCGGAGGCGGGTTCTTCATCCTTGCATTCGTCAAGGGCGTCAATGATGATAAGTGTCCGAATGCGGGAGGCTTCTAATGGGCCAACAATAATCTTCTCCATTTGAGAACAAAGGGACTCTCGTCCAACACCAGGGTTGGACCTTAGGACCCGGAGCAGCCTCTCTCGAAACGGGAGGTACCGATAGGCAAGCTGAAAGGCGAGGGTTGGGAAGATTGCTTGGAGATTGCTTCTATCCTCAAAGTCTCGTGAGCAAAAGAAACTCGCCCCGAGCTTTCCATCCGCGAAACCGATCTCGGCGAACGTCTGGGCAATGGTCGACTTCCCGGTCCCCGCGAGGCCGTTCAGCCAGAATACGTGGTGGTCCTGTTCGTCCTTCAGCCAACATTCAAGTTGCAGGAGGACATCTGCCCTAGTTCCCCTCAGGCACCCCTGTCTGTTCCCGGAACTATACCCGGCCTCATCGGTGTGACACATGTTCTCCAGAAGACGGCGATCTGCATCTCCCTAATTGCAAGTCACTACGGGAGTCGGGACCGCGAGGGAGTAAGACTCACGATCTGCTGACAATCCTCGGCATAGATGTCCAGTCGTAACGACGTCTGCGGCGAATGTTAGATATGATACGAGTGAGTGTTTTAGGAGTGTGAACCTGATAGTCAATCAAGGCATAGCGAACATCTTCCATCATACCGTTGGCCTTCTGTGAATTCTCGAGGTTTTTGAGGAAATCCGCGAGATCCTTCTGGGATGTCATCGAGTCCATGGCTTGGCCAACCTCTTCCAATTTCCTGACCCTCGTGCGTCAGATCCAGCTCTTGATCTTGGAGAATGTGGGCTCACCGTTCCAGCTTGTTTGCCCTCTTCTTCTCATTGACGTCACCCGGAGGAATAGGCACGGAGAGGGATTCAGAAAGAGTTTTGACCCTGGGTGCCAATGATTCCATGGCATGTTTATTCACCTCCGTCCGCTAGAACGACTGTAAGTATTGGGGACCGGATGTGCAGGAAGGAGGCCATACCTCGTAATCGTCGATAATCAAGCAGAGAGATCTCGCGATAGATCTGAGCGGACCGAAGGCACCTGCGGAGTCTCTCACCCCACGGAGCAACTCGGCCGTGGTAGACGCAGTGGACTTGCAGTTCGGTTTCTTCTCGTCCGCGGCGGCGCCGGGTTCGAGGGACTCGTCGGGACGAACAACGTCTTGTCCGTGGTCAGGGAGGGCGGGGATGTCTATATTGTCGGAAGGGGTGGTCAGAGACAGTGACCGGAACGACCATGTTCACGTACCGTCGAGCTTCCCGCTGTGTGAGATCGAAGGAGTGGATGGAGAGGGGTGGAGTCCCTCGGGTTCTCCGCTGTGTCCACTTCCCACTGCGACCTCGACGTGTGGGTGTGTGTGCGAATGCCTCTGGCTGACTTCCCCTCCTTGACCATTATCGCTTTCACGCGCTGGCACAGATTCTGGCTCCGCTGGCTGAGGTGGATCCGTCAAAAAGACTCGCTCTCCGGCTACGTTGGCCCTATCCCCTTCTATGTCGTGACTTCCACCCGCTACGACGTGAGGCTCTGATTGGGGAAGCGAACTCATCGAATCAGTCGTCTCCCCACCAGAGTTGGCCCCCGTTCCGCCACGTTTGCGTTTTCCCCCAGTTAGTCGGTGTTTAAGTCTCATCTTCATTTTGGAGAACGAGCTTCGTATGTCGTCCATGTCGGTGTTGAATCAGCGTAGGTGATCGTTCGATAGATGGTGGTGCGATAACGGATGATTGGCCTCGTGGCTTTCGGACCCTATTCCGTTCTAGCGCTCATCGTGGGTGCAAATACGACTATACCAGCCGCGAGCAGGTTTGCATCGTAAGTACCATTTGTCCTTCTTCGGCCAAGTTCTCGTCAGTGTTGGTCTGCCATATCAGTCCTTTACATGTATGGAATACTTCAACGCTTTATGGCTGAGTGGTTTGGGCGAGCGATACCGGCGCTGTGATTCGAAGTCTACATGTGACTATAACTTGCCGTTTCGATGCCTTCGACCAATCCGATTGAATCTTTGAAGGGATGCCATAGCTCTGGACGTTGCTACCGCTATTATCACGCGCAAATAACGCGAAAAGGCGTTGAGATCCTCCGTACAGAAGACGTAGGTCACCCTCCAAACTGAGCACCGGACAGGTAGAAATACCAAACGGATTGCGAACGGTAGGTTCTACTGTTGATGGTGGGTACGCGATAATGGAAGATCATCACGCTAAGGTGAGGGGGACTCAAAAGCACCCCATCAGGGACTGAAGTGAGGAGGGCGTTTAGGTTTAATGGTGTTCAATGTGTCGAAAAGAGTCGAGAGCGGGAGGAAGAGGGTTAATCATCAACGCCTCCGCCTGTCGTGCCCAGAGTTCCACGTCCGGGTTGTGGAACTAAGCCTCTCTCACGATTCCGCGCTTTGCCCTGCGGCTGGCGTGTTGGCCGGCTTCTCTGAGCACGGACCCCCCCCCCCCCCGCCGCTTGGCAACCGCGTTCCACCCGATACATACCGGGAAACGTGGTGTGTGCGAACTCGGGCTCTAGCCGAACGAAAGGATGTACGATTGCGATGTTTGATGTGGGTCTGTCTCGCGAGCACCTGCGGCATTCAGAAAGAAAGTCTCAAGGACATCGAATCAACGCTTAAAGAACAAATGTCCGATTAATTCTTTGACGCCGTGGCCGTGGTCCCTTCCGCAGTGCGAATATCAAACGCGAAGGTCAAAATCCGGTCGCGGTGGGGTTTTGAGAACAGGGAGGACCTGGAGTTGGCCCAGATGTATCAGAACCGCGAGTTCCTCACCGCTGCCAAACAGCAGTAACCTGGTCCCAGGACTGGAACCCGGAAAACTATTCACGGGGGGAGAGCGTCGGAGGCGCTGCGATGTTGTATCCGTAGGAAAGGTTCCAGGTGAGGATTGGAGCGCGACTGGTTGTGAAGTGTACTCAGGACACCTGTCGCACTTCGAACGGCGTTGTGGTGCTGCTGAAAATCCTCCAGAGATACTGCGGAAGGCGTTTCCGACTGGTCATAAGCAAACAAACAGCGTTTGGTAGAGTCTGGGTTGGGGGTTGGAGAACAAGAGGTAATCCGGGGTCGCACCCGGCTTCCTTCCGTCACCCTTCCACCCACTCGATCACCTCGAAAAGAGCTCAATGGACCAGACACAGACGAAATCCAAAATCCAACGATACGCCCAAATCAAAACACCCACCACCAAATCTTCGAGCGCGTCCTCCTCGACGACACCGGGTATCTCCGCGTTGATCAGAAAAACTCGTCGATAGTCAAGCAATGCGACTGCGACCTGGCCAACCAATCCATCCAACGAACGTTACAGATATCGCCGAACAATGTCGAGGCTCGTGAGGCGTGCGGTATCGTTCAGCCCGAAACGGGTCTAGTTCAGGAAGCCAGGAAGGTCGGTCCAAACCATCTCTTTTTTCATTGGACTGGGACATTCGGTGCTATCCAGGCTTTCGAATCCCTAGTCCCACCACACCCGGGTGCTTCACCTACACCCACGTACGCGCCGTGCTTGCACTTGGCCCAATTGAGCGACGAGGACCCGCGCCTCTCGCTCTGGCATTACCAATCCGCGCTGGCCGCTCAAAACAAGAGAAAAGAACGCGCGACAAGGTTGGACTCGGATTCTGACGCCGACATCAAAGGAACGATTGTCAAAGTGTTGATCAGCATGGTTGAGATATAGCTGGATCCATCTTACGACCTCTGGTAAGGAACTCCAAACGTGAAATGGTTGGCGTCTTACCCGCGGTTTCGACAGTTTCGACCCTACAGCGGAAAAGACTTGCAAGTGGTTGATTGACCTTGCCCTTGAAACCGACCAAAATAATGCTGAAGCGTTACAGACCCTGGCATCGGTCAGACTCCCAACAGCGGCCCGACGAGGCGAAGCAATGTCTGAAGAGAGCATGGAGTGGATGGAAAGATCTGCACCGCAAAAGGTTCCATCAATACCGGTCAGGCTGTCGCTCGTCAAACTGTTGTTGTCGCTGTTCAACCCCGCATTGCTCACGCTGCAGGGGATCATGGCGTCGGTCGACCAGGAAGTCGAGGCGTGATACCTAGAGGGCTGGGCATCTTATCTCATGGCCGAGTTCGTCAAAGAATCACCAAATACTATAAGGCTAGAAGGCGAGGGTTCGACTTGGGAGGAATTGGCGAAGGATGCGAGAGATTGCCTGGAGGCCTGCGGAAACGTGGGTGGCCTGGAGATATCCCCGCTCTATGGATGCTGACCAACACAATCTAGTCACATATGGCTCAAGAAAACGGGGATGGCCCGACGCTAGAAGATGCGAACGAGCTGATAAGCAGCCTAGAGGCAAAGGGGATAAAAACGGCACCCGAGGACGAGCAAGACGATGGCGGTTAGGAAACTTCGAAATGTCTTCACTCTCCTTGTCATCATCTCAGTATACTCGTGTTGGGAGACCTTCTGGACTCCACGGATCTGAATCGGCATCCTCGCATTCTGAACCAGAGGGACGGGATTTGAATAAATGTGCCGAGAAACCGAGTCGGTTGGAGCAAGAACCTGTTTAGCCTTTCCTTTGGGGCTTGCATGCGTTTCATCGTCAGGGCAGCCCTGCGCCTGATTCTTTGCCACGAACGAGTATCACGGGACACAATTGTGAGGAGGAGCTCTCGTGCTTGCGCCAGCCTGAGCGGGGGGGAGAATAAATTAAGCACTGTTAACACTGGTCTGGGGCAGGCGTCGGTAGGGTGTTTGTTTGGTTCGCATGCCGCTGCCAAACAAGGGCATGCGTCATCGCCGATCGGCTCGAAATCTGTGAACACAGAGCTGCGATGTTGGAACCAGAGAAACGAATGCGGTGAGTGTTCTGTTCCGGTTCCGCGTCAGAGGATGGGCGACACGTCTGGACGAAAGTGCATGTTAGACTTTCGATGGCTTTGCCGGAGACTGCGGATAACTGCTCGTCGCTGATTTTCTCTTCACCAGCCTTCCGAGTGTGCTGATCAGTATCTGCAGGCAGTTGCCCCCTTTTGTTCGAGTCCCAATAATAACTCGTCAGCACGGCTTCCTCGGCGCTCCACTGAAAGGAAGCATTCACACTTCTCAGAAGCTGCCTGACGTTTCGGCATGGACGGCCTGTGCGTCCTCGGCGCGGCCCAGGATTGGCTGTTATATCTTCCCTCCAACTCGCACCTCTCACGACGATGCTCGCGTCATCGTCCACCCTCGAGAGGGTCAGGTCCTCTCCTCGCCATGGGTCCGGAGCTCCCGAGCGACACGCGCAATCTTCGCCACCCAGTCATAGCCGTACCGCCGGGGCGTTCATCTCTCCGTCGACAGACACGCTTCTCTAAGATCCTCAACCTAGATTGACCAGACCTCGAGGGAAGGTCCTATCTTGGAATATACACTTGGCGCACCCATCGAAGCAGTACCCTTTCTTCCGCAGGCCTCATCCCACCTGCAGAAGAGATCGAGAAAGCAGAAGGCAACCAGGCCACGCCGTTAAAGACACCTTGGCATCACTGTTGGAAAACCGCATTTTTTGGAACATGTGCGCTTTCCACGTGTTACCCCTTTCGTTCGTGACTAACCGGGGACAGAATTCCAATGCTTCCTCCTGTTGATACCCGCATCCATCACCCTCAATCTCACCGTCGAGAAGGCCGAGCCCATCATATTTCTCTGTACGTTTTCCAGGATAGATCGCTTCTACAGTGGCTGACAACGAACCGCAGTTTGCATACTGTTTCTCATCCCGTTGATCAGGGTACCACTCTACGTATATATGCACCCCGTGTCGGTTTCTGACCAAATTTCTAGCTCAATGCCTCGCAACCCCTTCTTTAGCCCGCCGCATTGGCGGCTCAAAGGCATGATTGCTTAATGCAACCCTGGTGAGTTAATATCCTTCGCGAAACACCTTGGCACTCAAACGACGACACTTCCACAGTCCAACTTGTAAATGAATGAGAAATTATCTAATGCACCTGCGCTGACGCCCTTGCAGCGTCGGGATGGTCATTGCCGTGAGTTGGCTGCTGCGTGGAACATACCACATAAACCAATCCTACCCTTTAGTTCATTGCCCTGAGAAAATACGAACTTTGTATCGTCCAAGCATCCCGTCTGTCCGTTTCTCCTCATGGATTGCGATAAAACTGACTGTCAATAGTGATCGGTTCTATGATGTGCAAATCATGTATGTCAATTGTTTTCGTGTGTCGGATGCCTCGTTCTGACAGTATTCGCCTCAGTGTTGGTGTTTGGATTATGCACGTTTGCCGGAGGACTGCGTTGGAAGGAACGGTGGTTCAATTGTCTCCGAGTTGTACGCCTCGGCTCATCCGCGACATTTAGCCGCAGTTCAGCTGCAATCTTCCCTATTGTCGATATCTGTGAGCGCTGTCCTACTGCCAGCAGGTGCGGTCGCAAATTTCTGGCCCAGCGTGCGTTCGTTGATCGGTGTACTAGTGTACCATTTTGTTCTCCGCGCCGACACGGAAGATGAAGACCCGACGAGTACCCATCTCACGCCAACGGTCGACGTTACGAGCAAGAAGGAATCCATCTTGAAAATGAGTCACTGCGTAGGGGTGATCCTCTTGATGGGTAAGATCAAATGCGCCTCTCAAAACTGGAAGCTGATCCTCGCTCAAGCTTACGGTGGCTACATGATGTTCTAGTCGTACTCTCACTCCCATCTGCACGAGGACGCACAGTAGAGAGTGTTCGAAGAGGAAAATGAGAGGGAAAGAAACTCCGAGTCTGGTATTGCAGCCTAGCCCTCTACCGAGCGGAGAACCAGACGTCCTCGAACCCCTACCGCGAAGCCCAAATTCGCCGTCGTTGTCGCCCCGCCCGTTGTCACCCGCCCCTGATCTATCAAACATCAGCTCGTCGCGACAGCTTCCCTCGCAAAGCCCCGACAGATTGGCACACCTAACTCCCAGAAGCGGCCCAACTCTTTCAGTCCCGATGCATCGAACCGAGACCGCCGTTAGCGATCGTTCGGACGTGACCCTCGCTGAGGGTGAAGAACACCCAAATCCTTTGGGGCAAGAGGCAACACCGGAGGTCACTAATGCCAAGGAGGCCGATGCCCCGCAACTCATCTGGTTTATGACCGTGGCGATTATTGCGGTCGTCTCCGTGGTAAGATCAGAATACATCTCGCATCAACGATAGGCATTCTGACCCGATCCTTTCCAGCTGGTTGCCGGGACTGCCGATTGGTTGGTGGTGACGGTGAACGGGAGTTCTGTGACCAGATACGTCAGCAAGGAGTGGACGGCTCTCATTCTGTTGCCCGCTGTGCGGGCGATCGCAGGTGTGTGGGTGGCTTCGCCGAGCTGGCAATCGATCATAACGGATTCTTCTGCAGACTGTGTGACGGCTGTCAATGTGTCGGTCAAGGATGAATTGACGTTGAGCAGCGCTGTCGCCATCAGTTCTACAATCGTAAGTAATTGTTTTTTTGCGTCGTGGATTCACAGGCACGTCTTCTTGGGCAGCAACTTTCTCTCTTCGTCATTCCTCTCATCATTATCATTGGATGGATAACGGCGATCCCGCTAGGTTTGCTCTTCGATCCGTTTGAATCGGTGGCGCTGTATCTCGCAAGTACGTGTTTTCTCTAAGGTGTTATACGATCCATGATTAACTCCCGCGTCCACCTCTGTTTCGTGCGCTTCCGTCGTGATGGTACCTATGAGACAACCCCGCCCGCGCTCGCAGTCAATACCATGAATTCTGTCGCGGCAGATGGACGATCCAATTGGATGGAGGGCTTTATTCTCATCTGTATGTCTTTGTTTTGTGCTCACGCGTTCCAAGTTTCGTTCGGTGGCTTACGTCCGTTGTCAGGTTTCTACCTGATTATAGCCATCTCCTTCTGGTTCTATCCGGGTGAGTCTGTATTGTGTCATCCGAGATTTGGCCACTAATGATCCATATTTTTTCCGTGGTAGTGTCTCTGAAACAGGTTCGAATGTGGCCAGCAGCCTGGACGAATGCGTGGCCCAGCGCCCCGAGCACTCGGTCGAAGCCACTCGTTTAGATTGAGGTTCATGCCTATGTCCTCACGATCATTGCATGTACCTAACTCGCATATACATTCATTAGATCATTGCACCCCCTATTCTGTAATACCTTACATCTTCCCAGACTGTAAGTAATCTGAAACATATTACCTGAATGTGGATCTTCTTTCCATGGGGTGTCACTGCTTTGATGATCACACATTCTGCTAATTGCATGTATATATTGTATGGACAACCCATTGGTTGGTTATATAATATATGCTTGAGCACTATTCTTATTGAGTAATGAAACATTTGGTACATGGAAATGAAGGCATAAGAAAAAGAATACATGTCCTATAAATCACTACTAGAGAAGCATATGGCTGACATCAAGAATCAACACCTCTCTTGACTCAAAAGAAGCAACTAGATATTGTCCACCCCACTGCATATGGACTACCTTTCCAAAACTCTCAGGTAGCCAAAAAACCACTTTCCCAGTAACCATATCCTTCATCCTGGACATGTTAATTTCCCACACCATGGTATTATTAAGGTGGAGCCTGTCTGGGAGTTTGTTGAGGGGGTAAATAGGGCATGGGACTGGGGTCCCAAGGTCCCACCCTTGGACATGAATATGATATGGTCTACTAATCTCTATCCAGACTTTTGAGCCATCTATTGCAAGGATTTTTGCCTGACCTTGCCAGTATTTCATCATTCCCACAGCCTTTCCTGTCCAGATATCCCATGTACAAATGAATTCCTTATCCAGGCAGAAAACCTTGCTTCCATCCCCTGATACCCTGAGGTCCATGACCCTATCTCTAGGCACCTCCATTGTCTGCAAGAGTTCCCCTTTCTCAGCATCCCAGATATTGATTTTCCGGTCTGCATACCACACAAAGATCAACTTGCTGTCAATTGGCTGGATGTTACTCTGGTGGGAATTTTCAGCTGGGATTTGGAGGGGTCCTTTGGAGGGGTCAGTTGAGATGCCCCAGGCCTTTATCATCCCATCTAAGCCACCTGGAATAAGGGTACTATTTTTCACTCCTGGAGCAATAGACTTGGATGAAACTAAGGGGAGGTGTGTGGACTTTGGATTAGTCACAGCTGGGTCTGGTAGCAAGGCACCAATCTGCCAGAACTTGACTGATTTGTCTTCAGATGCTGAAATGAGGGTAGAGGGGGAAGAAAATGTAAGAGAGGTGATATCCTTGGTATGGCCAGCAAGGGTCTCAACAAGGTGGGGGTCTGACCCAGTGATGTCCCAGATACAGATATTGTGATTAGCCTCAACAGCTACAAGCCTGCCATCAGGTGAGAAACAGGGACTGAAATATCTGCCAGCTGCATTAAATTTGGCTACAGTTACTCCAGAATTGATGTTTTGAACTGTGATACCATCCCCTGCATATACAATAAACTGGGTGCCATCTGGGGAAAAATTAATGCGATAGGCAGTAAATGTAGATCCAACTTTGTGACCATCAATGTTCCAACACTGAGCAGCTGTTCCAGCTATAGATATGAGGAGTTGAGGGTCTGTGGGAGAGAACCTAGTATGGAACACTGTGACCTGTTGCCTTATAATGTGGCAACATTCCCCCATCTCAATGTCCCACAAACAAAGTGTCTTATCTTCAGACCCTGAAGCAATTATAGTGTTGTCTGATGAAATTGAAACAGAGCGAACCCTGCCTGTGTGGCCATGGAATGTCTTGACAACACCACCAGTCTGCACATCCCAGAGCTTGACAGTTTTGTCATTGCTGCCAGATACAAGTGACATTCCATTTGATGAGAAGGTAAGAGATCCCACTGCATCTGTGTGTCCAGGGAGGACAGCAATCTGGCTTCCTGTGATTGCATCAAGGATAAAGATGTTCCTGTCCTGAGATCCAACTGCAATAGTGTTGTTCCAGTATGAGAGGGTCCATGAATGACCATTCAACAAAACTGTACGTGAACAACCCCCCCATTTTGCTGGGAGACCCCTGACCACCTTAACCCCCCATGAGAGTTCTGAACTATAGCATGCACAGAGCCAAGATGAGGATGGGGAAAGTAGGAGAGCAGAATGGTATAGGTGAAAAGGGGAGTTGCAGATTGCATCAAAATTGTCCAAAATCATTCGCTGGCTATCATTTGTCCATGTACAGGATATACCTGCCTAAACAAAGAATGTAAACACAGGTCTCAGTGAACAGTCTGCATGGCACTCACCAAAGCACACCATTGCTCAATGTCATTCATGGCATAAACTCCAACATCAAGGTCTCCCATGAGTGCAAGAACTTCAATCCAATATAACAATTGTGTTGTAAAGAACTTTTCAATTGCTTCCTGCACTTCCCCAATATGAGAACTGTTTCTAGGGACCCTCAGGAGGTGTTTTGCCCAGAATTTGCATGCATATTCCAAAGCTTCCCCAATGTGGTTTTTCTTGTGAGTAGGAAGATCCCCAACTTCACTGAGGACAGCATCATCATCCAGGTTGCAAATATTCCTCTTCAGCCTTTCCCCCATAAGTCTGAGGCATGAAAGTAGAATGTCTGTGTGATGGGCTGCAGGTTCTACAAAGAACTGTTCATGTTTGCACCTGACTGGATCCATGAGGAAGTCAGGAAATGACTTGTGAAAGGCTAGAATGGGGTCTTCTGTGTTGTCTGGGACAAGGAGGACAGAATGGAGGGATCGGAGGGTGGTAGAGATGTTTGTCATTTTCAGTAGGTCTGAGAGTGCTGTCATTGGAAGGGGGTTAAACACAAGTAACACTGCCCCAACCACAGTCCTGAAACGGGAATGGATTTCCCCAGCATTGGTGCCCACTTCATCAACTGCCTGCTCAAGAACTTGGGTGTAAAGAAGGTCAATCCCAGGCTGCCCTTCATGAACAGTGCTCTGTGGGAGAGAGATTATCTGGTCCAGTTGTTCAGTGGGTGTGCAGTTCTTGAATCCAACAAATTTTACAACTGTTGAGGCATAGATGAAGAGTCCTGCTGCCTTGTCACAGAGGATGTTGATTTCTGATGGGTTTGGCCAATCTTGCATGAAGTCACAGTCACTTCGGGTTCTGGCAATGTTGGCCAACTGAGTCCTGAAGAACAGCTTGATATCCCTGTCCACTGAGGAACGTTCAACATCGTGTAGCCTGAGGACTTCTGTGACAGGTCTGAGTGACCTGAGGCGGAACCCAGACCGGATCCGAGGTTCTGGCCGACCGGTAATGAAGAACTTGACATTGGGGATCTCATCCACATAACGGGAGAGGACGGACAGTATGGCGGAGGCGGGTTCTTCATCCTTGCATTCGTCGAGGGCATCGATGATGATAAGCGTCCGGATGCGGGAAGCTTCCAATGGGCCAACAATGATCTTCTCCATTTGAGAACAAAGGGACTCCCGTCCAACACCGGGGTTGGACCTCAGGACCCGGAGCAGCCTCTCTCGAAATGGGAGGTATCGATAGGCAAGCTGAAAGGCGAGGGTCGGGAAGATTGCTTGGAGGTTGCTTCTGTCCTCGAAGTCTCGCGAGCAAAAGAAGCTCGCCCCGAGTTTTCCATCCGCGAAGCCAATCTCGGCGAACGTCTGGGCGATGGTCGACTTCCCGGTCCCCGCAAGGCCGTTCAGCCAGAACACGCGGTGGTCCTGCTCGTCCTTCAGCCAACGTTCGAGTTGCAGGAGAACATCTGCCCTGGTCCCTTTCAGGCACCCCTGCCTGTTCCCAGAACCATACCCGGCCCCATCGGTGTGACACATGTTTTTCAGAAGGCGGCGATCCGCATCTCCCTATCCGCAAGTCACTACGGAAGTCGGGGCCATAAGGGAGTAAGACTCACGATCTGTTGACAATCCTCGGCGTAGATGTCCAGTCGTAACGACGTCTGCAGAGGATGTTAGATATGGTGCGAGTGAGAGTTTTAGGGGTGCGGACCTGATAGTCAATTAAAGCATAACGAACATCTTCCACAAGACCGTTGACATTCTGTGCGTTCTCGGGGTTGTTGAGGAAATGCGAGAGATCCTTCTGGGATGTCATCGAGTCCATGGCTTGACCAATCTCTTCCAATTTCCTGGCAACCCCCGTGCGTCAGACCTGGCCCTCGATCTTTGAGAATGCGGGCTCACCGTTCCAGCTTTTTTGCCCTCCTCTCCTCATTGACGTCGCCCGGAAGAATAGGTTCGGAGAGGGATCCAGAAAGAGTTTTGACCCTGGGTGCCAATGATTCTATGGCATATTTATTCACCTCCGTCCGCTAGGATGACCGTAAGCATTGCGGACCGGATGTGTGGAAGGGAAGCCATACCTCGTAATGGTCGATAATAAAACAGAGAGATCTCGCGATTGATCTGAGCGGACCGAAGGCACTTGCGGAATCTCTCACCTCACGGAGAAACTTGGCCGTGGCAGGCGTGGCAGACTTGCAGCTCGGCTCCTTCTCGTCCGCGGCAGCGCCCGGTTCGAGGGACTCGTCGGGACGAACAGCGTCTGGTCCGTAGTCAGGAAGGGCAGGGGCATCTACATTGTCAAAAGGGACGGTTAGAGATAGCGACCAAAACGAGCATGTTCACGTACTGTCGAGTTTCCCACCGTGTGAGATCAAAGGAGTGGATGGGGAGGGGTCGACCCCCTCGGGTTCTCGGCTGCGTCCACTTCTCACTGTAACCTCGACGTCTGGGTGCGGGCGTGAATACATCTGGCTGGCTTCCCCCCCATCGACGTCCAACACTTCCCCTCCCTGGCCGTTATCACCACGCACTGGCACAAGTTCTAGCTGAGGTCGGTCCATCAAAAAGACTCGCTCTCCAGCTACGTCGGCCCCATCCTCTCCTCGGCCGTGACTTTCACCCTCTGCGACGTGGTGTTCCGGTTGCGGAAGCAATCTCGTCTCCCCATCAGGGTTGGCCGCCGTTCCGTCCGGTTTGCGTTTTCTCCCAGTTAATCGGTGCTTAAGTTTCTTCTTCATTCCGGAGAATGAGTCTCGTATGTCGTCCATGTCGATGTTGAATCAGCGTAGGCGGTGGTTCGATAGACGGTGGTGCGCTAGAGTGCGATAGATGGTGGTGCGATAGTGGATGGTTGGCCTCGTGGCCTTCGGAGTCTATTCATCCCAGCGCTCATCGTGCGTGCGAATGCGGTTATACCTGCCGAGAGCAGGTTTGCGTCGTGAGCACTATCCGTCACTTTTCGCACAAGTTCTCATCAGTGTTCGTTTGCCATATATGTATGGAATACTTCAACGTTTTTATGGCTGAGCGGTTTAGGCGAGTATCTACATCGGTACCCCTGTGATTTGAAGTCCATAACCTGTCGCTGCTTCGGTGCCTCCGACTAATCCAATGACTCTTTGAAGGGATGTCATAGCCCTGGACGTCCCTACCGCTACGATCACGCGTGATGCGAAAAGGTGTCGAAATCCTCCGTACAGAAGACGCAGGTCACCTTCCAAGCCGAACCCCGGACAGGCAGGAATACCAAACGGATTGCGAACGCGCTTGGCACTGAGAACGTACAGAGGCTATGGAGGACAACCAAGGTGAATGTCATGGTCTCGAACGGCGTTTGCGGGTTGCCAGCGACCATGGACCAAGCCGACGTTGAGGGAGAGAACATGACCGTAGGTTCTGTTGTTCATAATGGGACACGATGATGGAGGGTCACGCTAAGGTGAGGAGGACGTTTGGGCTCTTAATGGTGTTAATGTGCCGAAGAGAGCCGAGAGTGAGAGGAAGAGGGCATCGACGCCTCCGCCTACCGTGCCCAGGGTTCCACATCTGCGTTGCTCTACCCAGCGACTGACATATCGGCCGGCTTCTCTGAGCATGGACGTCCCCACTTGGCAACCGCGTTCCACCCAATACATACTGGGAAACGTGGTGCGTGCCAACTCGGGCTCCAGCTGAACGAACGGACGCATGATTACGGTGTTTGGTGTGGATCTGCCTTGCGAGCATCTGCGCAACCCAGGAAAGTCTCAAACCCTTAAAGAATAAATGTCCGATGAATTCTTTACCCCATGGTTGTCGTCCCTTCCGCAGTGCGAATGTCAAACGTGAAGGTCAAAACGCGGTCACAGTTGGGTTTTGAGAACAGGAAGGGGCTGGAGTGGGTCCGGATGTGGATCATAGCCGGTTCGGAATTCCCCACCGCTGCCAAACAGCGGTAATCTGGTCCCAGAACTGGAATCTGGAAAACTGCCCACGGGGAGAGGGCGTCGGAGGCGCTGTGATGGTCTATCCCTAGGTAAGGTGTGTGAAATCCGAAATGGAAAGGTTCCAGGTGAGGATCGGAGCGCGACTGGTTGTCTCAGGACACCTGTCGCGCTTCGAAAGGTGTTGCGGTGCTGCTGGAAATCCTCCGGGGGTACTGCGAAAGGCGTCTCCGACTGGTCAAAAAAACAAACAGCGTTTGGTAAGGGTCGGAAGTTGGACGTTGAAGAACAAGAGGTGATCCGGGGTCACACTTGACTTCCTTCCGTCACCCCACTTGATCACCCCGAAACAGAGATCATGGGCCGGACACGAACGAAATCCAAAATTTAACAACACGCACAAACCAAAGCGTCCACCACCCGATCTTCGAGCGCGTCCTCAACGATACTGAGTATCTCCGCGTTGATCCGCAAAGCTCGTCGATAATCGAGCAATGCGACTATGACCTGGCCAACCAATTCATCCGACGAATACTACAGATATCACCGAACAATGTCGAGGCTCGTGAGACGCCCGGTGTCGTTCAGCCCGGAACGGGTCTAGTTCAGGAAGCCAGGAAGGTCGGCCCAAACCTTTTATTTTTTCTTCTTCTCTGAACTGGGACGTTCGGTGCTATCTAGACTTTCAAACTCCTAGTCCTACCACACCCGAATGCCTCATCTACACCCACGTACGCGCCGTACTTGCACTTGGTCAAATTGAGCGACGAGGACGCGCGTCTCTCGCGCTGGCATTACCGATCCGCACTGGACATTCTGGCCGCTCAACGCAAGAGAAAGGAACGCGCGACAAGGTTGGTCTCGGATTGTGACGCCGACATCAAATGAGCGATTGTCAGACTGTTGATCAGCATGGTTGAGATATGGATGGATCCATCGTACGACCTCTGGTAAGGAACTCCAAACGTAAAATTGTTGGCGTCTTACCTGCGGTTTCGACAGTTTCGACCCTACAGTGGAAAAGACCTGTGTGTGGCTAATTGACCTCGCCCTTGAAGTCGACCAAAATGACGTTTAAGCATTACAGACCCTCCCAACAGCGACCCGACGAGGCGAGGCAATGTCTAGAAAGAGCATGGAGTGGATGGAAAGACCTTGACCTAGGTGCGTATCCAAGTGTCCTCGTAACCTGCCTTGCAGGCTTATGATCATCCCATCTCAACTTACGTTGCGGGATTCTTTGTCGATATCACGATGATCTGCGCCGCATTGATGACCTAAAGGTTCCATCGATACCGCTCAGGCTGTCGCTCGTCAAACTATTCTAGGAGTTGTCGCTGTTCAACCACGCGTTGCTCACGTTGCAGGGGATCATGGCGTCGGACGAGCAGGAAGTCGAGGCGTGGTACCTAAAGGGTTGGGCATTTTATCTCATGGCCGAGTTCGCCCATGAATCACCAAATGGAAAGCTGGAAGGCGAGGGTTTGGCTTTGGAGGAATTGGCGAAGGATACGAGAGATTGCCTGGAGACCTGCGGAAACGAACGTGGCCTCGAGACGTTCCCGCTCTATGGATGCTGACCAACACAATCTAGACACATACATCTCAAGAACACGAAGATAGTCCGATACTGGAGTATGCGAACGAGCTGATTGATATCGTATATGCAAAAGGGATAAAACCGGCACTCGAGGACGAACAAGACGGTGGCGGTTGGGAAGGCGTGGATGCAGGCAGTGATGGAGACGTCGAGATGTTTTAACTCTCCTTGTAGTCATCTCAGTATACTCGTGCTGGGAGACCTTCTGGACTCCGCGGGCTTGAATCGGCAAACTCGCATTCAGAACCAGAAGGGCGGGATTTGAAGAAAAGTGCCGAGAAGCCGAGTCGGTTGGAGCAAGATCCTATTTAGCCTTTCCTTTGGGGCTTGTATGCGTTTCATCGTCAGGGCAGCCCTGCGCCTTTACCACGAACGAGTATCACGGGACACAATTGTGAGGAGGAACTCTCGTGCTTGTGTCAGTCTGAGTGAGGGGGGGAATCGGCAGGGTGTTTGTTTGGTTCGCATGCCGTTGCCAAACAAAGACATGCGTCATCGCCGATCGGCTCGAAATCTGTGGGCACCGGGCTGCGATGTTGAAATCATGGAAGCAGATTCGGTGAGTGTTCTGTTCTGATTCCGCGTCAGAGGACGGGCGATACGCCTGGACGAAAGCGCATGTTAGACTTCCGATGGCTCTGCCAGATACTGCGGACAGTTTGCTCGTCGCTGATTTTCTCTTCGCTAGTCTCCCGTGTGTGTTGATCAGCGTCTGCAAGCAGGTTTTCGAGTCCCAATAATAACTTTGTCGGCATGGCTTCCTCGGCTCTCCGCCGAAGGGAAGCATCCACACTTCTCAGAAGCGTCTGTCCACCTGTCTGCAATCTCGACGCGCACGGCCCGTGTGTCCTTCTTTCTTCGGCGCGGTCCAGGGTTGGCTCCTATATCCTCCCTCCCATTTGCACCCCCCACGACGATGCTCGCGTCGCCGTCCACCCTCGAGAGGGCCAGGTCCTCTCGCCACGGGTCCAGAGCTCCTATGCGACATGCACAATCTTCGCCACTCAGTCATGGCCACTCCGTCGGGGCGGTTATCTCTCCGTTGACGGACACGCTTCTCCAAGATCATCAACCTAGATTGACCAGACCTCGACGGAAGGGTCTATCTTGGAACATATCTTGGCGCACCCATCGAAGCAGCACTCTCTTCTGCAGGCCTCATTCCGCCCGCAGAAGAGATCGAGAAAGCAGAAGGCAACCAACCCACGTCGTTGAAGACACCTTTGCATCACGGTTGGAAGACCGCATTCTTTGAAACATGTGCGCTTTCCACGTGTTGTCCCGTTCGTGACTAACCGGAGACATATTTCAACGCCTTCCTCCCCTTGATACCCGCATCCACCGCCCTCAACCCCACCGTCGAGAAGGCCGAGTCCATCATATTTCTCTATACATTTTCCAGGATAGATTGCTTCTGTAGTGGCTAACAACGGACCGCAGTCTGCATACTGTCTCTCATCCCGTTGATCAGGGTATCGTCTACGCGTATATGCGCCCCGTGTCGGTTTCTGATCAAATTTCTAGCTTCATGACCTCGCAACCGCTTCTTTGGGTCGTCGCATTGGCTACTCAAAGGCAGGGTTGCTTAACGTAACTCTGGTGAGTTGATATCCTCCTTCACGGAACACCTTGACACTCAGACAATAGCACTTCCTCAGTCCAATCTGTATGTGAACGAGAAATTATCCAATATACCCGTGCTGACAACCTTACAGCGTCGAAATTGTCATCGCCGTGAGTTGGCTGCTGCGCGAAACGTACCATATAAACCAATCCTGTCCTTTAGTTCATTGCGCTGAGAAAATGCGAACTCCGCATCGTCCAAGCATCTCGTCTGTTCGTTTTCCTCGTGGATTGCATTAAAACTGACCCCCCCCCCCCCATAGTGATCGGACCTATAATGTGCGAATCACGTACTTCGATTGTTTTCATGCATCGGATGCCTCGCTCTGACAGGACATGCCTCAATTCTTCTTTTGATTATGCACGTTTGCTGGAGGACTGCGTTGGAAGGACCAGTGGTTCAATTCCGGTGGGTGCATTCGTCTCCGAGTTCCACGCCTCGGCTCATCCGCGACATTTAGCCGCAATTCAGCTCCAATCCTCCCCATTTTCGATATCTGTGAGTGCGGTTCTGTTGCCAGCAGGTGTGATCACAAGTTTCTGGTCCAGTGTGCGGTCATTGATCGGTTTACTAGCGTACCATATTGTTCTCCGCGCCGACACGGAAGATGATGACCCGGAGAGCACCTATCTCATGCCGACGGTCGATACCACGAGCCAGAAGGAGTTTATCTTGAAAATGAGTCGCGGCGTATTGGTAATCCTCTTGCTGGGTAAGATCCAATGCCTTTCCCCGAACTGAAAGCTGATTCTCGCTCAAGTTTACAGTGGCTGCATGATGTTCTAGCTGTACTCTCACTCTCATCTGTATGAGGACGCGGCGGCCGGGACGCACAGCAGGCGGTATTCGAGGAAGAGGAAGATGGGAGGGAAGGAAACTGTGAATCCGGTATTGCAACCTGGCCCTCTACCAGACGTGCTGGAACCCCCACCGTAACATCCAGACTCGCCGTCATCGTCGCCTCGTTCATTGTCACCTGCCCCTGACCTGTCCAACGTCAGTTCATTGCGAGAGCTTCCCACGCAAAGCCCCATTGGATTGGCACACCCGACCCCCACAAGTGGTCCAACCCTTTCAGTGCCGATGCATCGAACCGATACAGCAGTCAGCGATCGTTCAGACGTGACCCTCGCTGAGGGTGAAGAACACCCAAACCCTTTGGGCAATGTCGGAGGTCAGCAATGCCAAGGAGGCCGAGGCCCTGCAACTGAGCTGGTTCATGACCGTGGCAATTATTGCGGTCGTCTCCGTGGTAAGACCCAAACACATTCCGCATCAACGATAGGCGTTCTGACCGGGCCCTTTGTAGATGGTCGCCGGGACTCCCGATTGGTTGGTAGTGATGGTGAACGGGTGCTATGTGACCAGATATGTCAGCAAGGAGTGGACGGCTCTGATTCTGTTGCCCACTGTGCGGGCGATTGCAGGTATGTGGGTGGCTTTGCCGAGCTGGAAATCGATTATAATGGATTCTTAGACTGTGTGACCGCTGTGAACGTGTCGGTCAAGGAGTTGAGCAGTGCTTTTGCCGTCGGTTCTACGATTGTAAGTAGTTCTTTCTTTGCGTCGTGGATTCACAATCATGGCTTCTTGTGCAGCAAAATTTTCTGTTCGTCATTCCCCTTATCGTTATCATCACATGGATAACAGGGGTCCCATTGGACTTGCTCTTCGATCCGTTTGAATCGGTGGCGCTGTATCTCGTGAGTATGTGTTCCTCCAAGGTGTTATACGGCCCATGATTGACTCCCGCCTCCACCTCTGTTTCGTGTGCTTCCGTTGTAATGGTACCCACGATTCAACCCCACCCATGCTCGTAGTTAACACCATGAATTATGTCGTGGCGGATGGACGATCCAATTGGGTGGAGGAGTTTATTCTTATTTGTATGTCCCTTTGTTTTGCGTGCTGCTCGTTCCAAGTTTCGCCCGGTGGCTGTCCGTTTTCAGCTTTCTAGCTGATTATCGCCATCTCCTTCTGGTTCTATCCAGGTGAGTCGGTATTGCGCTGTCTAAGGTCAGGCCACTTATGATCCATCGCTCTCCTGTGGTGGTGTGTCTGAAATGGGTTCGAACGTGGCCAGCAGCCTGGACGTATGTGTGGCTTAGCGCCTTGAGCACTTGGTCGAAGCCGCTCGTTTGCATTGAGGTTGACGCCTATGTCCTCACGCTCATTGCATATACCCAACTCGCACATACGTCCATTAGATCATCGCACCCCCTATTCTGTATACCTTACCTTTTTGGACTGTAACTAATCTGAGGTGTGCTACTATGAATGTTGATCTTCCTTCTATGGGGGTGTCACTACCTTAATGATCACACCATCTGTCAATTGCATGCATATATTGTATGGAAAACCCATTGGCTGGTTATATAATATATGTTTAAGCACTGTACTTGTCAAGAAATGAAACATGTTTGGTACATGGAATTGAAGGCATAAGCAAAAAAAAGAATACATGTCCTGTGGGTCTCTACTAGGGAAGTGTATGTCTGATGTCAATAACCAACACCTCTTTTGATCTGAAAGAAATAACCAGATACTTGCTATCCCACCACACATGGACCACCTTTCCAAATCTCTCAGGTAGCTGAAGAACTGTCACGATTTTCGCCTTTTTCCTCGTCTCCTACGGCTAAGTTACAGACGCCCGCACGTGCCTCAGTCACGTGAACATTTATCTTCCTTTCCTTTTCTTCGAAACATTCCCAGGACTTATCTTATCTTATCTTATCTTATCTTATCTTCTTATCTTATTTCATCACCACGGCAAAGACAAAAGGCAAAACACGTGTCATTCGAGTCATCTACAAAGACGGCCTACAAGTCACAAGAAACGCCTCTCAAGAACTTCCTCCTGCAAGCCTCGTCGATCTCGGGGTAAACCACGAGATCGTCATCCTCCCCTGGCCACACCGAAGCCCTCTTCTCCGCTTCCGCCCTCTTCCTCATGTCCCTCGCCACCACCCGATCCAACATCCGATCCATCGTCCCACTCC
>Ga0307517_10001485_pt1 | contig 39218 bp, 42 predicted proteins | sample 23_EM_MG_FD_194515 | JGI IMG/M metagenome (GOLD analysis project Ga0307517, IMG submission 194515) | Populus trichocarpa ectomycorrhiza microbial communities from riparian zone in the Pacific Northwest, United States - 23_EM | ecosystem: Host-associated > Plants > Roots > Unclassified | place...
CAACCAAGTGTATTCTTAGACTGAAGGTCTGTCGAAGTCTGCTGTCTCCTGCTAGCCAGGAGACTGGTTTAAATACAAAACCCAAGAGCGATAGCCTTCCTGCAATCACGATCATTACCAGTAGCTGTGCACATACCGGAATCCTGTAATCCTGCAAGACCAAAGAAAGAAACAAACAAACAGTGCTCAGCCTTCGCCAGTGCTACATGACCATTCCATACCCGGAATCCTAAATATAAACTTCCAGCAAAGCAAACTAAACATAGCAATACGATAGCATAGCCTATCTGACTCAGAGACAGTGGCGGAGCTGAAATCAAATCAAATAAACCAAATATAAATCAACTAAACATAGGAGATCCTGCACTGCCCGCTCCTGTGTACCGTTACCGGAACATGTACACATGTTACAAGAGCACGCCAAAAGGCCTTGACTATTGTTAATATCAAGGCTGCATTTGCTGCTACTGGTATTTACCCATTTCGCCGTGCCCGAGTTCTTGAAATTATCGATAAATCCTCCCCCTCCACCTCCTCAACTACTCAAATATCGCCACACACCATGCTTCTTCCCTCAGCTCTCCCTACTGCCTCCATCCCTTCCACCTCAACTCACTCTTCACCCAGCTCTGCCTACTCCCCACCCGAGACTACAAAACAGGTTGCGCAGTTTAAAAACCTCTTAGTAGTCTCTCATGACATTCATGTAGTCAAGAGGATTGGAGTCGCACTTGCAACTACCGCAGGTACAGCCTTAGCAGCAGCAACTATTGCAGAGGAAACTGTGCGCAAGATTGCCTCTGCTCCTAAAAAGAGCAAATCTGACCGGCGGCATATCAGTAAAGCTGTTTTGGTATCTCGGTCTGACTTGGATAAGGCTCGGAATCTTCGGCTTCAGAAAGAGGCTGTAGAAGCAAAAAAGCTAGAGAGAAAGGCTACGAAGGTGAAGCAAGAGCTTCTAACAATGGGAGTCAATGGGCCCACCAGTCGGAAAGGCAAGAATTCAGCCCGTATACCCGAAGACTTATCACCGGGTGATAATTCCAGTGCCAGCGAGGTACACACCATTGTTCCCTCTTCCTCCCGTCCTCTTGAGCTTTCCACACGGCCTCCCCTTCATCCAATCAACAGTAATTCCCTCAGCACATGATAGTAGAGTCCTCTATTATTCCTTTTCAGGTCAGCAATCTCCATTGCCTTCGTACTCTGTGAATATTTTCTAAACAGAGTATATAGTTCATAATTTCCGGTACGAATCCGTCCTTAGGAGTCTTTTTTTTTTTTTTGTCTCAACTTGCCTAGTTTATTCTCATCAACTCTCTAATATCACATTTATTTTATTCTTCTTTTCATTCATCTTTTGGTTGTCGTAATATCTTTCCTATTTGACAAGGAACTTGGTTGTGCTGGGGTGGCCCGTTTCCCTGTCGTGACCCGCTTCTCGGTTGGATACGTTAACAAAAAAGAAAAGCATGATGCTAGACCCAACCGCAGGGCTTAGCACCTTTGGGCGGGCCCTATTCCGCGGTGGGCGCGGGGCTACCAAGCTCTTGTGTTCGACTGGGGTTAACAGATGTGCTGCGTAGTATGGTACAGGCACTCAGTGATGGACGTGAGGGATTAGACACCTCGAATTCTGGGGGCTTGGCGGGTTTGTACTACCAGTGCGACCCAAAAAGTGAGTGGACACAAGCAAAAATGGCAGCCCCGACACCGATATATTACACTGGAGAAGGTTCAAGATAATCAAAAATCCTGATAGAACCACTGAGAACGGTCAGGGCATCATTTCTATATACAAATATCCGCTCAATTCCCAACTTCCCAAAAGCAGCACACTCCTGTCCAAAAAGTTCTCGCTGATCTAAAAGTACTCCAGCGGGGCTCGGCGGCGATAGAGATACTAGTATCATACCTGAGTACGAGTCTGTTTTTATATCCTGAGTAGCTCATCTCCAACTCAGCTCATCTGACCTGACCTGAATGAACAATAATTTCCACCATTTAATATTGCTTCCTTTTGCCTTAATAACTTCCTCCTATCCGAGTCGGGGTGCGGGGGTGCTATCGCTTGGTGGTTGGCCGGGATTTACCTGCTCGTGTATTACTTTATTGATCACCAGACAGCAGTATAGATATCAATAGCACTTTTAAATATGCAGTTGCACTTTCAAATTCCGCCTAGACACAGTTTTCCCACCCAAATAATGGGGTTGAAGTAATTTTAAGGAAAGTTTTATTTACTCTTGTTGTTGCAAGTACTACCCTCTAGAGAATTTAAATTTATTTGAAGTTTTAATAAAAGTCGAGTAGCCAATACCCTTTCTGAGCATTCCATGAAGTTATCTCATTTTTAATTCAAGTGATGGTCCCGGAACGGGCGCGCGGGATTGGCCATTCTTAGTGTAAGATCGGTTGAGTCCACTCAGTTTTTCGATGGTACTTGTGCCCTTACATGAAATAAGGAAGTGGATTTGGAATAGATATTACTCAAATAATGAGAAGATTTGATACCTCCTTGTCTAGGAGTGTCCGATGGCGCATGTTCATTTCCCGGGGCATGGTTCTGCTGTATTTTACAGTGAGAGTGGCAAAATAGAACGTCTTTAGCGGGACTAAGCTTTATGTAAGAGAAGTCATTCATCTGTCGTAGACAGGTGTTGGCATGATGTGATTCCAATTTCAAGTACCAGCATTTACTCGAGTACAATCAATGAAAATGGGAAGAGAAAAAGGAAATAAAAGAAAAGAAAAGAAAAGAAAAGAAAAGAAAAGAAAAGAAAAAAACTCTCCACACTTGCCCACATGCTCCTGAGCTGGATAGGTACTCGAGTAGACGCTAAAGTTGGTGCGAGTAGAAAAGCTAGTCCGGCGATTCCCCATTCCTGTACCTCCACAATCGACTAAGATCCTTTAGCTGCCCGTTCCTCTGAGGTTTCGCCGATGTTGACACACTTGCTTTGGTGGCGGAACCCCAACCAGGATTATTACTTATCCCAACAGGTACCTCCTCGATCTCTGTCCGGGTAGGTGGCGGGCTTCTTAACGATCTCGGCTCCTCCTGGGTCCTTTCCTTGCTAGAATCTTGGTCTCTCTGCACTGCTTCGTCTTCCACCATCTCGAGATGGACGTCGACGTCGCCGTCGCCGTCGTGGGCGAACAAGCGGCCAAGGTAGTGTTGATTGAGTAAGTGACCTCCACCTGGGCATTTGAATATCTTGCCGGCAAAGGAATTTGATAGCCTGTCCTTTCGGTCGCAAAGGGGGCCTAATTTGGCGACAAAGTCTTTCTCGTTGCCGTAATGTTCTATGTGCTTTATCACCCGCTCCTTCACACGCTCCTGCACCGGGGGGTCCGGCGACGGGGTTTGTAGATGGGGGGAGGAGGAGGAGCAACCAGAGCGGACGGGATTGTTAAAGTGGTTTGCGGCACAACTGTGGTGGGAAATCTTAGATATTGTGGAGATCATGAGGGTGGTGAGGAGGAAGGGGATATGTGGTTACCCAAACGTGTATATCTCCAATTTTTCGATATCCTCATCTGGCAGATCTGCGAAAAGGCAGTCTAGCACAATGGATAGGATGATTCCCCCTTGGGAATGCGCAATAACAACACATTTTTTTATCTCCCTGTCCGAAAGTTTTTCCTTCAGATGGTCATACAGAACCCTAGTGTCCCCTGTAAAATAGGATAAGCTCCGTTGGATCAAGCACTGGATGAGATCAAACACAGCTCCATAGGTCTGATTATGTATCCCAGTCACCGGTCGGCCAAAAGTTTCACTGATCTGATAGAGATTTGCTAATCCGTCGAGATACACTTCGTTCAGCCTACAGACTCTAATCCGTTCTGATATCAAAAGAAAAAGAAACATACCTTCCAGCCAATGCTTTCCAGTGCAAATCCCATTCACAAACACCCATTCCTCACCACCCCCAGCCTTTTCATCGCTGGTATGCGGAACCTCGCCATCCGGAACCTTGCCATCCCCAGCCTTGCTACTGTTTCTGATAACCTTTCTCGGCCCATGATTGAACGGAACGCAGAGAAGCGCCGTGAGCGCACAATAAAACATCATAAATAGTGCAAACACCAGTCCAGGCGCCGCTAGCCATACAAGAATGGCAACAATCAGCCAGGCGCCTAGTATAACAAGCAGAGCTTGCAGCCCCGAATTAAGCACGTTATTCCTTGACAGGTATATTTCAGAATACTCGGTTGTGTGTGAGAAGGGAGAGAGAATGAAGCGAACCAAAAGGAGGTTTTTGAAAACTAATTTTATATCACTCGCAAGGAGTCTCACCGGATGCGACCGGAAGGACAGTTTTTTCTCACTCGGTGTCTGGCCGGTTTGGCTTGTGCTGGAGGAGGGTTTAGGTTGCGATATAGGGAGAATAGGTGGTTGAGACTGAGCGTTTCCCATTCTGCAGAGGGATGTGGACCTAAAAAGTAGCCCTAGAGCGTGTGTCTGGAGGATGCGAGTAAGCTATTAGGAGGAGCTTGATGCTAACCGTATGTCCACCGTACTTAGCACTCTTATATATCGGCATAAATCTCAATATATCAGAGTAAGGGAGGGATGTGAAAGCGCGGTGAGAAAGTAGTGATGCATCGAGCGCTGGCATGGGATTATAAACCTCTGTCTTCCTATGGATGTTTGAAATGAAAGTTCCGAGCTCTGAAGTTGCTTCAGATGCCAGTCCTAGAAATTTCTATAGCAGATTTAGCGTGATTGGGTGGACTGAGGCTTGCGCCGGTCTCGCTTGAAATGAATGTTTCACTAATGCCACTACCTGAACAATGTGATCTGCTGTAGGGGGCGCCCAACGAATGATAGAGAGTGACTGCGCACTCGGGTATGGAGCTGGGTGATCGGACAGCCGGGGATGGTTAAGTTTCCTAGAATGCGATGCATGTCTAATGAAATGCACTCGGGTATGAAAAGACAACGCATGAGACCTGTATAGCACTTGGATACCAGGGGTGCGTTAATTAAAAGAGAAGAAATTCCGGGAACGCTATAAAGATAATAATTGGTGAATTTTGATTTTCCAAGATGCTAGCTGGATAAGCTGGAATATTTTATTATTAAGCTTGTTTACGATCACTACCCCAGTGTGTGTGGAGCAGTAGTTGTGTTTAAATTGACGACTATGTTGGTTTTATCACATGTGGTAGATTTGTTTTGTTGGGCAGCGGGACGGTATTGAGGCCATTTTTTTATTGAGTGTGTTTTTGCTAGTAGACGCTGGATGGGTTTAACTAGGGTGAATATATTGTATTTACGAATGTTTATGGATCTTTGCCGCTGCCTAAGGTGTATAGGAATACGAGATAGAAAATCTAAAGGATGAAGGTGGTTGTTGAGGCAACTGAGGAGGAGGAGGAGGAGGAGGAGGAGGAGGAAAAGATATAAACTAGAGAGAAAGTAGAATAACATGCTCTAAAGCTTCCAGTATGTACGAAACTGCTCATTTCATTTTCCCAAATTTCCTATTAGCCTTCCTTCGTTCTTTCGGCATTTCGTTTCCATCAATAATCACCATTCATGGTTGCCTTATTTGATTGGACTGAGTCTCCTGAAGAGCGTAGTTTGCTCAAATCGGGATATGAGGGGTTGAACTTTAGTTCAAATTGTGACTCGAAACTGGATACCGGATCCTCTTCAGTTAGATTTAGTATCACTGCTGAAGACAACTGTACCATACTCCACTACCAGAATTATGTTCTCTCTGAGTTTTCTACTCAGGACAAGCTTTTTTAATGTCCAGCTGGCCTTCCAGGCGATTGTTAAATCTTGAGCTGCAGCAAGATAGAGAAACAGAATGAGATTGCATGTATGATAACTAAATGAGTTTTGTGAGAATAGAAGAAATTAAGTAAAAAATAATGGTAATTTATTTTCACGTCTTGCTATCAGGCTGATTGGCCTACCGCCCGTATGGTATGTGCATTGAGACTTTTGCATTCAATGGTGGAAGATATTGGACCAGACAAGAATGGTCTTGTACAACAATCTCACCCTGGCCCTTCTGCGAAGCTTAAGGTTACATATTATCAGCAGCCCGTCACCTGTGCTGCAACGGATTCTTTTCCTCATAACCTCTCTTATTAATTCTTTATTTTCTATTCAATTTATTTAAAAACACTAACCGATTGAGCAACTATTCTAGAATTTGGCCACATAGCGCAAAGGAAATCAGCAATGTGAAGCCAGTTTTGATATATTGAAGTGGTGCTGAACTGACAAGGTGTATTAGAGTTGGACCATGGGACTCAGAAAGCGAAGAACTTCTCTCTTCTGGCACCGAAATACCGCGCTGCTAGAATGATGTCTCCTCTGTGAACAAGAATCTACATTGACCCCCCGAATGCATGGCTGTCCGATCACCCACGCCTGTATCCGAGTATATCGAAATATGTGCTCTACACCCTTCAGCACTGCACTTGCCGATTTAAAAAGTCTCCGGACGCTTTGCATTTGCTAATGCCCAGCTTTGGCACGGAGGCGTCCGGAGAGTTTTTGGATTGCCAAGTACAGCGCGATGCACTAAGCACACTAAGACAATGCATGCCAACTGTGTTAACGGGCCCATGCAAATAATCCTTAGCAGATAGGAACTCTGTGGATGGTTTCTCATCACCTTATCCTTGCGTCACTGGGAGCTACTATAGCCTGTGTATCATAGAAGCCCGAGAATAGCCAAATGGACCGAAATATTTGAGAGGAAGGTCTCGGCATTCTGGGGATTTTTTTTTAAAAAAAATACCGGAAACCAGATTCCTGTCGGATCTGAATCTGATGTGGTACAAGTACTCGTCAGTTGCCAAATTTGGGAGTGATCATAGTATTAAAGTATAGACTTGGTTGCGCAGACTATGCCTCTGGGATATTAGACCTCTTGGTTCAAACAGGAGGAGAAAGGGGGAGAAAAAAAGGGCTTCAAGGAGTGTTGCGTAGTTTGTTAAAATTCCCTGTGATACTGGTAGAAGGGCAGGTAATGATTAAATAGGCTTGGGACCGAGGGAAAGAATAGGTTGATAATGGATGGAATAGGGGTGAATAGTATGGTTAGGTTGGGAGTCTTTTTCAGGGAAATAAATCAGATATCGGCCAAAAGTAATATGATGGGTTGGGAGCCTTGGTTTCCGGGGTGTCGGGGGGAGCTTCTTGGTCCTATAGCCGCTTGGTTGGCATATGGGGAAGAGGAGGAGAAGAAAGAATAGCGTAAAACCAGGATTCCGAAGAGTTTCTCTCTGGAGGATTAATTCAAATGACTCCAAGAATTGGCAATATATCACACCCTCTACTCATCTATTGTTATGATAACTGTTTAAACGCTCTCCTTGAGTCCTGGTTTCTACTAAGCTATTTTTTATAGCGGGAGCCGGAGTGGGGGATACATGTCTAGTGGGCTTTCCTCCTTAGACAAAAGGCGCGAAACCTGTTTCTTCTCTCTTACTCTCAGGTTAGGCCCTATTACAACCTCCCTCCTAATCTGATTTGGAAGTCCCTTCTGTTGCCCGCACTCGCAACAAACCCTATCTCTCGCGAACCGCCTCTCCCCGCAATTTGTTTTCAAAGTCCCTTCTTCTTCATTTTTCCCCCCCCACCTTACCTTACATTAGCCTCTCTCTCCATCTCTTCCACACACACACACGCTCTCTAAACCGCAATTTTGCGAAATATCATCTAAATAAATCTTTCCGAAAATCCAATCTTATAGCAGAGCCGATATCCGATCGACAGACACCCGCTATGCCTGCCATATCTATCACCTCGGCCACTATCCACGGGCCTGAATCGCTCATTAACCCACTTCTAAAGTGGTACAGAACTTGTCAGTCGGCATATGATGCAGCTCCAGAGAACGACCGTGTCTGGGAACTGATCAACGCTCACACCAAGGAAGGTCTTAATACTCTGCAAGCTGAAGAGCTCATCTCGCATCTACGTTTCCGCCGCGCAGAGTCCTCCCGAATCGAGCATCTGATGTCGGAAATGGGCTATCTTCCTCGTAAACCATTTGAGGAATTCACCCGTAGGGACGTGGTGACCATCAAGCAGTCCTTCAGAGATGTGATCCATTTGCACACCCATTGTGTTTATTCTCCACTCATCGGTCGTAGCGACGGTGGTGTCGTTGGTGGACCGCCGATCGGTCATATAGGAGTGCCGGTATACTGGGCTGTTGTTGATTACGCAGCGTGGGTTGCGGCGGATTGGAAGGCCGATCCTACAGTTTTTGCTCAAAGGCTTGAAAGCCAGTACCAGGAGCTCGTGAGATATTGGAGTCACGATAAAGAAGGCTTAGAAGCCGGAGCCCATCCTCAAACATTGGGGAGATTCGAGGGTACTGGAGAGTACTCTTCAGGGTGGGCGGCCGCCCAAGTCGCTGCCGCTTTCGAGACCATCTTTCCCGAGACCTGGACCGAGGCTTTGCCTAGGGCGTGGTATTTCGGAAATGTCACTGACGATTACGGGTCTCCTGAACCCCTGGAGCTAGGGAGCGGAGATGAACATGATAGTGAAGAGCCCAAGGAAAACTCGGAGGACGGGGATACCTCTGAGGATGTAGATCAACTAGTCTATAGTTGCGACGAAGGTGACTCGTCCCATTAGATATGTTGCAGCTGAAAACGTTACCGTAACATCCTCCATCCTACCCTATCCCATCTCTTTTAACCATTTAAGCGTGAGGCTAACAGACGTAGGCACAAAGGCCACCAAAAGCCGGAGAGTTACTGTTTGCCCCATCCTTGGGCTTGCTGCTATGTTTTTACTTATATTTCATGAGTAGGTGTCTATTTAGACAGACATCTTGTATTTGATTCTTCGAAAAAATTTCTGTCTCTCTTTCCTTTTTCCCTCATCCCTTCCCCCTCTCTATATCTGATCCTCAAATTTAGGTTCACTCTACTTTTAGCAGTGTAATAAATATTTAACGGTATTCATTGACAGTTTTGATGGCTTTGGAGAAACTCGGTGTAGTAATAATTAAGTTAAACAAAAAAAAATGCCTCGTGGTGTAGATAGTATTTGCTTTTTTTTAGTGGGCGTAGGATCTCGACTATCGTTGCGATCTCTTTTTATTTCTTTCTTCCTTTAAAGAATATCATACCTGCTAAATAGCTACCAACCGGCGGGGGTCTTTTCTGTCGCTTCGCTAGCCTTGTTGTTCGATTTCGCTGCCAATTTCTGTTTGCTGGCGGTGGCTGTCTGGGATGTGGTGCAACTTGCGAAGAGATGAAACGAGACGGAATGGAAATGATTGCTGTGCAACTTCTAGTCTGGGTTGGGGCGTGGCGCGCTCGTGCTTACCTGATTATCCCGTTGTGCTATCGGGTCTGAATTTTAATTAACTAAGTGCAGCAGGATTTACCCGACCGGGGGATGATCTGACTAGCGATGAATTCGCACTTGGTATTTGAGCTGACCAACTAACGGATTATAGATCGGTAGGTAGGGTAAATACTAGCCTCATGAGTAGAATGGGTAAGCACTCTGCTGGCCTGCCCACAAGTTAATCTTGATGGATGTCAATTCTACTGCACTAGGCACTGAGCAAAAGTTTCTATTCCCCCCAGACCGGAAAACTTCTAGTGGGTTTCGCGAGCCTGATACCTACCTGTCTGGTGGGGTTGCCATAGAGCTAAATCGCGGATATTTGTATCTCTAGTGCCAGAGGGATTTAATACTGTAGCTGTCTTGGCTAAAGGCGTGATGGTTAAAAGCATACAATTTGGTGTTGTCCTCGGCGACGGGGAGTACGAAGACTATAGTATATCGGTGGTATTGGGGGGGTTAAAGCTCCGTGTAGTGTCCTCAACGGCCCGGTCCGGTGGCCTTAGAAGAAGGGAGGGACAGGCTATGCGTGGCAGTCCCTCTGCTTCTTTGCTGCCTGGAGGCCTTACATTCGGCATGCCAAGCGCAAGGCCGAGCAATGGACCCGGATTTTGTATGGTGCAGAGGCTCCTCCATTCAGCCACTATTCCCCGCCATCCCTCATCTCGACATGCCGTCCCTGGTACTAACTAGGGGTTTTACCCCTACCCCTAAACACTAGTCTCATGATATGGTTCCGGCAGCCTAACCTCAGGGTGGGGGTCCTAGGGTATCACCACTAAGAACAAACAAAGAGAAGTTGTTCGGTCTCGCCCCATAGGCTTCTCAGTCCTCCATCCGGGCCCCTTGGGGCACCCAGACTATTGAGAACACTTCTCATGGGAAAGTAGATGGCAGGCTGGAGTACCGGTATCTCGGGAATGGCGGCCCTTGAACGGTGGTGAAGGCGGAGCAGGGAGTCTTGGATCAAGGTGGGTGGTGAGATGTGATATTCAGGCAGTTCTCGGGGCTCCGGGCGAGAGAGAAAAGGATTGTTTCTGGGAAGGGGAGTGTTGCTCCAACCATGGAGTTTACTTATTCGCTAACAGGGATTGTCTTTCTTCTAGGTTTGCTCGCTCTCGAGGATTCATGGTGCCAGATCTGAAAGAATTAACTTACGGCTATTCCTCATTCCTCCCAGAGCAGTAGCTCTGGCAGCTACCAAGCGCGGTAGAGGTAAATGATGTCACCCAGCCATCTATATATCTACTACGGCCAGGCCTACCGGCCGAGAGGTTGCTGTGTTGCCACGAGCAGTTATACCTCCTAAACAGACATTATGCTTAAGAGAGAGGGTAGAGACTTGCTATCAAAGGTTCTGATTTTGCAATATACGGACTGACTATTCGCCAGCCTACAGTACTCCAGGTTCTGAGACGGTAAGTGCTCAGGGTTAATCAGCTGAGCCCAGATCAGAACGTAATGCGATGGCGTACATAATATTGCTGTTTTATCGTAGTTGTGAGTGAATGTGCCCATGTGAGATCCGGTGTTTGACCACTTTCGAGTAGGAGGCCTGTCTGTGATACAATTCTCTTTTGTGCTACATTGGATAGTCAGGCATCTCTGATCATGGCTGTCCGACCTGACCTCATTCTCAATCTTATAAAACCCAGAAAGCGGTTTTCCCCATGAGCCAAAGTGAGCACTCTGAGTGCTCATGATTGGGATTGCTCTTTTCGGCTCGGGGGGAGGGGGGAAGGGGGTATGTATCTAGGCAAGTGTGGGTAAGGAGATCATCCGTGGTGGGGGATCATAGAAGGTACAGGCTTTCAGTCAATTACTCGACAAACTATAGTCGTAGATGGAGATGCGGTTCACTCATCGGGAGTTTAAATATGTGTTGTAATGGGAACAGCGTCAGTTAAGCTATTGCAAACCGGGTATGAGAATTTAGCTAGACCCAGCTCTTACAAGGCCTATGCTCGCCCCAGAATGCCCACATTACAGTTGCTCTAGTATTCCATAACATAGCCCACTTCCGTCATAAGGTGAAGAGGAGTAAAAGTCAGAAAGTATCAGAAGTCTTCCCAGACATGACTGAGACTCATAAGGGTTCTCAGACACGTTTATGTTATCGTCGATATTCAGATTTGGGGGAATGGAGAGAATCGGTGTTGGAAAAATGGGCAACGAGTGAAGGGAGTAGTAGTTATTACTGGAGAGAGTGGCACTATCCCCGGAGAATTTTTCGAGCCTTCTGCCTGTTTCATACGAGTGGATGGAAGCTCTCCAGTTACAGAACGATCTGGAAGTACCATAGCGAAAACGACCATAGGGTCTAGTGAAAAATCTATAACGAAAAAAGGAGGAAGGTTCAACAGGGCCAGGCATGCATGACTCGTGCTCGGGGGGTTTAGCGGGGTCACCTATGGGGTGTTCTGGATAGTGGAATTTTTGGTAACTTCTAGCAATTCTTCCCTATCCCCCTGGATTAAGCATGGAAGGGAGTGGACGTACTATCATACCTGGAGCAGCCTACTCCTGGCGAAAACCCCGTATTCATTCAACCAGCGTTGAAATTCATTTTATGGGCCTGACAAGCTCTGAGTATGGTGTCCGCTTTGCCTGCCCAACTAAAATTCGAAAAATTATCGACCAAGTCTACTTAATATCGGGGGATTCCCAGGCAGCAGAAGACCCATCGAAAAACTTGGGCCAAATAAGCCCTCCTGTTTGCAACACCCATGCAATTATCGAAGATCCTGTCGAGTGGCGATCCCAGCAGCTGCCCGGCCCTGCGAGAGGATTGGAGCGAGTCCGCCCAGAAAAGGGTCGATCCCTCCATGCTAAGTTAAATTGGGTTCTCGCCTAGGTTTTACCTAGTTACAACCACCCCGTGCCTATACCCAGCCTCGCGCAAGTGTGAAACTGTTGGTTCCCTCTCTCGGACTAACTAGTGACCCGCCCGATACCATCATAGGGTATCACGCGCTTAAAAGGCGGGGGTTGAGCAGCTAAGTCTTCCGATTCTTTCCTCTCCATCCCCCCAGTTTAATTGCCTGGGAAGGTTCTGGGTCTGTCAAGGCCTGTATTGGGAGACGAGACGAGGCGGAGGGATAAGTCCTTGGGGGGCTGGGGGGGAGGGAGTGTATTACCACCATCCAGGAAGTTTTCTCTTCGCACATCCACAAAACTGGTAAACATGCACAGCACAATAATTTACTCTTACCTATATCACTAGTAAGTAAACTCTGAAGGGAAGACAGTAGGAAGAGTGCTCCTGAGTAGTCCCTGGTCCAGAGATGAGAGCCTGCTGTCATTGGGTCTCAACTCTTATCATATACAATGCCTACATCAGAGGCACGGTACATGATGCTCGCAAATATTTCAAACCCGATGAACTTGGGGCAGCCGAGGTCTGAAATAGAGATGAAATTGACCCCATGGCAAGTGTTCTATGCACAAAGAAAGTCTCTATCCCGGACGGTGCTTGGAAAGTCATACCATGGTAATTTGCACTATTCCCCGCACGACTATAGACTCGAAGCGAAATGAATCCTCCACTATTCCTCAGGAACACCTACCCATTTATTGGCTGGTGGAGAAGAAAATTCATGAGAGCTCTTCTTCATTCAGGGTAGTCGAAGGTCTATATATCGAAAGCCACAGGATTTCAGTGCGCTTTGGGAACTCTCTCTCTTCTCCCCGGAGTTTGCACAGCAGGGCAATCAGGGAGTACAAAAGACAGGACACTATTCTATATTTCTCACTTATTGCGGCAAAATATGCAGGGCATTGACTCTAATATATAGCATTCCAATAAGCGTGAATTGGTATAATAATTGTAAAAATAACTGGGTAAGCGGGGAATCCAACGCAAGCACTATCTATAGTACTATTTTTCGAGTTCATAGCTGAATGCCAAGGTGTTTTCTATTTCAAACTATTTAAGATACAACTGTAGACGTATTAATTCATGCCTTTCTTGATTTACATTAGTATGATACCATGTCAAGGATCCGACCTCTTAATATTTTAATAATGCTCCATTTGAAAGCTTGATTAAACAGCTTAGAGAAGAAATTCGGTAGCAAAAACCACTAAATATATTAAAAAATAAAGTGATATCCAGCACAGTGCAGTGGCTATCAAAGCAATTGGGGATTTTTGAGAGGAATTGTATCACAATTAGACCTAGTGAAAAATTCCTATTTAAAACTTCTGAAGCTCAAGTCTTACTTTATCCATTAATGACTCATCCTACTAGTCTGATCGTGAGCTTAATATCCAAATTAAAGACTGAACTATGAGAACTTGTATGATAGCTAACAATTAGGAACCCTCCGAAAAACACATAAGAGTTCGAATATTTCCGGGAATGAGAACCTGAAGGCTTTACCTATAGATTTTCCAGCTAGCAATAAGGCTGTTGAATTTTCTCTCGTCAGGGAACAGTATCTTCTGTTTTGATATATTTCTCCCCCTTCTCTCCTATCCATATGCACGATATCTGAGGGATAAATATATATGCAATCATCTTAGTAATGATTTTTATCTGCTAAGCTGTTGCTATGACAGGGTTTAAACCCTTGATTTATTCTTTCTTCCCTTTTCAAGCAATCAGAGGTCGCTCCACAAGCCTAGTAACATTAATATGAATTGGAGAAAATTTGTGGTATTGGCTGTCTGGTGCACCGACACCACATAAAATTTATCTGGAGTTACACACACCCCACTCCTGCTACTATTCAGCAATAGACTTCTATCCTTAACTTATTTATACACAAAACAACTCAGACGGGCCAAGAACCATATTTTAATATTGCTGCCACCACTCAGAACTTTAAATGTCCTTTGTTAAACTAGTTGTACTTCACCTGGCCTAAATACACTACTCCGCACACTTTACCTATGCACTATGCTTTTCATCATGTTCACTAATATCCTCCACTTTGGCACTAGTCGATATAATCGAGAGCATGTTGGTATCATAGCCCAAATAGAAAAAAATTGTTACTCGTCTAATGCACTGTAGGCTAGGTTATAAATGTTGCTGTAGAAGATGCTATGTCTTCGAAAATTGTCCCACAGCTGGGCCAAATACCTCAATATCTATAGTTTGCTATACCTTCGAATTAAACTTATTCCATAATTTATTTGCAGGCATTGAGTTCGATAAAGTTTGCTTGATTGAATTGCCGACGGGCACGAAAATCTTATGGACACGACCGCACCATAACTTGGTTTAAGCGCAAGTATCCTACCTCCCGTCCAGATCCCTCTCCCTCACGCTCCGGGCCTCCGTCATTGTCATGACGGTGCTGTGGCAGTGCCGTGATCGGGAGTTTCTACGGTCACTTAAACCCAAGCGGGCGCTCAGTCTCCTTGCGTGAGATTCCTTCCTTCCGGGATCTCACGCTCGGCCGCACATCCGTGACGCTATGTACTCCGGGAAGAAGAATCCTAGTTTCTTTAGTGTGTATATTACGGGCAAGTTGCGCAGTGGAGCCCCTGGAGTAGGTAGGCAGGTAAATATAGGCCTGCCAAGTAGTTCCATTCCACCCGCATCTGGCAGATTAGATCCTCCAAAAGTGATACAAACCCACCCGGCTCCAGTAAATAAACCACAAACCCCACTCCCATCACACTCAGGTGGAATTGGAAAATCGAGACACCATAAGAAATCACAATACAGGACCGGGGGGAAGAGTAAGAGGGATAGTAATAAGGAAAGAAAAGCAACCCGACAAAGGGAAACCACCGACCGACTGACTGAACGGATGTGAGCGAATGATTGAATCAAAACCTATTTAACAACGGCAGCCTTGTATGAAACTCTGCCTAATGCTGCGACCACTCAATAGTGTTCAAGTCCACTCCCTCTTGCACAAGCTCCCATAACGGACTCATCTCCCTCAAAACCGTAACCCGGTCCCTGACGGCATTAAGCACATAATCGATCTCAGCCTCAGTGGTAAACCTGCCGATTCCAAAGCGGATACTAGAGTGCGCGCTCTCATCGCTAGACCCGAGGGCTCTGAGGACGTAACTGGGCTCTAAGGAGGCAGAAGTACACGCCGAGCCGGAGGAGAGAGCAATGTCCTTGAGTGCCATCAAGAGGGATTCGCCTTCTACGTATGCGAAGGAGACGTTGACACAACCGGGGTAGCGGGCGCTTGGGTCCCCGTTCAGGGTCGTGTGCTCCATTGCTAGGAGGCCGGATTGGAGGCGGTTTGAGAGGGCGGTTACGCGTTTGTGGTCATACTGGGTTTTACTTCAATTTTAGCGGCTTGCAGGCAGGAAAGACGGGTAGAGGGAATGCACCTCAATTTCCTCTTTGGCAATTCTGCAGGCTTCTCCAAAACCGATTACCAATGGAGGCGCGAGAGTCCCACTGCGAAGGCCACGTTCTTGACCGCCGCCAGAGATGAGCGGGTCGATTCTGACTTTTGGTCTACGGCGGATGTAACAGGCGCCAACACCCTTTGGGCCGTAAACTTTGTGGCCGGAGATGCTCATCAAGTCGACGTTCCACTTGCCGACGTCGACGGGAATTTTGCCCACTGCCTGGGCACCATCGGTATGGAAGAAGACATTCTTCTTTCGGCACAACTTTCCAATCTCCTCCATCGGCTGGATAACCCCAATCTCATTATTGACCGTCATAATTGAGACTAACGCTGTGTCCGGGCGAATCTCCTTCTCCAATTGCTCCAGATCGATCAAACCGTTGCTCTTGACAGGGAGATACGTGATATCATATCCCTCGTCTTGCAAATGCCTGCACGAGTCCAACACACATTTGTGCTCCGTCTGCGATGTGATGATGTGCTTCTTGGACTTGTAAAACCTTGCTACACCTTTGATAGACATATTGTTTGACTCCGTCGCTCCAGAGGTGAATATGATTTCCTTCGGGTCGGCCCCGATAAGCTTTGCGACATGCTCGCGCGCAACATCAATCGACTTCTCTGTTTCCCAGCCGTAGGCGTGCGTGCGTGAATGAGGATTTCCATATAGTCCCGTATAAAACGGAAGCATAGCATCGAGGACGCGAGGGTCCATAGGAGTTGTAGCTTGCATGTCAAGGTAGATTGGCCGAGAGCCCTCATCCATTATTGTGGCTTGCTTGAGAATAGCTATCCGCCATCTTCGTTAGTCTCCAAATTGTCTGGCAACAATATGAAAAGGGTAGAAAGTGGCGCACCAGCAGAAGGGGACAGCATAGCATCCGCCGCCAGACTGCTCCCAACACCAGGTTCTGAAGGTTTAAGTCCACTCTGGTTAACAAAATTACTCGCATCTATCCGTCGATTCTCAACATCCACTTTTACCGCAGCCTCCCCATTCCTCCCACTTGAAGAAATGCATCTACGCTGCAGTTGTGCTGTCAATCCCCTCCGTACGGTTTCAGCAGGCCTGAGCGAAGCAGAAGGCGAGCGGGAGAACCTCGCGGCACATCGAAGAACCTTGGCGGCCGTCGTCATGGTGCAGGATTCAAAAGGCTGCGGGATTTCCTGTAGGGGGTGTGGTTATCAGATGGCGGGTAGGGAAAGGTAAACGCCTGGTAAGAGTTAAAAAGGGCGGGGTAGTGGGATGGAAGGTGGCCGCGAGATCTTATGCTGCGAAGGCGTTGGGGGGCAAAAAAAGAGTTGATAGGATGGTGGCGGTGTCACGTGAGATGGAGCACAGCAAGGCCTTGGCAACGACTTTGAGCGCGGAGATTCAGTCAGGTGGGTCAAATTTGAAGTCTGGAGCTCACGAGATGCATGGGTTTTGCTAGAATCCAGTATAATATAATACCCATATTTCTGTACCCAGCCGCTGGGCAACCATTCCGCAGAGATTTTGGCTCTTGACAAAATACTTTTCTTTATGGGTGGAAGCATTGGGTGATCCTAAGCACAGCGCAAGATTAGGAGGTATGGCATATAAAAGATACATGACAACCACTCTTGTTGCAGGTTATCTCTAATTTCTTGATTCTATAAACCTTCTATGCGACTCTTTTTCTCGAGAACTACTCTCTACTTGTCCTTTAGTTTGATTTGGCCTAAAGAGGAACCCCTAGATTCATTGGGAGTGATTAAATGGTTGGTGATGAGTGCTCAGTTTTGGTGTAAATTTGCCGTCTGCTGGAGTCTTTTGTTAAATTATTTACAGTTATCAAGGTTACCCGGCCTTAACACTTAGGTAAGGTACCCACTGCTACAGGCAAAGGTTGTTTTTTTACAGCTGTCCTACATTTGACCAGGTGTAGCTGGGCCTTGTACCAGTTGTTATTAAATAAGGTCCAAAAAACTGCTGCTTTTGGTGCATGATCCTCTATGTGCTATGCTATTGCCATAGATGCCGATTAGAGTGGAATCACAACTCGTATTGTATGATATTGGAACCCTTTTTGCATACACATGCCCAGCAAACCTTCCTTCCCCTCCAATCCCTCTATGCGTCCGAACGCTGTCTCCCCCCACGCTTTGCACCGGTACTCTATAGGATCATCGGTAATAGATGATAATATTATTAATAAGAAATAAAGCATTCCGTCCCAAAATGAAATATTATATGTGCAATAAAACAATTTATAGAGCACTGCCGTATTTTTTACCGTCTTATCCCAAACTGTTATCGTATCGGTGCCGCTGGATCCTCTCTCGGGGGACGATGGGACAGCCCTCTATCTCTGCATTGTAAACTAAAATAATATTATTCCAAGTTATCTGCATTGCTCGATCATTGGCATCAGTTGCCAATTGGCTGACCCAAACTCGGAAAATCCCGACCTCCAAGCACGAGCGTCTGCATGCCAAGCTCAATTTACGCGTTCGCCCAACACTACGCGTGCGCCGCGAAAACACAGTCGCGAAATTTAACAACTTGACGGAAGTCAGCCAATGTCCAGTGAACACTTTTTCCCGTCGAACAGCCTGTGTCAAAGAGAAAACCCAACAACGGACGCTCGCGATGTCGAGCCAAGAAGAAGACAACATGATGCTCTCCAAGCTTCCGGAAACAGTTGATCCTATGATCGTAAGGCTTATTTCCCTCCAGTTTGCCAAATTCTTGGGTCAAAGGCTAATTGTTTATTTTGAACAGAGAGCACATATATTATCACTATGTTCAGCGGTAACTTGCCATTCATTGACCCCTTCGGTCCCCATATGGGTTGGATATCTAACTAGCTATAGCTCGGGGGAACATCTGCGGTTGAAGACGGCGGCTACTCGCTTGGAGACGATGCCTTGGCTTGTTTGAAGGACTTGAAGAAATGGCTAAAGTTATATGATCAAAAGATGAATCGGTTCGACGTATGCTCCACCCTCCCCAATGCGGAATAGCAAGGACGGGCTGACCGGCCGACGGGGCGGTGTAGGTCGCCCGATGTATTGCCGAAGCAAACTTAGTGAAAGGAGACTTGCTCGAGATCCTAGGCAGGTGGAAAGAAGATGAACTTGAGGACCGAATCAAGCAGCGATTAGCACTTGGTTGCGTCGAGTTACTGGTGCCATTAACATGGCCGTTCGAGAGGTACAACGAACAATCCACTATTAATCACCACCGACACATTCCGGTTCTACGGTTTGCGCAGGCGGCATACAAAAAAGCTATCTTACAACACCCATCCAAGAGGATCCTATCGAATATCGTCCGTATAGCGCTACCCTCGATCGCTGTACCACCGGAAGAGCGAACAGCGAGGGACGAAGGGATAATAAAGCTTGTTCTCTATTTTTTCCGGAACCTAGCCATGATTGAACACCCGATGATCACGGAGACGGACACGGGGGAAGAGATATCCCGGAGTGCAACTATCGGAGCGCTGAAGGAGCAGAATGTGCTGCATTTTTTATTGTTCATATCGTCAAAGGTGGGGAATGAATTCAATACACAGGATACCGTCACTATGGAGGTCATATATCACCTGGTAAAGAGCGTGGATATTGAAAAAATGTTCTTGACCGACGATCAGGAGTCGCAGAAGCAGAGTCAAGATCTGACAACGCTACTGAAACTCGAGGATGAGATGAAGAGGGCCAGTATTCGGGGTGCAAGTACTCGGCATAGCAGGTTCGGGACTACAGTGTGGATAGAGAGAAGCGACAAGACACGATCGTTTGTTTCTGGGCAGGGTGCGCTGCTGGGGAAGTCCACTGGCCTGGATAAGATGGATGCGTCAAAGAAGTGGAAGAAGCCAAGTGGCGCAGATACAAAGGGGATATCCCGTAAGGTATGTTACATATTTCCACCACTCTTGGATTATAACTAACTCGAAGGCACGGTTCCATAGACCGAACATGACATGTCACTCACCCTTGAGCGGCATGCGAAAGCAGAACTCCGCGAATTCGTCGAGGAATTCTTAGACGCTGGCTTTAATCCCCTCTTCAGCCACCTCCGCCGCGCCATTGATCGGGATGCCCAACGCCTTGTAGAATCAAACCAGCAACAGTACTTCTATCTAATAGCTTGGTTTCTCAAAGCCGAACGTATCCGTCGCAAAACGCTCGCAAACTCCGAAGACCCCACAACTACCGAGCTTGAGAGTTTCAGCCTGGTGGCTTCGGTCCTAAACCAAGAATCCTTGATCACCTTGAATCGCCGAATGACAGACTGGTTCGACACAAAGCAGTGGACACCCTTACAATCCGCCATGCGCTGCTTTACACAGATCTTATTAACAATCCAGGATATGGCTGTTTCACCACTGGTAGACGACCAGGAGATCGCAGAGAATATCCAGAATAGACTGTTCTACGAAGAGGTAACACTAGACCTCGTTGTCATGATCCTACGGTCTTACACTAGGCAGCCGTTTGGCTGGTTAGATGATTGCACGGAGATGGTACATGTGCACCTCAAGATGCTCGAGCGGTTTTCAAAGCAGCATGAACACATGTTTATCCGCTCACGGAAGCGTGCTAGAGCGCAGCGCAAGAAGGACGTTGCGGGTGAAGATGGAGCTGGGAGTGTGCCCGAAGAAGAGGAAGATGAAGAGTTAGCTGAAGAGAGTAAAGCTACCATGAAGGAACGGGCATTCGATTACTCACGATTCGAGCAGAAGTTCCTGACACAGAGCTGTGTGGATACGTTTCTGGCATTTATTGGGAATTATAAGGAGTTAAATTATGGTCAGATGAAGCGGGCAATTACATTCTTTCATCGGGTGTTTGTCAAGAGGGAGCAGGAGGTTTTATTGTTCAGGATTGATATTATTGAGTTATTTAATCGAATCCTACAAGGCCCAGATGGATTGCCCAACAGTCATCCTGCAAGGCAAGAGATGGATCAATTTTTCAAGCATTATATGCGAAAGCTAGTCAAGATGCTAGAGAAGAGGCCAGAGTTGTATGCGGAACTTTTGTTTACAAAAGTCAACAGTACGATGCACTACTTGCAGTTTGGCTATGACAAGCAGATTAAGGTTTCCAAACCAAGGTCTGTGACATCACTTTCCCGCTTCTGCACCATATGCTAACTTTTCAGCAGGGAAGCAGCGGAATTACGTATAAAGCCAGGCCTAGAATTCAACGAACAAGTTAGCGTAGCGGTAGGAGCGCTACTAGACGAGAACAAAGGCGATGCGGTAGACTGGTTAAAAACTGTTCTCTCTGCCGCCATTAGCGAGCGCAAATCCTGGGAAGCAGAAGAGGAAGCAAGACTCGCACTGGAAGCCGAAGCCGCGGGTCTAGACTCGGAGACTGCTCCCCAACCCTCCCCCAGCAGCCCGCCATTTATAAACATAAAACCGGACAACGAAGCCCGCCAAACCGCGTTACTAAAAGACGCAAAACTCCGCCTCCTCCTAACAACCCTCAAATTTGAAAAACTCGACCCAACCGACACCCTCGATACTCGCTGGATCATCCCCTCGCAGCTAACTTCTTTAGACCTACAAACCTCCCTCGAACTCCTCAAGACAAACGCCGACAACCCCCCAACCTTTCCGGATGGCCAACTCGCCGAGGACTTCATTTCCCAAAAACCCAAACCCCGTGTCCAAGCCTTCGATTCCGACTCGGACTCGGGTCTAGAACCCCTCTTTGAACCCGGCGGCCCAACACCCATGCCCGGTGCTGAAAAGCCCAAAAAGAAGCCCACAAAGAAGCGCCGTAGAAAAGACGCCGCGGAATTCTCAGAACTGGGCTCCGACCTTGACGACGCCGCAATCGAACGCGCCCTCAAGCGAAAGCAAAAAGAGAAGGAGAGACTGGCCATGATAAAAAGTAGTCTGTTCGTGCACGATAGCGACGACGAAAGCGACGAAGAGAGGGATAAGCTGTTTTACGAAAAGGAGAGGAAGCAGAGGGCTATGGGACCTGTGGCGCTGGATGGGACTGCCGGGCCACAGCTGGACTTTATGGAGTATGGGTTTGGTGGGGTTGGCGAGGATTTGGTAGCAAGCATCGGTGTGGAGGGGGAGAATAGGAGGAAGAGGAAGAACGTGGCTAGTGGACAGGCTAAAACAAAGAAGAGGAGAGCTGTTGAAAGTGGAAGCGATGATGATAGGAGTAGTGCAGACGGGGAAAAGTCTGATGACGACGATGGCGACGATGGCGACGACGACGACGAAGAAGAAGAAGAAGAACGGCCCTTTGCACAACCACCGGTAAAATTAGACATCCGCGCCCCGCCCGCAAGGCCCAGGCGGAGAGGGCCGGTAATCGTATCTAGCGACGAGGAGTGATTATTCTACCTATCCATTCATGTTGGCCGACCGCATGTATAGTATTCCACGTTTTGTTAGCACTAGACAGGTAGAACGGCGCAAATCTAGAATAATCCAGGCACGTTAATATCACATCGTGCTGCACGTAGCTGTTCCTTTTTTCGGCCCATCTACGATAGCACGCTTCTTCCCCGAATACTGTATCTTGGACCGCTGTGTGAGTATTGGAGTTCTATACTGTACTGTAGCTGTGATAAGGATGAAGTGGGGAGATGCCATTCATTCATTTGCCGTCATGAAGTATCACTCGGTTGGAAATCTGGTTTGGTACAATGCCGGAGCTAGTCTGTGACTCGGGACCCCCAACTAGAATGGCCTGGATAGGATTATCACAATGCTATATAGGTATCATATCATACTCATGTCATGATAATAATTATAGACTACGCTTTTAGTGCAGTAATTTATTTAACATCTAATCTGTAGTCCCTGATAAATCTATCACGCTCGTGGTCGAACCTCTTTTTCTTTTCCATTGCCTATGCTCTGACCGTGATTGGCCTATCCCCTAAAGTAGGACGGGAGTTTTGTCCCTTGGTATTTGCCATTGGAGCTATTATGTACAGTAGTATCGTAGTTCGTTTTCCTCTCGAAGATGTGTGCACCGCTGCGATGCTTTCAAGGTGTCCATTCAATTACATATGGTTCCGGCCGTCTATACACAACACCCCGATCGACGCGATAGGAAACGCCTTGGCATAGAATTGGTATTGAAAAAAACTCGTAGATCGGGCTATGATACGACAGCAGGAGCTTTTTTTAAATAATAATAATAATAATAATAATCCTAGTTTGTTAGGGCTAAATGGATAATTGTATCCCTCCTTGAGCCTGCATTATGCCAAGGAGTCCCCGTTACATCAACCAAGGCGTTATAGGGCCGGAACTACTGTATATCATGTGTAACCCATCCTTATCATCGGGGTTAGGTTTTTTTCCACATGGGAAAATAAAAGTTAAAACAAAAGACATCCACAGGTTTCGAACCTATGCTGCCCAACGAAACAGATTTCTTGTCTGTTATCTTAACCACTCAGCCACAATGCCTTATTTAATGTACTTTGGTGGCTCATTGGAAACTGGAAATGGGAGTATCCAGACTCAGATAACCCAACACCACCCAGAAAGCATCCGGAGGGACCAGGTCTTGATAAATTAGTATGGCGAAAAAGCGAGAATAGAGTCTGTGCCGATAAGAAGATTATGATATAGCACTAAGCGTGAATAGCCCCTAGCCCCCCCTCGGGGGCCACAGCCCACCCACCTATCGTACTCTCACGCACTACCTACCAAACCCTCCACCATCCGGGCTACATACTCCTCCCCTTCGCGTTCCTAGCTGCAGTAGCAAATTCCGCCCTTATTTTTGAAACCCACGACGTGGAGGGAAAGGTCATCAAGGACGTCCCTGAGTGGTACTGTATATTGGCATTCCCTGATATTATAATACTCTGAATAAATAAATAAATAAATAAGTATATTAAAAATCAGAAACTATCCATGATGATTCAGGGCCAATGCAGTCGGGTGATCACAATATCTGGAAAGATAGTATATTCTGGGTCACCTTAAAACAATACTTGTTGTACCATGTGGTGGGCAAAGTGCTCCGTCTCATGGTCATACAGCACCCCAGGGCAAGATTCCTTGAGAAAGAAACATCATTCAATATTATGATACTTCTATATAATAGGGAATCGCCCCCATATGCGTAGGAGCAATCACCTTCGAAAGAATGGATTTGAGGTCCACGGAATTAGCAAATTGGTTAGGTTACACCCCCTCTCTTCTATCGTCTTTTTTTTTTTGGGGGGGGGGGGTATGTCTGGACAAACATCGTGAAGTTGGTAATCTTCATCTGTCTATTATCTTTTTAAAGATAGCAGTTTATTAAGTACACAGCCGTTAGTGGTAGTCGGTGATAATCCTTGTTGATGAAAGCACCTGGGTATAACACCTGGTCCACCACCTGCATCCTCCTCCTCTTCGCCCACCTGCGTTGTCAGATCAAATAACTGCCTGAACCATGTCAACTTCTCTCTCCCGAATCCTTTTCCTATCTTCTTTTATTTTTGTGGCCCGCATGTCACTCTCTTGCGACAAAGAGAAGGTGGTACTAGCAAAACGCCTGGTTTGCAGATGTGTTGACAGTGTTTATATAGAAGAGGTAAAGTGTCCCTAATAGCCTGGGTAGTGCGTAGTTGTGATCTAGAGGCGATTGTTGAAATATGTAGGAAAGTGTATTATGGATGGTAGGGACACCCCGCGGGTGCCCTAGGAGAGTCTATGCTGGAGGAGGAGGGGCTCCACCATCCACTAGAGATAGGGAGAATGAGCTAAAGAGAGAGGGCTTGTGAGAAGTTCTATGAACCATTTCGGGAAAGTAACAAGAAAGTTAGAGGGGGAGGAGCTCCCAATACCGACCTTCTCACTACTATATGGAGAGGTGAGAAGAGGAGAGAGTGGGTAGAGTTGATTTCGCCCGTTGATCGCCTAGAGATCATTCACTTTTTCCCTATGAAAGTAGCAGAAAGTAATCGCCGTTTTCTAAATGCGATCCCGATTTCCCTTCGGAGGTTCTAAGATAGGGAGGGAGTAAGGAGCTCCAAATGCTGAAACACACTAGCTTTCCACAGAGTTTCGGATTAAACACCTTATGGTGATACTAACGCTACCTATGTCGGAGGGGGGATTGCTCTAACATGATCGGGAGAGGTAGAAGGACGAGATTGTGTTGGGGTGGTCTGGGCTTTCTGGAATTTGGTGGGAATAGGATCTCGAGTATTCGATGAAACATGGTCAGACTCTCCGGTTATTGAGATTGGGAGGGCGAGAAAAGGGTATCCCATTGCCTTTCGAAAGTTCTGGTGATAATGTATTCCTTGCAAAGGATGGAGAGAGCGATTCGCTATTCCCGGCTCATGGGCCGAGCAAGGACGGAGCAGGAGAAGAGGAATGGGGAACCCTCTCTTGCGTCACCTATCATACCTGTTTGCACACCTAGTTCTTGACTCCTCTTTTCTCGCCTCTCCTCTCCTCTATTCTTCTTTTTTCACTTCTTGGTTCTTACTTCCCGGCTCAATCGCTTTTACAATTACTCGATAGGCAATCCAAGTTACTTGCTCGCTTTGATTACCTCCGTATTCCCAAGCGTCCCGTCAGCCCCGTAGGCACCGCCAGGACTCCACCTCCCGGGAGTTTCAGGCGTGTGTCTCATACTGCAGGGCAAGAGCGTCCGTCCTTTGAGAAAGACTACCGTCTAAGGGGGTGACTATAGGTCCCTACAGTCCTCTACGGATCGGTAACTCCCGAACAGTACCTGCGATCCCCACCCGCCATCTGCAATCCCCGCCAATTACCTTAGGGCCCGCCGATTACCTGTAGGGCCCGTCAATCACCTGCAGGGCTCACCGGTTACCTGCAGTGCCCGCCCGTCATTCAGAGTTATCCGGAAAATTGCCCCACTTGAGACACGTGTAGTCTCCGCCCGTCCGTCCCGGGCAGTCATCCAGATGGAGGACAAGATACCCGTTTGTCCCGTCCGGACCCGAAGACGGACCGACTAGACCCTTGGGAGCACTGATTACTATACCTCTTTCTTAGAACCATCCACTACCCACCTATCACCACATCGCCCCTATACAAGCCCGCCCCCGGCACCCCCCCCCCCAAGACACACCATGCAAGGGAATACCACTCTTTCACTCCCATCCAGCAATCTCAATTGCTGCTATGAGGGTTCGTCCCGACAATTAGGAAGCCCCAGAGAATCCTATTTCGTCACTAACCTCTCGCATATTCTTCAGCATTCTGGGCCAGCCACTCAGGAGCAATTTCAACTCCAGCCACGGGGGTTACTATACTAGCAATCGAGATGATAGAGAGAGGAGAACACCGATATAGGGACCATCACCGACCGAACCCCAACCCCGAAGGCGGGGTCCCCCAAGGCCTGCCCCTCCTCTTCCTGGCCCTCCTGCTCCTCCTGCTCCTGACCCCGAGCAAGGCCTGGTCATCAGCCCTCAACCTGTCCCCCCTGTGGACATTGCTCTACAACGCTGGCTCGCTGAAGTGAAACAGGCCCTTGAGCAGGTCCCTCTTCTAGGAGGGCGGATTGCTGCTCTGGAGCGGGGCCTCGAACAGCGAGTCCAGGTTGTGGGGCCGGATCAGGGGGGGGGGCCTCTTTCCTGAACAACAGGTTGCCCACTTCCAATGGCGAGTCATCGATCAAGAGGGGGACTTTGGGCAGGTGAGAGGGCTGGTGGCTGACCTCGAAAAGAGTGAGAGTACGGAAAAAGACAAGCAGAGAATATTGCCGAACTCGAACGGGCTCTTGAAGATGCGTCCCGTGCGGGACATGTACAAGGAGATGTTCAAGGGATTAGTTGCAGGTGGCACAGGCCGGGCGGGGGCGAAGGGAAATGACGGTGGAAGAGGTAGTAGGAAGCGGGGTGTGCTGTGGAATTTTGATCACTATTACGATTCCTACATCATTATCATCATCATCATCATCATCATCATCATCATCATCATCATCATCATCATCATCATCATCATCATCATTTATTATTATTCATGTACTCGAAGTCAATGGGTGAAGGGGGAATGACGGCGGAAGACGTAGTGGGAGGCTGGGGGTGCCGTGGAATTTGGGGGTTGAAATTTTGTTTCGATATAGTTTTGATTGTTATTATTATTCCTGTCATTATTATTATTATTATTATTATTATTATTATTATTATTATTATTATTATTATTATTATTATTCCTGTACTCGAGCACGGTACTCGGGTGAGGGGGGATATTGGGACAAGCAGGGGGATAGTATAATTACTCTAATTAGTAGTTATCTTACTTTTTTAGTTCTTTGATACTCCTTCCAAGACATATGTACGAGTACGAGTACACGTACGGGCCTCTGCTACTCCTGCTTGTCCCAATTCTTTACCCCTACCCCTAGTAGAGAGGTACTAGGTATGTGCAGGCTGTCTAAAGGAGAGAAAGGGTTTGGAGGCACAGGACAACTGAAATCCGGGGCAATTGCTAGTTGTTTTCCTTCACCGACTATCCATGGGGGTAGATGCCACTTGTATTGAGGATGCGCATGACCTCTTGTTCGGAAAATTGGTCAACAGCTCTCGGAGAACTCGCTGGTCGATTGAGGTTATGCTGCTCGGGAGAAAGAAGGCCTCCAGAGTACTGCATTCAGTCCCAAGGGCATCTGAAAAGCCCCCTGTACTGTTTTTGTGCACAATAAAAGCTGATGCGCCCACACATCCTCACTGATATGTTCATTTTAGTGCATCCTATACATTCACCCATGCACCACGCTTCTGTGCTCTCTGCACTCCCGCAAATTTATTAAAGAAAATTGCTAGGATATCCTTCCTTTTGGGGAGACCAGAGAAGTGATTGCAGTGTAGTCCCATGCTCGTCGTTGCGAAGCACAACAGCCTCTCCCCGAGAGAAGTTGAACCGCCCAGGTGACTTTTCACCGCTCTCCAAGGATACGTTCTTTTGCCTTCCGATACCTTCTACCAGAATATAGGACTAAACGTAGGATCAAGGTATGCGGCAATGAGGAAGGCCAAATATCGTTACAGTATTGGGGGGAATGTAACCAATAGCCGATTGTTAACTTGAGTAGCCGGCGGGGATCTAGGGACCCACCAACTTAAAATCCCCCATCCAGACATTCCCTAAAATGGAGAATGGTCATAAAATGCAGGTGTTGGAAAATGAGCAAAGTTATCCTAGATCCCGCCCAACACCGTGTTCCTCCCGACCTCCCCGCAGTATTCCTCAAGATTTTAACATAAGTTGAGAGAGAAGATTGCAATCCTTCTCTGCTATTATTGCCCTCAGTCTGAGCCACGCTATCTCATCCTCTAACATGGCTTGACGATGCGGGCGAGGCAGACCGCACGCCTCAAATCTCGAAATCTCGATAGGGGAGGATTTATGTGCTTCACGCATATGCTGTCCCGCCAGTAGGTGCCCCTTTCGCCGGTTCATTGGTAAAACCCTGGCCCCGTAGGTGTCGAGGAGAGCTCAAAACCGAGCCTCCTGCAACAGCTTATAAGGTTCACGCCTGAGATATCAAATGAGTACCCTCCCTCCACGCTGAGCTTCTGGGTGGCCTAAATGAGGGTTAGCAGAGCTCCAACGTCATTCTCAAGGCAAAGATTTGATGAACGCCGTAATTGTAATTCTTCGGCTACGCATTATTCACCTCATTCCATTTTCCCCACATATGAACCCCCGGAGTGCCACTGCCCATACCAGACGGTCACCATAACCCGCGACTAAGGTGGTAAATCCTCGGTCCCTCTTTGCTACCGCCCTTTCCTAGGGGCCGGAAAGACAATCTCCAACAGCCTCTAAGCTTATTGTTAGTATTACGACTTTTTGAAAATTGGCAGGAAGAAACCGACTTTCTCCAGTTAGAACTTATAATCATCACATCCCACTCGCAGGCTCATTCACACAATATCCACAGGAAAGCCTTGATTGCTAAGACCACCCTAATGCCTCATGCCGCTCCCGAACCCCAATTCTAGGGTGAGTACTGCAGTGGGGAATGCGGTGGGGAATGCGGTGGGCATGGTCGTAAGGATGGTGGCAGTAAGGACAGCAGTGGAGAGGGAAGGAGGAAATGATAAGGAAGCCTACCCGTATTTATAGGTTTGAGCCGGGTGGCCAGGTTGGGTCACAATTTGTGCGCCGGGGGGGGCACCATAAGACTTTTATCGGGCTACTGCATCACATCCCCTCGCTCGTCGGGGCGGGGGTGGGGTCGGAATCATCTGGCCGGCTTCGGCGCCCAACCGCCTGCCGAGGTATCGATTCCATATCATTAAATCTTCATACTAGCCTAGCATTACAAGCTGCGGAGTAGACAGGGCTGATTATGGGGCCTCCTTTTCCTCTGATCTAGTACGAGAGTCTATCTACTACCCAAAACCAGTTCAGCAGGTCAAATTCGCCTGAAAATGTTTCCATCACTGGGTTATTATTTTGTGGCAAGAGGTCCGAACAGAGTGAAGCTACTATACGTACTGGAGGGAAGCTTTCCATGTATCTAGCCGTCGTGCCCCGAATATAACGGCCATTCTGACCCAAGTTCTTTGTGCAAGGGGCCAGCTGTATTAGGATGGTAAAAGGGGCCGGGGGAAACCAATGCTTTGCTATCAGATGTGTATTGTATAAGTATGTGGTATGAAATGCTGATAGCAATAGTTTTGTGGACTGTTTGACACTTTGTCGCCCCACCAGGCCCCCTCCCAGAAACAACACTAAAGGGTCCTCTTGTAGCACGGACCTCAACAAGAAGGAGTCCCAGAAAACCCCTTCCCAATCCTGCTAACTCACCACTTTTTGATCCTCCCCACTGCATCTTTCAGCATGCTTGGCTGTCCTTTGGCTCCAGCACTTCGAAGTGAGTCGACTAAGTCAAAGGCCTGTCAGAGGCTATTCGTATTGGGTTCTTAAGGGCATTGACCGCTCCAGCTCAGAACTCAACTCCAAGGAATTCTACCAGATGTGGCCAAGAAATCCGGTAACCTTTAGCAGCTTTCTTACAGCGAACACTCACCAGGTACAGAAGTCAGAAATAAGCACCTACAATCCACCAATAATCCAGAACAATAGCAACTCAGGAACCACATAGGTCAGAAATTCCCTTATAGCATTCTACCGAGCCCACTGCTTGCGCTGCTCTCCATATATATTTGCCCAGGACACTATCGGAGATAACCCCAGCGATATTTCTCCTAGGATTACCCCCACAACTACTATTGTTCAGCGATAGGCAATCCTTCCGGGCCAGACTTGATACAGTAGGTGGAGTGATCTCTCATGAGTTTCCGACTCCCATCCATATATTCCTGAAATTGTAACTCTAGTATCCACATTTCCCTTTCCTCTACATGAGAAGTTGAAAGAGGTTTTGCAGTCGTTGAGCACAACCGGCGATATTGTGTTGGCGTTGGCGTGGTTGGCCGCTTATTCCAACACTACTCGAAGAAGCTACCGGCATCACAATTCCGAAGCCCCGCCACCTGATACGGCACCACGCTTGACCTTACTATCCCCCCAATCGGCGGGATCGTTAGCAAACGTGGCACATGCGATACCCAGACATGAAAGGCAGCATGGGAGGGCCTTACCAAAGGAGATACACTCATTGGATAAGGATGCGAAAAGGTGAGTGCCATATGAAAGTAAGAGAGAAGGGAACTTGTAACATGATCAGGGAGACTGCATTGGGCATGAAGAGTAGAGTGCTAATCAGTATTCCCGAGCCCTCAATGGCGTCGTGGAAAATGGCTTCTCCAAAATTGCACCTCTAGCGCGGCGCGTCGTGTTTGTCACAGACCCTAAGTATCCGGACGAGATGAAGAGCTCTTCAGACAGTATCCTTTCCTTTATGGATGCTGTTCTGGGCGTATCTCCACCAATCAAACATTTCCGGAACAATAGCTATGGGGCGAGGTTGAGGAGTGACATCTGGACCCCAGAAAATCGTCTTGGATCATACCATACACAGAAGTTTAGCTCAGGACCTGTATCATCTAGAGGTGGTCCGGATAAACCTTCCACAGAAACTCAGCAGCACCCTTCCTAGCATTATTGACCAGATACAATCGACCTAGAGAGAGATACCGGGTGTCAGCTCCTAAAGTTCACCCCCCCCCCCCTTTTGACTAATTCATAAGCAGCATAGGCCAAGATAAACACCCGGCATATAATAATATTATAGAATATTAAAAATAATTGACACGGAGGTAATGATCGGCGATGAGAGTTTCAAGTTTGTATTAAGCGGTAAAGTTCATAATTGATTAAGCCAAGTGTGTAGAAAGGGAAGACTTGAGGAAAGCTAAGAACAGGAAATAAGGTATGAGGCGAGGAAAAGGAGGAAAACAAATAGGAGAAACTTGTCATAGCTTGTGTCTCTCCGCTGCGGCCTCGGAGTACGAGCATCTCTCATACAAAGCGTAGCTGCCTTCGACATTGAAGGTTATTTAGTGGAAAGTGACTTCTTGTGGCCAGTTAGGACGCAAGACAGGAGCTCACATGCAAAACATCCACTCAGGACCACCAATCGCGTGTTTGGCAAGCACTTTAACTGCGGTATTTTTCAACCAATCGCTGACAAGAGATATGTACCGGCAGTTGAAGTATACCTCAATAGCGGTATTGATTACGCCACCCAACTCTCCCGTTGGTGATATCATTGACAAGTCTTGGCCTCTGAAACAGTGAGTGCAACCACAACCCCCAACCTCCCAATACACTAACACCCATTAACTACTACTAAAACACGTATGGGATCATTGCAGCCCTCCTTTTCCAAGGCAACAAGACAGCCAAGAACTTGACCAAATACGCCGGAAGAGGGCGCAAGGAACAGACAAGGAAATGAAGCAGTTTGGTGATAACCGACTGATAGACTCCTATCATACCGGTATGATACCACACTCCAGAAAGCCAGTTTTCCTTCTTCCCCAGGTCAACACAGGGCTTCAGGCTGACGAAGGCTGAAAACAATGCGGCCAAATAGGCCACCAAAACGCAGCCCCAAATCCAAATGAACACCTGATCTTGAGATTGCCGTACCCAAGCCCTGCCCCGATTCACACTACCTTTTAGTGATTTCTCCCCTTCTCCGGTGGCCACTGTTCAAAGCCAATAGCGGAAATAACTAACAAGCACCCATTGCAATCTACCATCTCGCAGCCCCCAAAGCTCCACGTCCCCCCTCCGCTAAGAACTCGAACAAGTCCCAAGAAGAGTAGGTAGTTAGGCCAAACAAGGCCTAGCAAAAAGGCGCAAACTCAACCAACGACCTCAAAATCTCAAAAGGAACCCAGGTCGGCACACCCGGGAGCGTGACCCACCACACCGAGCGAATATACCGGAGCCCGGGGGAATCCGACGGATTCAGGTTCCCCCCGGACGCGGAAGGAAGAAGGACAGGCTGCCAAGCATCAGCCCGCCACAGTGAGTGTGAACTATCAGCCTTCCATAGCGAGGCACCGATAAATGAGGGAGAGGAGGGCTACGATCAATAAATGATTGATACTATTGCCCGCGCCGCCCTTCTGCCGTGAACCAATTGAAACCCGTCCACTCGCCACCATCCCCAACCACGGGCTCAAGTCTGAAAACGCCGGCAGACTGGCGAATACGTATTGTATAAAGGTGTTGCGTATATATACTCCAAGAGAGGAACGTGACGATGCCTGTGAGGAAGGAAGAGGCCACTTTGTACTCGATAAATCCTTCCTTTCATAACCTTTTTTTCTTTTCTTTTCTTCTTCTCCCCATCTTAACCTTACCTCCCCGTTTATCCATTGGTCGATTCTAGCAATGTGTAACTTATCGCCCCATCCCCCTACCATCCCATACCATTTACTCAATCAATTACACCCCATCCCGCAGAAATAATAGTATAAAAAAAACAAAAAAAACAAATCAAGGTAAAAATCGTACGATATCATAACTATGATACCTCCAAACACCAATCGAATAATACCGAGTGATAGCCCATGACGGTGTGTCACCATGAAGGCATAACTGCAATCTGTCCATATCGTACATTGCATACTCGTACACCGACGACGAAAAAGACCACGCAACGCACGAAACGCAACGCAATGAAGCCTCACCTTCCCCACTATTCAAAGTATGGAGAATTAAATATAAAAAAAAGAAAGGGTACATATTATAGGAATATAGTATACGTATGCCATCCCCAGACTCTAATATCATAGGACAGGAGCACAGAACAGACGGACAGATATCGTATAACATACGTGCAATAAACTCGAGATGACTCACGAGAATTAATATGATACCAGTAAAGTTATCATAACTCCCCGGTCCCCACTCGCACCGGCTTTAAACAGACCCCCCCCCCCCCAGGTGAATTGCAGTTTTTAGCAGTGTTAACCATTGCAATATTGCTGCCAGAGCATATGTTATCCTCATCCCACCCAGAGCTTATAACTCCAGTTAACCAACACAAACATGAGCTCCTTCTTTTCCCCCCACCACCCAACCTACCATACCCAACTCACCGGAGCTCGCAGCCCACAGTCATATCATACCCCAGCAGCACCCATGGTTCCTGCGCAACGCACGCTATGACTTGGCGGCACCGACCCATCCACCCACCACGTCCATCCAAACCCTCGGCATTCCCGCTCCGCTACTCCGGTAACCTAAGGTAAGGTCAGAGAGACGGAGCCTCAAGCCATGCGCCATGACGTCATTCGCGATAAGGCTGTCCCAGCCTTACTGTATGCACCAGCGCCGCATGGTACCAGTACTGCTATGCGCAAGACGGATGGGGTAAGCAGTCCTAGTGTTCGACAGGCCCTGCTACCCATATAACGGGAGAGTGGGATTGGGACGGATAAAGTGTGGGGTGCACATACAGATACTCGAGTAGAGTACTGCGCCCTATCCTACGGGAGGGAGGGAGGAACGGGTGGGGGACGGAAGTAAGGAGTTCACGGTATCATGTGAACCCTTTTAATCGGAACATGTTTATTTATCTTATCTTTCCGGGCTATTCATGTTTATAGACTATGTGGCAAGCAAGCCTAGGATGATGAACTGACTTATATACTCACGTTTTTTTTACACCCTGAAAATATACACCCGGTTCCAGCGACCGACCGACTTGAAAGTATCCACAAAGAAAAAGAAGCCATAGACAAATAGTGATGTGTTTTTGTTTTTTCTTTCTTCCTTTCATGTCTACGGTAAACAGCAAAACCCCCCCACAGCCAACCCCCCACAATCAAAACACAAAGCAGAGAAAGAAGCAACCACGTTCCATTCTTCATACGTTATCATACCCAACCAAAGTTCCATGACACCGAATTCCTATCGGTTGTGACAGCAAAGAAAAAGAAAGGTCCGTGTTTAGGAAGTGAATTCTCCCCACTATGTACGATAGCCACTTACTGCCCCTTCTTCTCGGCGGAAGGGGTCGAGGATTGCGGCTTCCCCCAGGCCCAGAGCCACTTGCCCGTAGTAGCGGTGCTCGGAGAACTCTCGCTAGCCGCGTCACTCATCGTGACGTGATCGAAATCACCTTCAGCACCAGACACGTTGCCCGAGCTAGGGGACTTGAAGACCTTTCCCTTCTCCGAAGGGTATGCTCCAGTAGCCTCATCAAGGACAGATGCGATACTCGTTCCCCCGACCGGTTCGCCAGTTCCGCGGATGGTATTCATCTCCTGGTCCAATGCGGCCATGACAACCTTCAATCTCTCTCTCTGAAGCTCGATAAATCGAGTCTTCTCAACCTTGCCTTCGATCCCGGGAGGAATTAAAGTTGCCGAATTCGACATCCCATCACCAACAGATGGATTCCTCTGCTCCTGCTGTTGTAGGGCAGACGACAAGAAATGGTAGAAATCTGTAGCCATCTGCGGCGCATAAGGCGTGATCGGTGGAACTCTCCACCTTGTGAATAAGTTCTGGACAAATGAGGTGGGATCCTCTGGGGGCGGAGAATCTTGCGATTGTATGGCCGCCTGGTGGGCCTGTTGGAGAGTTCCAAATAAGGCTTCCCGAGCATAATCGATAAGTTTACGTATGTACTCGACCCCCGCGGCCTTGGCCTGATCGTGTGTTCGGGTGATGAACTCTTCTATCTCCCTTTCGTGAGCGTCCAGTATTGGGTGGACATGTTCTACGTATAATCTTGTAGCTCCCTGGAACTGTGGTAAGACCAGCCACAACATAAAGCCCGCACGGATCTCTTGGTAAAATGGGAACCTAGATAACAACGAGGTTAAGATAAGGCTTTGACAACATCATCCCGTAATTCCGGGAACTTACCAGCAAAGGATCCAGCCCGTCCATGACTCAACAACCAAAATACAAGCGATAACCACCCAATACATCAGCCATGGTGTCAGTTGTGTAGGGTCGTTGGCCTTGAGGGCCTTGTATGAGGCGAAAACAGGAAAGAGAAAAGTAGCAACAGAACTTGAGCACACGCGACACAGTCAAACGTTAGCAAGAGGCTTGTAGGAGATTTAATGTATTCACGTTGGGCCCAGAGTCGACGAGCGGAAAGGCAGCGGAAGTCATCCGTGGCAGCGAACCACAGGACCTAATCCCAAGGAGGTGGGGCTCGCTCACTCACCAAAGAATCTTGGCTAGTAAATCAAACATTGTGAGGAATGTGTAAGAAGAACAATATCGATGGATAGGGTAGATGCCAAATCAATAGGGTTTGTCGAAGATGAGAGCGCTGTGACGATTGATGATCGATAGATGTGAGGATGGATGAAGTTATGGATGGATGGAAACGGGCGGAAGAGGGATGATAAAGAGAATCTTGGGGAGAGTGTAAGAAGAGGCGAGGGGAAGGGAAGGGCGGAGTGAGGGGGAGGGTTGTTGTGTGGTGCTTTGGGAGTGGTGCGTGGGGAGGACAGTAGGAGGATTTTGTGAATTGTAACGTGGATAAGAGGGGAGGAGGGGCAGGTGCAACGACGGAGGAGAGACGGGAGCAACCAGAGAGAGGACGCCCCAGGCCCCTCCACACCGAAATGTCTTATAGGGAAGGGATAAAAATTAGCCCCTCTCCTCGATGCAGCTCAGGGAATTACAGACACAACATAAACAGCCAGCCATGGTATCACAGGGAAGAGGACACGCTGAACAAGTTAAAGCCAGCTTTTATCATACTCTTTTTTTTTTTTTTTTTTTTTCGCCCAGAAGTGATTTCTAAGAAGCGAGGACAGGTTGCAACACTTTACTGTAATTTACGGAAAGGACAATTCAAAACGATCTACTGTGACAGCTCTCTCTACTCTCACCAAAGTTTTTTGGTGGAGTATGATACGATAACCTGCAACAATAGCAGTCCTCTCTCTCTCTCTCTCTCTCTCTCTCACTTCAAGATACTGCCCCGTGACTAGGTCAGCGTCACCCCCCAGATCAAGACTAGCGTGATCTAGAATCCCGATCCATCACTCTGAATTCTAATTTTGAGGCTTCTCACGATTCTCCATTCCCCAAATGCTCACCTTCTGCCTCCATGCTGACCGATTGACCCGCCCATCCTCGTCCCTCTATATCTCCTTCTCTCTTCCAGCTGGCTAAACCTTTTATTCTCTAATCAAAATTACCTCATCCTTCTTCCCTCCATCCTCCCACCCCCACTTTAGTCTTTCAAGCTCAAACTCGTCTCTTCCAGCATTGTTTACATTCTCCCCAGTTCCCGTGCTCTCTCTCACTCCGCCACCGTACCCACTTGTTCTCCGGACCCTTGGTGTTTGTCAAGAACGAAGCTCCCTAGTGTGTGCGGCTATACCGAGCCTGATCGGCTTAGGTCAAGACTCGGTGCTGGGAGATTTGTATCGAGGAACCCTAACTTTCCCCGAACACTCCTCCGGAGAAAGGCAATGGAAGAAGAAAAAAATAAGAAAAAAGTACAGTAAGAAATAAGAAAAAAAACTGCATTTGACCGCGGCTTCCGGCTCCATTTCGCTAAAGTTGCCGCACCGAGGATCCCCTACACCTGCCATGTGTCGATCAAGTGGGCTGTTGTTTCCTCCGCCTCTCACGAATGGCCGACAAACAAACAAAGCAAAGCGGGCCAAGTGCTACCTCCTCGGTGTTGGAGAGGCACTCGAGTAGGTACGGTAGTTGGGTATTCCAAAGGTATTGTTCTCTATTAGCTGTCGGCTTCATTGTTGGGAAATCCCTGTGCACTTTTTGCTGTTTAGGAAACCAGTAACCTTAACGGAATTGGACTCGTACACGCACTGTCATACTGTGGGACGGCCAAGGTTTGTACCTCCTGCTCACTCATGCTCTTGCACGGCCAGCCACCATTCCTTCCTCTTTTCCTGTCCATCGTCAGAGTCGTATGTCCGAACAGGCGCTCCCCATTGATGAGTGAGGTCACTTGCGTTGACCGCCCCTCCCTCCCTCCTGCCTCGCTCGCAATCCCTTGTGAATCCACGGTGCTGCGCTGGCAAGGAAGTGCCATGACAGCTAAATAGCTGCTGTCTGCCTGCCACCCACCTTTGTATCTCGAATCCCCCCATTCGCCCCAACCATCGACTGCCGTGTCAGTTCTGAAAGAAACTACAGTTCTCCAAAAGAAATATCTCATCAAACAAACAGCCTCCCCCACCATCCCGGTAATGTGTATCTTGCTACTTACCACTGCTCACCCCGACTACCCTCTTATCGTCCTCAACAACAGAGATGTACGTTTACTTTCTTTTTCATCACCATACTCGCCATATTAGATCACTCGGTACTAGCTTCCCCACTCTGTGAGGGCCTACTATGCATCCCCGAAATTCACTACAGCTGTCCCACCCATACGTGCCCTTCGCTCACCCAGTGCTTCTAGGAATTCCTTCATCGTCCGACACAACCAGCAGCTTTCTGGGAGCCCCCATATTCCCATATATTCTCAGGTCGAGATCTCGCCCGTCCTGAACGCGGTTTGCATACTCCCTCCCTCCCTCCGTCCCGCCTTTCTGCCCATCCGCAGATCGCACCCATCTAACCACCCATCGTCAGGCACATGGCTCGGAATCACTCGCTCCGGGCGCCTAGCCGTCCTCACCAACTTCTGCGAGGATTCGTCCGCAGCTGCGATAAGCCAAAAGTCCCGCGGCTCAATGGTAACACTCTTCCTGACATCACACGAGGACCTCGATAGCTCTACAGAAGCATGGCTCCACCGGCTCCTTGCAGACGGAAAGATGGAGGGCGTTGGAGGATTCTCCCTCTTGTGCGGAACTCTGCGTCCGAGTTCATCCACTAGGGGTCCGAAGGCAAACTTGGAAAAACTTGTTGTGATCTCTAACCGAACCGCCACTGGCGACGAAGGGGTTGAGAGCGGCGCACATTGGGTTGCTGGAACCAAAGGCGAAACGCATGGCCTAAGCAACTCGCTATTCGATGATCCCTGGCCAAAAGTGGTGGTGGGCAGAAATTTGCTCGCAGAAACCATCGAGAAATCGGTCGGAAAGCCTGAGGATGAACTACTGGAGGACTTGTTTGCCATCCTTAGCCACGATACGATGCCCATTACGAGGGGGAAAGACAATGGGGCGCAACTAGAAGCTCTGCGACACTCTATCTTCATTCCGGCGTTCGAGACCTCCCCCGAGACTCCCGAAGCGAATGGCCATGTTGAACCCGTCGTTGAAGAGGCCGCCCCTACGAGGCTCGCACGCCTAGAGGCCAATGGAGCTAGCCCAACCGGAAGTGGCGGTACGAAAAATACACTCGATAACGTTGGTAAAGTGGAACAATACTGCGCCACACCAGATGAAGAGGAACACAGATGGAGCCATCCTGAGAGACTATACGGAACGCACAAGCAGACTGTTATACTCCTTAACAAGAACGGGAAGATAAAGTACGTTGAACGAACACTATACGACAACGATGCGAAGCCGGTGGACAAGAAAGATAGAGACATTGTATGCGAACTTGACATCGAAGGGTGGAATAATGTACCCACTACTACTACCGCCTAAGTAGGAAGGGAGGACAACATCTTACATTCCGAAATTTTGAGAGTGATCTTCATTTGCTATCTCGTATTATTGTAGTATTTTTCAACTTTCGCCAGAAGATCCCCTGTATTATCCATGCATCGTCTTCCCTTTCCCTTTTTTTTCTTTCTCTTTTCTTTTTTCTCTCGGCCATCTCTCAATGGCATGTACGAGTACAATCATCTATGTAGTCTACAAGGACAGCACTGTACTACGCTTCGCATTCTCATGCCGGCACCACACTGCATCACATACGACCCCCCAAGACCTATATCATGACTTACTTAGACAAAGCCCTTCATTTCCACCCCCACAAGTTATAAACGGTCCATAGAGCACCCCGCCTTCACAATTCCGACATCACCCGTACTTCATCATCATCGGAAAATTAGGAGCAGAATCATCTAGCCTTCAGCTCAGGGTTAGGGCTAAGAAGATCTACCTCACGAGCGCGTGAAAAAGTGCGAATCTGCGGGAAGTGCGTCACTCGGGATCGCCACGCTTATCTGCCGTACCTTTTGACAATAGCGATAGACCTATTTGAGGCGCAGTATGGCGGGGGGGGGGGGGGGGGGGGGGGGGGGGGGGGGCGGTGTTGTGTTAGTTT
>Ga0307517_10001486_pt1 | contig 39181 bp, 33 predicted proteins | sample 23_EM_MG_FD_194515 | JGI IMG/M metagenome (GOLD analysis project Ga0307517, IMG submission 194515) | Populus trichocarpa ectomycorrhiza microbial communities from riparian zone in the Pacific Northwest, United States - 23_EM | ecosystem: Host-associated > Plants > Roots > Unclassified | place...
AGATTTGAAAAGAGTTTCAAATCTTATTCAAATGATCAATGACTATTATGTAAAGAACAAACATGATTTAACATGGTAGACATACTCTAATTATAACTAAATTATTTGTTAACATGATAGACATACTCCATAATTTAACAATAATCTACACGAACCACTAGTGAAAAATCTCTTAAATGAGTATGTCTACAATGCTAAATTCTGTTTGTTCTTTACTTGAATAATTCTTTAACACGATAAACATACTTCATAAATAATTCTTTAACATGGTAGACATTTTCTTCAGCATAACAATCTGTCTCTCATAAAACCGAAGAAATCATATTTTCGGTTAATAAATTTCTAAACAATTTTAAATCTATCTAACTAGAGCCTAGAAATTCCTAAATAATTTTGTTTTATTATTTCATCTTGAAATTGTTAACTAGACAAGCTAGCATGAATCCAATATATCCAAACCAAAATTTAAATAATGTTTTAAACATCAAATATCATCAAACGGGATAAGATTAGGTACGAAGCAAGATCCCATCACTTGTACAATTGCCCACTCCACCGTTCCGGAAGCCATGTCCACTTGTAACACGAAGGCTTGTCTCATAGTGATTAAGAGAACATTACAGACCAAACAACAAAGCAGCTAGCCAACCAATTAACAAAACTGGAAGACAAGCAAAACCCACATGAAAGGAGATTAGGTAATATCACAAGGTGGCCTCAAAACCCGGCTAGATGGACAGTGTTAAAAATGCTTTGACACCAAGCAAAGTCACAAAAGGAGAGTGGTTTTCAATTTTTCCAAGTTAAAAGGGAGATTATTGGCAGAGAGTTCGGCGGGAGCTAGTGTGTTCCCATCTTCAACAGTAAGACTAAAAGCTAGCTAATCTAATGATGAAACATCTAAATGTATGTTCCTGGTCAAACTATGTTTATAAAGTATGATTTGTGGTCAGTGAAACGAATGATTCCTCACGTTCGCTTAGCTTTCATTATTGTTTTTTTATTATTAGTTCATGATCACAGCTCACATGACATCTTTTGTATCTTATTTGGAGGGATTTCCTTTTCTTTCTTATAATCTCTTGCATATTGCCAGATACTGTTATTGTCATCGCTTGAATTCTCCTTATATTTAAATGTTTCTACATTCTGTATATGATGAAGGCCTTTTGTTTGTTCTTCTCTATATTTAGAGCATGTGTCTTTTGTGTGGTTTGTTATGATTATTCTGCACCTCCCGGTTGACAGACCCTTGCAGTGTTGCAGAATGGAGTCAAGGCTTGTGAACTCATCGACAGAGGTTTTGCTGAGAGACGACAGGCTTCAATTTACGCAGTACCTTTAATTTTATTTTATGTACGGGCGGCCCTTTACGTGCCGATTGCTAGCTAGGACGTAATTTACTGCCTTTTGGTTATTAGTTTCTGAACATGTAACTTTAAGTTGGTGACCTACCCTAGACTTAAGAGCGTAAACAAAAGGAAAAGAAGAGAAGAATCCACCCTTTTTACTAATTGTCAGAGTTCTCTGAGAAAAACGTATACAATATAGTTTAATGAATGAATGATATTATACATATACTTTGATATATGATTCTCAGTTATTCTTTAATCGCGGTATAAATTGCTTATATATTTGACTGAACTGGAAAACTAAATTTTAGAAATATCAATACAGACACGAACAGAGTAATTGCCAAGTCTAATCCAAACAAAAACTTGGTGGGTAAAGATCTTGAATATATAGACACTTAAATTCCCTTACCATAAAGACAAGTCCATAAATCTGTATGTTTCTATTGCTGGTTTGGTTAGGAGAGATCGGATTAGTAAAATAATTTCTCAATTGAGCAAGGAAAAATAATAATGCATTCCCGTTCTTAAGAACAAGAAAGAAGTGATGGCCTTTTGATTGATTGAAGCTGTGTGGCATTATTCATCGGCTAAACAATGTGTTTTCTGGGTGGTCAGAGACATACACGTGCCCTCTCTCTATTAGATTAGACGGACAACTTGCACGGTTGCCGAGGTGGGCGGTGGGATTATGAGTGCACGTGACTTAGCGACACATAGTCAGCTGACACACGTGCGGCTATGTCCCTGTAAAGACTATAATCATTCATGGGCCTCTTACTAGCTGGGCCGGATATTTATTATTTTCGGGCCATGGAAGTCGTCTGCCTTTTCTTTTTTTAATGATATCGGCGGTGAATTTACACATGACAAAGCGGGAACTTGAACGTGAGACAGAAGTACCCATAGAATGAAAATGGGCTCGTTGTAGCTCAAGGCTATACGCCTCCAAATGTAGGAAAAAAAAGTGGACAAAAGAGTTCGATACCAAGATTGTGCTTCTAAACTTCGGAGAACTTCATTTGACAAGTGCAAAAGAGGGCTGCATTCCTGTGAATGTTGGGGGAGAAAAGCATGTATAAAACTATCATCACAACAGCAGTTCATTTCATACAAACAAACGGTGGCACATTCCATGAACAACCTTAAACAAAATGTGCTACTTTTCTCAACGATGCATTAGTTTATTGACAGTGGATCTCAAAAAGATCAGTGACAATAAACAAATCACAGATGCTACACAGCAGCATGACAATAAACGCAGCACGTTAGATATCAAGCATTAACTGTGGACTTATAGTAATCGTCATTGATAGTTGTGTAAACGAGGCCATTGTCAACAAGCACCTGTAGTACTTCCCTGTCAACGACCAAGGAGGATGATGTTAGCACATTCTCCTCTAAAAAACACAGTAAGAGAGATAGAGAGAGAGAGAGATTGAGTGAGAGAGACTTGAGCTTATCCGTTGGAATGTTTAGCTGACCGGCAATGGCATCATAGTGAGCTCCCTCGGTGGTGCTAGAAAATTGAAGATCACAATGGGTCAAAGTTCTCAAACAATATATAATGAGCATGAAATGCATGAATAAGAACAAAGCTTGAACAATGGATAAACTATTAGTGTACCAAATCAAAGTGCGTTGAGTCCAAGATACCATACAAGGGCCAAAATTTGTTAACATCCAAAAAAGCATGCATGACACACAATGCATGTCTGCATAAAGACATGTTCAAGTTTGCTTGCATCAATTCCACATACACAAGAACTTGCCAGAACATTTGTGCAGACAAAAATGCAGAATATTGTCATAGGAGAATTAACGAACTTTTATAAATCAACCACAAAATGAATGATCTTATTTCTACACTTTTACAGTTTATTAATTAGTAGGTCAACAGCACCTTGCGAAGATCATGTTGAATTATACGTTATCACGACGCATTATCCACCAATGCCAACATAATTTGAGAGTTTGCACATAACTTGTAATTTCATATAATTAAATCAAGTAAATGGAATATAGGATGCAGAGCATATTATCAAGTGCGCACATTTCCATTCTCTATCCAGTCATCTATTGACCATCATAGACAAATGTTTTCTTAACTATATGTTCTCTGAAGAGGGAACTTCATCGATACAAGCTGGTTCAAAGGATTGGCATGCTCTCCTTTTTTGGATTTTCTTCTTGCAAATTGTAAGTATGTTAAATTTTGTATGTAATGAGTTACAAGAAAAAGGCTAAATGAAAGGAGTTTTAGTAACAGCTGAAAGTTTCCAATAAGGCTACAACTATTCTCCCCTTATTAATTATCATGGGCCCTATTGTAGATACGAGCAATTGACCACTTGCCTATAGATTGTCCTCGTCATAAGTTCCGTGTTCAACCAAAGATTTCAAAAATAAACAATTAACAAGAGAACACATCCAGAATGTTACATGATGTGCTAGGTTAAACTGAAAAATTCAAAAAGCAGGCATGCAGATAGAAGTAGAAATATAAGAAAAATGCTTTCCCTATTGAGAGTTCAACACTAAGAAGAGAACAAAATTCATTTCAGAGTCGAGTCAAGACAAGTTCTATAAAAAAAGAGAAACGAAAATCTCAGCACCAGTACAAGCGTGGCACCCATCTGAGCGTCACATGTATCCAACGGGTTGTGTTCTATTTCGTCTTGCAACGTTCATTAAAATAAAAACTCAAGAATTTCAGGGTATCAAATATAACTTACAGATACGAAGGTTGCTGCAAAAAATTTAATATCATCTGACTAGCATTGTTCAGTCCATCGGCACTGGAATAGGCAGAAGACTGAAAAAAAGGAAAATTTGAGTGCCAGTAAAATGCTAACTCAACTATTGAGCAAAATAATATTCTCAGGGTGAGATTGATTACTTGATATGGCGGGGCAGCTTGGTATCCCTTTAAAGAAGTATTTGTTGAATTTGCCACTGGGGGCTGAGCAGTGACACCCTGAACTTAGTAGCATAAGGTCACATTCAGTGTGAAAATGCAGTACATAAACAAAGCTACCATATAATATCAATTACAAAATCATACTTAAAACAAAAAAAAATTAAAATGGAGCATCATTGCAATAACTAGACCAATACCCGTATCCTGGTATTGTAGAAGTGGACATATATGCACTCAATGAAGTGGTTTGGAACCTCATTAAAGTCTGTAACAGGCCTGAAAACCACATCCAAAGTTTGAGATTAAAACTCTAAAAGAGAATTGTCACGTTAATAGTCTGAAAAACAACGGTGGCATAAATTAACAATAAATGAGTTTTGTTCAGACAAATAGTTTAACTAGGAAATAGAACAAACAGAAGTGTTACTGTGATTGCTTCCTGTTTGCCAAAATAGGCAGTTTTTCATCAAAATTTAGATAAATGAAATTAAGCCAAGAAATAGTATGTCCAGAAAGTAATATCTTGTCCATGGATGTTAATACTAACAAACACAAGAACTTCACTTTGATCTATATAAGTGAATATAATAATTTTACTTTTGATTTTTAAAATGTGAAATATTGAAAAGGTTCTGAGAGCCAAAAGAATAGTGTTGAAGTGGTAACTATAGTGAAACGACCAGTTTGTCATCTTTTGCCCAGACCAGACTCCAAATTCAAAAGCAGCAATACCTATCATAGTCAGCCACTAGAGTATTAAAAAGGAAACATCATGCTAAGGATATTCAAAGCTCAACTATGCATTCAGACAAGAAATGTGAAATTGCTTGATCAAGACACCTACCCACACAGTTTATGGAGGGCTAAGCTAGCAAATAACTGTACCACTGAACTTAGTTCAGTATAATTGCAATAAAAATGAAACTAAACCCTCTCAAGTGTGTGTGTGTGTGTGTGTGTGTGTGTGTGTTGGGATCTCTCAAGTATACAATGTAGCCAAATCTAGGCTCCTCTAGAAAAAAAACTGGAAGAGACCCACACATGGTTCATTGGTAAAATTCCGAGATGAGTTAAACTCAGGTCCTCAAAGGAAATTGCCAAATGATGCAACCTCAACCTCACACCAACCTAACAATAGAAAAGAAAGAGAAACTAAAACAGCAGGTCCTGAAGAAAGTACAGATGGCAGGGGAAGGATAATATATTCAACACAACAAACAGCATCGTTTTATCTACATGCACTGCAACTCAAGAAACAAATGCTGCCACTGCAGATTTGAGAGCAGGTAATATTCACTGGACTTCTCCCATAAAGCTACAGGTGCAAAATACACTTACTGCTACTAGATGCAAGGGAATAAAAATGAAGCCAAGTTCAATTAAGATTTTTGGTTTTCTGCACCCAACTGAATATACTCTGCTTGCTGTAACATGTGATGCATGAAAATAGTTTGTATATATAAAACTGATTGACTGGTCCATAAAAAAGAGCAAGTCAGGAAGAATGGGGGGAGCATGCACAAGATCAAACTCATGCAATGAGACAGGTGCTGGTTCCACAATTTTACAAAAAAAACAAATAATCATCTTGATTCAGTATAATTTAGCACCAAAAGATTGAGTATCTGGTTGCCCTCAAATTTCTTTGAATTAGATTCAAAAGGTATTCCATTAGATACAAATCTCAGAAACTCGTCAAGGGAAAACACTATGGGTGTTATCTTCAAAGAAATGCAAAATAAAACAGTATGCTTAAAATGCTGTTGCTTTTCTGTACATTCAATCAAACAAAAACGTGCCATTTTAGTGCAAATTCAAGTCATATAGGGGAAAAGATGAGCTCAAAAGGTCAACACGACCCATGGAAAGACCCACCTTAAGACTAACAAATCAGAAAGAGATGGTTCAAAACTAATGTTAAAGAATCACATCGCAAATTTTCCTATTTTTTTCAAAACAACTGTCCATAGGTTAGGAAAGAACCTTTGACCAGGTAATGGAACTTTGAAACGTGAAGATCCTAATAGGGATAATCTGGAAAAACTTAACGTTGTAAAGTGAGAATTATTACATAGAGCAAGTCGTGCAGTTGGAAGATAAATAAAGGTAATTCAAAAAATTCAAAAATTGCGAGTTAAACAGATATCTCAGTAGCTATTAGAACATAAGTGAACGACAAAGCAACCATATAGGATTTCAGGCGAAGACTGACTTAGAAATAAAATAATCAAACAATATATAGATAATTTAAGGGCCTATACCTTATCCAACAACGACCTAATAACAATAGAACAACAGGCATTCTGTGCTAGGTTGAACGTCTGCCTTCTCCATATTCATTAAAAAAATTAACAGACGAAAAGAAAAGGAAACACGAATACATACCTAATGGAGAAGACATTTAAGAACCTTCTGCCTTGCAGCCCTCTTAAGTGTCCATGAACACGAACATACATGCCAACTCTATAGCAAAAAATGGTAATTAAAATAGTATCAAACAAATTAATTTAAAGGTAAAAACTGTGGTTACTTGAATAACTATTTTGATGTTAAGAAACTATTTCATGAAGAATCTAAACCCTTCATGCTCATCTTGGTTGCTGAGGATAGTACACTGAAAGAAAACTTGGCATCCTAACACCAGAAATTTCCTTCCCAAGAAAACATGTAGTAATTTTCCAAGCTTCCCTTTTGATTTCCTCACAGAACCCCAACAATCCAACATACACAATCTTTTCAGTGGCAAACAAAGATGTAGTGAAAATTATATTCAAGCGAAAGAAAAATAGACTGATCAATTAAGCAATAAGCAACTAGAATTTTAAGAAAGGGCAAGGAGGCACTGTATGAGAACAGTACAAAAACATACAAGATTTCCCCCATTTGTTCTGTATCTAAGCTTTCTTGAACCCTGTACAACATGAAACAATTGCATTATTGTCATAATAATATAATTTAAACACCAAACAAACCTTAATCAAATTGAACATTAAATAAACCCACAAATGCACTTCCCTGACCCGGATTAAAAAGGAATCAAGAAAAATGAAAAGAAATTCACCATTGGGTACATTCAATCTGTCCAGTCCCATCATCAATTAAAAATGAGTACTCGCTGGCCTTGTCTTCCTTGTGGGATACCCTCCCCACAATTGTAACCTAACACAGAAATTAATAAACTCATAAAATCCAATCCAAAACAAAAACCCAAATCCCAGGAGTGTGGTTGTAAAAGAAAACATTACATTGTTAACTTCAGCACCATCAATGATGAGATTAGATTCATCATTGCTTGTTAGGTTGTTTATCTGCTTCACAGTCAGCGGAAACAAGCACCGCGCCTCCCGATTCTGCCATTCAAATACAATAAATTAAAAGCCTAATGATCTCCTTCTGTTCCCACAAACTACAAATTTCCGCTAACTTTCATGGGTTTAGGAAAAGCATAAGCCATTAAACAAGGAATTTATAATTTTGATGATCAGAGGAAAGCAGAGTAAAAAGAGAAGAGAAAAGAAAAGGTACTTTGGAGATGGAGAAGGAGGAGGAATCAGAAGAAGAAGGCAGAGCGGATTGAGTAGGCATGAATCCGCCGCCCATGAAGGCTGCTGCGCTTCCATCGAATTCGCTGCCTCCGTGCATTTTTGCTTTTCTCTTCTCTCTCTGCCTCTGCCTCTGCCTCGGCCTCTGCTGTGTGTGAGCTGCGTTTTCTGTGTGAATAGCGTCTCGTCGAAAGCGTTAGTGTGTTTTCTTACAAGAGTCTACTTTCCATCCTTCCCGCCAATTTTTCTTTTCTTTTCCTCTTCTTTTTTTTCCCTTCATTTCTCACGAGGGTGCTACGCTGTGGATTTTTTAGACAAAAACAACAATGTGGTTTTTATTTTGACAATTAAGTACCTGCGGTTCGGTTAAGTTTAGCCCTTCGTCAAATCTATTTTTCCCGTAATTTTAACTTATAAAGATAAGAATAAAAGCATGTCATATTTATTGATTCTAATTAAAAAAACAATACAAAATAATTGAAAAAATATTATACTTTTTATGTGATTGATTTTTTTTATCAGTTTATGCTTTCTATTTTTTTAATCCAAATAAAAATATTTGAAATGAAATGCATTTTATTTAGAAAATTAAAAAAAATCCATACAAGAAAACTCAAAACTTTTGTGAGAAAATAAAATATAAAACCATGCTTGAAAAACGCACACCCTTACCTCCGTCAAATATATTATACCAATACATCCATAATCAGAGGCGGATATGGGGGGCTGGCAAGGGCCGGGGCCCCTGTAAGGAAATGTTTTCCAAGCTCCTCCCTTAACAATGTTTATAGTTTCAATTGAAATCTTAATCTTTCTAAAATAATTCTTCTAATTTAGCACTTTTTAATTTTATTTCCTGTTCCGCTCCTATCCATTACTCTATCTTTCATTAAATATTATAATATCAATTTTTGATATACAAAACCAACATATCAAACTAATTAGTTGTTAAAAGCGAAAAACAAGTAAGAAATTAACAAAAATTGGTTTGGCCATTGCTGGAGAGACTAGCACTGCCCGTTAAACATAGCTATAAGCACCTAATTGACAAAATTAAAACATGCCGTCGTTTTGTTGCCAAAATTAATACCACAAAGTCCTTAAATGTCATTAAATATTTTTTCATGATTTTGCACCTAATGCTATTCTTGACATACTTGTTGAACCTAACTTAGATCATTTGATAAATATGTGAATTATTGTGAAGAGGTTTGAATTTTCATGTTTTATGGAAAGAATGCTATTCTTGTTAACCCCAACTTAGGCCATCGGGAAATTCAAGCCCTATTACCAAGAAATTTCAAACCTTGTTGTCGCACGTGTGCGGTGTCGCAACGATCGCCCACCACCCTCATCAGGTGTGGTAAGTCTATCTATTCCGGTAAATATGGAGGGACAAAGAATTCTTGTCTCTTAACAGTGAAAAATAGAATGAGAGTCGCCACCTAATATTTGGTTACTAGGAACCCTAGCTGGTTTTAGAGATCAGGTACGGAGACTGATTGCGTAAAGGGAAGGTATTAGCACCCCAAATACGCCATACCTAAGGTAAGCTGCATTGTTTTATTGTCTGATAAAAATCTAAGGTCTTATCATGTTGGTCTGTCTATGGTTCAAGAAAAGCCCTCCTCAGTAAGGAGGTTCTTATCTTATGGGGTAAAACCTAACCGTTTTAATGTCTATAAAAGAACTACCTTTTTAATATTGAAAAAACGTTTTACATATAAATTCGTAATCCCAGACATTAAAACAAAACAAAATATTTTTTTTGATTTTTTTTGAAATATTGGCCAAGTTCTCATGACTTTAATAAACTGGTTATTAAAGCAAAAATACATGCTAAAAAATATATATATTTTTTGAAGTTTTCTTTGTTGTATAAAAATACAATATGATTTTCTTTTAGCTTTGAGAGACTTGGCCGTAAGCACAAAAAAAAAATTCTTTTTTTTTAATGTTTTCAAAGTTTTGACGAAAACCAGGTATTTTAATACCGAATTTGTATCTTTACGATAAAAAATACAGACTGATATTAATTAAAATGGCGTAAAACAAATACGCGGGGAAATCATAATTTCTTTGAAAATATATTTTTTTTTGAAAAAAAAAGATATGAACTGGGCTGGGCCTGTATTGACCCAACTACAAGGCTGGACTTAGCCCAACCGCGTGGCCTAGGCTGATGTTCCAACCCAACAAACAAACGGCTGGTTCCTGTGTTGAGCACAGTAACCAGCTAAATGTAATTAGGTAGTTAAAGTGCTCAGCACAGTAACTACCTAATTATCTCCTTTGCTGCAGAACGTGAGTCACGTTCTGAATGCAAATGAAGGAAAGGAAAGAGCACATAAACTAGGGGTAGCGGGGGTGAGGATGTTACCTGGAGTGGCGAGATACAATCGTGGCCATCAGCGGTGGTTGAAGGTGGCGGTGGCAGCGGCGACGATTTTCCTTCCTTCTCTGCTGTCTCCTCTATTTCTCTTCTCAGCCCTCTCCTCTGTTTTTTTTCGCTATCTTCTCTTTTTCTCCTCTGTCTCTTCGTGGCTGTCAGTGGTGGTTGAAGGTGGCGGTGTCAGCGGCGGTCAGGTGGTGTGCTGTGGCGGTGGAGAGGAAGCACGGTGGCAGCTGTGGTTGTTCTTCTTCTCTGGTATTTTTTTTATTTCTTCCTCTGTCACTTCCCGTTCTTCCCCGCTTCTTTGTTGGCTTCCCTTTCTCTCCTCTGTCTCCCCTAAAAACACCCCCCTTCTGTAATATTTCTCTCCGGTCGTTCCCTGCTTTCTCTTCTCTATTCTTTCCCCTGTTTTTTTTCGTTTATACTTTTTCGGTCCCTTTCTCTTTACCCCTTTCTCTCTCAAAAAATCCTTCTGTCTCTCTCTTTTCGGTCTCTCTTCTTCTCCTCCTTTTTCTCCTCTGTTCGGGCAGTATTTATAGGGGCAAGGGGAGCGGGATCGACCTTGCCCTGTCCCATCATTGCACATGGGGCACACAGTCCTCCTGCTTTATCACGACGCCGGGAGAGGTGGCCAATGGGGGCGTCGCTTGCATGACACGACTTCTCTGTTTACTCATCATGAGGAGGTGCGGGTGGCGTCTGGTTTTGGTTGTAGCAGAGCACATGAGAGGGAGAGGAAGAAACAAGGGGAAGAAAATTTTTTTTCTCTTCCCCTGTTGTACGTCCAGGGGAAGAAGAAGAAGAAGAAATAGTGCCACCTAAAAATGACACCGTTTCGTTTTCCCTTTTTTTTTTTTAAGTGAAGAATGCATGAAACGACGTTGTTTTTCCCAAAACGCGCCGTTTTCATTTAAATGGAAACTAGCGCCAAAGTGTGTCAGATTTCAACCCAGTCCTTTAATTTGCGCGATTTTCAGTTTGGTCCATGTTTTGGATTTTTTCAATCAAGTCCCTAATTGGTCATCAAATTTCAATATTTATGTAATTAAGCCTCAGAATTGACCAAATCAACTCTCAAAAATTATAATTTGACCCAAAAACTTTAATTTCTTCCAATTAAAACCCAAATTGACTTAAAAATTATTTTTTCTTGTAATCAACCCTCCATAAATTCAATTAAACCTTCAATAAAATTTAATTGAGTCCATAAACATCTGATTTTGTACTTTTCTTTCTTAAATAAAATTTTTCTTTATCAATAGGGCTCTCACTAGTCAATGATATACTGTTAAATTCCAATCTTTATATATATATATATATTTGAACCTCCTCAACTACTTTTTGCCATTTTCTAGGCGCTCTGGCATCCTCTTTTCACCGCTAAAGTTTTTCGATATATTATTAATATTTTTTTTATTGAATTTTTTTTTGTATTTTTGTATTTTTTTTTGTATTTTCTCCTTTCTTGTGCGGGGACCCAAAAATGGGTTACAACAGATGCCCCCTCTTTACAATACTTACAGAGTAAAGACTTTGCAAGTAAGTTTTGTAAAGGTAAACAAAAGTGAACTTCCAAAACTGATCTTCTCACAACTTGGTTGATCTGAAACTCTGCCTTTACAACAATCCCCTTCAACCAGAACCAAAGTCTATTTGTGGTTGGGCTAAACTGAGATCCCTTTTGCCAACCCCCTTTAACCAGAACCAAAGTCTATTTGGTTGAGCTAAACTGAGATCCCTTCGCCAATAATCAACTCTAAAAAATTATAATTTGACCCAAAAACTTTAATTTCTTCCAATTAAAACCCAAATTGACTTAAAAATCATTTTTTCTTGTAATCAACCCTCCATAAATTCAATTAAACCTTCAATAAAATTTAATTGAGTCCATAAACATCTGATTTTGTACTTTTCTTCCTCAAATAAAATTTTTCTTTATCAATAGGGCTCTCACTAGTCAATGATATACTGTCAAATTCCAATCTTTATATATATATATATTTGAACCTCCTCAACTACTTTTTGCCATTTTCTAGGCGCTCTGGCATCCTCTTTTCACCGCTATAGTTTTTCGATATATTATTAATATTTTTTTTATTGAATTTTTTTTGTATTTTTTTTTGTATTTTCTCTTTTCTTGTGCGGGGACCCAAAAATGGGTTACAACAGATGCCCCCTCTTTACAATACTTACAGAGTAAAGACTTTACAAGTAAGTTTTGTAAAGGTAAACAAAAGTGAACTTCCAAAACTGATCTTCTCATAACTTGTTTGATCTGAAACTCTGCCTTTACAACAATCCCCTTCAACCAGAACCAAAGTCTATTTGTGGTTGGGCTAAACTGAGATCCCTTTTGCCAACCCCCTTTAACCAGAACCAAAATCTATTTGGTTGGGCTAAACTGAGATCCCTTCGCCGATCCTCTTTAACCAGAACCAAAATCTGTTCATGGTTAGGCTAAACTGAGATCCCTTTGCCGATCCCCTTTAACCAGAACCAAAATCATGTGTGTGGTTGGGCTAAACTGAGATCCTTTGGCCGATGCCCTTTAACCAGAACCAAAATCTCTTCGTGGTTAGGCTAAACTGAGATCCTTTCGCCGATCCCCTTTAACCAGAACCAAAATCATGTGTATGGTTGGGCTAAACTGAGATCCCTTCGCCGATGCCCTTTAACCAGAACCAAAATCTCTTCGTGGTTAGGCTAAACTGAGATCCCTTTGTCGATCTCCTTTAACCAGAACCAAAATCATGTGTGTGGTTGGGCTAAACTGAGATCCCTTCACCGATCCCCTTTAACCAGAACCAAAATCCTTTGTAGTTAGACTAAACTGAGATCCCTTTCGCTGATCCCCTTTAACCAGAACCAAAGTCTGTGTGTGGTTAGGTCAAACTGAGATCCCTTTCGCCGATCCCCTTTAACCAGAACCAAAGTCTGTGTGTGGTTAGACTAAACTAAGATTCCTTTCACCAATCCCCTTTAACCAGAACCAAAATCCTTTGTAGTTAGGCTAAACTGAGATCCCCTTCTCTAATCCCCTTTAACCAGAACCAAAGTCTGTGTGTGGTTAGGATAAACTAAGATCCATTTCGCCGATCCCTTTTAACCAGAACTAAAATTTATATGTTTTGGCTAAACTGAGATCCCTTCACCGATCTCCTTTAACCAGAACTAAAATCCTTTGTAGTTAGGCTAAACTGAGATCTCTTTGGCCGATCCCCTTTAACCAGAACCAAAGTCTATGTGCGGTTAGGCTAAACTAAGATCCCTTTCGCAGATCCCCTTTAACCAGAACCAAAATCTGTGTGTGGTTAGGCTAAACTGAGATCCCTTTCGCCGATCCCCTTTTACCAGAACCAAAATCCTTTGTAGTTAGGCTAAACTGAGATCCCTTTCGCCGATCCCCTTTAACCAGAACCAAAGTCTGTGTGCGGTTAGGCTAAACTGATATCCCTTTCGCCAATCCCCTTTAACCAGAACCAAAATCTGTGTGTTGGTAAACCTAAGATTCCTTCTGGCAATCTCTTTTAACCAAAAAATATGTTTCTTCTTCAAGATGATAGGGTTCAAATTGAAGACTCTGCTTCGTTGATCTTTTTATTTCTTTGAGATTTCCCTAATGTTAGGGTTATCTCATCTTCTTCTTATTCTATGGTCAAAACTGTGATTTCTTTACTATCGTCGACTCAATGATTCTTTCTTTGTCCACAACCTCGCCGGACTTCATTGAGGATCTTTCGTGTTGAGAATAAAAAAGACAAAATGTTTGATGCAATGTTTTGATGTTGGATAGCATGCATGTATCCTTACCTAGTTTGGAATATAAGCCCCCTTTCTTTGACTCTCCATTGTTATAAGGTGTCTTTGTTTGTTATCCAAAGCCTTCTTGTGCTTCTGATTCATCGGCTTATCCATGTGCTAGCCTTCAACTCAGATGCATGTGGAGTGCCCATCCTAGGCTGTCCGTGATGATTACTACTCTCGTTGTTTCTTAAGCTTGATCATACCTCTAAATGTGGTGTTGCTCGATTCATTATGTAGGAGTTTAAGTCATTAGTTATCTCCTGGATTCTCTCAAGAACTGTTTCGTAACTAGCTATGTGCATCCTTCATGGAAACATCGGGTCGTCCAGACATGCCTCTCATAGCTTGCAGTAATAGGCCCATCGCTGTGTGCTAAATATTCTTCTCCATAGATTCTACTCAGCTCATCTAATCAGATTGTGAGAAGAAATATCTCAGCCTCATTAATAATGTTGTTTTTATCACCCTTACTCATGGGTGAAGTGTGTATTTGGCTTCAAAACAAATTGTCCCATAGCTAGTCTTGGTGGTGGGCGTCTTTCTGGCATTTATTCAATGTAGTTGTGTGATAACATCTTTCGATAACCATATTTCAAAGGGTGACGATATGAAATTATCCTTCAAGTGCAGCGTTGTTCCACAACCAATCTTGGAGGTGTGCCTTTTTTCACCACTCATTCTTATTCAATTGTGTGTCCTCCTCAGTCAATAGCTAATATTTCAAAGGATGATGATATGAAAATGTCCTTCACGTATATCTTTGTTCTAACATCAGTCCTAGTGGTGTGCATCTTTTTGATATTCATTTAATTGCAACTGTATGCCCACATCGGTCGATATCCATATTTTAAAGGATAACGACATAAATATTTCCTTCAGGTACATCTTTGCTCTACAGTCAATCTTGGTGAATTGCTTCCTTTTATCATTCCTTCAAATGTAAATATATGCCCAATTGCTTCCTTTTATCATTCCTTTTTTTTTTAAGTGATGGCTGGTTGAACCGGTTCGGTTCGATTCGGTTCAATCGGTTTCAGACTTTAGAAACCGAAACCAAACCAAACCGAACCGGAATTTTTTTGTGATTTTTTAACCGGTTAATTCGGTTTTTTTTCGGTTCGGTTTTTTCGGTTATTTTTTTTTGGTTTTCTCAGTTTATCGGTTTATTAGTTTTTTTGCTCACCCTTAGTGGCAAAGGTTAGCTGAAATGGGAAGCATCCATGAAGCAGACCCTTCCCTAATCGTAGCATATCAATATGCCCAGTCTTAAAGTTGAAGAATATCACATCAGGAAAATATTCTCCCATCAGCACAACATCAGCATTGCAGAAGGCCAAAAGGACTTATGTGGGGTTCTTTCCTTGTTAAAACCCCTATGTTTATCGAATGCCTTTTGCTCCGTTTTTTTCTGTCATGATCCTCCATGATCCATACTTCCATGAAATTTCTCTCCCTATCGATGCAGGTCATGACGAGCTTTCCTTTGTATTTGGTAAGTCTGACATCTTTGTTATCATTGCCCTCAGAGGCTGGCAGGGGAAGTGGTAATAAACAATGACTCTCCCTTTTTACATCAAATGCAAAGACGTTTCTCTTCCAAGTGAGCCAATGAAGTGAGCCATTTACAGATACTTTTGTCATGCGATGAAGGGATTCTTCATGAGGCAACTTCACTTCATCCAACAACTTCCATTTCCTAGTTGCTGATTCAAACAACTCGACTCTAATGTAGTGGTACATATAGAATTCTTTATGTAAGCGAAACTTGGGCTTCAAGAATCTCACAATCTTGTATCGTAAAGGCTTTGACCTTTCAATCATCAGGCCAGATTCTATTGTATCATATTGTGTCTTTGGATTCGGGATCTTTTGCCATTGTTGGATAGAAAGGTCGCCCACATAATAACATGATTTATTATGTGCGCGGCAAAGTAGAATTCCTTGATTTGTTGATGACACAATCTCCACATGGTCTGGAAGAAAATCAAAGGGTATTTGTGTATGGGTATTCAAACCGTTAGTTGAAACAAAGGAAAACTGATATTCTTTCCTGATCATGCTTTGGATAAGAAAACCAGAGACAATGTTGGTTCTTTGGCTGTGTAGCTTTATGAAAAGGGATTCGTAGGTCAACTTGTTGTACTCCTTAGACAAAAGCCTACATTTCCCCACAGTCTCCATTGATGAGCGTGTCAACACTTCATAGATGGCATCTCGGCACAGGTCACCAACTGAGTCCATGATAGAGCAGAGAACCCTATTACCACAAGCTATGTTTCTTGATTGGAGGCTTGAGCGAATCCTTCTTGACACTGGCGGATGTCGACAACTCTTGATTCTGGCGAGGAAAATAGAATTGGAGGGACCTTTATTCCAAACTGACGAGCATGCATGTTTAAACATATGAGTGTTCTATATGATAAACTTGCCCTTCAAGGGGTGACATATGGTCGTAACTTTTGTATGATGAAACAAGAATCTTGTCCAAACTCTACAATGAAAATTTCCTGAGTGACGGCCATTGTGTCACCCACAAGTCTTAAGTTCAAGATGCTTCGAGAAGGGTTAGTTTTGAGGCAAAACAAAACATAGGGAGCATAAACCCTAAAGGTAAGTTCTAGTTCTTTCATGTGAGACAAAAGATAGGTTGATTACTCAGGCTCTAAAAAAGGGTCTCTTGCTGTCCTAGTGATCGTCCTCGTGAAGGCAATATGGGGGCTTAGTAGGTAATGAGATGACATTTGGATCAATCATTACCAGTCTAAGCACTCAGTGAAGAGTTGGGGTTTACACAAACTTAAACCTTAACTAAAAGTCATAAGGTAAGCTGCTAGTCCCTCACTTAACCTAAAGTTTTTCAGTATAAACTCTCACATAAAAAAGAATGATGTATGAAACAATTCTATACAATGTATGAAAAAATATGTACATAAATTAAAGCGTTTAAATAAAATAAGCATCTTAACGGAAAACACGCACAAAACCAACCATAAAAATCATACAAAACAATGCTTAGTCCACAAGGTCTCCAGTGGAGTCGCCATTCTCTCGCACGTGTGCGGCGTCGCAGCGATCGTCCACCACCCTCATCAGGTGTGGTAAGTCTATCTATTCCGGCAAATATAGGGGGACAAGGAATTCTTGTCTCTTATCAGTGAAAAAATAGAATGGGAGTCGTCACCTAGTATTTGGTTTCTAGGAACCTTAACTGGTCTCAGAAATCAGGTACGGAAACTGACTGCGTAAAGGGAAGGTATTAGCACTCCAAATACGCCCCTTTCTCTCTCGAAAAATCCTTCTGTCTCTCTCTTTTCAGTCTCTCTTCTTCTCCTCCTTTTTCTCCTCTGTTCGGGCAGTATTTATAGGGGTAGGGGGAGCGGGATCGACCTTGCCCTGTCCCATCGTTGCACATGGGGCGCACAGTCCTCCTGCTCTATCACGACGTCGGGAGAGGTGGCCAAGGGGGTGTTGCTTGCAGGGCATGGTTTCTCTGTTTTCTCATCATGAGGAGGTGCGGGTGGTGTCTGGTATTGGTTCTAATAGAGCACGTGGGAGGGAGAGGAAGAAACAAGGGGAAGAAAACAAAAAACTTCTCTTCCCCTGTTACATGTCCAGGGGAAGAAGAAGAAGAAACAGTGCCGTCTAAAACGACACCGTTTCATTTAAATGGAAACTGGCGCCAAAGTGTGTCAGATTTCAAGTCAGTCCTTTAATTTGCGTGATTTTTAGTTTGGTTCTTGATTTTGGATTTCTTCAATCAAGTCCCTAATTGGCCATCAAACTTCAATATTTATATAATTAAGCCTCCGAATTGACCAAATCAACTCTCAAAAATTATAATTTGACCTCAGAACTTTAATTTCTTTCAATTAAAGCCCAAATTGACTTAAAAATCATTTTTTCTTGTAATCAACCCCCTATAAATTCAATTAAAACTTCAATAAAATTTAATTGAGTCCATAAACATCTGATTTTGTACTTTTCTTCCTCAAATAAATTTTTTCTTTATCAATAGGGCTCTCACCAGTCAATGATATATTGTCAAATTCCAATCTTTATATATATATATATTGAACCTCCTCAACTACTTTTTGGCCATTTTCTGGGCGCTCTGGCATTCTCTTTTCACCGCTATATTTTTTCGATTTATTATTAATATTTTTTTTATTGATTGTTTTTTGTATTTTTTTGTATTTTCTTCTTTTTTGTGCGGGGACCAAAAAATGGGTTAAAGCACTTGTTATTAAAAAAGTTAAATCCAACTTAGGCCATCAGGAACTTCAAACTCTATTATCAAGAAGTTTCAAATCTTGTTATTAAGAAAGACATTTCAACTCTACTGTTATAATACAATTTTGAGTTCCCTAAAATTTTCCTAATTTTTTAAAAAGGTAATAAAAAGAAATAAAATATTTTACTTTAAAAAATAAATAATCATTTAAAACAAAATTTTTTTAAGAAAATTGTTGATTCACAATTATGCAATTTGGGGTCTTGTTAGGAAAATATTGGAGGAAAATATTGAAATCAATCATAATTGTGCAAATTGAAAGACTAAAGATCAAAATGAGAAAGATTATAGAGTTTTGGAGTCCAATTAAATCAATTAAGAGCTTAATTGAGGAGAAAAATTGGGTTCGAGGGCAAAATTGGTTAATTTTGCAAGCCAATGACCAAAATGAAAAGTTTGAGAATTCAATTAGGGGTTTAATTAAAGAGAAAATTGATTTTCAAGGCCAATTTGACCAAAATTGCACAAACTAGAAAGACAAGGACTAAAATAAAATAGGTAGAAAACATTAGGGATTAATTCGGTTTGAATCAGGAGTGAAATTGAAGAAAAATTGATTTTAAGGTTAAGTTGATTGAGATTACATAAATTGAAAAGATAAGGACTGGAATTGAAACAACGACATAAATGAAAGACTTGGAACTCAATGGAAGTAAAATGCTCAGCTTTTGTGGAGAACCTAGTAACCAAGTCTATGAATTTTCCACGCAGACCCTTGAAGACATAGAGATTGAAGTCCTTTAACGTAATTAGTCATCTAGCAACCGCAAGTTCATCAAATAGAGATCTGGCCTTTTGTAAATAGACAATGGCCATGTAATCACCCTGTTTTATGTCTTGCAAAGATCCATGGAGATGTATAATACAAGAATTTGATGGAGATTCAAGAGCTTGCTCAAGAGATAGAAGACGAGGTGTGGCAGTCAACAACTAAGTGTAAGAGTTCAGTAGACAAAGAGGACAGAACAATACTTATAATCAAATGATCTTGTTGTTTCCATGACATAAATGCTGGATTTGGGACATGAACAACCGAAGATGATGATATAATATGAGAAGGAGGGCAAGATAGAGAACCATCAACAAAGGAGTAAACACGTACCCTGGCCTAGGAGATAAGGTTTCATTTGCATCCTCAAATACAAATAGTTGTTATGAGATAGTTTTAAAGAAATAACCTGTTATGTGTGGGCTAAGGTAACCACACAATTGATGTGAAAAATAAGAGCAGAAGGATTTAAACCAGCAACAAGAGGAGCAATCGGGAACTTGCCAGTAAACAGAGAAGATGAATAAAACGTTGATGCAAAGGATGATAGTTGTTGAACAATAGTAGAGGTGAAGAACCAAATGTCATAATAAAAAAGGAATAAAACGTTGGTGCGAAGGCTTGCAACTGTGGGATAATCAGAGAAGATGAAGGACCCATGGGAAGAATAGGGGGAAGGATTGGTATAACAAATCTATCAGTAGCACAGTTGAGAGCACATGTGATGTATTGATTAGGATTCATGTAGAATAGGGCTTAAAAATAAATGTATTGGCTTTCATACCAAGTTGAGATATAAGAAGTGTTAGGATGCTTAACAGTTGTATTAGCCATCCTCGTTATTTATATAATTAGGGTTACATATATTATTAATAGTGTAACCCCCTACGTATAATCAAAGCTATAAGCGATACAAGATAACATAATTTTTTATGTTTATATCTTAAGATTCAGCAATGTATTTCATCCATATAGATGCTTGTATATGGATAGAAAATCAAAGGATAATTTTTATCTTTACTCGTTTGCATCATTAAAGCCCTTTATGCAGCAATGTTGTATCATGAATTACAAGTCAAGTCAATCTCTATCTTCTAGAAAGAGTTTAATTTAAAGTTTAAAATTTAAATTTCAACTTTTATATATTTATGAAAACTTGGTTTTGAAGTTAGGAAGTTATGATTTGTGAAATATTTTTAATAGTCGAAGCTAGTTTCCAATCGCTTAAATGAGGATAGAAAGGACTACGTATACAAACAACAAAAATATGAGTCACAACTATCATATTTTCAAAGAGAAATCGAGAAAACATTATTACTACCAAGACAAATTACCATTAAACATTAATTAGCACCATGTAATCTGTCATTTCTTTTGAATTTGGAAGGAATAAAATGGAGAGGCAGAGATAAAGGAAAAATTAAAACACAAACTAGAACTAAATGGGTTGTAGCTAAGCTTGGTTTGCAATCTCACCTAATTTTGAAGAAAACCAAAGAGACAATGGATAGACTAAATTATTGCAGCTCTATTTGGTGTACCTTCGCGCTTGTGCCGTCGCCTTATGATTTACAGCGGACGACTGAGTAAGGTAACTAAGGCTCCTTCAACACTAACTTCCTTTTGGAGGGAAGTAAATTCTTCATTCTCTATATCGTCCAAAAATCGACTCCTCTGATACTTCCTCTTGTTCCTAATAAACTGATCATGGACATTGACACCTTTTCTTGGCCTTCCTCTTCTTTTCTTGACCTTGTATAGCTTATAAAGGCAAAAATTAAACTATCTACACTTTATTGAAGGTGGTTGTGGTAAGGGAATAATTATAGAGGTGAATAAGTAAACACCTGCACAGTTGTTGCCAATGACTACTTTATAGCTAACACTTTGTCTAACACTCCCCAACAATAATTTTAAGGCATTAATTCTTGCCAGTGCCACATATTAGGCATTGTAGGCATCGTTGACATATAATGTTTTCCACACTATTTTATGATGAATTTTTTACTAATTTGAGCTGAGCTAATTCTATAAATTATATATTAATGCTTTAACTAAGTTAAGAATAATAGAATGACTTGACTTATCTCTTAGACAACCTTTCCTATTTATATTTATGAGGCAGTACACGACAGTGACAATAAGAACTATAACATTGGAATAATCCTACAATAATTCCTATATATATGTACATTTTATAATATGCCTCATCAAGTCGAGGGTGAAGGCTCGACTCGAAGCTTGAACCGAAAAGTAGATGAAGCAGTGGAAAGGGGCTTAGTAAAGACATCTGCAAGTTGATCTTGAGAGAAGATAAAATAAATCTGATCTCTTTCTCCGCAACCTAGTTTCGTACAAAATGATAATCAACCTCAACATGTTTAGTACGAGCATGAAAGATAGGATTTGCAGATAGATAAGTAACACCAAGATTATCACACCAAATGGTAGGAGTAGAGGTAGTGGAATTTGCAGATCTATCAATAAATATTGAAGCCAAATAACCTCACCAGTGCCATATGCTAAGACTTTATAATTAACCTCAGTAGAGGAGCGAGCAACTGTCCGTTGCTTGCCTGACTTCCATGAAATCAACGTCTAACCAAAGAAAACAAGGTAACCACCTATAGATTTTTGGTCATCAATATTACCTACCCAATCTGCATCCGTAAAATCATGTAGAGCAAAAGAGGAACTACGAGTGATATAGAGGCCATAGGATACCGTACCTTTAAGATAGTGCATAATACATTTAACGACGGCCTAATAAGAATTTGTGGGAGCATGCATAAACTGACAAACTTTGTTAACAGCAAAACAGATACCTTGTCTCGTGAAGGTAAATATTAAAGAGCACCCATGATTTGACGAAACCGTGTAGGATAAGAAAACTGGGTATTTGGTAGTATGGTAACCTTCGAAGTAGAGACTGGAGTATCAACAGGTTTGTAGGAAGTCATACCAGCCCAAGTAAAGATGTCAAGAATATACTTGTGTTGTTGTAGCATCAAACCCAAACCGATGGACTGAACTTCAATACCCAGAAAATCATGAGCTGCACCTAAGTCACAAAGCATGAACTCTAAGCTCAGTAACTATATTAGACGGTGTAGCATAGTAGAGTTACTGCCCATAAACAGGATATCATCAACATAAACCAAAAAATAAAAGATATTAGCATCAACAGACAAGATAAATAAGGAGGTGTCAACCTTGGAAGCGTGAAAGCCGATAGAGAGCAGAAAATCATTCAGACGAGTGTATTATGCCCTAGGTGCTTGTTTTAAGCCATACAAGGACTTATGCAATCGGCACACATGAGATGAAAGAGCAAATTCAACAAAACCCGGAGTTTGTTTCATGTAAACCTCTTCGGTAAGAACACCATTGAGAAAAGCATTATGAATATCAAGTTGATGGATCTTTCAATTACGTGAAACCACAATCGAAAAGACTAATCTGACAGTGGCCTGTTTAATAACTAGGCTGAATGTTTCAAAGTAATCAATGCCTTCTTGTTGAGTAAAACCTCTAGCAACCAGGCGCGCCTTATAGCGCTCAATATTGACATCAACATGACGCTTAATCATGTACACCCATTGACTACCAACAACACTCATCGAAGGATGAAAGGGAACTAAAGACCAGATGTGGTTAGAGCGCAAGGCCTGAATTTCATCACGCATAACATCATGCCAAACCTCATACATGTCAGCATCAGAAAAGACAATGGGTTCAGAGGTAGGAGAGGACATTACCCGAGATGCATGAGAAATAGTGGCAGCGAAAACACCCAGATTTGCTGTCTTCGATTGTCGCGAATGAATGACCATAGGATGTCTGCTGACTATTTGTGGCGAGGCAGAAAGAGAGGATGACATATTGGTTTCTTGCTGCAATGGATAGGATGAGAAATAAACCATCAGATATAGTCTAATTGGAGAAGCAGTGAAAGAGTCCACTGTAGTAAGAGGACTTACAGTAGAGACAAAGCCAGCAACAGAGGTGTTGCTGGCAGACAAAGAGGAATCAGAGGGAGGGCAGCTGGGGGATTGAGCAGCAGTAGAGTTGACGTGTTACAAACCAGAGGGAGCTGAACTTCTATATGTACTTGCAACAAGATGGTTAGATAAACATGCATGTGGTGATGGGAGAGGTAATGTGTGGGGCTGTTGCGGGTACGCAGAAGGTGGGAGATGGGAGGCAGGGGCACATGGATGGTTGATGGAATCAATAGTGGTGTGAAATAATAGGGAATGTAGCACATTTGGTAGGAGGGCAATAACATGTTAGTTTGAGGTTAGAGAGGACGATTGTGTAATCTGTTTAGATCTGTTAAAAAAAAACATACTCATGAAAATGAACATGATAAAAGATATAAATGCATTGGGATGCAATGTCAAAACAACAGTAACCTAGGTAAGATGAGCTATACCAAAAAAACACACATGTAGAGGAATGAAAATCCAATTTATGATTATGATAAGGGCACAAAAATGAAAAGTAGAGACATCTAAAAGTACATAAAAATGATAATCCGGAGACCGTTGAAACAAATATTCAAAAGGAGATTCGTTTACGAGGACAAAAGTAGGCATGCGATTGATAAGATAAACTGATGTTTCAAAAGCATAGTTCCAAATTCTTAATGGTGCTTTACACTGTCCTAGAAGAGTAAGTCCGGTTTCCATAATATGCCTATAATGACGTTCTACTGTGCTATTTTGTTTATGAGTATGAGGACAAATTAGACGATAATGAATACCAATGGTCTGAAAGAAAGTGGATATTTTTGGTATTCACTGCCCCAATCAGTTTGAATAGATTTAATTTTGAGTGAAAATTGACGCTCAACGAGAGTCTGAAATTGATGAAAAACAGAGTAAACATCAGACTTGGCAACGAGAGGGTAATACCATATATATTTTGTGTATGCATTAACAAAGATAACAAAATAATGAAAACCATCAGATAAAAAAAAAGTAGGACCCCAAACATCACTAAAAATTAATTCAAGTGGAGCAGAAGTTTTGTGACCCGTAGGTCTTTAAGACAAACACGACGACTTTCTTAACGGACAAGTTTAACATTGAAAATTAAAACATTTGTTATTACAAGTAATCTTACTTTACGAAACTAGAAATTTGAAAATACAAGAGGTAGGATGACCCAGACGACGATGCCATATATTGCCAGAAGCAGATATCTAAGGAGACCAATAAGCTTAAGGAACTGATATGATAGAAGACCTGGTCAAAGCATAGAGACCATCTTTACTCTGACCGGAAATGAGTATTGTCTTGGTGTTGAGATCCTTGACATAAAAAACAAATGAGTAAAATTCAAAATAAACATTGTTATCAAGACAAAATTTTTGAACACTAAGCAGAGGTTTTGTAATATATGGGACATGAAGAACATTAGACAAAGTGAAAGTACAATATGGTGGATGTATTTTAGTATGCCTGATATTAGATATGGGAAGTCCCTTACCATCACCAACATGTAAATGGTCATTACCGTATATGGTTCGGGCCCTGTCAGGTTTGCAAGATCAGGTGTGACATGTTGATTGGCACCGGTGTCTAGAAGCTAATTGGCAGTACCTGCTGAGGAAGCATTACTCATCGCCGGATTCACACTAGGCTGCTGTCCATGTCGCGGGGCGACGTCGTCTGGCGACGACGAAGGCTCTTGTCGTGCCTCCTGGTGTGAGGTGTGATGTGTTGGGAAGGTTTTTTTAGATTTAATCATAAAATTGTGATTAAGGTTCAGGAGTCGCCACCTAGTATTATGGTCACTAGGAACCTATGGTCTGCGAGAGTCTAAGTAAGGGACTGGTTGTGCAAGGGGAAGACACATCACCCCCAGTGTACCCTACCTAAGGTAAGCTGCATTGTTGTTTGATTGTTTTTCTAGGTTGGGTTTTTATTCGTTGGTCTTTTCTAAAGCTCAAGGCAGATTTCTCTTTATGAGAGAGTCTCTACCTTATTGAGTTAAATCCTAACCGCTCTAAAGTCTGAATTTTAGAATCGCATTTATTTACACCTTGTATCTTTAATACCTGAGGGTGTACTTTATCGTGTAATTTTACACCCCCCACAAATATTAAAGTCTACATCTAGATCCTAAAAAAAAATTGGAAAAAGATTTTTGACATGTTGGCCAAATCCTAATGGATAATCATAAACTGGTTACGATATCCATTTTTGATTTTTTTTAAACATGAAAAAGATGCAATTTTTGTTTTTTATGAAAAATATGTTTGGAAAAATTTTAGGATTTGGCCGTATGCAATAAAATATTTTTTATTTTTGAAAATGTTTTGAAATATTTTATTTATTTATTTTTGAAATATTTTAGAGAAAACCGGGTATTTTAACACCGGATTTGTATTTTATAGTGTAAATATACAACCCGATATTATGCATAATTGGTAGAAAAGTATGTGAGAAAAATCACAAATTTTTTTGGATTTTTTTTAATGGGGGCGGGGTCAGACCCAGCCACTTGGGCTGGGCCATAACTGGCCCTACCCAAACCATGGGTTAATTAATTAGCTGAAATGAATTCTGCATGCAGCGGCCACGCTGAGGAAGCAAGAGGCAAAGCAGGGAGAAGGAAATTGCCTAGCGTGGGGGTCTCAGATGTGATGAGGTGGTTGGGCCAGTGGCTCAGGAGTCGTCGACTGAGGTGATGGTGGCCGGAGTCGGCTGTGGGAGGAAGAAGAAAAAAGTTGCAGAGGAGAGAGAAAGGTTGGAAGGAGAAGAAAGAGAAGGTCACGGTCGCTGCTCTGCCACTGGTGAGGAGCTGGGTTGATGAAAATGACGGTGGTAAAGTCGGTTGTGGCGGTGGAGGTCGGTGGCAGAGGAAGCAAAAGAAGAAGAAGAAAACGGGAGGGGCCGCAGAGAGGAGAGAGAAACCGACGGTGGCTCTTGGTGGTCGGTTGGTGGTTGTGTTGGCTTCCTGTGGTGGAGCTGATGGTGGGAAGACCGGTGATGAGAGTGGTGGTGGCTGAAGGCCACGATGGGGAGAGAGGGAGAGGAAATAGAGAAAAGTTGCAGAAACAAGGAAAATGGCTGGTTTTTTGGCTGATTTTGGACCCGATTTTCTCCTCCCTCAAGTCATCAACGGAGCCTCTATTTATAGGGGGTGGAAGAGGGTAATCTCGTCTACACAGGGGTAAAATTTCAGCCCTTGATTCAGATGGGAAGGATCCCAAACGTTGGCTCAAAGTAGGCACGGTGCACTGTCAAATTGTTAAATCTGCAGCTGCAGGCTGCCTGAGTTGGCATGTTTAGGCCGGCTCCAGCACCGATGGGTTGTCATTTAGAATGGACTATTCCCATATATCTGTAGAGGAACTGCAGAGGATCATTTTCGTGCAAGTTTGGTTAAATTTGGTGGAGTGTAGAGGCATTAAATGCACCTGCGAAGTAGGTAACCTGAGTAGTTATTTCAGAGATTTAAAGAAGAAGATGAACAGTACCAAAGTTCTGATTTTGGCCAAAGTTCATTTCAGTCCTCCCTCTTTAAATTTGATTTCATTGCACCTATAATTGACCCTAAAACTTTAATTTTCTTACAAGTTTGCCCCTAATTTTATCAATTGAACCCCCATAGTTGGCCGCCTGTTGCAGAATGGTCCTTGGCTGCGAATTTTGTCAATTTAACCCCAAATTGACCTAAAAACTTCAATTTCTTCAATTTCACCCCCGGTTTTTGGCAATTAAGCCCCTCAATTTTGGCGCCTTTTACAAAAACATCATTGGCTGTCAATTTCTTTAATTTAACCCCTAATTGACCCCAAAACTTCAATTTCTTGCAATTTGGCCCCTAATTTCAATAAATTAACTTGGAAAAAATTACATTTGGTCTCTTAAAATTCCAATCTCCTCAATTAAGCCCAAATTAGGCTCCCAAACTTAATTTTTCACCAATTAAGCCCCAAATAAAATTAATTTGACCAATTTAAAGTATAATTAAGGCCTTGCACTTAATTAAATCCTTCAATTGGACCCAAATTAATTCTCAAACATAATTAAAATTCAATTTGGCCCATGATTAAATCAAATTGGCCTATTAAAAATTTAATTATGTCATTGGACTTAATTATTATGCAAATTCGTCCAATAATCATTTAATTTGACCTTGAATTTGCATTTTTTTTCTCCATTTTTGGGCATAATGGGGTACAATTAGGCCTTGAATTTCCTCCAAAATTGCAGCTTGATTTTTCCCTATTTTTGTAGTCCTTCTTGATCTGCTTTCTCTACATTGCCAGTCTTTATTTTTTTTTATTTTAAAAAAGTGAATTTTGGGGAATAACCCAGAATTGGGTTATGACAGTCCATATCCAAGGTTATGAAGCTGAGGACAGTGAGGGCGGTATGACCGAAAGCTTGGCATAATTGGCAACGTGGATTAGTGCATTGTGAGTGCCCTTTGTTTCGCTGCTAATTACCCTGCCTTCTGTCATTGCTAGAAGGTCCATTGAAGCTGTGAAAATTAGATCTGGGAGCAGCAGACTTATTCCCTTTATTGCTGTCATAGTTGGGATGCCACCCTCCTTGAAATCTGGCCCTTCTTTCGCTGTCAATTTTCAGAAGGTTGACGTTGAGCAACAAGAGCTGAAGGTGGCGTGGGTAGTAGAGGGGCGGTGATGGCAGCAGATCCAATGGATTGAAGGGAGGTCTTGTGAAGAAATTCATGCGTGAGAAGGTGACTATGAAGATTAATATATGAGAGAGATTTTGTCCTAGTCATAAGGCTTGTTACTAAGTCTTTAAACTCTCCTCAAAGACCACGAAACACATACAAATTAAAATCTTTAAGCAAAACAGGCCAGCCAGCAATGACCAACTCATCAAATAATGCCTTTAACTTTTTGTATAAATTGAGTTACTGACTCATCATCTTGTCAAAGATCTTGAAAGGAGCCATGAAGTTGTATAATACGAGAATTGGATGGGGAAGCTAGAGCTTGCTCAAGAGTGCGCCAAACAAAGCTCAAAGTTTGGCAGTCAACAACAAGATAGAGGACATCCATGGATAGCGAAGACAACATGGTACTTAGAATGAATTGGTCATGCTGTTTCCAACGAAGAAAATAATGATTTACCTGAAAAGAAGTACCATCGACAACAAATACATGTGGAGTAGGACAAGAATTTGAGCCATCAACAAACTTAAAAACACCTTGGCTTAGGAAATATGGCTTCATCTGCATTTGCCAATAAAGATAATTGGTGTTCTTTAATTTGAGAGAGATGACTTGGTGAGTGTAGGAGAGGGAAACAATAGCAACAACAACAATAGAGGAAGGCTACAATAGAGGAGTGTTGTTCTGGTTGACAAGGCTTGGTCAACATCTGTTGGCAGTGGCCACGACAAGACAAAAGCAGATGAAGAAACTGGTGGTGCAGTAAAGGAGGAAACCAGCATGGCGGTGCTACAGAGAGGGAGGCAACAATCGATTGAGAGGAAGAGTCCATTGGAGAGGGAGAGAAATTGTTTTAAGTTATTTAGGGCTCTCATACAAAGTTGAAAATAATAGAATGACTTGACTTATCTCTTAGCCAACCTTTTCTATTTATATGTATGAGGCAGTACATAGCAGTAATTGTAGAAACTACAACATTGAAATAATCCCTATATATATATATATATATATATATATATACTTAAATTGCTTTTTAAATTTACCTTGCAAAAGAACAAAGAACACATACTAATTGACAAACAAATGTCTAAAGAAACAATATGTAGTTATTTCAATCCTTTCCTTTCGTGGTTTTTTTCTTTTCTTTTGGATAACTGTATATTGTTGGAAATTTATTTAATTAACATGGTTTAAATAAATTATAGATGAATAAAAAAATAATTTTAAAGAATCATTAATTTTTTAAAATTTAGTTATTGATTTATAGTGGTTAATCAAATGTTAATAAAAGGGTGAATTAATTATTATTAATTCTTTAAATTTTTAGCTCCTATAATTCACTATAAAAAGAGGGGTGAATGAAGAGTTTATAACTTGATTTTTTTTCACACCTTTTCTCATCTCATTTAATTAGTGTTTTCATTTTCTTTTATGCTTTGATTTTTTCTCCAAAATCTAGAGTTTAGGTTTATACTTTGTTGAGAGATATTTGAGTTCTTTTATTTTGGTTCAAAGACCTTGATTAGAAGTGCATCTAAACTAAGATGATGTTATTGAAATCTTGAGAGATATATTGCAAACCTCCTAGTTGCAAAAGTGAGGAGTAATAAAGACTTTTAAGGACAAATGATTCATCCTTTAGAACAACAAAAGTTTCATTCATCTAAAGCAATTCAACAAGTAATACCCTTTTTTGTTTTAATTTAAGTATTGTTATTTTTTTTTATTATTATTATGCATGCTAGGACTTTGATCTTATATATATTGCAAGTTTGAATATATACTTAGTATGCATACTAGTATTCTTTTTATTATATTTATATTGAAAGCGTGTTCGTCTTGAATTTTATTTTGCATGTTTATAGATTTAAAATAGTATGCACTATAGGCTTATCTTGAACAATCTTTCATGTTTTGTATTCTCATCCTATGATAAACTAAACATTCTTACTCACTAGTCTAATATATTCATAAACTTTGATTTACAATCTTAAGGCTTTAATGTGTTGTTTTGATCTTTCATAGTTTAAATATTTTTATTTATTAAGTTTTTTTATTACAAGTTTTTTTTTAATTACTTGCTTATCGTGGAGCTAAAATATTTATTTATAAATATCATTGGCTTTTGTTTTTATAATTTATATCATGTTTTTAACTCAAGAATTAGTTTTTCCAACCAATATTGCTTCGGAAAATACTACTTCGGTGGTGAGGATTCCACCATCACCTTTTATGGTGCATAGTGCAATTGGAAGATTGTTAATGAATATGCCCTATAGTCAATCAGTTGGTTACATGCAGTGACAGAGGTAGGGGGGCTGGCAGGGACCCTGGCCCCAGCAAGGAAATTTTTCCCAGCCCCTCCCTTGTATAAAATAATTGAAATTTTAACCGTTTTAAAATAATTCTTTTAATTTGGCCCCCTTTAATTTTTTTTTCTTGCTCCGCCCTTAGTTACACGTAGCACTAATTTTATTCATGTAAAACATATTTAATATTATTAATAAAGATTTTTTTTATGTTTAATATTCAATTATATTTGATTAATGAATCTAATGTTTAGTTAATGAATCTAGAGTAATGATAAAGTTTATGGAACGAAAATGCTTTGCAAGAGAAATTATTAAGTTATAATTATGAGATTTCTATTGTATCAAAGCATTGTTCCTAAATATTCTTCATCAATGTTCTATTAATAATGAATATTAATTAGAGTTGTTGAGACCACTGCATATTATGTTCCTTCCTTTATGGAAAAAAAAACAATTGTTTTTATAAACTGAGGTATGAAGAATATTTGAAACTAATATGAAGGTCTTTGTCAAATGACATATACACAGAACTACTCGCAAGAGAATTCCATATAAAGAGATCACCTATATCTATAGAAAGTCTCATGTGATAGTTGTGTAAGTGATCCTTAGACTTGAGATCACTAGGTTATCTTATATATAGAGTGTTATGTTTTGATTCTGACCACATGTTGTCCTAATCAAAGGTAACAAATGAGAAAATATTAGGTATAACATAAACTGTAAGAATGTATTTAAGTAAACAAGAGAGGATTTATCACCCTAGGTGAATTAGAAAAAATATTTTATCTGTTCTCAAATAGTATTGATTGTGAAATCATTGGTCAATGTAGAATTAAATTTGAAAAGAGAAATGATGTTTGAAAAGAGTTTAAGTCTTATTCAAATAATCAATGACTATATTGTTGAGACAAAAAATAATTTAACAAAGCAGACATACTTCATGCTATAATGTATAAATCAAAATATTTATGATGAAGGAATAATAATTACAATGAGAAACTGGTCACTGAAATATTAAGTCAAACCACTTATGACTTTTCTAATATTTGAGGAATCATGATGGATTGTTATACATTGTACTTGATTTTCAAATATAAATCAACCAATTGTTGAATTGATGATAAATTAAATTATTTAGTTTATTTAATCCTCTTTTATTTAGAATTGTGATTTATATTTAGATTAACTTATTATAAAACCTAATGGGTCACACATATAACAACCATTGGTTAGAAATTAAAATGGGATGATTAATTAAGTTTGACTTGATAGTAAATAAGTTTTACAAATTAATGACTAAAATGTAATTATTATATGGGATTACAATTATAAACCTAGAAACAATTAAGTAAGGACTTTATTGAATAAATTTTTAAAATTATCCTAAAATAATATATGTGATTTTAATGGAGCAAATTGATATTTTATCATTTATATGGTTTTTAGGTTTTCCTACAAATAAAATATTATTCCTCTTATTTTCTATAAAGAAGACAATACAATACATAAACACCTAAACACAAAAGAAATCTTTGATCTTCAGGTATAATAATCACTCTCTCCTAAAAGGTTTTAGGAGTTTCTCACTGGTAGTTTGTATGGATTACCGTTAGAGGTTGGATACTTGAAAGACTTGTGGTTTACGACAACCCACACTTAAAGCAATTATTCAAAGCTGAAAAGAACATTTGATCTTCAGGCAATCTTCGTATAAATCCTAAATAAACATAGATATGTTCAACAGGATCTTTAGGACTCCTGAAAAATTTTAAATTTATCGTTTTCGCTGCTTGTATACATATATAGATATGTCTAAGCAATTATTCAACCCAACAATATGCAATAAGGAAATCTTTTCCAGCATAACAAATGATTTTTTCACTTGATTCTCTCGAATCTGATTAATATTATCGTGTTCTACTATAATCTAGTATAATATGGTTAAAGTTTTAGTTTGAACTCTTGGATAACATCTAGATTATAATTAACGAATGAATTAGATGGGGCATTAAGTTGGGAAAATCATTTGGTGAGGGCACTTTCACTCTTTGGAATTTTTTGTTTTTAGTCACAAAATCTCTATATGTATATATATCTCTTCTTTTAGAAGTTAAGTAATTGTTCAAACAATGTATACAAGCAAGATTTCTAATTTGTTGTTGGATTATGGTTTCCAAAGATACTACTCCCATCACTAATTGTTTTAAATTAGTGAGTCTAAATTTTGAATCCAATTTTTTTTTACTCCATTTGTATTGTTTCGCATTTTCAGTGTATAAGATTGATAAGCCACGAAGATCTGAGAGAGCAACAAAGCCGAATCCCAAGTATAGTGAAGTGCATAGTATAGTGAAGTGTAATGAAGTGCAAGCGTAAGACCAAGACAAACATGATCCACGAAGGCTTGTTTGTAGCAGCTAAGGACGTGAGGGCTTTACCATGTCAACTAGTTATGGGGTAGTGTTAGGCATTAGTTAATATTATGTTCTATTTTGTAGTAAATTGAATAATGTAACCGTTGTAATGGAACTTTTGATTTCGGCTGTATATCCGAAATAGTGGTTGAAGTGAGGTTATTAATAAACGCTGGAAAGAAATGAAAGATATATAATTTTTATCCTAAATTTTATCTTGTGGTACGTTCTTACCTGAAGAGAATAATTGTGTTATTTTGTTGTGGGAATTTGGCTTTTGACTGGGACCTTATCAATTGGTATCAGAGCCTGGTTTAATGGCGACTAACAAAGAACAGATTGAAATGTTGGAGGCTGGGCTAGGTGGAGTGCAAGAGGGAGTACATATAATGGAGATGAGCATGTCTGGTAAAATGCGTCAACTAGAAGAAACTATCAATAAACTTTCAGAGGCTTTGTTATCAAGCAAAGGAGAATCAAGCCATGGCAACACAAACCGAGAAGGCAACTCTCGTACAATTCACGAGGAGAATGAAGGGAACAGACAAGTCTTTTCTTCTAAAATGGCCAAGCTAGAATTTCCATGATATTCTGGACAGGACCCAACATAATGGTTTAATCGAGTTGACCAGTTCTTTGAATTTCAAAATACTCCAGCCAACCAAAAGGTGTCACTGGCTTCTTTCCATCTGAAATGAGAAGCAAATCGGTGGTGGTAATGGGCTCGTCGGACATACAGAGAGGAAGGGCAAATGATGACATGAGAGACTTTTAAAGATGAATTATGGGCTAGATTTGGACCTACAGATTGTGAAGATTTTGATGAAGCTTTATCACGTATAAAACAAGTAGGATCCTTATGTGATTATTAGAGTGAGTTCGAGAAGTTGGGAAACCGAGTTCGTGGATGGACCCAAAAGGCTTTAGTTGGGACTTTTATGGGAGGACTTAAGCCAGAGATTGCAGAAGGAATTCGTATGTTCAAGCCACAATCACTGAAGGAAGCAATTAGCTTAACTCGCATGAAGGATGAACAGATGAAAAGACATCGTCAGTTCTTGCGGCCAACTCAAGTCAATCGAACACAATTGGTGCTACCAACAACAACACGGGCAACACCAAATGCATCCTTTTGGATATTATCATGGGAAGAGATGTAGAAACGTAGAGCCCAAGGACTACGCTTTAATTGCAATGAGAGGTTCACCACTGGCCATAAATGTCAATGAATGCATCTCTTGCTTCTGGAGGGCCCAACCGGATTCAATGAAATCACATATGAAGAAGTTATTGAAGAAGCTGATGTAAAAGAGGTGATAAGGGAAAATGTTGAACCTGAGATTACTCTGCGTGCTTTAACAGGATGGTCTGCACCTAAAACCATGCGTGTAGATGCCAAAGTGGGTTTATTTGAAGTAGTGGTGCTAATTGACAGTGGGTCCACCCATAATTTTATGAGTACTCACATGGCTGATCTGCTGCGGCTACCAGTAATACCAACAGAGGCATTTACAATTCGGGTTGCTAATGGGGCAAGGCTACAGTGTCAAGGAAAGTTAAAAAAAGTACAGGTTCTTCTTCAGGGAATTCCTTTTTCACTTACCCTTTATTCACTTCCTCTGGCAAGTTTAGATGTTGTTTTGGGTGTCCAATGGTTGGAAATGTTAGGGTTTGTGATATGTAATTGGCGAAATCTCACCATGAACTTCTATTGGGAGAACTTGGCCTGACAACTGCAAGGTTTTTGTAACCAGCCTATTTAAGCCGCTTCACTGAAAGAGATTTCAAAAGAATTTCGCCAAGGCCATTCGTTATTTGTAATCTGTCCACAATCAACCATGCATGAACTAGAAGAGAGTCAATCACCAAGTATGCGCCAGATCTTAGATAAATATACTGAGATCTTCAAAGAACCTACGCAACTACCACTCAAGCATGAAATCGACCACAACATCCCCCTCAATGAAGGAATTGAGCCAGTCAACGTTCGACCCTATCGATATGCTTATTTCTAGAAGGCAGAAATCGAAAAACAAGTCCAAGAAATGCTGAATTCTAGAGTGCACCAGTCCCTTCTCATCCCCTGTGTTGCTAGTGAAGAAAAAAGATGGTAGTTGGCGTTTTTTCACCGACTATCGATCTCTTAATGCAGTTACTATCAAAGACCGATTTCCAATTCCTATAGTGGAAGATATGTTGGATGAACTGCATGGGGCCGCATACTTCACCAAATTAGATCTAAGAGCTGGGTACCATCAGGTATGAGTGCGCCCTTCAGATATTCATAAGACTACTTTTCGTACACACAACGGTCATTATGAATATCTAGTTATGCCATTTGGCTTGAGTAATGCACCATCTACATTCCAAGCTATTATGAATGCTATTTTTCAGCTGTATTTACGAAAGTTCATATTAGTATTTTTTGATGACATCTTGATCTATAGCCCTACTTGGAAAATGCATTTACATCATGTCACTCAAACCTTGGAAATTTTGAAGCAACAACAGTTCTTTCTCAAGGTTAGTAAATGTGCATTTGGTAAGCAAGAGATGGAATATTTGGGCCATATTGTCTCTCATCAAGGGGTGAAGGTCGATAGCAAAACAATTGATGCCATGGTGGCGTGGCCACGACCTTCTAATATTTTTGAGCTCCGTGGATTTTTGGGTTGACAGGTTATTACCGCAAGTTTGTTCGGAATTATAGTCTAATTGCTCGGGCTCTCACAAACCTTCTCAAAAAAGGGCAATTTGGCTAGAATGAAGACGCAGAGGATGCATTTCATACACTTAAAAAGGCCATGACCACAACGTCTATCTTAGCCATGCCAAATTTTAATGAAACTTTCACCGTGGAAACCGATGCTTCAGGTGATGGAATTGGGGCAATTCTGCAACAACAAGGCAAACCTATTGCTTTTATGAGTCGAGCTCTCGGTGTTTCAAAAAAATCGTGGTCTACATATGCGAAGGAAATGCTTGCTATTGTGGAAGCCATACGCATGTGGCGTCCTTACTTGCTGGGGAGATGATTTATTATTCAAACCGATCAACGAAGTCTCAAATATCTACTGGAAAAAAGAATTACTACGCCAGAACAACAGAAATAGGTTGCTAAATTATTGGGGTATGACTATGAGATTCAATACCGGCCAGGTCATGAAAATTCTGCTGCGGATGCACTCTCTCGGCGACCTAACAGTTCCACTCTCGATCACTTATTCATGCCACAGCTTGATATTATTTGGGAGGAAATTAAACAAGCTGCCACATGAGATGAATATATGGCTGCTGTTAACAGTTTGGCTCAAACTCAACCGGAAGGGCCCTTTACTCAACGAAATGGATTAATTTTTTTCAAGGGCAGAATTATGGTTCCTTCCAATCTAATACTTAACAAGTTGATATATGAAGCCCATGATACAAAAATAGGGGGTCACTTTGGAGTCTTACACACTTTTAAGAAAGTGGCTACACAGTTCTATTGGCCTTCAATGCACAAATCTGTTCAAGACTACGTGAAGCGCTGTGACATATACCAAAGGACTAAATCAGAAACATTGCCACCAATAGGACAACTCCAACCTTTATCTATTCCATGTCAGGTATGGGATGATATTACTATTGATTTTATTGCAGGCCTGCCAATTTCACAGGGTATACAATATTTGTGGTGGTGGATAAATTGAGTAAATATGCTCATTTTATGTCATTATCTCATCCTTTCACGGCTAAAGCGGTGGCGGACAAATTTGTTGAAGGCGTGGTCATATTGCATGGAATGCCTAAGTCTATTATCAGTGACCGTGATCCCATCTTTATCAGCAAGTTTTGGCAGGAATTTTTTACAATGTCTGGCACCAAGCTGAAAATGAGTTCAGCATACCACCCACAATCAGATGGCCAATCAGAGGTAGTCAATCGCTGTCTGGAACAGTATTTAAGAAGCTTTGTCCATCAATGACCCCGTAAATGGCATTCTTTCTTGCCATGGGCAGAGTTCTGGCACAATACTACTTTCCATGCATCCACTGGCATGACACCATACTAGGCACTTTATGGTCTACCACCCCCATCTCTTCCAGAATATTTTTATAGCTCAACACCAGTTCACGAAGTGGAACAAACTCTTCTACACCGTGATGAGCTGCTGCTACAGCTCAAAAAACCACTTGGCCACTGCAACCAATTGCATGAAACAGACTGCTGACAAGAAGCGGAGGGATGTGTCCTTTCAAGAAGGTGACATGGTTTTCCTCAGGCTACAGCCTTATCGCCAAAGCTCTGCATTCAAAAGGGTACACCAGAAATTAGCCAGCTGGTTATTTGGCCCTTATCCAATTCTACAAAAGGTGGGCAACGTGGCTTATAAACTCCAGTTACCTGAGGGTGTACGTATCCATCCTATCTTTCATGTTTCATTATTGAAGAAATATGTGGGAGATGCAACCGACACACATACAAATCTTCCGCCTGTTTCGGATAAGGGTGAGGTTGTCTTGGAACCTGAGGCTATCCTTGATCATCGTTGGGTGAAGCAAGGTGGTAAGTTTCTTGCAGAAAGTCTAGTGAAATGGAAGCACTTACCATCAAAGGAGGCTACCTGCGAAGTGACTGAATCACTGTGTCATCAGTTTCCACACTTGAACCTTGAGGACAAGGTTCCACTTTCTGGGGGGGTATTGATAAGCCACGAAGATCTGAGAGAGCAACAAAGCCGAATCCCAAGTATAGTGAAGTGCAAGCGTAAGTGAAGTGCAGAGTATAGTGAAGTGCAGTGAAGTGCAAGCGTAAGACTAGGACAAACCTGATCCACGAAGGCTTGTTTGTAGCAGCTAAGGACGTGAGGGCTTTACCACGTCAACTAGTTATGGGGTAATGTTAGGCATCAGTTTCCATTTAGTTTCCATTCAGTTTCTATTCTGTTCTATTTTGCAGTAAATTGAATAATGTAACCGTTGTAATGAAACCTTAGATTTCAGCTGTATATCCGAAATAGTGGTTGGAGTGAGGTTATTAGTAAGCGTTGGAAAGAAATGAAAGATACATAATTTCTATCCTAAATTTTATCTTGTGGTACGTTCTCACCTGAAGAGAATAATTGTGTTATTTTGTTGTGGGAATTTAGCTTTTGACTGGACCTTATCAAAGATTGAAATATTTTTCTTCTTTGTTTTCAAATACGAGAAACTAATCTTATATCTTTCCTCTTTCGTTTAGTGTATAAGAAATTAAATCAATATAAAAAAAAAAAGTATTCTACTGTAATGGTGGAATAGCAAGAAACGCGACAAATAATATTGGGTGACCTTGACATTGAATTACATGCAAAAAATGGAGCTTACACTCATGAATGTATATAGCAACAATGGTAGCCAAGGAATTATCCAGACGATCACTTCTTGATTCTCCATTTCCTAAGTTTCTTGGATAGACTACAGAATCCCAATTTTTTAGGCCATTTCTTGACACGATCAGATGAAAATGATGGTGACCATGACGAACCGCTTACATCAGAATTTGAACGTGATGGTGTAAAATCACCATCAATGATGCAGGACCTGAAACTATCACTTTCGTCTGTGCAACTACCATAGTCATTAGTCTCCACAGGTTTTGCTTTCGATTTCTTACTAAGATGAATTCTCTTGATTTTCTTTCTAATATGAATATTCTTGATTTTCTTTACTTTCTCCAAGCTCTTCAAAATTTTAACTTTAACCTCCAGGTGAGGAATTTTAGGTTTCTGCATCCTCAAGCTTGGAACAGCTGGTGGAAACCTAAGTTGCATGTTCTTGATCATCTTCAATTTCTCGATGCACTTTGAAAAGTAAGCCATAGGACTGGAATGGTGAAAGCGTGGCTTCGGCATGTTGAAGCCATGAGCAGCCGGTGGGAGCCTAATTGGTCGCACTTTCTCAATTTTAGGTGCTTCCCTAGGCTTCCCAGGCTGCTTTTCCCAGATGAAAGGGACCTCTCCAGGGCTATAGTAATCAGAAATGCACTTGGAACTGCTCAGAGAGGAATTCCTAGAGAGGATTTTCTTGTAGAAGCCAGGATCAACTTGATATAGAGTCACAATTCTCTCGTCTTCTAAAGCCATTTTTTCTTCTTCTTCTTTTTGGTCTAATGACAGGGTCATATATCAGATGCCTCAGAGTTGGCTTCTAATATGTAGATGCACTGCAAATCCGCAATTGGATTCTGTCACTAAGCATAGTTTATTGAACGACCACATCCGCCTATATATGGAAACTAAATCATAACATATCAACTTGGATACATGAAAATAATTACACAAATCTAATCTTTTTCTCTAAAATTAATCAACAAAAATATTGTCTTCCTAATGAGGAAATTTAATGTTGAGTAATTTAACGTGTTCTTATTCAATGTTTTTGCAATATACAGTGAACAATATCTTCACCTAACGATTCTCATTAGAGCATCTCCAATGCAAAAAGCTAAATTAAGGAGCTTAATTGATAAAATGGCTTTTTGAATAGTATAAATATAGCTTTTTTGATTGTGTGCATTCCAATGGTAAAAAGTTATTTAGAAAAGCCATTTATATTTTAATATATTTCATTTTAAATTCATTTTTATATAATTATATAACTAATTTAGATATTTTATATATAATATAATTATGATGTTATTAATTATATAATTAATATGAGTAATTTATAAAAATAATATAAAATTTAATGAAATAAT